>ERZ724523.1-NODE-1-length-316341-cov-8.476980_pt1 | contig 316341 bp, 300 predicted proteins | sample MGYA00376056_ERZ724523 | MGnify/ENA primary metagenome ERZ724523 (study PRJEB28724, sample SAMN07190888) | wastewater metagenome | isolation source: influent of sewage treatment plant in Hong Hong | place: USA: Christiansburg, Virginia | collected 2016-03-01 ... | reverse complement strand
AGCGGGTGTCGTTGTAGATGCCTTCGGCCTTGGCGATGCGCTTGAGGCGCTCCAGTTCGCGCTTGGCACGGTTCACATCAGCAATGTTGGTGCGCTCGTGGCTGAGCAGGTGCTTGGCATAGGTCCAGCCCTTGTTCTCTTCGCCAATCAGGTTCTCGGCAGGCACTTCGACATTGTCAAAGAAGACCTCGTTCACCTCGTGCTTGCCGTCCAGCATGATGATGGGGCGCACACTGACGCCGGGGCTCTTCATGTCGATCAGCAAGAAACTGATGCCGGTTTGTGGCTTGCCCTCTGAGCTGGTGCGCACCAGGCAGAAGATCCAGTCGCCATATTGGCCCATCGTCGTCCAGGTCTTTTGGCCGTTGACGATGAACTTGTCACCCTTGCGGTCTGCACGGGTCTTGAGAGACGCCAGATCTGAGCCTGAGCCGGGTTCGCTGTAGCCCTGGCTCCACCAGACTTCACCGCTGGCAATGCCGGGCAAAAAGCGCTGGTGTTGCTCGGGCGTGCCGAAAGCCTGGATCACAGGTGCCACCATCACGGGGCCAAACGGCATGATGCGGGGCGCACCCGCCAGAGCGCATTCTTCTTCGAACAAATGCTTTTGAATAGCAGTCCAGCCTGGTCCGCCAAATGATTTTGGCCAACCGGATACCAGCCAGCCCTTTTTGCCCAAAATTTTGGCCCAGCGCTGGCTGTCGTCGCGGGTCAGGTGCAGGTCGTTCAAGACCTTGTGTGAAATGTCGCTAGGGAGGTTTTCGTGCACCCATGTGCGAGCCTCTTCGCGGAAAGCCTGTTCTTCAGGCGTGAATGCCAAGTCCATGCGTCTGGTCTCCAAAGAATTCGTTACAGCCCTGGTTTTTAGCACGACCGTTCGGTTTCAGCTGTCCGAGGCGCGACAAATTAGCTAAATTGCAAGAGTGCAAGCAATAGTTTAAAACTATGTCTAGGGCAATTCTCATTGGAAAAGCGCCAATTGCTTCACGCTTGTGAGGGTCAGACAAAAGACCTCCGCATGCGCTACACAAAGGTGAGCATCAGAATCAATCCATTCAACTTTTGGAGTGAAACCTTGAACAAATACCTTGCTGAATCCATCGGCACTTTTTGGCTGGTGCTGGGCGGCTGCGGTAGCGCTGTGCTCGCGGCAGCGTTCCCTGGTGTGGGTATTGGCCTGACAGGCGTCTCCATTGCCTTTGGCCTGACGGTGCTGACCATGGCTTACACCATTGGCCCCGTTTCAGGTTGCCACCTGAACCCCGCTGTGTCGGTGGGCTTGTGGGTGGGCGGGCGTTTTCCGGCTAAAGAGTTGGTGCCGTACATCGTGTCCCAAACCGTTGGCGCTGTCTTGGGCGCAGGCGTGCTGTTCTTGATCGCCAGCGGCAAAGCGGGTTTTGTGGCGGGTGGCTTTGCCTCCAATGGCTTTGACGTGCATTCCCCCGGCGGCTATTCGATGACAGCTGCACTGGTGTGCGAAGTGGTCATGACCGCGATGTTCTTGTTCGTGATCATGGGCTCTACAGGCAAGCGTGCCCCTGCTGGTTTTGCCCCCATTGCGATTGGCCTGTGCCTGACGCTGATTCACCTGGTGAGCATTCCGGTGACCAACACGTCTGTGAACCCTGCTCGCAGCACCGGTGTGGCCTTGTTTGCTGAACCTTGGGCTTTGCAGCAACTGTGGTTGTTCTGGGTGGCACCCCTCATTGGTGCAGCCATCGGTGCCATGGCCTACAAAGTTGTTGGCCAAGAAGATTGATTGAGATTGGAATCCACTGAGGGTGGTGAGTGAGGAGACAGAAGCGGTGAATGGCTATTAAGCCATTCACCGCCCTGCAATACGTTTCAAGCAGCCGCGCAAGATCAGCATCTGCGCCGCGTAATAGGTGCTCAGCACCCAAAATGCCGAATCCAGCCCCAGCAGCGTCACGGGGGCCACAAAGCGATTCCAGGCTAAAAAGCTGTCACTGGCCACAAAGCACAATGCGCCGACAGCGACCCAATTTGCCGATGCCGCCTCTGGCGTGTTACCCAGCCATTTGGCGCGCCCGATGGCTTGCGCCGCCATCAGCGAAATGCACAACACATAGGCCGCGACCGGGGCGCGCAGCCCCGCTGGCAAGCCGAATTGCCACAGCAGTCCGAACATGACCGCCCCGTAGCTGAGCACGACAAGCAGCCCCCTTCTGCTGGCAAACCAGGGCACACCTTGCTTGAAGCGTGCAATGTAAAACAAGTGCGCGATCAAAAACGCCACCAAGCCAGGGATAAAGAAGCCCGGGAACATCAAAAAGCAATCCCCTGCCAGCGACGCGGCCAGAGCGCCCAACAAAATCCAGTCCTTCTTGCCTGTTTCGGCAATGCTGGCGTCATTCTTTGCTACTAAAAACAAAGCAATCAGCAGGGCCAGGGGCTTGAAGACGTGGTGCCACTCGACCCATCCCCAGGCTGACGTGGCCATGGCAAGCACGCCAGCGTCCACCATCAGCATCTCCAGCAGGCTCATCCGCCCTTGCAGCAAGGCACCCAGGCTCCACAGGCCCACCGTGAGCACGGTGAACCCTATGAAAGACATCGGCAGCGGTAGGCTGTCGGCCTGCCAAAGCAGGCTGGCAACGCCGCCCAAGATGACGAGGAACTTTAACGCGGCAAACCATTGGATTGCCCGGCTGGTGGGCGGCTCGTACACCGCGACCGTGGCCAAAGCAAAAGGCGTGTGCGGGCGGCTGGCGGCCAAGTCTGCGGGTTGCCAGCCGGGCGGCTTGAGCCATACGCGCAGCTTGTCTGCCCAGTGCCGGGTCTGCCAACTGTCGCGAGCCAGTGCGGCGTAGACCTCCAGGTTGGCCCAAAGCGGGTCCCAGCTGTTCAGCGGCTTTCGGGTGCCGTAGACGCAGGGGTTGGCAGGGTCTTCGTCTTTGAAGCTGCCAAACAGGCGGTCCCACAGCACCAGGATGCCGCCGTAGTTTTTGTCCAGGTATTCATCGTTCACCGCGTGATGCACCCGGTGGTTGGACGGGCTGCAAAACCAGCGGTCAAACCAACCCAGGCGGCCCACCTGTTCGGTATGTACCCAGAACTGATAGAGCAAATCAATCAACGCAACCGTGCCGAACACCACTGGAGGCACGCCTAGCACCGCCATCGGCAAGTAGAACACCCAGCCAAACAGTGCGCCGCTGCTGGTTTGGCGCAGCGCGGTGGAGAGGTTGTAGTCCTGGCTTTGGTGGTGCACCACGTGTGCTGCCCACAGCACAGCCACCTCGTGGCCCATTCGGTGCAGCCAGTAGTAGCAGAAGTCGTACAGCAGCAGGGCCAGTACCCATCCCGGCCAGGACTTCCAGAACGCGGTGGCCGCATCATGCGGTAGGACGCTGAAGGCGCGGTAAGCTGCCACGTAAATGCCGACGCGCAGCAGGCGGGTGAATATGGCAGAAATCTGGCTGAGCATGCCCAGGCTCAGGCTGTTGATGGCGTCACTCAGGCGGTAGTTGTCGTGGCCCGTGCCGTTTTGCTGACGGTATCTGCCGAGCAGGTATTCCGCCGCAATCATGACGAAGAAGACCGGGGTTGCGAGGACGATGATCTGGCTGGGGCTCATCTCGCCATTGTGGCCTGGGTCCTGGCTTGTTTTATTGGGGTTTGCTTGGCTGTGTTGTTGGTTGTTGGTTGTTGGTTGTTGGTTGTTGGCTTTTGGCATTTTTGGCCTTGGCGCAGTCCGGCGGGCACACCAGGATGGCCATTCTCCGGCCACGCTCGCGAACGGGACCTATTGGGTGCGATTTACCTCAAGCGTATGCCGCTGCCGTCACGGTGCGACCCATAAGCTCGCGCGAATCGACCTGCGCCTGACCACCCTGGCATGCCCGCCTTGGCGGTTGGGTTAACAGCAATAGCTGTACGAGGAAAGTGCAATTTTTTTGGTACTAGGTCCGAATCACTTGCCAATTTGCCTAGTGATTCGATGAATGCGGGAATATGAATCGTTCAAAAATCGCCATGAGCACCAATACTGAAGGCAGTGTCGCGAAAACAATTGCTACTCCCAAGATGTATCTATCTCTAGACATTAGGACGACTGAGGCCGAAATTGGCAAACCAACACCAATTGCAGTTGCCAAAATGAACGCAACTACTGCACCATCCCCGTTTTGACCTATTGCGGCCAAACCAAACACTGCCCACAAAAACACAACGAATCCGTTCGCAGCCAGGGCCACTAGCCAAGAGATACCTTTGACAGAATGCAGCATCTTGATCTATCCGTGTTTCAAGCAAACTCTGCCAATATCCTTAAAAAGGCGTACAGAAGTTTTACCGAGTCGTGCGCGGCGATGCAAACCCAGCAGTCTCAGTGCGTCAGCTGGGTTTCTATGCCTCAAATTGATCAAGGGGCCAATCATCAAATTGAAATGCTCCCTCAACTAAGCTGCCGATTCATCCAACGCATCATCATCCAGATGAAACGTATCCGACCAGCCCACCAGGCTCAAACCCCCATGCGTTGCGTCTGGCGTCCACAAGAGGCGGTTGATCGACGCATTACCCAACTGCCAAGTCCGTGGCGCTTGCAAGTCCTGCCCTGTTGCCGCGCGGTACAGCAAGTCCATCACACCGCCGTGGGCGACGACAACGATTTGCTCGCCGGGGTGTTTGGCGGCCAGCGCGTGTACGGTGTTGACTGCGCGTTCGCGGAACTGGATCAGTGATTCGCCACCGGCTGGGGCGAAGTTCGGGTCGCGCTTGCGCCAGAGCAGGGCTTGCTCGGGGAAGGTGGCTTCGATCTCGGCAAAGGTCTTGCCCTGAAAGTCGCCGAAACCGCGTTCGCGCAGGCCTTCATGGGTTTGGACGGGTAAATCGACGGCTTTGGAGACTGACAGCGCTGTGTCATACGCGCGCCAGAGGTCGCTGGCGTAGATGGCTTGGATGTCTTCGCCTGCCAGTGCCAGGGCCAAGCGGTGGGCTTGCCAGCGGCCGGTTTCGTTCAGGGGGATGTCTAGCTGACCTTGGATGCGGGTGTCCACGTTCCAGGTGGTTTCGCCGTGGCGGATGGCGATGATGCGGGTGGACTCCAAGGCGGCTCCAATTTCGGTTGTGTTTTAGGCCAGACGCTTGTTCAGTGTGTAGATGCCCGTCATGCAGGCTTCGTCCAAGACATGGCCTTTCATGGCGGCGTGCACATCCGCGCCGGTGAAGTTGCCTTCAACCGGCAGCTTGGCCAAATCCAGTGCGTAGACCGTGAACACGTAGTGGTGCAGGATGGAGTCGTTGAACGGCGGGAAGGGGCCGTCGTAGCCAAAGTAGTTGCCTGACATGTCGGCGTTGCCTGCAAACCAGCCGGTGTAGTCGTTGATGCCGTGGCGGGCATTGAGCAGCGTGGCAGGGCCTGCCTTGCCACGGGGGGTGAACCCGGTGCTGAACTGGCCTTCGGTCACTTCGCGCAAGGAGGCAGGCAGGTCCACCATCACCCAGTGGATGAAGTCCACACGGGGCAGGTCGGCGGGGACTTCGCGGTCGGTTTGGTTGACATCGTCGCCCTTGCTGGGCACATCGGGGTCGTGGCAAATGATAACCAGTGACTTGGTGGCTTCGGGTACATCGGCCCAGACGAGATGCGGACTGACGTTGTCTGAGAAGGTGACGCCACCTTGGCCGTCAAACTTGCCAGCGGCGTAGCGTGCAGAGATGTTTTTGCCGTCTTGGAGCGAGTTGCTGCTGATTCGCATGGGGAAGCCTTTCAGATCTTTTTGGGGGCGGGTGGCGTTGGCTCAGGTGCAGGCTGAGGTTTGGGCTGATTCGGCGGGAGTTCAATATTGACCCGGCGAGGGCCATTGGGCGGGGTGGGAAAACCACTGACAGCGGCTTCAAACAGGATGGGCAGGATGTTGTTGTCGTCTGCCCAGAGGCCTTCGTTCAGTGCAGATGTCTCGTACACCACTTGATGGGTGCTCAGGTCGCGCATGGTCAGGCTGACTTCTCGGTTGTAGAACAAGACGTCGCGCCTGGGAAAGCCCATGCCGCCAATGCCGATGTTGCCACCCCAGCCCCCGCGCGAGCGCATCGCGCCAACACCGATGCCGACGCCAATTTGAATGTTGCCCAGCCCCAGCGGGTCTGCGTTGCCCACGCGCCATTCACGGCGCACCTTTGCCGTCACCAGCACGCTGTAGCCCGGGTGAGCTTCGTCGCGCTTGACGCCTACTTTGGCAAGTGCTGCCTCTGCCATGGCCTCCAGCGCTTGCTGGTTTTGTATTTGATCGGGGGCGAGTTGTAGCAGCGTGCGCTCAAACTTGTAGCCTGCAACCGGTGCTGACTTGAAGGTGGACACGCTGCGCACATCGCTGTCAATCAGTCGGGTTGTGGCGCAACCTGTGAGCCAGATTGCTATGAATAGTAGAGCTAACCGAGTACGCCACATATGCCGAAACCCTCATTTATCAAGCTGAAAACACCTGAATGGTTTGTGCCAACTTTGGCGCAACAAACTCTTCTGTGTCAAATGCCTTGTCGCCGTCCGGGTCCGGAACGCCTGTGGCTTTGAGGTTGACAAAGTCGTGGAGTTTCAGGTCCATCAAGTGGCTTGGAACCACATTCTGTAGCGCGGCCATCATGTTTTCAATGCGGCCGGGAAACTTTTTCTCCCATTCGTGCAACATGGCCGCTGTGTGCTTGCGCTGCAGATTCTCCTGGCTGCCACACAGGGTGCAAGGGATGATGGGAAAGGCGCGGTGCTCAGCCCAGCGGATCAGGTCACGTTCGGGCACATAGGCCAAGGGGCGAATCACCACATGGTGGCCTGCGTCACTGACCAGTTTGGCGGGCATGGCCTTGAGCTTTCCCCCAAAGAACATGTTCAAAAAGAAGGTCTGCAGCATGTCATCGCGGTGATGGCCCAGGGCGATCTTGGTGGCACCAATCTCGTCGGCCACGCGGTACAAAATCCCCCGGCGCAGGCGGCTGCACAGGCTGCACATGGTCTTGCCTTCGGGGATTTTGTCTTTGACGATGGAATAGGTGTCCTGCGTCTCAATTCGGAACTTGATGCCCAGATTCTTCAGGTACTCGGGCAGGATGTGGTCCGGGAAACCTGGCTGCTTTTGGTCCAGGTTAACGGCAATCAGCTCAAACTCGATGGGGGCGCGCTGCTGCATCTTCAGCAAGATGTCCAGCAGGCCGTAGCTGTCTTTGCCGCCGGACATGCAGACCATGACGCGGTCGCCTTCCTCGATCATGTTGTAGTCCATGATGGCTTGGCCCACATTGCGGCACAGGCGTTTTTCCAGCTTGTGGGTTTCGCGCTCAATCTTGAAGGCGGTTTGGGGATTAGCAGGGCTTTCGATAGGGGAGACTTCGTCAACGGTCCAGGCGGCGCTCATAAGGTAAATGCTCTAATTGATAAATGTGAAATCTGTGCGCTAGGTGTGCAAGCTTGTTGGCACGATAACCCGGCAGTGCCTTGGGTTATTGGCCCGAGCGCAAGGTGCTTGAAATGTCCTGCAAGTGTGTGCGTATGCTTGCCCACAGCAAAGGGCTTTGGGCAGCGTCACTTGCCACGCAACTTTGCTCCAGCGCGCGCGCTTGGCCATGCAGGTCAGGATAACCCAGGGTCAGCAAAATGCTTTTCAGGTTGTGGGCGGTCACGCGTAAGGCGGGCCAATCTGCTGCAGCGCAGGCCTTGTCACCCTGGGCAATGTCGTTGGGAAACTGTTCACAGCAAGCGGACAAGAAGCCCTGAAACAAATCAACATCGCCCAAGAAAAACGCTTCAACCGCCTTGGCTTGATGCGGCTCAAGGGGGCGCGCTGCCACGATCAGGCAGCCGAGCGGGCCAGACTTTGCAGCTTGGCAACGGCTTGGTTCAGCAGCGGCGGCAAGTCTGCCACCAACTGCGGCTTATGAACCACGGGCACGCCTTGCAGCGCAAAAGCGTAGGGTTTGAGTTGCTCGGTGTCCAAAGACGTGACCACGATCAATTGCGAATCACTGAACTGCGGGTGAGAGCGCAGGCTAGAGATCAGTGCTGCGCCGTCAATGCCGGGCAGCAAGATGTCTACCATCAAAATCTCGGGCTGAAGCTTGCCGGCCATCACCAGACCAGAGATACCGTCGCTGGCCACATGCAGGCTGAGGTCTGGAAACTGCTGGCGCAACAATAAGGTGACCAGGTTTTGAAAGTGAACCGAGTCTTCAATCAGTAAGACCTTGGTGCGACCGTCGTTGGCGTCGGCGTGTGCGGTATCGCTGCGGCGGCCACTGCTGGCGTCACCATGGCTTTTTTGAGGTGCGTTGCGCCAGCGCTCGATAGATGTTCGCGAAATCCTGCGGTGGCCGCCGGGAGTCTTCCAGGCCTCAAGGTCGCCACGGTCCACCATCAATTGCACTGAGCGCACGGCCAGCCCCAGGACACGTGCCGCCTCCAACGTGCTCATGTCATCCGAGACCGGGTGACGTTCAGGAGAGGAAACATCTGAGTTCATCTACGCAATTCTAACAAATACATCAAATATTTGACAAATTAAACTTGCAAATGATTTAAATGATAGATACGATATGTGAGTTACAAATATATCAATTACAAGAGGTTGAAATGAGCAAAATTGCGAGGACGGAGGAGCGAGCACTGCGCAAGAGCCACCCAGAATTCGAAGACAGTAGCAGCTTTACCGGCGCCGCAGCGCGGCAGATGGACCGCTTGGTGGACGATATCGAGCGCTTAAACCGCGAGCGGAACGAGGCACTGAACGAGGTCGCCCGCGCCCACCATGAGGTGCTGTACCGCCTGTCCGTGGCGGCAGATATGAAGGATGACGACACCGGCGTTCATATCATTCGCTTGGGTTTTTTGTCTGAGGCCTTGGCGCTGCGACTGGGGCACACACCTTCTAAAGCGCGGATGCTGCGCAAAGCAGCACCTATGCACGACATTGGCAAGATCGCCACGCCCGACCATGTGCTGAAAAAACCTGGCCCACTGAACCCGCAAGAGCGCGAGATCATGAACCAGCACGCGGTGCAAGGGGCCGAAATTTTGGGGCAGTCGCGCATACCGCTGTTCAAAATGGCAGCGGAGCTGGCGCTCACGCACCATGAGCGCTGGGACGGCAACGGGTATCCCTACAAGCTGGCCGGGCCGGACATTCCGATTTCTGGCCGAATGGTGGCCGTGGTGGATTTTTTTGATGCGCTGACCATGGACCGCTGTTACCGTCCGGCACTGACCTACGACATGGCTCTGCGCATGTTGGCGGAGCAAAGCGGTAAGGCGTTTGACCCGGCCATCGTGGATGTGTTTTTGGCGCATGGTGACGACTTCATCGTTCTGCGCGAAAAGGTCAATCGCACCAAACCTAGTTTTCAGGATCTGGTGCAGGCACCCTGACCAGTTTCACTTTTCGCCGCTACCACTGCCCGGCCTCTAGCCGGATGGCGACTTCGCAGTCATCAAAGATTTCTAGCTTGGCAATCTTGACGCGCACACCCACCACGCCACGCAGTTGCATGAGGCGCAACGCCACCTTGCCAATCAGGCTTTCCAGTAAGTTGATGTGCCGCTCGGTGCATTCGTCAATGATGATCTGGCGCACTTTGCGGTAGTCCAGCACATGCGTGATGTCATCATCATGCGGCAGCAGCGCTTGCGGGCCTAAATTCAGCTCGGCATCCACCTGAATCGGTTGCGGTGTGCCGATCTCGCTTTCCAGAATGCCCAGACTGGCGCTGAAGCGCAGTCCCGTGAGCGTGAGGGTTTGGGTGCCTTTGAGGGTGCTACTGGTCATAAGTGAAGAGGCTCACATCATCGAAAAATCACGCTCAAAGCGCATGAGGTGCTGGCCACCGTCCACCAGCAAGGTGGTGCCGGTGATGGACTGGTTTTCCAGCACGAATTTGACGGTCGCACAAACATCCTGAGGGGTGGACGAGCGCCCGAGTGGCGAGAGTTGGTGCAAGGCCTGAAACTTGTCATCGCTGATCAAATGGCTGGTCAGGGTCAAGCCCGGTGCGACGCCCACCACACGCAGGGTAGGTGCAAACGCCTGCGCCAGCACGGTGTTGGCGCATTCCAGTGCTGCCTTGGAAAGTGTGTAGCTCAAAAAATCAGGGTTCGGGTTCCAGAGCTTTTGGTCCAGCAGATTGACCACGGCACCTGTTGTGCCTCGGGTTTGCAGGTGATCATGAAGCGCACGTGCCAGCAATATGGGCGCACCTGTGTTGCTGCGCAGCAGTTGCGCCATCAAAGCGTAGTTGAAGGTGTTGGCGGTGTCATGCACAAAGGCCGATGCGCTGTTGACGACTGCGTCAAGCCGCCCAAATTGCGCCACCACGCGGGGCACCAGGGCTGTGACTTGGTCTTCCTTGTCAAAATCAGCATCAAAAATGGCTGCTCCGGCAGTGTGGGCGTCACAGTTTGCTGCTGTTTTGATAGCGTCGGCAGATGATTCGCGGTAATGCACCGCCACGCGCCAGCCTGCTGCAGCCAGGGTAAGGGCAATTTCACGCCCCAGACGCTTGGCCGCACCGGTGACAAGCACCACCGGACGGGCAAGGGGGGCTGCAGTTGAGGCGGGCGCTGGTACGGACGGGGCAGACATTCAGGCGACAATCCAGGTGTGATGACACATGAAGACAGTTTAACGATGCCCGCCCCGAATGTTGATTCTGGGCACTTTGGGCATTTACTCGATTTGATCCGGCAAGAAATTGCTGCCGCTGGCGGCTGGCTTGGCTTTGACCGCTTCATGTCGCTGGCGCTCTATGCGCCGGGCTTAGGCTATTACGCCCACGGCAGTCAAAAGTTTGGACATTTACCCGGCAGCGGCAGCGATTTTGTCACCGCGCCAGAGTTGTCGCCTTTGTTTGCCAAAGCCTTGGCGGTGCAAATTCGAGAGGCCTTGGCGGTTACGGGCACGCATGCGGTATGGGAATTCGGCGCTGGCTCTGGCGCTTTGGCCGCAGGTCTGTTGGAAGCCTTGGGCGGCAGGGTGCAGGAATACACCATTGTGGATTTGTCGGGCAGCCTGCGTGCGCGTCAGCAGGAGCGGCTGCAGCCGTGGGCGGGCAAAGTCAATTGGGTGCACGAATTGCCTGATGACATGCGTGGTGTGGTGGTGGGTAACGAGGTGTTGGACGCCATGCCGGTGACGCTGCTGCAGCGCACGCGAGGCAATTGGTTTGAGCGCGGGGTGTGTTGGACGGGGAGTAGCTTGGCCTGGCAAGACAGGCCGACAACGTTGCGACCACCTGTCGAGATTCCGGGTGAACACGACTACTTGACAGAAATACACCCCCAAGCCGAAGCCTTCGTCCGCACCTTGGCCGACCGCCTGAAGCAGGGCGCAGCTTTCTTTTTGGACTACGGTTTTCCGGAGAGTGAGTACTACCACCCGCAGCGCCATATGGGCACGCTGATGTGCCACCAAGCGCATTTGGCCGATGGTGACCCGCTGGTGGCCGTGGGGCAAAAAGACATCACCGCCCACGTTAATTTCAGTGGCGTGGCGGTGGCAGGGCAGGATGCCGGCTTGAACGTGCTCGGCTACACCACGCAAGCTCGGTTTTTATTGAACTGCGGCATGGCTGAACTGCTGGAACAGGCTGACTTTGCGGCACGGGTCAATGCCCAAAAACTCTGGATGGAGCATGAAATGGGTGAGCTGTTTAAGGTCATTGCCTTTGGCGTTTGTGAGCCTGGCGGGGGTGAGGCCTGGGAGCCGCTGGGCTTTGCTGAAGGCGACCGGACCCACAGGCTCTGAGTATGTGGCGCTGGCTTTTGGTGATTTTTGTGGCGCTGATGTTCATCAACTGGTTCAGCCCGTTCCTGCAAAAGCTGGGCTTTGGCCGTTTGCCAGGCGACTTGCGCTTCAAGCTTTTTGGCCGTGAATTCTTCATTCCCCTGACCACCACCATTGTGCTCAGCATGTTGGCTTCACTGATCTCTAAACTGATTTAGGACGATTCCCCCATGAAAGCATGCGTAGATATCGGTGGCACCAAGGTGGCGGTGACGCTGGCGCGCACGAGTGCGAAGGGCGATGAGCTGTTAAAGCTCACCCGCTGTGTTGAACCTACGGCCAAAGAAGGTGCGACTGACGCCGTGGCCCAGCAGGTGCTGCGATTGACACAAAAGGCACAAGCATTGGCGCTGCAAAACGGTATTGCAGAAAGTGACGTCGCCACGCTGTCAGCCATGGGCATTTCGGCGTGTGGCCCTTTTGTGCTGAACCAGGGCATGGTTGAGCTTGCTGCGCCCAATATTTGCGGCGGCTTGGCTGGCCCTGAGCGGGGCTTGCCAAACACCTGGATGAGTGCGCTGCTGGAAGCACCACTGCAAGCGCACCTGCCGTCCACGCGGATTCGGGTCGAAAACGACGGCGTGGCGGCGCTGGAAGCCGAGCGAAATTGGGGCGCGCTCAAAGGCTATGACCACTGTGCGTACCTGACCTGGAGCACGGGCATTGGCGTGGGTTTGTGCGTGGATGGGCACATCCTCAGAGGAAAAAATGGCAATGCGGGCCATGCGGGCCACATGTTTGTCTGCGATGACGCGGACCTTGCCTTGTGTGGCTGCGGCAATGTGGGCGATGTCGAAGGCTTGGCCGCGGGCAACGCCATTGAGCGCCGCTGGGGTGTGGGTGCGCAGGTTCTGCTGGCCCAGGCGGCGGCTGGGGACGCAGCGGCGCTGGCCAAGGTGGACGCGCTTTGCCGGGTCATCGGGCGCACGCTTTACAACTTGATCGCCACGCTGGATTTGCAAGCCATCAGTCTGGGGGGCAGTGTGTTCTGGCATCACCAAGAGGTGTTGCTGCCGCGTTTGCGCGCTGAGGTCAATGGCAAATTGACTGCACTAACCGATGGTGTGTTGATCTGCCCCGCAGGACTGGGCGCAGATGTGGGTGACTACGCCGCGCTGGCCTTGGTGGCCTAAAACCCGAGGCTGGCGAGCAGGTCGTCCACCTGAGACTGGTCGGATACAATGTCTGCTTTGCCCTCTGGCTCAACCTGAGGCCCGACCAGCCCCTCATCCTCAACCACGGCTGGGCGCGCTGCAGCCGCCAGCGCACCACCGGGGGAGGTCTGGATCAGCAATTCCACCAGTTGTTCTTCAATGGTGCTGGCCAGGTTCACGACGCGCGCAATCACTTGTCCGGTGAGGTCGTGAAAATCCTGGGCCATCATGATTTCAGTCAGATGCTGATCAATGGTGGCATTATTTTGCTGGATGAAGTGCACAAAATTCAGCACCTCGCCCTTGGCAACCGCTGCAACCGGGTCTTTGATGATCAGTGCCGACATGCGTTGGGCTTCGCTCGCCATCTCGTCGTGAACAGACTTGGCCATTTCGACGCGGTTCAGCACTTTTTCGGCGGCCTCGCCCGTCAGGCGCGAGATATAGGACAAGCGCGATTTGGCATCGGGCAACTTATCGACGGTACCGCGCAACTGGTCAGCGTAACCAAGCTCGTTTAAAGCGTCGTGCAGTTGGCGGGTTAGCCCACCAATGGTGTTGTACACCTCTGGTGGAACAACTGACTCTACGCTTGCGGGCGGGACAGGGTGCAATTCATGTTCCATGGACTTGCCTCACAGGCCCAGCTTCTTCAAGATATTGGCGACTTTGTCTTCCAAGGTGGCCTTGGTGAAGGGCTTGACGATATAGCCCGCCGCACCGCCCTGGGCTGCCGCCACGATGTCCTCTTTTCGGGCTTCGGCCGTCACCATCAAGACGGGCAGATGTTTGAGCTTGTCGTCTGCCTTGATCTGGGCAAGGAGCTGAAAGCCATTCATATTGGGCATGTTGATGTCGCTGACGACAAAGTCAAAGCGGCCATTGCGCAGCTTTTGCAGCGCTGCAACGCCGTCTTCAGCCTCGTCGGCATCGGCATAACCGATCTCCTTGAGCAAGCCCCGGACAATCCGTCGCATGGTGGAGAAGTCATCAACTATCAGGAAGCGCAGATCGTTTGCCATGGCGAACTTTCAGTAATACGTTTAGTGTGCCGAGGCGGCAGGTTTAGCACCAGGGACAGGTGTTTCTGGTGCGGCGACGCCTTCAGTCTCATCAGGCATCATGCCTTTAGGAATTTCGGGTTTGCCCATAAGTCTGGATTCTGCCTCACGGGTCAAAACCAGGATGGTGATACGGCGATTAATGGGCTTGTTTGGAAACTGTTCATCCATCAGCGTGCTGGATGCCATGCCCACTACGCGGGCAAGCTTGTCATCGGGCAGCCCGGCAGCAGCCAGCTCGCGGCGTGAAGCATTGGCGCGGTCGGCGGACAGTTCCCAATTGCTGTAGCCCTGGGTGCCGTTGCCGTAAGGAGAAGCATCGGTGTGGCCCGATAAGCTGATGCGGTTTTCGACGCCACTCAGTGCATTACCAATTTCGCGCAAGATGTCGCGCATATAGGGTTTGACAATGGCGCTGCCCGAGTCAAACATGGGACGGCTTTGCTCGTCCACAATCTGAATTTGCAAGCCATCGGGGGTGATTTCCATTTTTATTTGTGACCCAAACTCCGCGAGTTTTGGGTTTTTGGAGATCAAGTCTTCGATTTTTTGCTGCAAATTGGCAATGCGGGCCGAGTCTTGCTTGGCAATCTCGGCCTTCATTTGCTCCACCGTCATCTTGCGCGGCGCGGGAATGGTGTTGTTGGCTTTGGACTCTTGGCCGCTGGACCTGCTCAGGTCTTTACCTCCGCCCGTCAAAATGCTGGTGCTGTTACCCGAGCCGTCGCCACCCATCAGGGAAACTTTGACGGGATTTGTGAAATGCGAGGCAATACCTTGCAGGTCACCCTTTGCAGTAGAGCCAAGTAACCACATCAGCAAAAAGAAGGCCATCATGGCTGTCACGAAGTCGGCATAGGCGATCTTCCAGGCACCGCCGTGCACAGCGTGCCCGCCCTTCTTGACCCTCTTGACGATGATCGGTTGTAGTTTCTTGGCGTCGCCTGCCACTGATGTCCTCCGTTCAGACTTTTACAAAAAGCCCTACTTCTTGCCCTTGACGTGATTTTCCAACTCGCTGAACGATGGTCGCTCAGTTGAGAACAATACCTTGCGCCCAAATTCGATGGCGGTTGAAGGGTTATAGCCCTGCATGCTGGCCAGCAGTGTGGTCTTAATGCAAACAATTTCTTTGCCAGCATCTTCCATTTTTTGCTCGACCAGGCCGCCCAGTGGCTCCATCACGCCGTACGCCAACAAAATTCCGAGAAACGTACCCACTAGCGCAGAACCAATCATTCCGCCCAGAATGGCGGGTGGTTGTCCCACCGATCCCATGGTGTTCACCACGCCCAACACCGCAGCCACAATCCCGAAGGCAGGCAAGGCACCAGCCAAACGGGCCAGTGCGGCGACGGGGGCATGTGCCTCGGCATGGTGGGTGTCAATCTCGCTGTCCATCAAGGATTCGATTTCGTGAGCGTTTAGATTGCCAGAAACCATCATTCGCAAGTAGTCGGTCATGAACTCCACCACGTGGTGATCACTGCCAACATTGGGGTATTTCTTAAAAATAGCGGAGTCGTGGGGGTTTTCGACATCTGACTCGATGGCCATCAAGCCTTCTTTGCGGGCCTTTTGCAAGATGTCAAACATCAGTGCCAACAATTCGAGGTAACGAGCCTTGGTGTACTTTGAGCCTTTTAACGCCATAGGCAGCGCTTTTAAGGTAGCTTTGATCACCTTAGGCTGGTTGTTAACCACAAACGCCCCAATGGCACCACCAAAAATGGTGATCATTTCAAAGGGCAGGGCATGCAAAATCACGCCAATATTGCCGCCGTGGGCAATGTAGACGCCAAAAATGCAGCCTAAGCTGACGATATAACCGATAGCTACAAACATAAGCCTATTCTGTCAGGAATGGATGGCACCTGTGCGCACCGGGGTTTTGTCGATGTACAGATTTGCGTTAATGCAACTGCAGTGCATGTGCCCCAGCCCCCTTGCCAGCTCGTGCCGGTGGGTTGCACAGCCCGCAGGTAAAGTGCCGTGAGGTTTCATAAGCTTCCGTCACAAAGTGGCCACCGCACTTGGAGCAAGGCGTCATGCTCAGCATGCTGTTGTTCACAAACTTCACCAGGCGCCAGGCGCGGGTGACAGACAGCAGATCTTCCAGTCCGCAGACCTTGATCTGCTCGGCATACAGCTTGTAAGCCTTGATCACCACATCGATATCGTCCAGATCCGACGATTTGGCGATGTAGTTGTAGGTGTTCATGAACAGCGACGAATGGATATTGGGCTGCCAGGTCAGGAACCAATCCGTCGAAAAAGGCAACTGGCCTTTAGAGGGTGAACGGCCAGACACTTCTTTATAGAGACGCAACAGGCGCTCATAAGACAAATCCGTTTCGCTTTCCAGCACTTGCAGGCGTGCACCCAACTGGATCAGGCTCACTGCGCGTTCGATTTGCTTGGATTCGGTGAGGATGCTTTTTTGGACGGCCATGATGTGCTCCGGTGCAGAAAGTGTCTAAATCTATGAAGCGAGGATTACAGAGCTTCTGAGAATTTGCCGGCCATCAAGATGGCGGCATGCAGCTTGGCGGTGTCGCCGTTCTCTACCTTGCGCACGTTGTGGTTGGTGAGCAGCTGCCAGACGATGTCGTCATCCACACGGAAGCGGCACAGCAACATGTTGCCGGACGCAATCTTCATGATCTGGGCGGGAGACAGCGTAGCGATCAGGTCAGCAGCTTCTTCTGACATGCCCAGGCGGAACAGCGCTTCGGCGCGGTCTTTGCGGATCAGGCTTTGGGCCAGCATCAGGTAGGTCAGGTTGGCTTCGCGGATTTCAGAGAGCATTTGGTCGGTGTTCATTTCTAACTCCTAAGAGGGGAATCAAGTGCTTGATTCGATGAAATGAATTGTGAAACCAGGCCTGTTTAACTTGAATCAGGAAAAGGCTGTTTGGGGTGTCAGCCGTGTCGGTCAGGGCTTGTAGGGGATTTTCTGACACGGAAAAAACAAACATTCTCCAAAGATTTTCCCGCCCATGACTTATTTGGCACGATGCAAGCGAATTTCATATCAAGAGAAATAGGGGCCAAATCGGAGCGGCATCTGCGCCGCCGTGCCTGAATTGAGGTGCGAATCCACTGTTTATTTTGGCTTTGCGTCAGATGCCTCAGACCTAACATGGCGTTCAGGGTTGATCTGGTGATTTAAGTTCCAGCTCAAGCTGCCGATAGATGTTGTGGAGCCGCGCGTTTTACCCGGAGCATATGGCGATGATCGCCAAATGTTTCATTTTCAGTCCGGGACTGTTGCGCAGGTTTGTGTTTGCATTCTGGTCCCCTCCTGGGCCAGGGTTAGCTTTTTAGAAGAGGTTTGCCATGCCTGCCATCACCAGTTTCAGTTCATATACCATTGATGACATCCGCGCGCTGAGCACTGCGGATATTAAGGCGACGGGCTCTGCGGGCATTAAGACCCTGTCGGCTGATCAAATCAAGGCGCTCTCAGCTGAGCAAATCGCGTCGATCGGTAAAGTCGATACCGGTGGGGTCAATGGATATGACAGCAGCGTTATTGTTGCCCTTTCCGGCGCGCAACTGTCCTCATTTACCCCATATCAGGCTCAATTCGGCTTTACGTCAGGGCAAATTAGCAACCTCGGAACGACGCAAATTGCGTCGTTAACCTCTGGGCAGCTGGCCGTTTTGTCATTCGAGCAAGTGGATGCACTGAGTGATGCCAATATCGCCAAGCTCAATGTGACTCAAATGGCGGCGTTTTCGGCTGAGCAGGTCAAAGCGCTCGAGAACGGCGCTGGGGCGCAGTTGTCATCAACGCAAATTCAGGCCCTTAAGGGAAATCAGCTGGATGCTGTTTCTGACTTTACGACAGACCAAGTAAGGATGCTGTCAATCGCGCAGATGAAGCTGATATCTGAAGACCAATTGCGCTCGCTCGGGACGGGTCAAATGAATGCGTTCACCACGGCCCAGGTGCAGGCGATGGGGGCGAACCAGCTCAATGCCATCGATGTCTTGGGGACAACGCAGATTAAGAATCTCTCTGTCACTCAAATCAAGTCACTTTCCAGCGATCAGATCAAGGCCATTGATACCGCGCAGATCGCCGTTCTCAGTGGCAGTCAAGTCAGTGCGCTGACTACGCAACAGGTTCAACAGCTGACCGACACCCAAGTTCGCAGCCTTTCGGCAGGGCAGTTGAGTGTGATGACTGCTGGTGCCACAGGTCAGATTGCTGCGCTGACAACTGAGCAGTTCGTCGCCATTTCCACGTCAGCCATTAAGGCGCTTAACTCGGCGCAACTCCAGTCGCTCACCACAGCCCAAATCACTAATCTCTCAGCTGAGCAAGTCAGCGCTCTGGCGAACAATCAGGTGGCAGCACTTACCACGGCACAGACGTCCTTGCTCAGCACCGGGCAGATTGGCGTCTTGTCCACGTCGGCCATCGCTGCGCTGACGACGGCGCAGTTTTCCAAGCTGACTTCGAATCAACTGCAAAGCCTTTCAGACGTGCAGGTGGGCGCGCTCACGACAGCGCAGGTAAGTTCTCTCGCAGCCACAACGGCGGGCATCAAGGCGCTCACCTCCGATCAGATGGGCTACCTGTCGACAGCGTCTATACGCGCCTTGACCACAGCTCAGGTGGCAGCACTGGGCACAGACCAGTTGCAAAGTCTTACTGCAGTCCAGGCCGCTTCACTGACATCAGGTCAGGTCAGAGCGCTTGCCAACACAACGGCTGGTATAGGCGCGTTGAAAAACGAACAAATTTCTGCGCTTTCCACATCAGTTATTGCCTCGCTCAGTTCTTTGCAAATTGGCGCGCTGGGTACCAGTCAAATTCAGGCGCTCACAGACAACCAGGCTGCCAAGCTGAGTTCTGCTGGCGCTCGTGCGCTGGGTACCAATGTGGGCCTATTGACCTACGCCGCTGTGCAGTCGATGTTGCCCTCACTGACCGCAAACCAACTGGGTGCGTTGTCAACTGACCAGCTTCAGTCCTTTAGCACTGCACAAGTAGGCGCCTTGACGACCAGCCAAATGGCCGGCCTCACGACAACGCAATTGACGGCATTGAAAACCGATCAAATCGCAGCTCTCACCACCGCGCAAGTAAGGGTATTGGCCGCGAGCACTGCAGGCATTGGCGCGTTGACGAATGAGCAAATATCCAGTCTCAGTACCGCAGCCATTGCCTCATTGAAAACGGACCAGATTCAGGCGCTGTCGTCCGACCAGATTCGTAGCTTGACGGACAACCAAGCGGCCAGTTTGACTACCGCGTCGGTACAGAAACTGACTGCAGGCCAGATTCAAGGCTTGGAAGCCGCCGATGTCGTAGCTTTGCGCGGGAAGATGCTTAACAGCCAAGTGGCAACGTTGACATCCGACCAACTGGGCGCGTTTACCTCGACTCAGATCGGACAGTTCACGACGGGGCAAATTTCATCCTTGTCTAATGCTCAGTTAGGTGCGCTTACCTCAGATCAGACGAAAGGCATTACCACGGCCCAAATTAGGGCGTTGTCTGCCGCTAAGATTGGTCAGCTGTCCTTTGATGCCCTGCAGAATCTCAGTACCGGTGCTGTGGCGGCACTTACGACAGCACAAGTGGCATCGTTGGGCACGGATCAAATTCGCCAGTTCACTGATACCCAGATTGCCAGTTTGACTTACACGCAAATACGCTCCCTTACAACGACCCAAGTGCAGGCATTGGATGACGCCGACATCACCGGGAGTTTGGCTGGGGCTTTGCAGACAGCTCAGGTTGCCAAACTCAGCGCAAGCCAGTTGGGTAACTTGGGCTCCGCCTTGGGCTCACTCAGCACCGGCCAAATCAACGCCATGGGCACGGCCCAGGTTGCCAACTTGACGTCGGCCCAAACCGCCGCTTTGAGTACTGCCCAAGTGCGTGCTTTCTCACCCACCCAGCTCAATAGCATGTCCTTTGTGGCTTTGCGTGGTTTGACTACTGCTGCTACAGCAGCACTTACGACGGCGCAAGTTGCAGGCTTGGGTACAGAGCAAATTCGGGAATTGAGCGACAGTCAAATTGACAATCTCACCAGCACTCAGATCCGTGCTTTGACGGACAGCCAGGTCAAGGCTCTGGAAAATCGTGATGTGGCTCAGTGGCAAACATCGCTGAACACCAATCAAGTGGCTGCCCTGTCTGGCAGTCAGCTGGGCGCGATGGCCGCAGCGGCCACGGCAGGTGTGGGTTTGCTCAGTACATCTCAGGTGCGCGCGCTGACCACTGGGCAATTGGCGGCCATGTCATATGGGCAAATTCAGAGCATGAGCGCCATACAAATTGGCGCAATGACTACCGGTCAACTCAGCAGCCTGAGCGGAGCCCAGTTGTCCAACATTGACAACGCTGACCTGCAAGCACTCCAAACAGCACAGTTTGCAGCCTTTACGTCCACGCAGCTTGGCTCCTTGACAAGCGGTCAGGTTCAATCGTTTACGTCATCACAAGTCAACACTTTGGCAGGTTCAAAACTTGACGCAGTGCTGGGGGATCTGTCAACAGATCAAGTCAAGGTGTTGACCACGGCGCAAATCGCCGGACTGAGCGCAGCGCAGCTGCAAGGTATGACCGCCACGCAAGCAGGGGCTTTGTCGCAAACGCAATTGCGTGCAATCACTGGCGCACCGCAACTGGCTGTAATTCGCGATTTGGTATCCGCCGGCAATATCTCCAAGCTCAGTAGCGACCAGATTGGAGCCCTGACTACCACAGCATTGTCTGGTATGACTAGCAGCCAGATCAATGCATTCAGTAGCGACCAAATCCAACAGCTGGATACCGGTTCCTCCACTGGTCAGGTTGCGGCCATTGTGACACGCTTGACACAGTTGGGTAACCTATCGACGACTCAGATACAGGCACTTTCCACGACTGATCTGGGCAAATTGACGGTTGCCAAAGTTACCGATGCAACTAATGGCTTGAATGCTCAGCAGCTTCAGTCATTGAGTACCACTCAGTTGTTGGCATCCCTCAGTGGCTCGGCCAACGCGCTCTTGAAAGACCTGGGTACCAGTGGTGTCACCTCCCTGTCCGAAACCCAGCTCAGCGCGTTGACGTCCACGCAACTCGATGCCAATCTGACCAGTGCACAAGTTGGGGCGCTCACTACCTCTCAGGTTCGCGCCTTGAGCACAACTCAACTCAATGGCCTGACGGCAACAAGCTTCCAGGCAATTGCGATCGATAAACTTCTGACGACCCAACTGGTCGGCATTGATGCCGCACAGTTGTCCAATACTCAAATTGGTGCCATGAGTGACTCGCAAACTCGCGCGCTTACCTCTACTCAGCTTGCGACTGACTTTACGAATGCGCAGTTAGGTGCAATTTCGGTGGCAAATATTGCGGAGTTGACGCTCTCGCAAGTTGAAGCACTTGGTGCGAAAGTGGCCAACTTGACGGGCTTTAAAACGAACTTGACAGCTGATCAGAAGGACGTGTTGTTGACATCGCTGGGGCAGACCGCGTATGACACGCTGATGGCCTGATCATTTAGTTTTCGTTTAAATGAAAGGCCAGCCGACATCACTTGTCGGCTGGCCTTTTGCGTACGCATATACTGATTCGCATGGCAAAGAAGAATTCTGATTCCAACCACAAACCATCGACTCAGGTGAGTCCTGTCCTCGATCCTGCGGTGTCATTTGAGCAGGTGCTTCTACAGGCGTGGCACAGGCAATTGCCCATGATGCAATTGTTCGAGTTGGCCAATCGAATGGCCGAAGGCACTCAGGCGCCGCTGGCCGCTGTCCTGTACCAGACATGGCTGCGCCGCAACGAGACCACGCACGACCATCTGATCAATTTCAACTTGGGCGTGCTGTTGTTCAGCTTGGGGGATCTGGCAGGTGCGCTCGAAGCATACAGCCGCGCTTTGCACCGAGCGCCGGACTTCTTGCAGCCACGCTTCAATTTAGGACTGACCTACGAACGCTTGGGGAACAGCGAAGCTGCAATTGCGCACTGGCAGCACATTGGCAGTCATGCCCGCGCAGATGACCCGGATCAGCGCCCGTTCTTGTTGTTGGCGCTGAATAACCTGGGGCGTCACTATGAGGATCGTGGTCGCCTGTCGGATGCGTTGGATTGCCTGACACGCAGCTTGAACTTTGAGCCCCTGCAGCCAGACGTGATACATCACTGGGTTTTCTTGCGCGCCAAACAGTGCGTATGGCCTGTGTATCAGCCTCTAAATGGTTTGGATGAGGCGGTGTTGAAGCAATACACATCAGCACTGGCAATGGTGAGTTTGTCTGAAGATCCGGCGCAGCAACTGGCCGCTGCTCAGCATTACGTGAAGGACAAACTGACAGTCGACGTGCCAAGTCTGTCACCCGCGCATCCTTACAAGCATAAGAAGTTACGGATAGGGTATTGCTCATCAGACTTTTGCTTACATCCTGTGGCGATGCTGACTGTCGAGCTATTTGAACTTCATGACCGTGAGAAATTTGAGGTGTATGGCTTTGACTGGAGTCGGGAGGACGGCACTGGACTGCGCGAGCGTGTCATTAAAGCAATGGACCATTTTGAGCGCATTCACACGCTCAGCGACGAGCAGGCCGCACACTTGATTCGGTTGCACGAAATTGATATTTTGGTTGACTTGCAAGGCCAGACCTTAGGTGCAAGGGCCAATATGTTGGCCTATCGGCCTGCGCCTGTACAAATCACTTACCTGGGCTTGCCTGCCACTACGGGCTTGCCCTTTATCGACTACGTTATTGCAGACCAATACCTGATACCTGAATCGGCCGCTGGTTTTTATACTGAAAAGCCTTTGTACATGCCTGATGTCTACCAGGTGAGCGACAGACAACGTCAAAGCTCGGCACCGCCCAGTCGGGTGAGCCTGGGTTTACCGGGGCGAGGGTTTGTGTTTTGTTGCTTCAACAACAATTACAAGTTCACGCCTGAAGTTTTTGCGTCCTGGATGGCCATCCTGCGCCGGACTCCTGGCAGTGTGCTTTGGCTGCTTGCTGACAATCCTTGGGCACAGGAGGCGTTGCAACGCGAGGCCATGGGGGCAGGTATTGCCTCTGACCGGCTGGTGTTTTCCGGCCGTGCACTGCCACCTGATTATTTGGCTCGACTGGGTGTGGCCGATTTGTTTCTGGATACTTACCCCTTCAATGCCGGGACCACCGCCAACGACGCCTTGTTCATGGGGCTACCCGTGTTGACGCGCTCAGGTCAAACATTCGCGTCACGAATGGCTGGCGCGTTACTAACGGCTGCAGGCTTGCCGGAGCTTATTGCGCGCACGCCACAAGATTATGAAAACAAGGCCGTGGAACTTGCGTCCAATCCGCAGGCCTGTGCCAGGATGAAGCAGCAACTTGCGGTGTCGAAAGCGGGTGGCGTATTGTTTGACACACCGAAGTTTGTGCGCAACCTCGAGGCCAAGTTGTTAGCACTTTCGATCGATCCCTAGTGTTGTTCAAACCAAAGTAACTTGGCGTCGTCCTAGGCATTTGCGCCTTCGCATGCCGTGATGTTGTGAGGCCTTTTCTTCATCAGGAAAAGGAAAATCGCTGTTGATTTCCCCCAATTGTTTATTCAATGCCAGGAACAGCGGGGGGAATTGGTGTGTTTCTCTTTGCTAAGTATGGCCTGACGCGGCTATTCTATGGGGCATGTCCAAGTCGCACATCGTCGATTTAAAGCGCGATCACCCAATGTTTAGAGCACCTATTCTCAGCAGAGGTCTTGCATGAAAGCAGTCATTCTTGCAGGAGGATTGGGTACTCGAATTTCAGAGGAGACGCACCTCAAGCCCAAGCCCATGATCGAAATTGGTGGCAAACCAATTTTGTGGCACATCCTTAAGATGTATTCGGCACACGGCGTGAATGAGTTTGTGATTTGCTGTGGATACCGCGGCTATGTGATCAAGGAATACTTTGCCAACTACTTCCTGCACATGTCTGACGTCACATTTGACATGGCAAACAACAAGATGGAAGTCCATTGCAAGCATGCTGAGCCTTGGCGCGTGACGCTGGTGGACACTGGCGAGGACACCATGACCGGTGGACGCCTTAGACGAGTTGCCGACTATGTCAAAGATGACGACGCTTTTTGCTTTACCTATGGGGATGGTGTTGCAGACGTCGACATCACTGCCACCATTGAATTCCATCGACAACACGGAAAGCTGTCGACGGTCACTGCCGTTCAACCACCGGGCCGTTATGGTGCGCTGGACATGGCGGGCAATGTGGTTCGGGGGTTTTCTGAAAAACCACGAGGCGACGGGGGCCTGATCAATGGCGGATTTTTTGTATTGAATCCGAAATGCCTTGATCGAATCAGCTCGGATGGAACCAGTTGGGAAGCAGAACCTTTGTCAAGTTTGGCGTCCGACGGTCAATTGATGGCGTACTCTCATACGGGTTTCTGGCAACCGATGGATACGCTTCGCGAGAAGAATTTGTTGGAAGACCTCTGGTCAAGCGGTAACGCGCCTTGGAAAGTATGGTGAGATCTCCCAGTGCTGACTTTTGGGCCGGAAAGCATGTTTTGCTGACAGGCCATACTGGCTTCAAAGGTGCTTGGCTTGCGCTTTGGCTTGCCAGGCTGGGGGCTCATGTAACCGGGCTGTCTCTTGAGCCAGATGTTGCACTGAATCCGCTTTGTCAGCTGGGCATGAGCCAGGTGAAGCAATCCAGCGTTTGCGATATCCGGGACCCCTCAGACCTTCAGACGCAGGTGGCGCAATCCAAGCCCGATATTGTCTTGCACCTTGCAGCTCAGGCCTTGGTTCGCGAAAGCTATGCCAACCCTTTGGATTCCTATGCCACCAATGTGATGGGAACCGCGAATGTGTTGAATGCCATTCGTTTTGCACCAGGGGTTCGCGTGGCGGTCATGGTGACGACTGACAAAGTCTATCGTAATGAGGAGTGGGTTCACCCTTACCGGGAGTCAGATGTTTTGGGGGGGCACGATCCCTACAGTGCCAGCAAGGCTGCTGCAGAGTTGGTTGTGGACAGTTTTCGTTCTGCGTATTTGGAGAGCCTTGGTGTTGCCGTTGCGACGGCGCGAGCTGGCAACGTCATTGGCGGCGGGGATTGGGCATCCGACAGGCTAATTCCCGACGCAATAAGGGCTTGGTCACGCAATGGGGAACTTGCCATTCGCCGCCCACAATCAGTGAGACCGTGGCAGCATGTGCTTGAACCCTTGTGTGGCTATTTGCTTTTGGCCGAGGCACTCTGGTCTGCGCAGGCCAAACCGGGAGCCTACAACTTTGGGCCTTCATCAACAGATATTGCCTCCGTTGGAGATGTGGCCCAAATGGCCAGGGCTGCCTATGGCAAGGGAACGCTTGTTATCGAGAAGATGGTGACAGGGCCACACGAGGCAGGCCTCTTGGCGCTCGACAGCGCAAAGGCACTCGCGGTCTTGGGGCACCGGCCACGGTGGTGTCTTTCTGACGCCGTTCGCAAAACGATGGACTGGTATCGACTTTTTGGCGAAGGGCATCAAGCAGTGGACTTGTGTCAATCCGACATCAATGCATTCGAGGCTACGGTGTGAGTCGCTTAAGCATTCAAGACACACCACTTGGCGGCCTCAAAACAGTTGAGCGTGTCAGGCTGGGCGACGATCGTGGGTTTTTATCACGCCTGTTTTGTTCGGAAGAGTTGGTGACGGTCGGGTGGCATGAGACTATCGCTCAGATCAATCACACTTGCACAAAAAGAGCCGGTACCGTGCGTGGATTGCACTATCAGCTACCACCGCAAGCGGAGACTAAGCTCGTGAGCTGCCTGCGCGGGGCGGTGTGGGATCTTGCCCTGGACCTTCGATGTGGGTCCCCCACCTTTTTGCAATGGCACGCTGAGTTGCTTTCGGCTGAAAATGGATGCGCTTTGCTTATCCCTCAGGGTTTTGCGCATGGCTTTCAAACGTTGAGCGACGACGTTGACATGCTCTATCTTCATTCAAGGGCGTACAGTGCTGCGCTTGAAAGAGGCGTCAATCCAATGGACCCCACACTTGGAATTCGTTGGCCTAGGACAGTTAGCAGCATGTCGTCGCGCGACGCCGGGCATCCAATGCTTTTGCCAGATTTTGAGGGAGTGTCATTGTGAAGTGCCGACATTGTCATCACGAACTTCAGTTTACTTTTTTGGACTTGGGTAGTTCTCCGCCTTCGAATGCTTACCTGAGCAAAGATGAGCTTGCCAAACCAGAAATTTGGTACCCATTGCGGCTATTGGTTTGTGAGCACTGCTGGCTTGTACAGACCGAAGATTTTGCTGGCCGCGACGCATTGTTCAACAGTGAGTATGCCTATTTCAGTTCATTTTCCAGTTCATGGCTGCAACATGCCAAGGCGTATGTCGATGCAGTGCTTGCACGCTATAGCCTCAATAGCAGTTCAATGGTCATCGAAATTGCATCGAACGACGGCTACTTGCTGCAGTACGTCAAAAGTGCCGGGATACCCTGTCTCGGCATCGAACCCACGTCAAGCACTGCTGTGGCCGCGATGGCAAAGGGGCTAAAGGTAATCGAGCGATTTTTTGGCGTAGGACTGGCCAAAGAACTGGTCTCCAGCGGTTGCCAGGCAGACCTGATGGTTGCCAACAATGTGTTGGCACATGTTCCAGATGTGAACGATTTTGTTTCCGGATTTTCCGCCTTGCTAAAGCCAAACGGTGTGGTTACCTTTGAATTCCCACATTTGTTACAACTGGTTGATAACGGTCAGTTTGATACGGTGTATCACGAGCATTTTTCCTACCTATCGTTGACCAGTGTTACGGCAATTTTCCAGTCCAACGGGCTGTCCGTATTTGATGTCGAAGAACTCGGCACACATGGCGGTAGTTTGCGTGTCCACGCCCAACGTGCAGACACGGGTTTGCGTCAAATAGGGTCTGCGGTAGATCGCATGCTGACAAAAGAAAACCTTGCGGGGATGACTTTGCTGACCTTCTATCAAGGATTTCAGAGTAAGCCTGAGGCGATTTCCCGTGCATTGCTTTCGTTCCTCGTACAGCAAGCGCGAAACGGCGTTTCTGTGGCGGCTTACGGTGCTGCGGCCAAAGGCAATACCCTGTTGAACTATGCAGGGATCAGGGGTTTTCTGTTGCCGTATGTCGTGGATCGCAATCCAGCTAAACAAGATAAGTTCATGCCTGGCAGTCGCATCCCTATTGTTGATGAGGAAATGCTGCGACGCACCAAACCTGCCTACGTGCTGATCCTTCCGTGGAATTTGAAGCAAGAGGTCATGGCGCAGTTGGCCTACATTCGCGATTGGGGTGGGAAGTTCGTCACGGCAATACCTGAGTTGGAGCTTGTGTGATCGAAATTCATCCGACAGCCAAAGTGTCGCCAATGGCTGATATCGAAGATTCGACCAGAGGCACTCGAATTGTTATTGGTGCGAGGTCGGTGATTGACAGCTTTGTCAAGGTCAAGCCTGCCGGAGGCGTAGGCAATTTGGTGATCGGCGACGATGTTGTTATCAATTCAGGTTGCGTCCTCTATACGGGCCACGGCATAAAAATTGGAAACTCCGTTGCGATCGCTGCCAATTGCACGTTTGCACCAGTGAATCATGCCTTTCAAGACAAAACCCAATTGATACGAGCCCAAGGCTTCTTACCGAGCAAAGGCGGTATCGTGATCGAAGATGACGTTTGGATTGGGGCAAACTGCATTTTTCTCGATGGTGCCTGTTTGCGAAAAGGATGCGTCATCGGCGCAGGCTCGGTTGTGCGCAATGAAATACCTGCCTACACCATTTGGGTGGGCAACCCCATCAAACAAGTGGGCGAACGCACATGAAACGCTGTTCGATCATCGGCGGTCATGGGTACATCGGGCGGCATTTAGGCGCATTGATGCTTAACTCAGGATGGGATTGTCGGCTGATGGGGCGCGGTGAGTGCACGCGGTTTGAACAAGATCTAGGGGTGGTGTATTTTTGTGCGGGCTTAACGGCAGATTTTCGGCAGCGCCCATTGGATACCGTGGATTCGCATGTGGGGCTTTTGCACCGTCTGCTCAGCGAAGGACGCTTTGAGCGTTTGATTTATCTTTCATCTTCGCGTGTTTACTTGGACGCGCCGGGAACTGACGAAGACCAGATGTTGAGTGTTTTGAGCCAGCGCCCAGATGACCTGTACAAACTGTCGAAACTCATGGGCGAAAGCCTTGCACTTCATTCCAGGCGCGACTGCACAGTCGTCCGAGTTTCGAATGTCGTGGGTGGCCGCTTGGGAAATCCGGACAGTTTTGTCTATTCGCTTTTGAAGGCGGCAGGCAGTGGTCATATTTCATTGCAAAGTGAGCCGAGCACCGCCAAAGACTACATTCATGTTGATGATGTGGTGAGTGTGCTCGCGAGAATGAGCGAGAAGTGCCGATTCAATGTCTATAACTTGGCCAGCGGTCGTCAAGTGACCCATCAACAATGGCTAGATCGAATTTGTCAGGTGCACGGTTGTACCTGGTCCGCTGTGCCCGGCGCTGAACGTCAGTTGTATTTGCCCATACAGACTCATCGAATTCAAAATGAATTCGGATTTGAACCTCGGGCTGTCCTCGATATCGTGGACCTCACGGCCCAAAAAATGCAGGAGCAAACATCATGAACCCCAGAGATCAGTTTGAGTTGGAGCGACGGGAGCGTCTTGACGAGTATGCAAAGGACGCCGAGTTCCAGAGCCTTTCGCAGCGTTGGCTTGAGGCGTCAATGCAACGGAAGTATGTCTATAACTTTGAATGGATGGGGCGGCCGATCATTCAGTATCCGCAGGATATTGTTGCTGTCCAAGAACTCGTCATGCGGGTCCGTCCCGATGTCATCATTGAAACAGGCATTGCACACGGAGGATCCTTGGTGCTATCCGCTTCACTCTTGGCACTTCTTGATATGGAAGAGGCTATAGCTGCAGGAATAAGCCTGGACCCCAAAAAATCTCAACGAAAAGTGATTGGTATTGATATAGATATCCGCGCGCACAATCGGCAAGCAATAGAGGCGCACCCCATGTCCAGTCGAATCAAAATGGTCGAAGGCTCATCTATCGACCCCGTGACGGTCGCTGCTGTGCATCAGCTTTGCCAGGGGGCAAGCAAGGTGCTCGTGTTTCTGGATTCGATGCATACGCATGACCACGTCCTGGCCGAACTCGATGCCTATGCTGAACTGGTGTCAGAGGGCAGTTACTGCGTGGTATTTGACACATTTGTCGAAGATATGCCCTCGGGGTTTTTCAGTGATCGCCCATGGGATGTTGGCAACAACCCGAAGACAGCCCTACGGCAATGGCTTGCTAGCCACCCCCAGTTTGAGGTGGACAAGAGCTGGCAAGACAAGTTGATGGTGACGGTTGCCCCTGATGGTTTTTTGCGGCGAAAGCTGTCCAGTTGATTGAGTCATGACACAAAGGTGATGTCTATGAGTACCTCGCACCAGTCTTTTGAAAATGATGGCTATGTCATCCTGCAGGACTTCTGGAAGGATGATGAACTCAACGAGTTGCAGGCCCAATTAGACGAACTTGGGCAACTGGTTGTGGGCCCAACGTTTTCGTCGACGGATTTTTCCAAGTACCAGTTGACGCCGACAACGCAATCGCTTTTGTATGACCGGTTGAAGTACTTGCCCGGACTGTCGCGGATGTCTGGTAGTCCTGCGATTCATGCGCTATGCCGCGACTTGGGATTGAAGCATCCGTCGCTGATGGGATGTTGCAACATGCGTCTTGACCGTCCACAAGACGAAAAACACTTGTTTGCTTGGCACCAGGATACTGTCTATCTGCTGGGTTCAGTTAACGCGGTAACGGTTTGGGTGCCCTTGCAAGATGTAGACCTTCATCACGGAACGATACAGGTGATTCCGGGTAGCCATAAACGCGGGCTGCACCCATTCCGTCGGATCAGCACCAAGGTGATTGCGCCATATGTTCCCTTTTTGCAGCGAGACATTGAGCTAGACGGCGCAGTGGCAGATGAGGCGGTCACGATTGAGGCGAAACGCGGTGATGTCATCGTGTTTAAGCAGATGCTGCTTCACCGCAGCACGCCAAACTTGTCAAATCAGATTCGATGGACCACTCAGTTGCGGGTCACTGACCTCAGCGACCCAGAGTACCGCCGACAACATTTTCCGACCGGCGACCGGACAAACGTGTTCTATGTGGACTACCCAGGACATGACGCAGCAGTGCGCCGACAACTCGAAACGGATGCCAAAGCAGAATGAGCCAAGCAAAAGATCCTTCGCGCTTTCGCCAATCGGGCCGAAGCACTGCAAAAGAAGTTGGCTTTAGGGCTGAAACTGAGACCCACTTTCAAGCTGCCAACGGAACCACTTTAGAGAAGTTGGAAAATTTCCCGTGTTTTGTTCCGCGCCAGTCATTAACCCGATTTCTGTGCCTGTCCGATATATTTCGGCAAGTCTTGAATGTTCAGGGAGATGTCATTGAGTGTGGGGTCAATTGGGGTGCCGGCCTGATGAGTTTTGCGCAGCTCAGCGCTATATTGGAGCCGGTCAATCTACAGCGGCGGATCGTCGGGTTCGATACGTTTACCGGGTTTTCTGCTGTAAATCCTCAAGATGAGCACGCAGTGATTCAAACCAGCGAAAAACGCGCCGGTGGATACCAGGCAGATTGTCTGGATGATCTTCACGAGTCGGTACGGCTCTTTGACTCAAACAGGTTTATTGGACACATCCAAAAAGTTGAATTGGTCAAAGGAGATGTGGCGCAAACCGTTCCTGCATATCTTGCCAAAGAGCCGCAAACAGTGGTTTCGCTGCTGCATCTTGACCTAGACCTTTACGAGCCAACGCGGCTGTGCATTGAGCAGTTTGTACCCAGAATGCCCAAAGGTTCCATCATTGTCTTTGACGAGTTAAATAACAGAACCTGGCCAGGCGAAACGCTGGCAGTTATGGAGAAACTGGGTTTACCTTCGCTGCGCATTCAGCGTTTTGCTTACGAGCCCTTCGTCAGCTATGCGGTAATTGAATAGCCAATTGAAGTTGAGCTTCGAAATGGCCTACGCAAGTTGCTTGCTGAGCGCCAATTGCGCATAGTGGAGGTAGGTTGCAGCAAAGTCAGTACGTCCGTGAGCATGTTCTATTTCTGCGAGTGTCGCCAGTGCCAAGGGTTCATTGGGTAGCGAGTCCAGCAAGTATTCGCACCATTCAAGGACTTGCAACCAAGCCTTGTGTGTGATGGCCACAGGCTCTGTCTTTCCGAGCAGAATAACTTCGCGCGGCGCAACGGCCAAAGCCTGCGCAGTCAAATTTTGCAAATGTTCGTGGGCTTGATGCAGCGATACGTGTCGGCCCGGGGCAACCGTAACCTGCGCTGCTTTCGGCTCGAACTTGCGCTGCTCCCATTCAATACGAGCCTGAACTTGATGATCGGTGTCGCCAGGAAAAGCTTTGACGGCACACCAGTGATGCCACATGCTGCGCAGCGCCGACTCAAAATGTTGAACAAACTTGCGTTCGTCCATCGCCGGTGAGTTCTCCATCTTGATCCGCTGGGCCAAACGACGGGTGTTCAACGCGTTCGTGTCGGACGCCAATTTAGTGGCTAAGCGAACATAGTCATCAACAGTTTCGGCAACCCATTCTGGATGCCCTAGGGCGTGAAGCACAGTGACCCCGATGCGGCTGCGAAAAGCAGTGCCATTCATGCTGACCAAGGGCACGCCCATCCAGAGGAGGTCGGTACTGGTCGTTCCTCCGGTTAAGGGAAAACAATCCAACGCGATATCGATACGGTGATAGGTCAGATACTGTTGCGCACTGTCCCTGGGAACCAAAATCAATCGATCCGACGGGATGCCTTGCGCAACGCATCGTTGTTCAAACTCGTCCTGAGCCAGCTTGTCCTCAAAGCCTTTACCTTCCACCAACAGTCTTGCGTTGGGGACTGCTTTAAGTACCCTTGCCCAGGTGCAAAGAACAGGGTCAGTTAACTTGGACAAGTTATTGCACGAACCAAAAGTGATATAGCCATTTTGCAACGCAGGCGTAGGGCGAACTTGATACAAAGGTTGGTACCGATACAGCGGAAATCGACTCATCGGGCGATAGACGCAAAAGATGTCCGGCAATCGAAATAATTGCTCGACATACTCGGCGTCAGCGCCTTCCATATCGGCTATACCGTCTGTGATGCGCCAGTCAATGGATTTCAATCCCGTGGTGCCCGGATAACCTAACCATGTCACCTGAACTGGTGCGGGTTTATGCACCATTGCGCGCAAGCCAGAGCCAGCCGTATGCCCGGCCATGTCTATCAATACATCAATTTCCAAGGCCTGAATTCGTGCCGCCAAGGCTTGGTCGCCTAAGCTTGCAAGGCGGTAGAACTCGTCTGTGTGGCGTTTGACGCGTTCTGTGACGATGTCCTCGTGGTTCTGCAAATACAAAGCCACAACTTCATAGCGCCTGCGGTCCAGCTGCGGAAGTATTCCCTCCACAAAGTACATGACCGAATGGCAGTTGAAGTCAGGAGACAAAAAGCCTATCCGGAGTTTTCGATGTGGGTCCGCATTGCGTTCTTCAAACTTTGGCCATTGGTTCATCCAAGGCAACTCGAACTTGCTGGCATATAACTCGCCAGCCTCACGCAGTTCCATGGCCGTGGTGTCTGGCTTGGACTGCAGGAATAACATCAAATTGATATAGGGCAAGTTCCATTCAGGAGCCAGGGCAATGGCTTCTCTGCAAACCGCCAAGGCTTCGTCCAATCGCCCTAAGTCGCGCAAATTGGTGCCCAAGTTGTTAAGCAACATCATGCGGTCGCTTTGCGTCATGGGCAAAAGTTTTGCTTTCTCAGCGGCATTCACGCCTTCTTGATGTTTAGCCAGCATGTAGCAAGGCCAAAGCATCGAGATCCAAGCGCGAGCCAGTCCCGGGGCAAGTTGTGCGGCCCGCTTGCTTAGCTCATAGGCCCTCAAATTCTGACCCTGACCACTCAGGATGTTTGAAAAATTAATCAAGATGACCACGTCATTGGGATAGATCTTGAGTGCACGTTCATAGGCCTCCAGGCTTTCCTTTTGAAGGCTGAGGCCTTGCAGCGCTAACCCCAGGTAGCGGTGACTAAAGGTGTCAATAGCAGACTTGCGCAAGCGTCTTTTGACCAACTGCTGTACTGCGGTCCAGTCCTCCCGCTCAACCGCTGCACGGCCCTCGTCAGGATCGGCCGAAGTTGCTCTTGCAGGCATGGGGATTCTTGATTTTGAGCTCATGTTAACTGTACCGATTTATAGGGCGGCAGCTATGCCGATTCTTGATTTTGATCGCATTGGCATTCGATGCAAAGGCTCGAATTGGGGGGGAAATGCCCTTTTTCAAAGCGAATTAGATAAAGCTTGATGTTTCAGAATTCAGTCACAGCGGGCTATAGCCAAAACGCAGAGCTCGCAGTCCGGCAGGTAATGCAGATGGGCTGCATTTCCCCGGTCAAGCGGTTGATTGATAGCAATTGGAACCTGCAACCAATTAACCACAGGATCGGCCAATGTGCCGGATTGAAGCGATCTTTATTGGAGTTCTCATCATGGCCTCGATTATCAACAGCAATATCAATTCATTGAATGCGCAGCGCAATCTGTCGAAAAGTCAGGCGTCGCTGGCAACTTCCATGCAACGCCTTTCATCAGGGATGCGCATCAACAGCGCCAAGGATGATGCGGCGGGTTTAGGGATTTCAGAGCGGATGACCGCTCAAATTCGGGGCATGGACCAAGCCTCACGAAATGCCAATGACGGTATTTCACTTGCGCAAACTGCTGAAGGTGCCTTGGGTGCCGCAGGCAATATCTTGCAGCGTATTCGCGAGTTGGCTGTGCAATCCGCCAATTCCACCAATTCTTCTGGTGACCGCCTGGCGCTGAACAATGAAGTGAATCAGTTGACGGCTGAATTGGATCGCATTGCCACCACGACACAGTTCAACGGACAAAATCTTTTTGATGGCTCATTTGGTTCAGCCACCTTCCAGGTTGGTGCCAACGCAAACCAGACCATCACCGCGGCAACGGCCAATGTGCGTACCAATCAGTACGGGAATAACCAGGTAGCTGGCTCAAATGCTGGTGCTGCGGCGTCCTCGACTGCAGCAGGTACAAATGGCGTATCCGGCGGTACTTTGGCAATTGCAGGTTACGTTGGCTCATCCAATGTGACGGTAACAGACAACGACACTGCGAAAACGATAGCCGCTAACATCAATGACAAGTCCCCGCTGACTGGCGTAAAAGCGGTCGCGCAAACAGACCTCGCACTGACCTTCGCCACGGCTGGGGCATATGGCTTAACCATTCAGTCTGACAATGCCACCCCTCAAACCGTGACCTTTACACTCACTGCGGTAACCGGTAAAGATGCGTTGTCTGTTGCTGCCAGTGCAATCAATGATCAAGCCTCTAAAACTGGCGTTACGGCTGTCGTTAATGCCGCTGGAAACGGGTTGACGCTGACAAATTCAACTGGCAATGACATCAGCCTCACGAGTTCCGCAACAAATGCCGATGACATTACGCTCGACAAGATGGACGCAACTGGTACGGTCTTGGGCACACCAGTCACGTTGGCCTCTGGTGGCTCCAGTGCAACAACCAGCGGCTTTATTGAGTTGGACTCTCAAAAATCATTTGCCGTGACCCCTACGACAACCAATGCCTTGGCGGCGTCTACTTCGACGTTGATCACCGTTGCAACTTTGGATGTCACCACCTTTACAAATGCCACCCAAGCTATTCGAACTGTCGATGCTGCGCTGGATTTAGTCAACGGCGAACGTGCAAAGTTTGGTGCGCTGCAATCACGGTTCGAATCCACCATCGCCAATTTGCAGACCAACTCTGAGAACACCAGTGCGTCCCGTTCGCGAATTCAGGACGCAGACTTTGCGATGGAAACGGCTAATTTGTCGCGTGCTCAGATCTTGCAGCAAGCCGGCACTGCCATGGTGGCGCAGGCGAACCAGTTGCCACAAGGCGTCTTGTCACTGCTCAAGTAAATCCGGGGAATACCGATTGAGTAGAGAAATGCGCCATTGATGGCGTCTTCGATGGGGAGGAAGGAAGAAAACAGCCAATTATTTGGCTGTTTTTCTTTTTTGAAGGGCCGAAACCCTTTGATAAGTCCTAAAGTTTTGTCTAGTACAACCGAAATTACACATAGCGGGTCACATTAATCGGTCCGTCGTCCGGTAGGTACGGCAAATTTGCAAGGTATCCCGGTCATAGCGCCATAAATTTTGTATTGCGAAATTCAAGAGTTTTGGCGATGGGATCGGCAGCAATGCCGGATTGAAGCAAACTGAAGGAGTTTCATCATGACCTCGATCATCAACAGCAACATTAACTCGTTGAACGCCCAGCGCAACCTGACCAAAAACCAGGCATCTCTGGCAACATCCATGCAGCGCTTGTCTTCTGGCATGCGCATCAACAGCGCTAAAGACGACGCCGCAGGCCTTGGTATCTCTGAGCGCATGACCGCTCAGATCCGTGGGTTGGATCAAGCCGCCCGCAATGCCAATGACGGTATTTCTTTGGCGCAGACCGCTGAAGGTGCCTTGGGCGCAGCTGGCAGCATCTTGCAACGTATTCGTGAACTGGCTGTTCAATCCGCCAACGCGACAAATTCGTCCAATGACCGCTTGGCACTGAACAACGAAGTGAACCAGCTCACCTCTGAGTTGGACCGCATTGCAACCACCACGCAGTTCAATGGACAAAACTTGTTCGACGGCTCTTTTGGTTCTGCAGCTTTCCAGGTCGGCGCAAATGCCAACCAGACCATTACCGCTGCTACCGCAAACGTGCGTACCAATCAGTACGGCAATAACCAAGTCGCAGGAAGCAATGCCGGCGCAGCTGCATCGTCAAATGCAGCTGGTACAAACGGCGTATCTGGTGGTACGTTGGCTATTGCCGGTTATGTTGGCAGTGCCAACATCACGACGGCTGATAACGACTCGGCTAAGAAAACCGCTTCGATGATCAATGACCAGGCTGCCGCCACTGGCGTCACTGCAGTTGCACGGACTGATTTGACCTTGGACTTTGCCGCAACGGGTTCTTATGGTCTGAAGATCCAGTCAGACAATGCGACGGCTCAAACCATCACGTTTACATTGACAGCAGTGACAGGTAAAGACGCCTTATCGGTTGCGGCAACCGCGATCAATGACCAGTCCTCTAAGACCGGTGTAACTGCCGTTGTTAACTCTGCTGGCACAGGCTTGACGCTGACCAATGCTACCGGCAATGACATCAGTATCGACAGCGTTTCCGGCAATGCTGGTGACGCCAATGTCACCAAACTTGATGCGACGGGTACGGCTTCGGGTGCTCTCGTTGCGCTGACCACAGCAGGCACCAGCAGCACAACCAGTGGCTTCATTGAGTTGGACTCTCAGAAGTCATTTGCGGTAACTGCCACTACAGCTAACTCATTGGCCTCTAGCACTTCAACGCTGAATACTGTTGCTGGTTTGGATGTGACCACGGTTGCGAATTCAACCCAGGCGATTAAGACGGTGGATTCTGCGTTGAACATGATCAACAGTGAGCGTGCAAAGTTTGGTGCCTTGCAGTCTCGCTTTGAATCGACTATCGCGAATCTGCAGACCAACGCAGAAAACACCAGCGCATCACGCTCACGTATTCAGGATGCAGACTTTGCGTCGGAAACAGCCAACCTGTCCCGTGCGCAGATCCTGCAACAAGCTGGTACGGCGATGGTGGCGCAAGCCAACCAGTTGCCACAAGGTGTGCTGGCCCTGCTGCGTTAAGCAAAAGTAGCGGTTTTACTGGCTGTATTCAGCCAGTAAGAACAGACAGCGGCAACGGACAATATCCGTTGCCGCTTTGTGGTTTCTGAGGTTGGGCGCCCAATACGGTTACTTCGTCCAAAGTGACGATTGAATGTTTAGGAGTGCATCATGGCAGCAATAGCATCGTTGGGCATTGGCAGTGGACTTGATGTCAACTCCATTGTGACCAAACTGGTTGACCTGGAAAAGTCGCCGCTGACGTCATTAAAGGCCAAGTCGGCGGTGATTACTGCCCAAGTGTCCACCTATGGCGACATCAAGTCGCAAATAGCCAGTCTTTCCGATGCTGCCCTGAACCTTGGCAGTCCCACTTTTTGGAAGAAGATGACGGCAAGTTCGTCAAACGCGGCAGCAGTCGCAGCCACTGTTACCGGCATTTCATCCCCGCAAGCCAGCTATTCCGTTGAGGTTCAGCAACTCGCACGAGCTCAAAACACGTCGAGTCAAGCCTTCACGACGGGCGCTGCCGTGGGAACGGGTTCTCTCACGATACAGCTTGGGACATGGTCAAGTGGTTTTGCGGGATTCACACCAGGTACAGCCCCGGCAGTGACCGTCAATATTGGTGTCGGAGAAGATTCTCTGTCGTCAATTGCTACAAAAATCAATGACGCCAATGTCGGTGTCACCGCGTCAATTGTCAAAGACAGCTCAGGTGAGCGGCTCTCCATTCGCTCTAAGTCCACTGGCGATGCTGCTGGGTTTCGCATACAAGCCACGGACACCGATACCATAAACAATGACAACAATGGGTTGTCTCGTTTGGCATTTGATCCCCAAACAGGCAGTTTTGGCATGGCCACCACCATTACCACGGCGCAGCAGGCACGCAATGCCAATGCGACATTGAACGGTGTGCCTGTAACGTCTACCAGCAATACCTTTGGCGAGCTGATACCAGGGGTTCAGTTGACGGTCGGGCAAGTCACGACAGCACCAGTTGATCTCAACGTGAGCACTGACACCACCACCATCAAGAAGGCGATTACGGATTTTGTCGCCGCCTACAACACACTCAATACCACGTTGATCGGCGCGACGAAATACGATGCCACAACGAAGAAGGGATCAATTTTGCAAGGCGATGCCGCTACTTTGGGCTTGCAAAAGGCACTGAGAAGTCTGGTCGGCTCCACGACAACAGGGGCTGCATATTCCCGCCTTTCAGACATTGGTATCACTTTGCAGCGCGACGGTAGCCTGATGGTCGGAGATGTTGTCAATGGTCAATCGCTTGGTGCGGGTAAGCTAGATGCAGCTTTGCAAAACATCAGCGGCCTGAAGGACTTCTTTGTCGTTGATAACAAGAATCAGTCGACCAATGGCTTTGGTCTCAAGCTTAAAAATTTCACGATAGGCTTATTGGCGTCAGATGGCTCGTTAAAGGGCAAGACCGACTCCCTTGAATCCATGGCAAAGCGCAATCAAGCCGATCAAGATAAAGTCAATAAGCACGCCAGCTTGGTCCAGGAGCGACTGGTTCGTCAATACTCTGCATTGGACGGAAAAATGGCTTCCATGAATGCGCTGAGCAGCTATGTTTCCCAGCAAGTGACCACCTGGAACAAGAATACTGGCTGAACTTGAAGCTTGGCGCTATGCTGGTGGGATTCATCCATTTTTTGACAGGCATTCATGACTGGACAAAATCCCATAAAACCGCAGATTGATCCTTCAGACACGGCCGAATCTGCCGATAACTCTAATAAGAAAGTAACAAGGAGTTATTCGATGTTCACCCCCACTTTTGCACGTGCTTCAACGGCCTACAAACGCGTAGGTGCGGAGACCAGCGTTCAAAACGCAAATCCGCATCACCTTGTTCACCTCTTGTTTGAAGAGTTCTTCCAGTGCCTGTCAACAGCTCAGGGCGCTTTGGAACGAAAAGACATTGCGGTCAAGGGTCGCGCCATTGGCCGAGCCGTCCGCATTCTGGAAGAAGGTCTTAAGGCTGGGTTGAATCCTGAGGGCGGTGGCGAACTTGCCGTTAATCTCGGACGTCTATACGACTACTGCGTGATGCAGTTGACCCTGGCCAATGTGCGCAACGATATTGCGCTGGTTCAAGAAGTTCGCAAGGTTATCGATCCCATTGCCAAAGCTTGGGCCGAAATCAATCCTTCAGCCGGTGCGACCAACCAGAAAGTGGGAGCTTGATCATGCCCGAATCTCTATTTGACTATTACCAAGCCATTGAATCCGCAAGCAGCAATATGCTTGCCGCCGCCCATGTTGAAGACTGGGACCAAGTGGTTCGCTTTGAGGGTGCTTGCGCGGTGCTGATTGAGCAATTGCGCTTCAAGGCCAAGCAAGAAGAGTTGGCACCAGAGCAGCGCAAAGCCAAAGCGAAAATCATGCAGCGCATTCTCCGCAACGATGCTGAGATCCGCCTCTTGGCAGAACCTTGGCTGAACGAACTGGGGGAGATGATGAACCCGCAGTCGTATCGACTGCACTAGTCAAAAAAGGCGCCGATGGCGCCTTTTTTGATGGTGTTGACTTGTCCCTAAACCTGCATGTTCATGATGTCACTGTAGGCTTGAACCATGCGGTTGCGGACATGAACTGTCGCCTGAAAGCCAATTTGAGCCTTTTGGATCGCAACCATGGTTTCTTCCAGACTGACTTTGGGGTTCTCCATGGTGACCTCCTTTTGCAATCCGGTTGAATAGTTCTGGGCTTCACTGACGGCTTTTAAGGCATTCTTGAAGGCGCTGGACACGCCGGGGGCTTGGACTCCGCCTGAGTTAGCGGTCTGGGTTTTTGAAAGTCCACCAATGCCAGTACTGCCTGTACTGCGAAAGGCACTGGGAACTGAGGTACTACTGGGAATGCGAAGGTCCATGACGGGCTCCTATCGAAGCTAATGCCGCAATCCTAAGCAGTCGTCAGGAAATCTTGAGTGCGAATAACAGGCGAAAAACCCGCCTTATCTCGCTCATGTTTTCGAAGGTGCGTCGAATAATCAACGGCATGAGGGGGCCCGTTGGCTCCTTGATGACACTGGAACTTCGATGTCTGCCGTAGCCGAACTGACAAATCCCGCTGGTCAAGTACCTGCCCCGACTTGGATCGTCCGGGCAAGTGCGCTTGATCGAACCCAAAAACTCAAATTCGCCCTGGGCATCGTGCTGGTGCTCGCGATGGGCATTGCTGGCATGTTCATGGGGCATCAGCCCGATTTTCGCGTGCTGTACGCCAATTTGGCTGACAAAGATGGTGGGGCGATCATTGCCCAGTTGTCGCAAATGAACATTCCCTATAAGCATGCCGATGGCGGCAGCGCTATCTTGGTGCCAGCAGATCGCGTCAATGACGTTCGCATGCGCTTGGCGTCACAAGGTTTACCCAAAGGCACGGTGGGTGGTTTTGACTCCATGGAAGCCAACCGTTTCGGCATGACGCAATTTCAGGAACGCTTGACCTTTCAGCGCGGACTTGAGGGAGAATTGACACGCTCCATTCAAGCCTTGTCTTCTGTGCAAAACGCCAGGGTTCACCTGGCACTGCCCAATCAAAACGGTTTCTTTCGTGAGCAGCAAAAGGCCTCTGCCTCTGTATTGCTCAGCCTGCACCCAGGCCGTGTGTTGGACCGTGGCCAGATCGCGGGCATTGTCCACTTGGTGGCGTCAAGCGTGCCGGAGATGAATCCGACGGCAGTTAGCGTGCTTGACGACACCGGTAAGCTGCTGTCTAACGCACCAGACGGCGGCCCGGGCGCCGTGGATGCTCAGCAGTTGCAGTACGTGCAACAAGTGGAGCAGGGCTATGCCCGCCGGATCATGGATATTCTGGAGCCCGTTGTGGGTCGCGGCAATGTACGAGCTCAAGTCACGGCTGATGTGGATTTCTCGCAATCTGAATCCACCTCTGAGTCTCACAAACCAAATCAAACGCCCGATGAGGCCGCCATTCGCAGCCAGCAAGTGGTGGAGTCGCGTGGTGCTGACAATGCTCAACCCTCTGGTGTGCCCGGTGCGGTATCCAACCAGCCGCCCGCCACGCCGTCGGCCAGCATCAATGGTGCGACGCCAACTTTGTCTGCCGGGACGGGCAACGGTGGGTCGGGCCTGGGGCCCAATGGCAAAAAGGAAATGATCACCAATTACGAAGTGGACAAGACAGTCCGCGTGGTTCGTGGTGCGACCGCAGTGGTCAAACGTGTCACGGCTGCAGTGGTGATCAACAACACCACATCAGAGGTCCAGGGCAAGACCGTCAGCAAACCGCTTTCCAAAGAGCAGATGGACCAAATGAACGCCTTGGTTCGCGAGAGCATCGGTTTCAGCAAGGACCGTGGCGACTCGGTCAATCTGGTCAATGCCGCTTTCGCCATCGAAAAACAGGTGTTTGAAGATGTGCCCATCTGGAAGCAAGCCGCAGTGATGGACACGGCCCGCAGCTTCGCCTGGCCCGTCGCTGGCTTGATCTTTGCCTTCCTGGTCATGCAAATGCTGATCAAGCCCGCCATCAAGACGATCAATGCGCCTCCACCTCCCCCCCCTGAGGTTCAAGTGGGGCAGTTGAATGCCGTGGTGAGCGACGAAAACCAGCGCCCTGACATGTTGGCCCTGGGCGGAGGCGCCAGCGGTAGCAGCGGCGTCGTGCTTGGCCCAGATGGCAACCCACTGCCTGTGGCGCTGACGGATCACCAAATCCGTCTGGAGGAGGCCCGTGCACTGACAAGATCCAACCCTGTTGCAGTTGCGAATATAGTGAAGACCTGGGTCAACGGCGAAGTCCCGGCATGATCAACATCAATCTCCTAACAGGGTGCCACCATGGATGAAGAAGGTCTTTCCGACGCAGCCATCTTTTTGATGTCTTTGGGCGAAGAAGAAGCCTCAGAGGTTTTCAGACACCTGTCACCCAAAGAAGTGCAAAAACTGGGTGAAACCATTGCCAAGACACGTACCGTCAGCAATGAGCGTGTCGACGCGGTGTTGGTCAAATTTGCGGCAGCCGCCGGGGCGCAGAGCTTGTTGGTCTCTGACACCAGCAACTATGTTCGTGCCGTGCTCAAGCGTGCGCTGGGCGACGATAAGGCTTCCTTGCTGATCGATCGCATCTTGCAGGGCGGGGACGTGTCAGGCATCGAAAGCCTGAAATGGATGGACCCCATCTCCGTGGCCGAGCTGATTCGCAACGAGCACCCCCAAATCGTGGCCGCTATTTTGGTGCACCTGGATTTCGAGCAAGCGGCGGCGATTCTGAAGAATTTGTCCGAACGTCAGCGTAACGAGGTCATGCTGCGCGTGGCCACACTGGAGGGTATTCAACCCACGGCGCTTAAGGACCTCAACGAAGTACTTTATAAAGTGCTGGCAGGCGGCGACAAGATCCGCAAGAGCTCGCTGGGCGGTGTCAAGGCAGCGGCCGAGATCATCAACTTTTTGGGCGCAAGCATCGAAGGCACGGTCATCGAGTCGATCCGAAGCCAGGATTCGGACCTGGCCCAGAAGATCATGGACAAGATGTTTGTCTTCGAGGACATGCTCAAACTCGACAAGGCCGGTGTTCAGGCCACGCTCAAAGAAGTGTCGTCGGAGACACTTGTTGTGGCGCTCAAAGGGGCCTCTGCAGAACTCAAGGAATTGGTGCTCTCCAACATGTCCAGCCGTGCGGCCGAAACGCTCAAGGAAGACCTGGAGTCTCGCGGCCCAATGCGTCTGTCCGAAGTCGAAGCGCAGCAAAAGGAAATTCTCAAGGTCGTTCGCCGCCTGGCCGACGAAGGCACTATTGTTCTAGGCGGAGGTGGAGGTGACGATGCCCTCGTCTGATCCCCGCAACTATGCGCGGTTCATCCCTGCTGAGGAACTTGGGGCTGTATCGGAGTGGCGCTTTGGTGCTGTGGGGGCGACTTATTCCCCCGCGGAAATGGATGTTCGAAAGGCCGAGGCGGAGCAAGTGCAGCTCAAGCTGGCGTCAGCCAGTCAAAGCGCTTTTGAACGAGGCCTGGCCCAAGGGAAAGCCGAGGCCAAATTAGAGGCAGAACGCCTTTTGAGGGCATTTTCACAGGCGCAGGGCCAAGAGGCTGCCGAGCGCTTGAACGCTGTAATCCTCGCTGCTCAAGTGTCGCTTGAGGAGGCTGAGCAAACCATTGCGCAAGGTGTGCTGGATTTAGCCTGTGCTGTGGCCCGGCAAGTGATTCGCCACGAATTGTCAATCGACCCTGGTTCCGTTCGCCATGTCATCAAAGAGGCTTTGGACATGGTCATGGCTGATGGCAAGGCGGCCACGGTAAGAGTAAATCCGCAGGACATGGAAGTGCTTCAAGCACCATTGCAGGCTATGTTTGCCGGTTCTGGTATGAATTTGATAGCAGACTATTCAATAGAGACGGGCGGGTGTAGGGTGGAAAGTGCTGGTGCAGTGATTGACGGCAGTTTGCAAAAGCGTTGGGAGCGTGCGGTGGCGGCGCTCGGCCTGCCCGCCGACCGGGCGGCCATGGAATCGCCTGACCCCGACGCCATTGAAAGTACACCATGAGCGAGCAGGTCACGCAGCGTTGGCAGGATTTTTTGGCAACGGCCCAACAACGTGTGGCGCGTCGTGACTCCTTGCCCATTCAAGGCTCACTCACCCATGTTGCAGGCTTGGTGTTGGAGGCGTCTGGCATTCGTACGCCCGTTGGCGCACAGTGCTTGGTAGAGGCCCAGGGCCACACGGGCGTCTTGGCCGAAGTCGTGGGGTTTTCGGATCGCAATGCTTTTTTGATGCCTGCGGGCGACATACAGGGCTTGTCCCGTGGCGCACGTGTCACGCCGCTGATGCCCTTCAGCCCGCTCGTCAAACTGGGTGATGTGCCAGATATCGGCCCCAACGCGCAGGCACCTGACCTGGGGATGTTGCAGTTGCCATTGGGGAACGGACTGCTAGGTCGGGTGGTGGATGCCCAAGGGCTGCCTATGGACGGGCAAGGTGAGTTGCTCGACGTTCAGGTGGGTGTGCTGGACCGCAAGCCGCTGAATGCCATGGACCGCACGCCGGTGCGCGAGCCGCTAGACACCGGCGTGGCATCCATCAATGCCTTGCTGACGGTGGGACGTGGCCAACGCTTGGGCTTGTTTGCGGGATCTGGTGTGGGAAAAAGCGTATTGCTGGGCATGATGGCGCGCTACACACAGGCCGACGTGATTGTGGTGGGCCTGATTGGCGAACGCGGTCGCGAAGTCAAAGAATTCATCGAAGACATCTTGGGTGAAGATGGCCGTGCGCGCTCTGTTGTGGTGGCGGCACCTGCCGACGCGCCACCGCTGCTGCGCATGCAAGGAGCGGCCTACGCCTCGGCAGTTGCCGAATATTTTCGTGACCAGGGCAAGCACGTGTTGCTGTTGATGGATTCACTCAGCCGCTATGCCATGGCCCAGCGCGAAATCGCATTGGCCATTGGCGAGCCGCCTGCCACCAAAGGCTATCCACCATCTTGTTTTGCCAGATTGGCGCAATTGGTGGAGCGAAGCGGCAATGGCTTGAACGGCGTGGGATCGGTCACCGCCTTCTACACCGTGCTCTCTGAAGGCGATGACCAGCAAGACCCCATTGCCGATTCGGCCCGAGCTATTTTGGACGGGCATATCGTGCTGTCACGACGCTTGGCCGAGTCTGGTCATTTTCCGGCGATTGACATTGGCGCTTCAGCTTCGCGTGTCATGAACAACGTGGTGTCCAGAGACCACTTTGAACTGGCACGTCAGTTTCGGGCGATCTATTCTCGCTACGAGCAAGGGCGTGACTTGATTCAAATCGGAGCTTATGTCAGTGGATCAGATCCCGCCATGGACAAGGCCATTGCACTGAATGCCACAATGACACAGTTCTTGCAACAGGCCATGCACACAGGCGTGGGCTTTGTGGACAGCGTTTACGGCATGGCCAATGCCATGGGGCATAACGTGAATGCTGCCGCACAAGGCCATCAAGCTCAGGAGTTTGAGCATGGCTAATTTGAGGCCGTTAGAACTTGCCTCGGACATGGCCAAACGCCAGCGCGACGACGCGGCGCGTGTCGTCGCGCAGCGCCAAGGGCAAAAGCAAGCAGCTGCCATGCAGTTGCAGCAACTGCAGGCCTATGTCAGTGAGACAGAAAACAAATGGATTGGCCGCAACGTGGCCTCAGACGCCGCAGTGATGCATCACCACTACCAGTTCTTAGAAAAACTGCAGCACGCCATTGATTACCAACAACGTGTGATCCAGACACACGAAGCCCAAATCACGCAAGCCCAAACGGCCCTGATTGAGGCAGAGCACAAGCTCAAGCGGTTTCAGCACGTACTGGACACCCGAAAGGCCGTGATCGCGCAAGGCCAAGCACGGCAAGAACAAAAGCAGATGGATGAGATGGCGTCTCAAATGATGGCGCGTCAGTCCAGGCGTGCCAAGGAGCATGTATGAAAATGATTCAAAGTGACGTGATCAGTGCAGAAGCATTGGCACCCAAGCTTACGTCCGCCAAAGAGGCGCCCCCCAAAGCGGCGTCTCAAAACCAGCCGAACAAGCCCGCCGGATTTCATGCCATTTTGGCGAAATTCGGTAAACATCCGGCTGACATGGCGAAGGAAACAGTAAACGCAAACGCTCGAGCAGGCGACGCTTCCAAAGCCGCGATTGCGTCTGGTGTGGCCGATCAAGGCCTGTCCGCTGAAGCTGAATCTGATGGCAAGGACGCTGATGTTTCAACGATGATGGATCCCACTTCACCTGCGCTGTGGGCACAAATGCAAATGGCGCAAGGCGTGCCAGTGGACCCGAGCGGTGTTGGCTCGGCGGTTGTCAATAGCTTTGGCACCACTGGTAGCGCGCTGGCGGCTGAACAGGCCAAGGCTTCTGCAAGCGGCGATGCGGTCTTGACCAATGCATTAGCATCTGCGGCAGTGAACAGTGGCACATCTCATGTCGCTGCCTCGGTCGCTCAAGCAAATCCATCCCTAAATCAACGACGTGGAGCAACAGAGCTTGAAGCTTTGAGCCAAGTTGCGTCGCCGGAGCAGACAAAGCTGGACGCAGGCAGTGGCTTAGCAGGAAGCCCAAAAAGCCATGTGAGCCATGTCGGCGGCGGCAAAACAACGTCTTGGGTGGCTGAACTGGGTCAGTTGGCGTCTGCTGCCAATGCGCAGCGCCAAACCAGTGAGCCCGGCAGTCCCACCGCCGACAAGTTGCCTGTACACGTTGCACCGACTGACATTCAGGCGTCGATGCCGATGTTTGCCATGACGGATGGTTTGCCGCAAGAGCACAGACTATCTGCCTTGTCGGGGAAAGCTGGCTTTGAGTCAGACCAAGGCTTGTACTCGAACCAAGGCCTGGACATGACTTCTCAGGCCAATCAAACGGCCGCGAATTTGGGCATCAGTGCCAGCATCCCCATTGACGCGGCACCCGAAACTGCGGTGGCGACTCAAGTCGCGGTATGGGTGTCTCAAAACATTCAATCGGCGGAGCTTAAATTGGATGCTCAGGGCAGCGACCCTGTGGAGGTCAGCATTTCGATGGTGGGCAACCAGGCCACGGTTGAGTTTCGCTGCGATACCGCAGAAACGCGCGACATGCTGAATCGCGCGGCAGACCAATTGGATACCATGCTTAAAAGCGAAGGTTTGATCTTATCGGGCGTATCTGTTGGGACGTCTTCTCAGCAACAGGCCCGTGACCGTTCATCGGAACCATCGCAAAGCGGCATACAGCGGATGGGGCGAGGTTTGGCTTCAAGGTCTGCTGGCGCGCCAGACCAAACAATCCATGTGGTGCAGCGTTCCAGAGTGGTCGACGGGGCGGTGGATCTCTTCGTCTAGTGAAGATGGTCGTCAAGTTTGTAGGGCGATTGATTCGAATAGACCTGAAATTTCCTTTTAATTAGACAATTGCAGCGCTAAAGTGACCAAATAATAGGTTCAGAGAAGAAGTTTAGGTTCATGCTGCGTTTTTGTAGCTTGTGACCAGAAAGGTCAATCGTGTCTGACGCGCCCGCAGCGGAGGCTAAGCCTCCCAAAAGTAAAAAAATGCTCATCATCATCCTTGCCGTCGTCCTGCTGGCAGGCGGTGGCGGTGCATTTTTCATGATGAAAAAAGCCAAGCCCGCGGATGAAGAGGGGGGGCATGCAGCGCCTGTAGAGCACGCCAAACCCGCAGCTCCACCTACCTTTTTGCCGCTGGAAACCCTGGTGGTGAATCTGGCTGATCCCGGTGGCGAGAGGTTTGCTCAATTAGGCATTACCCTGGAGATTACCGATCCTAAAGTTGCAGACTCGGTCAAAGCCTTCATGCCGTCTATCCGCAATGCCGTGCTGCTGACGGTTTCCCAGCGAACGACCACGGAACTTTTGACCGTTGAAGGTAAGGCCAAACTGGCAAAAGACATTCGTCGCGAAGTTTCGACGCCGCTTGGCTATGTGGTCGAAGACGAAGACGACGAAGAAGAGGACGCGCACGCGCCCAAGAAGCCTGGGAAAAAGAAGAAAAAAGCGCCACCACCGCCCAACCCCATTAAGAGCGTGTTGTTTTCCAGTTTTATAGTCCAGTGATGCACGATGATGTCCTCCACCGGAGGTGTGACCCATGAGTGAATCCTTTTTATCGCAAGAAGAAGTTGACGCCCTGCTGGAGGGCGTCACGGGGGAGAGCCAGACCTATTCTGAGGACGTGGTCGACCAGGGGGCAGTGCGGTCTTACGACATTTCCAGCCAGGAGCGGATTGTTCGGGGGCGCATGCCCTCCATGGAGATCGTCAACGAGCGTTTCTCGCGCAATTTGCGGGTTGGACTGTTTAATTTCATCCGCCGCAGCCCAGAAATTTCCATCGGTCCAGTCACTGTGCACAAATACAGCGCGTTTTTGCGTGAACTGGCGGTGCCCACCAATTTCAACATCGTGGCGGTTCGCCCCCTGCGCGGAAGCGGCTTGATCGTTTGCGAACCCACACTGGTGTTTGGCGTGATCGACACACTGTATGGTGGTGTGGGCAAATTCCCAACCCGGATTGAAGGGCGTGAGTTTTCTGCCACCGAGCAACGAGTCATCAACCGTTTGGTTGAAGTGATCACCGTTGAGTACGAAAAAGCCTGGAAAGGCATTTACCCGAACAACCTGGAATGCCAGCGCTCAGAAATGCAGCCGCAATTTGCCAATATTGCGACGCCGAGCGAGATCGTGGTTTCAACGACGTTTCACCTTGAAATTGGTGAAATCACCGGCTCGGTGCACTTTTGCATTCCCTATGCCACGCTGGAACCCATTCGGGATGTGCTCTATTCCACCACGCAGGGCGACTCGATGGAGGTGGACAGGCGCTGGGTCAACGTGCTGACGCATGAGATCCAGTCTGCTGAGGTGGTGTTGGTGGCTGAACTGGCGAAGGCGGACACCACGATCGAGCAGTTGCTCTCCATGCGGCCGGGGGACTTCATTGAGCTGGAGCGCAAACCCCGGATTCAGGCGTCCATTGACGGCATCCCCGTCTTTGAGTGCCAGTATGGGACGCACAACACCAAATACGCGATCAAGGTTGATAAGACCTTGTTGCAACGGGGCGAACCCGTTTAATCACTCTGGGAGCAATCATGGCAACCGAAGGTATGGACAGTAACGAAGTAGATGAGCTCAGCGGATGGGCAGAAGCCCTGGAAGAGCAGAAAAAATCAGAAGACACGCCGGGTGCAGATGTACAAGGCGGGCCTTTGTCCGGCAATGGGGGCTTTGCCGACGGTGCAGGCACCGGCGCGCCGCTCAACGATATCAACATGGTGCTGGACATTCCTGTGCAGTTATCCGTGGAGCTTGGTCGTACCAAGGTGCCCATCAAGTACATCTTGCAGCTGGGACAAGGCTCGGTCGTTGAACTGGACGCATTGGCCGGTGAACCCATGGATGTGCTGGTTAACGGCTACTTGATCGCGCAAGGCGAAGTGGTAGTCGTGAACGAGAAATTTGGTATTCGCCTGACAGACGTGGTGACGCCTTCTGAGCGGCTCAAACGGGTTAGCCGGGGCTGATGCTGAACGCTCAAGCTGTATAACCATGTACCAAACCTCTTTTTGGCTGGTCGTTTTCATTGCCGCTTTTGCATCGCTCCCCTGGGTACTTAAATGGGTGCAGCGCCGCACAGGACTGGGCAAACTGCCGCATGACGGCGCTACCCGTCTTATTTCATCCCTGTCTTTAAGCCCGCAGCAACGGATCGTGACAGTGGAAGTGCTTCAGGGTCAAACCCGCACGCGCTTGGTTTTGGGGGTAACACCGCAATCCATTACCTGTCTCCATACCATGCCTGGTTCAGATGATGCGCAGCCCGTGGCGGTGGACACCTTGCCGTCAGGCGATTTCCAGGCAAAGCTGGACGATCAGAAAGGCGCGCCGTGACAGGGTTCTACCGTGGCCTGTTGGGCATCGCGCTGGTTTTGTGCTTGCCAGTGGATGCGTTGGCTCAGGCGGCGGGGCAATTGCCTTTGATTGTGGGCAGTGGGAATAGCGGCACCAGCTATTCGGTGCCAATTCAAACCCTGCTGTTCTTCACAGCGCTTTCGTTTTTGCCAGCCATTGTGCTCATGATGACGGGCTTTACCCGGATCGTGATTGTGCTGTCACTGTTACGCCAAGCTTTGGGCACCCAATCTGCTCCACCTAACCAAGTCATCATTGGCTTGTCTTTGTTCTTGACCTTTTTTGTGATGGGCCCCACCTTTGACAAGGTGTATCAGGATGCCTATCAACCCTATGCCAAGGGCAGCATCTCTTTCGAGCAGGCGCTGGATCTCGGCGAAGCCCCTATGCGCCAGTTCATGCTTAAGCAGACGCGTCAGGCCGATTTGTCGCTTTTTGCCAAACTCGCCAAGCTCGACCCGGATATCAAAGGTGAAGCTGCTCCCATGCGCGTGCTGGTGCCCGCCTTTGCGATCAGCGAGCTGAAGTCCGCGTTTCAGATCGGTTTCATGATCTTGATTCCGTTTTTGGTGATCGATCTGGTGGTGGCCAGCGTGCTGATGTCGCTGGGCATGATGATGCTGTCGCCCGTACTGGTTGCCTTGCCGTTCAAGCTGATGCTGTTTGTGCTGGCAGATGGCTGGAATATTTTGATTGGCTCGCTGGCAGCCAGTTTCGTCCAATGAAAGAACACCTGGTATGAACCCCCAAAGCGTCTTAACAGTTGGCCAAGAAGCCCTGGTGCTTTTGTTGATGGTGTCTTCGCCGATCTTGGGAACGATCCTGGTGGTGGGCTTGCTCATCAGCTTGTTTCAGGCCGTGACCCAAATCAATGAAGCCACCCTGTCCTTTGTGCCTAAGTTGATTTCAGCGGTGGTGGTGCTGACCATTGCGGGGCCTTGGATGCTGACCACCATGGTGGAGTACATCCGGCGCACCATCAGCAATATTCCGGCCTGGGTGAATTGAGCGAGAGCATCGGTTTTTCGCCATGATCTCGTTTTCAGAGGCGCAACTCTCTGCATGGATTACGCCAGTTCTGTGGCCGTTTCTGCGGGTGCTTGGGATGTTTGGCTCGTCCCCATTGCTGTCGATTCGCGCCATTCCAAACCGAACCAAAATTTGCCTTGCATTTCTGGTGGCCTTGTGTGCGCAAGCCAGCTTGGTTGGTCAACCGATGGTTGGGCTGAACGATACCGACACCGTCGCTACTGCCATACATGAAGTAGGCGTTGGGCTGGCCATTGGTTTTGCTGTCAGACTGGTCTTTACCACCATTGAACTTGCGGGTGAGTTGATGGGTCTTCAAATGGGCTTGAACTTCGCCATGTTCTTTGACATGACCAGTAACAGCCAAACCAGTGCGGTATCGCGCTTTTACGGCAACATTGCCGTTTTGCTGTTTGTGGTGTTGAACGGTCACTTGATGATCATCATGGCGGTGATCCAAAGCTATGACATTTTTCCAGTCAATTTTGGCTTGATGGAGACGGTGAACCGCCTGCATTTGCACACCATTGGCACTGAAATCTTCAGTTCAGCACTCTGGATGGCCTTGCCCGTCATTGGCTTGCTTCTGATGGTTAACCTGACGCTCGGCATTGTTTCCCGGGTAGCGCCTCAGATGAACATATTTGCGCTCGGTTTTCCGGTCACCTTAACGGTAGGTTTGATGGGCATTGCTGCGGGCTTGCCGCTGCTGGAAACCCCCATGACTCGCCTGCTCACTCAGGCCATTGACCTGTTCATGAAACGATAGCGTCAAAAGATTTAGACCATGCCATTGCGGATCGCGTACACCGTCAATTCGGCATTGTTAGCCAGGTTCAGTTTCTCCAGTGCGCGTGTGCGGTACACGCTGACTGTCTTGGGGCTGAGCATCAATTCTTCGGCAATGTCTGACAGGCGCTTGCCCGACGCGATCTTGATGACCGTCTGAAGCTCGCGTTCGGACAAGGCATCGTGCAAGACTTCTGACTTGGGTGCCGACAGGCTGTCCGCCAGCATCTGGGCAACTTCTGGCGTCACGTATTTTCGGCCCATGGCCACGGTACGCACGGCGGTGATCAGCTCACTGGGGTCGCCAGCTTTGCTGATATAGCCCTGGGCACCCGCGCGCAGGCACCGAATGGCATATTGATCCTCGGGGTGCATGGACAAAAACAGGACCTTGATGGTCGAGCCAGCGTCACGTAAGCTGGCCAACACCTCCAGCCCGTCGCGGCCCGGCATGTTCATGTCCAACACCAGCACGTCACATTCCACCTTGCGCAAGACTTCCCGCACTTCGGAATAGCTGCCCGCTTCACCTGTTACCTTGACGTCTACCGCTTCGGTCAAGGTGTCGCGAATGCCGCGCCGCACCACAGCATGGTCGTCACACAAAACTACATTGATCATTCAGTCACCTCTGCGTGATAGTCAGACAAGCCTGGCTTGAGCGGCACAGACAAGATGATGGAAGTGCCCACCCCGGGCTGGCTGGCCACATCCAGCCATCCACCCACTGTTTTGGCGCGTTCGTGCAGTCCCCGAATGCCAAAAGTTTTGGGTTTGTCCAGTGCGGTCTTGTCCAATCCTTTTCCCTTGTCAGTGATCTCCAGCGTCAACACGCCTTCGGCATCCGACAGGTCGATCATGACAGCATTGGCTTCGGCATGCTTTGAGATGTTGGTAAGTGCTTCCTGCGTGGTGCGGTAGGCCACCAGTTGAATCGCCTTGCTGAGCTTCACGGATTCGCTGGCGGCGTGGACGGTGGTGCGAACGCTTGTGCGGCGCTCAAAATCACTTGCCAACCATTGCACGGCGGCCACCAGTCCTTGCTCAAGGATTGCTGGCCGCAGGTTGTGCAAAATGCGCTGGCTGGCACCAATGGCATGCTGCAGCATCTCGCTGGCGGCACGGGCATGTTCCAGACTGGCTGGGTCTTTGGCATTGCGCACGATCCAGGCCAAATCAAATTTGACCGCCGTTAAAGAGCCTCCAATGTCATCGTGTACTTCACGGGCAATGGCGGCGCGCTCTTGCTCAATGCTGGATTGCAAATATTCCGTCAGCTCTGCCAGTCGGCGCTCGGACTTGCTCAACTCCGCGTCAGCAAGCGCTTTAGCCCGGCGGGATTCATGGACTTCAATGGCGCGGGAGATGACATGGTCTAACTTGGTGATGTCATCTTTGAGCAAATAGTCGCTGATCCCTTGCTTGACCGCATCCACCGCAGCGGATTCCCCAATGGCCCCCGACAAGATGATGAAGGGCGGCGGGTGTTGCGCCTGGCCTTCGGTTTGACTCTGAAGTGCGTTCCAGGCATCAATTGCGGTGAATCCTGGCAAGCGGTAGTCCGCCACGATCACGTCTAGCGGCTGACTCTGAACATGCTCGATGAAGCTCTCCAGTGTTTCCACACGGGCTAACTCATACTGAAAATCACTGCTTTTGAGGGCATATGAGGCCAGTTCGTGGTCGAAACGCGAGTCCTCGAGGTGCAAGACCCGGCGCACAGAACGCGACGCCATGGGTTTTTTGGCGGGGCTTGGGTCGACTACAGCCATAAGTTGGGACCCTTGGGTAGTACTGGTGTGCAGGGCAGGGTCACTTTGGCGGTCTCCCCATGAAATCGGATAGTTAGGTATTCTCTACTTTGAAACTGTGGGCATTTCCACTACGGCAACACAGATTTTAGATATTGCGCTAAATTGGGTTTAAGAGGATTTCTCAACAGGCATTGTGCTTGAACAGATGACAACGAGGCACGGCCTTCAGACCAACATGCAAGAAACCGCAGCTGACACGTATATCCCGACGGTCCAGATACCGGTCATGACCGTGGCCGAGCTTCAGGACAGTCTGTTGATCGTTTTGAACGATCTTCAGCGCCTTGAAGGCTTGGTCAATCATGCTGCCAACAACCTGCTGGATCGGTTTGATACCGCCAATGTAAGTCTGGCTAAAGCTGATCTGGACGCCAAAGCCCATGAAGACTTGGCTGATTTGCGGACAGCATTGCACAGTGCCATCACTGAGTTGCAGTTCCAGGACATGGCCACTCAGCTGATTACCCATACCAGCAAGGTCTTGAAAGCCTGTGCCGATAGATTGGCGTATGAGGCCATGGAAGCCGATGAAGAAGAAATGCAAGCCATCATGCAGCCCTTGCCCGACAGACCAAACCCTGTCACGCAAGACGAAATGGACGCAGGCTCAATCGAGCTGTTTTAAGTTTAGATTTAATCAATTTTCAGTTGGAGCCGTGTATGTATTCAATCCTCGCCGTTGATGACTCCGCGTCAATGCGAAAGATGGTCGCCTTTACCTTGACCGGGGCGGGCTACCAGGTCGTTGAGGCTGTTGATGGTCAGGACGGGTATGAAAAGGCCCAGGCCAACAAAATTGATTTGGTCTTGACCGATCAGAACATGCCGCGCCTGGATGGGCTGGGCCTCACCCGCAAGTTGCGTGAGAACCCCAGCTTTAAAACCATACCCATTTTGATTTTGACGACAGAGTCCAGCGACCAGATGAAGCAAGCAGGCCGCGCTGCCGGTGCCACTGGCTGGCTCGTCAAACCCTTTGATCCCAACAAATTGCTTCAGGTCTTGCAAAAGGTATTGACCTGAGAACCCGAGCGGCTCGATAAGCCCATAAGGAGAAAATCATGAGTGAAGCGCAGCACGGTGGCTCTGGCGGAGACATCGACCTCTCGCAGTTTTATCAAATCTTCTTTGAAGAAGCGGGTGAAAACCTCGATTTGATGGAGCAAATGCTGTTGAACCTCAATGTTGAGGCTGCAGACGACGAAGAATTGAACGCCATCTTTCGTTGCGCCCATTCCATCAAAGGCGGTGCGGCAACCTTCGGCTTTGCCGACGTGGCAGAGTTGACCCACCAGATGGAATCTTTGCTGGACAAGCTGCGTCGGCATGAACTCAAACCCACGCCGCCCATGGTGGATGTGTTGCTGGAGTCCGCTGATGCATTGCGTGGTTTGCTGGCCATTCACCAAGGGCAGGGCGGTGAGCCTCCCCCCACTGCTAACTTGGTCAACCGCATTCGCGATCTGGCGCAAGGTGGCAACGGCGGTGTGGCGACCGCGCCAGCCGCACCTGTGGCCACGACCACTGTGGTTGCTACCACCCCTGTGGTGGAGGTTCAAATCACACCACCACCCGCTCCTGCTGCGGCCCCTGCAGAAGGTCTCGCAGGCATGCCGAAGGCCTCCGTCACCGGTGCCCTGCGCAAGCTAGAAGTACAGATTGGCCCCATGGAGAAGCCAGAGCACGCCGATGCCATTCAGGACTTGTTCCGTGATATTCCTGGCCTGGGTACGATTCAAAGCTTGGCATCTGACCGCGCTAACTACAAGGTCTTCGCGATTGAAACCACCTCCTCTGACGAGGACTTGTTGGACCTGTTTGTCTTCCATGTGAGCAAGGAGCAGGTCCATATCCAGGACGTGACTGCCGCTGCTGCACCTGCGCCGGCAGCAGTTCCCGCGCCAGAACCTGATTTGGGTTTTGGCTTCTTTACCGATGCCCCGGGCATGCCTGCTGCGAAAGCGGAGGCTGCACCTGTCGCTGCGCCTGTCGCCGCTGCGCCCAAAGCGCAAGAGCCTGCCGCGCACGCCAGTGTTGCTGCGGCGCCCAAGGTGGGTGCCCAGGTGAATGCCGAGGCCAGCACCATCCGAGTGGCCATCAGCAAGGTCGACCAGCTGATTAACTTGGTGGGTGAACTTGTCATCACCCAGGCCATGCTGGCCCAAAACAGCTCGACGCTGGACCCCGTTCAAAACCAGCAATTGATGTCAGGTTTGGCCGATCTGGACCGAAACACCCGTGACCTGCAAGAGTCCGTCATGTCGATTCGCATGATTCCCATGTCTATCGTGTTCAGCCGCTTCCCCCGCATGCTGCGTGACTTGGCAGGCAAGCTGGGCAAAAAGGTCGAACTGGTCACTTTGGGTGAAGCCACCGAGCTGGATAAAGGTCTGGTTGAAAAAATCACCGATCCTTTGACGCACTTGGTGCGCAACAGTTGCGACCACGGCATCGAACTCCCCGAAGAGCGCGTAGCCAAAGGCAAGTCGCCTCAGGGCACGATCACCTTGTCGGCGTCCCACCAGGGTGGCTCCATCATGATCGAGGTGCGAGACGACGGAAAAGGCATGTCCCGCGAAAAAATCCTCAGCAAGGCCAGAGAGCGCGGTCTGGATGTGAACGACCAGATGAGCGATCAAGATGTCTGGCAACTGATCTTCGCGCCAGGTTTTTCGACTGCCGACGTGGTCACCGATGTGTCTGGCCGAGGTGTCGGCATGGACGTGGTCAAGCGAAACATCAGCTCCATGGGGGGCACGGTTGAGATCGACTCGGCCGAAGGCTACGGCATGCGGGTGTCGGTGCGATTGCCTCTCACGCTCGCCATCATGGATGGCATGTCCGTGGGTGTGGGCGACGAGGTCTACATCTTGCCGCTGTCTTCTGTGGTGGAGTCCTTCCAGGTCAAAGGCGACGAGGTCAGCACCGTGGGCCAAGGTGCGCAACTGGTCAAGGTGCGCGACGAGTACATGCCCGTGATTGGTCTGGAAAAGGTCTTCCAGGTGCCGCGTTTTGACTTTGACAAGTCCAGCAACATCATGGTGGTGGTTGAAGCCGAAGGCAGCCGCGTGGCGCTGCTCGTGGATGAGTTGCTCGGTCAGCAGCAAGTGGTGGTGAAGAACCTCGAATCTAACTACCGCAAGGTGCCTAACGTGTCGGGTGCCACGATTCTGGGCGACGGCAAAGTGGCATTGATTCTGGACACAGCGGCCCTGGTGCGCCGCTCACGTCATTGAACAGGAGTAAATCATGGGCATGATGGAACACGTTGATGAAGGCACCCTGGCAACCGCCCGGGAATACCTGACTTTTCGCCTGGACCAAGAAGAGTTCGGCATTGACATTTTGAAGGTGCAGGAGATTCGCGGGTACGAGCCGCCTACGCGCATCGCTAACGCGCCCGACTTCATGAAAGGCGTGGTCAATTTACGCGGCACCATCGTGCCTATCGTGGACATGCGCCTCAAGTTTGGTTGCAGCAAGGCCGAGTACAACAGCTTCACGGTCGTCATCATTTTGAATCTGAAAGCCCGCGTGGTCGGCATCGTGGTGGATTCGGTCAGTGATGTGATGGAGTTGCCTGCTGATTCTCTGCGGCCACGCCCGGAAATTGAAAGCATCATTGACCCGGGCTGCATTACAGGTCTGGGGTCGGTGGGCGAGCGCATGTTAATCCTGCTGGACATTGAGCAGTTGATGTCCAGCCCCGGCATGGGCTTGAGCTCTAACGACTAAAGCCCTACATGCTTCATTCCGAAACCCATGTCGCTCCGCGTACGCGGCCCGTTGCCTCCAAGCGGGCGGTCGCCGATGGCGCCAGCAGCTCTGGTGCGGAAACCGTGCCAGCTGACCGCGAGTTTGAATGGTCTTCGGCGGATTTTGACCGTGTGCAGTCGCTGATTTATAAGCGCGCGGGTATTTCGCTCAATGATGGTAAGCACGCGATGGTGTACAGCCGCCTTTCTCGCCGGTTGCGCGAGACGGGGCACCGCAGTTTCCGGGATTATCTGAGCTGGCTTGAATCACACGACGGTGAAGAGTGGCAGGAATTCATCAACGCGCTGACCACCAACCTCACGTCATTCTTTCGTGAGAACCATCACTTTGAAATCTTGCATGAGCATTTGGCAAGCAAGCCCAAAGGCCAACGCTGGAACATTTGGTGCAGCGCTGCGTCAACCGGTGAAGAGCCTTACTCCATCGTGATGACGGCCATGGAAGCACTGGGCAGCTCCAGCGCGTTTCATTTGATGGCCAGCGACATTGATTCCAAAGTTTTGGCAACAGCGGCACGCGGGGTTTATAAGCTTGAAAACATGAAGGGCCTGGCCCCCGAGAAACTTCGCAGGTTTTTCTTTCGGGGCAAAGGTGCTAACTCTGGCATGGTGCGGGTTAAGCCCGAACTTCAATCGGCGGTTGAGTTTCTGCAGGTCAATTTGATTGAAGACGGTTGGCCGTTTCGTGAGCCGTTTGACATTGTGTTTTGCCGCAATGTGATGATTTACTTTGACGCGCCCACGCAGCGTGGTGTGCTCGAGCGCATACATCGGAACATGAAACCCGGAGGGATGCTGTTTGTGGGCCATTCTGAGAATTTCAATGACTCTCGTGATCTCTTCACCTTGCGGGGAAAAACTGTCTATGAGCGGCGGTGAAATCATGACCTCAAATGACCAAAACGCAAGCGATGAGTTCATTGCGGATATGGGCCAGGAGCTGTAAACCATGGCAGCCAATCCATCGTCTATTTCCAGTTCGCGCGACCACGGTGTTCAGCACTTGGCGGCCGTCCAAAAGCTCAAGGCGCGTGGGCGTCGCCCCGGCGAAGCGAGCTTTTTTTACGTTGACCATCATTTTCACTTTCCGGCCGTCAAGGTTTTGCCTGGCGAGTACTTTGTGTCGTCAGAGGACATGGTCATCATGACCGTCCTGGGGTCTTGCATCGCGGCCTGCATTTGGGATCCGCATCTTCACATTGGCGGCATGAACCATTTCATGCTGCCAGAGGGTGACGGCAGTGACACGACCGGGCGGTACGGTTCCTATGCCATGGAGTTGTTGATCAACGAAATGGTTAAGGCAGGCTCCAGGCGCGATTCCATGCAAGCCAAAGTGTTTGGCGGTGGACAGGTTATGGCCTCTTTTACGGCCATGAACGTGGGCGAGCGCAATACCGATTTTGTGATCGATTATTTAAAGACCGAGCGCATTCCCATCGTGTCAAAAGACGTGCTCGACATCTACCCGCGAAAAGTCTGCTTCTTCCCGACCACGGGCAAGGCGCTGGTCAAGCGGCTGGCTCATTCCCATCCCGAGGCCCTTGTTGCGCAGGAGCGCAAAGGCAATGCGGCCAATGTGGCCAAGGAAAATTCCGGTGGTTCTATTGATCTGTTTTGAGCCAATGAGACAGAAAATCGACTGAAAAGAAAGGGGAGCTTATGGCTAAAAAGACGCGAGTAGTCGTCGTTGATGATTCTGCCCTGGTGCGCAGCCTGTTGACAGAAATCATCAATCGTCAATCCGACATGGAATGCATTGGCGCAGCTGCCGATCCACTGGTGGCGCGAGAGATGATTCGGGAACTGAACCCCGATGTGATCACGCTGGACGTGGAAATGCCCCGCATGGACGGGCTCGACTTTTTGCAGCGCTTGATGAAGCTGCGCCCTATGCCTGTGGTGATGATCTCGACGTTGACCGAGCGCGGAGCCGAAGTCACCATGAAGGCGCTTGAGCTTGGCGCCATGGATTTTGTCTCCAAGCCCCGCATTGGCGTGGCGGATGGCCTGAAGGATTTGTCTGCCCAGATCGTCGACAAGATCAGAGTCGCCGCGGTGGCCAAAATTCATCGCACCGTGTTGCCGTCGGCGGGGTCCGCGCCCAGTGCACCCAGCAAAGCTGCCAGCAGCGCTGGCGCCAGTGCACCCGCTGCGATGTCACTTGGCCGTATTTCCACGGAAAAGCTCATTTGCATTGGTGCATCCACTGGCGGTACAGAGGCCATCAAAGAAGTATTGACCATGCTGCCTGCAGACTCGCCTGGTGTGGTCATCACGCAGCACATGCCGCCTGGCTTTACCGCCAGCTTTGCCGCCCGGCTGGACAGTCTGTGCAAAATCAATGTGCGTGAAGCCGTGAATGGTGAACGCATCTTGCCCGGACACGCCTACATTGCACCCGGCGGAAAACAGTTCAGCATCACCCGCAGCGGTGCCAACTACGTGGCCGTGGTGCAAGACGGCGAACCTGTCAATCGCCATCGTCCATCGGTTGAAGTCTTGTTTTTGTCCTGCGCGCAGTTTGCGGGCCCCAATGCCTTTGGTGTGATGCTGACAGGCATGGGCAATGACGGGGCTACGGCCATGAAGGTCATGCGCGACAAAGGCAGCTACAACTATGTGCAAGACGAAGCCAGTTGCGTCGTCTTTGGCATGCCGCGCGAAGCCATCAGCGAAGGCGCGGCGAACGAGGTGTTGCCGCTGAACAAAATCGCGCCAGCACTGCTGCAGCGATTGGCCGAAACGGTGGGACAGCGCACCCGTCTGTGATGCGCTGCCGGGTCTTCGGCGCTGGGCGTTCGTGTTGTGAAGTGCTTAACCCGCTGTGGCGGAGAGCGCTTCCCAGCGCTCCAGTGCGGTCATCAACGCTTCTTCGATCTCTGCAACTCTGGCGTGTAAGGTGGTGGCGCGTGCTGCGTCGCGCTGGTACAAGCCAGGGTCGGCCAGCTCGGCATTCACCTCAGCCTGTTCTTTTTCCAGCGATTCGATCAGTGCTGGCAAGCCGTCCAATTCACGCTGCAGTTTGTAGCTGAGCTTGACGGGTGCTGCTGCACTGGAGGCAGGCGCTGGCGCAAGTGGATTCTCTGCAGGTTTTGAGGTTTCTGCCTGCTTTTGGCTTGCCTCTGCTGCATTTTCTGCTACTAAATTTGCAGCAAATGCAATTTCCCGGGCGCGTTTAGACTGAATCAGCCAGTCTTGCACCGAGCCTTCGTACTCGCGCCAATGACCACTGCCCTCTGATACAAGCGTGCTGGTCACCACGTTGTCCAAAAACGCGCGGTCATGGCTTACCAGGAACACGGTGCCGTCATAGTTCTGCAGCAGGTCTTCCAGCAGTTCCAGCGTGTCGATGTCTAGGTCGTTGGTGGGTTCGTCCAGCACCAGCACATTGGCGGGGCGGGCAAACAGGCGGGCCAGCAGCAGGCGGTTGCGCTCGCCACCCGAGAGTGAGCGCACGGGTGAATTGCCACGCGCCGGGCTGAACAAAAAGTCGCTCAGATAGCTTTTGACATGCTTGCGCTGGGTGCCAATCTCGATCCACTCGCTCCCCGGGCTGATGAAGTCTTCTAGCGTGGCGTCCAGGTCCAGGTTGTCGCGCATCTGGTCAAAGTAGGCTACTTGCAAATTGGCACCCTGGCGCAGCTTGCCGCTATCGGGCGCCAACTCACCCAGAATCATTTTCAACAGCGTCGTCTTGCCCGCGCCGTTGGGCCCAATCAAGCCCACCTTGTCACCGCGCAAAATGGTGCCGGTGAATTTGCTCACAATCGTGCGGTCGCCAAAGGCCTTGCTCACCTCGGTCAACTCGGCCACGATCTTGCCGCTGTTTTGGCCCGTGGCCAGATCCAGCTTGACGCTGCCCACCGCATCGCGGCGCGCCTGACGATCTGCCCGCATGGCCTGCAAGCGGCCAATGCGGCTCTGGCTGCGGGTGCGGCGCGCTTCCACGCCCTTGCGAATCCACACCTCTTCCTGCGCCAGCAGCTTGTCCGCCTTGGCATTGATGACCGCTTCTTGCGCCATCTGCTCGTCCTTGTTGATCACATACTGCGCAAAGTTGCCGGGGTAGCTGCGCAGCTTGCCCCGGTCCAATTCCACGATGCGCGTGGCCACGCGGTCCAAAAAGGATCGGTCGTGGGTGATGGTGATCAGGCTGCCGGTAAAGGCAATCAGCAGTTCTTCCAGCCACTCAATCGCGTCCAAGTCCAGGTGGTTGGTGGGTTCGTCCAGCAGCAAGACATCGGGTTGAGCCACCAGCGCCTGGCCCAGTGCCACGCGCTTTTTCATTCCACCAGAGAGTGTGCCAATGCGACGGTCCGCCGCCAAATGCAGGCGGTGCAGCGATTCGGTGACGCGCTGTTCCCAGTTCCAGCCGTCTTGGTGCTCGATGGCGCTTTGCAGCGCGTCCAGGTCGCCTTGGCCGGAGCAATACTGCTCAATCATCTCTTTGACGCCCGCCAGGCCTGCACTGACTGCTTCAAAAATAGTAGCATCCGGGTCCAGCACAGGCTCCTGCGCCACATAGGCCACGCGGATGCCAGACTGCACATACAGATTGCCGTCGTCGGGCTTCTCCATCCCGCCCAGGATTTTGAGCATGGACGATTTGCCCGCGCCATTGCGGCCGATCAGGCCAACGCGTTCGTTAGTTTCAAGAGAAAAATCTGCGTGGTCCAGCAGTGCGACATGCCCAAAAGCGAGTTGAGCGTTAAGAAGAGTAATCAAAGCCATGCGGGATTATCCCAGCTTGACCTGAGGTGGCTCACCTAGAGCGATTTTGTGCGCTGTCGGTATAGTCGCGCAATTGCTAAATCTGGAGCCTGAATGAACCTCACCCTCAACGGCAAACCCACGCCGATCGACGCGGACCCCACCATGCCTTTGCTGTGGGTGCTGCGTGATGTGCTTAATCTGACGGGCACCAAATTTGGCTGTGGCATCGCCGCCTGTGGTGCCTGCACGGTCCATGTGGATGGGCAGGCCACGCGGTCTTGCGTGATGCCGGTGTCCCTGGTGGCTGGTAAAAAGGTCAAGACCATTGAGAGCCTGGGCACACCAGACAAACCCCATCCGTTGCAAACGGCCTGGATTGCCGAGCAAGTGCCCCAGTGCGGCTATTGCCAAAGCGGCATGCTGATGGCCGCAGCTGCTTTGCTGGATAAGAACCCCAAGCCCACCGATGCCGACATTGACGCAGCGATGACGAATTTGTGCCGCTGTGGGACTTATCAGCGTGTGCGAGCAGCGATACATCGTGCAGCAAAAGATATGCACACCGAAGGAGCACAGTCATGAAGCGCCGTACTTGGCTATTGAGCGCTTTAGGCGCAACCGGTGCTTTGATCGTCGGCTGGGGCGCTTTGCCGCAGCGCTCGCGCATGGGCAAACCCAGCCTGCTGGCCTTGGAACAAGGCGAGGTTGCCTTCAACGGCTGGATCAAGATCGCAGCCGATGGCTCGGTGGTCATGGCCATGCCGCGTGCAGAGATGGGGCAGGGCGTGCATACCGCCTTGCCGATGTTGGTGGCGGAGGAGTTGGACATTCCCCTGAGCCAGGTTCGCATTGAGCAAGCCGGGGCGGACAGCATTTACGGCAATGTCAGCATGATGCTGGCCGATGTGTCGGGGCACCCGATGGCGTCTGAGGGGCCAGACGGCATGCCCTACACCGTGCGCCTCAAGCGGCATTTGATGGGCAAGGTCGCGCGGGAGCTGGGCATCAATGCCACGGGTGGGTCGTCCAGCGTGGCCGATGCCTGGGGACCCGTGCGCTTGGCGGCGGCCACGGTGCGCGCCAGCCTCTTGGGTGCGGCGGCTGCGCAGTGGAAGCTGCCCGTGGCCGAATTGACCATCCAGGGAGGCAAGGTGATGCATGCGTCGGGCAAGTCCGCCACCTTGGCAGAACTGGCGTCGGCGGCTGCCCAGCATTCGCCAAGCGAGGTCACGCTCAAACCCCGTGCCAGTTGGAAGCTGCTGGGCACGCCTGCTCAGCGGGCTGACATCCCTTCTAAGGTGAATGGCACGGCGCAATATGGCCTGGATGTTCGCTTGCCCGGCATGTTGTACGCGGCGCTGCGCCAGTGCCCGATGCTGGGGGGCGACCTGACGCCCGTGGACACCAAGCAGTTAGAAGGCAAGCCCGGCGTAGATCAGTTGGTGATGCTGCCTGCGTTTGCGGGTTCAACGGCGGGTGTGGCTGTGGTGGCACGCAGTTGGTGGCAGGCGCAGCAGGCGGCGCTGGGCCTGAAGGTGGATTGGCTGGCACCCGCCTCGGGCAAACTCGATACCAAAATCATTGCTGAGGCACTGGAGACCGTGGCGCGGCGCGGTGGTGGCAAGACCTTTTTCAGCGCGGGTAACGTAAAGGACGCCGAATCGTTTTCGGCCACCACGGTGGAGTCGCTTTACAGCGCGCCCTATCTGGCGCATGCCACCCTAGAGCCCATGAATTGCACCGCACGTGTGGCGGATGGCAAAGTGGACATCTGGGCGCCCACCCAGGTGCCGCAACTGGCGCGGGCGGCTGCGGCCAAAGTGGCCGGCGTCGATGTGGAGCAGGTCACTTTGCACCAAACCTTGCTCGGGGGGGGCTTTGGCCGACGCCTGGAGGTGGACAGCGTGGCGCAGGCAGTGCGCATCGCCATGGCGACGCAAGGCAAACCCGTGCAGCTGATTTGGTCGCGCGAAGAAGACACCCAACACGACTTCTATCGCCCCATGAATGTGGCCTTGCTGCGTGCGGGTCTGGACAAGAACAAGGCAGTGATCAGCTTGCGCATCCAGTCTGCTGGGCAAGCCATTGGGCCGCATTTCATGCACCGGCATTTCCCGGCGATGTCGGATTCTGACGCGCCAGACAAAGCCACAGCCGAGGGTTTGTGCGACATCCCCTATGGTTTTGGCAACCAGAAAATGAGTCACGCGGAGAGCCCCATGGGCGTGCCCGTGGGCTTTTGGCGCTCGGTAGGGCATTCGCACAATGCGTTCTTCTCGGAATGCTTTGTTGATGAGCTGGCCGAGGCTTCCGGGCTGGACCCGCTGGCCTTTCGCCGCGAATGGCTGGCCGAGGCGCCGCGCCACTTAAAGGTGCTGAATCTGGCTGCGGCCAAAGCAGGATGGGGCGAGCCCTTGCCTGCCGGGCGAGCCCGCGGACTTGCTTTGCACCAATCGTTTGGCTCCATCGTGGCTCAGGTGGCCGAGGTGTCGCTGGACAAAGGTGTGCCGCGTGTCCACCGCGTCGTTTGTGCCATGGACTGCGGCACCGTGGTGAACCCCGGCATCGTGGCGCAGCAGGTGGAAAGCTCAGTGGTCTTTGCTTTGTCAGCCGCGCTTTACGGCAAGATCGACATCGTGGGCGGAGCAGTGCAGCAGTCCACTTTCACCAACTACCCGCTGGTGCAAATGGCGCACGCGCCTGTGGTGGAAACCCATTTGATTGACAACGAACGCGACCCCACTGGCGTTGGCGAGCCTGCGGTGCCGACCCTGGCGCCCGCTGTTGCCAATGCGCTGTTTACTTTGACCGGAAAACGCCTTCGCGGCTTACCCCTAGTGGTTTAGCTGCTACTGTATGGATAGCGTGATCAGCGCCACATGCGGCGCAGCGTGTTGTCTTTCAGGATGTGGTGGTGGTAAAGCGCTGCCACCGCATGCAAACCCACCAGCGCGTAGCCCAGCGTGCCAAGGGCTTCGTGCACCTCTTTGATCTGGTGAGAAATGCCTTTGTCAGCCCAGGTCAACAAGGGCAGATCCCAGCCAAACAGGGACACCGGTTTGCCTGAAAAGCTGAGGGCCAGGTAACCCAAGATCGGCATCAGCAGCATCAAGGCGTACAGGCCCAGGTGCACCGCCTTGCCCAGCATCAATTGCTGCTTGGGGGCGTCTAGCGGGGCGGGCCCGGGCTGAGTGATTGCCGCCATCAGGCGCAGCAGCGCCAGCCCAAACACTGCAAACCCCAGGACAAAGTGAGCCACCTTCATTGTCGTCCGCATCTCTGTGCCTTTGGGGAAGGCTTCATGCAGGTTGATGGTGACATAAACGGCCACCATGACGAGCGCGATCACCCAGTGCAAGGCGATGCGGACAGGGGCGTATTTTTCTGATGCGTACATTCTTCGATAAATCCAAATAGCGGTTCAGCCTTAACTATGGAGTGTCCAGATGAAGCGCACGTGAAGCGGGCGTGAATTGCCAGTAAACGCCCGCTCCGCATGGCCTCAAATACCTGGCGTTGCCAAGAATGCTGCCAAATCCGCTGCTTGCTGGGTGGCAATGGTGGATTTAAGGAAGCCCATGCCGCCAACGTTGTTGTTGATGGCGCTGAGGATCGCTGATGGTGAATTGGCACCCTTCAACACCTTGCTGACATTGGCAGCAGCATTGGCCGTGTGGCACATCGCGCAACTGGCCGCATAAATGACTTTGCCATTGGCGGCTGAAGACGTTGGCGCAGGTGTCGGTGCAGGTGTCGGTGCAGGTGTTGGTGCAGGTGTTGGTGCAGGTGTTGGTGCAGGTGTTGGTGCAGGTGTCGGTGCAGGTGTTGGTGCAGGTGTCGGTGCGGGTGTCGGTGCAGGTGTCGGTGCAGGTGTTGGTGCAGGTGTTGGCGCGGGTGTTGGCGCGGGTGTCGGCGCAGGCGTCGGTGCGGGTGTTGGCGCAGGAGATGGTGTTGGTGTCGGCACCAGGCTTGAACAGGACAGGATCAAGGCGCGATTCTCAATCGAGCTTTCGCATTTGCTGCTGATCCCCGAAGCAGAGCAGGACTTGCTGATCGAATCGTCGTCCGATTCACCGGACTCATGCGATTCGGTGGCAACTTTGAAGCTGCTTGACCGGTTGACCAAGTTGGTGTTCAGGCGGTCGTGGTATTCGCCGGATTCCAGCCCGCAGTGCTCGGAGCCCGATGCAGCAGTTGCTGTTTCAGATTTTTGTGCGCTGACAACCCAAAGGCGCGCGACTTCGCCCGCTTTTTGATAGGCACTGTTCTGGCCACGTTTGGCGATGAAGTTGTCGTACACGGTGACCGTCAAGCCTGTTTGAGCCTGCACTTGTGCGTCTGCGGCCGTGTCTGAGATGTTGTTGTTTTTCATCAGCGTGTGCGCCATCGTGGTCAACGGGCTGATGACAGCATTGCGACCCATTGGCGTCGTCAAGGTGTAGGGCGTCTTCACGGCGCCGGTGTCTGCGTCAGTTGCATCGGTTCCTACAATGGCAATCAGGCGTGCGTTGCTCAAGTCCGCTGTTTTGACATTTAACGTGACTTGACCACTGGCATCCGTGCGCCCCTGCACTTCGCCTGCATCGCACAGGCTGTTGCTGTTCACATCCAGGCAAACCAACGCGTTGGTGATCAGGCCGTCCATCACGGTGCTGGTGACGCTGGAGCTTGCCGTGCTGGGTGCCGCTGGCGTGGTGCCGGTCGCGGTGCTTGCGCCTGTACCGGTGCCACCGCTGCCGCCGCCACCGCAGGCGGTGAGCACCGCAACAGCTGCACTGATGAGCGTCAAAGAGAAGGGGGAAAAACGTGATGTCATGGAAAACTCCTCGGGGGGGTAAATGGGGTAAGTTGATTTAAGAAAGTACTGACGCCGGATCGACGCCGCTGGAGGTCTGCGAAACAATTTCACCGTCGTGTTGGACGAGCAAGTAGCTGGCTGACTGGCTGTTCAACCAGGGCACGCCGTCATCGCCTTTGAGCATGGCAATGGTGGACATGGCCCCCGCCGTGGTGGTGTTGGCGGCCAACACGCTGACCGATTGCGCACCTTGGCTTGGCCACCCAGTCATGGGGTTCAGCACATGGCAGTAGCGCATGTTGCTATGAATTAGATAGCGTTCATAGTCGCCACTGGTGGCCAAGCCGCCGCGAGTCAGTGACAACTGCGCCAGCGGCGCGGTGCTGTGGGTGATGTCTGCGCGCGGATGCTGGATGGCGATTTGCCAGGGCACGCCTTGGCACTCTGGCAATCCACGTGGGCCCAGGGCATGCAGGTCGCCCCCCAGGTTCACCAGCGCATGTTGAATGCCGTGGCTTTGCAGAACTGCCGCGGCCCGGTCTGCCGCGTATTCTTTGCCAAAGCCGCCAAAGTCAAGCTCCATGCCAGCCAACTTCAAGCGCATCAGTTTGCCTTTGCGCTCAACATGCTGCCAGCCGATCAAGCGCAGCACGGCTTGCAGCGCAGCAGGCTCAGGCAACTGCGTGCCTTTGAAGTTCCAGACCTTGCGCAGCACGCCGGAAGTCGCGTCAAACAAGCCATCGCTCAAGGTCCACAACTGCTCGGCAAAGGCCATCAAGCCCTCGGTTTCGCTGTCCAGTTCGGTCCAGCTTTGTCCGGCTGCGCGGTTGATGCGGCTGATCACGCTGCTTTCACGGTAACGCGAAAACTTGTTCTCAATCCGCTTGACCTCAGTCATGGCCTCTTTGGCAGCACGGCGCATGGCGCGCTCGTCCTGCCCATCCATTTGCAAGCTGCATGGACTGGCCATCGCCTGAAAATCGAATTGCAAAGTGCGCCAGCGACTCATGGTGTGTGCTTTCTGTGCTGTGTTGCGGGGCTCAGAACCGATGCGTGATGCCGACCTGCAAAAAGCGGGCACGGAAGGGGTCCAGGCTGGGGCTGCCGCCACCTCCCAAACGCATGGACGCGCTTTGCTTGTAGGTCTCAAACTTCGCATCTGCCACGGTGTCAGGCGTGAACGCATACGCCACCTTGATTGACGCTGTCACTGCCCCGTAGGCCGACAAGCGCTGGTCGGCAGACTTGTTGCCTGCCAGGCTGGCCGCATACATGATGGTGGCCATCTGGTCGTATTGGCCTTGCGCATCAAGCTTGGGGTCAAAATAGAAGTTGGCTGCGCTTTGGGTGTAGAAGCGAACGCCCGGCGTTACTTTCCACTTACCTTTGGGTTGTACCCAGTCCAGCCCAGCGGTGTGCGCGTTCACGCCAAAGGTGTCGCTGTAGTAGCGGTAGCTGCTTTGCAGGGTTGCGCCTGGGCCGGCCAGGTAATGGTTCCAGCGCGCCAGTGCAATCCAGGCGTTGCGCTGGTCGGGGCGTTGGTCAAACGACTTGTAGGGGTCGTTGTAGTAGCCGTGGCCTGTGCTGCGCGTGAGGTTGAGCTGTGCAATGTCGGTGGGCGTCAGCACCTGGGTCACCCCCACCATGAATTCTTGCGTGCGCTTGCGCTGGTTGATGGCCGTGTTGACGCCGCTGGCCTGGTTGTCAATTCGGTCGCTGGATGCACCAAACCCAGCGGTCCAGGTACGGTTGTTGTCTTCGCTAGACCAACGGCCTTGCACGCCAATGGCCTTGGATTCGTAATCGTGTTCGTCTGACGCAGCCAGACTGACCGACACCGCCGAGCGCGCCATGTGGCGCGTGAGCTTGACGTCGCCTGCCTTGCGGAAGTCCGACATGCGGCTGGCACCTGACTGCTGGGTGTGCATGCGGGGTGATGCCCCCGAAACACTGTCGCCCACCACCGAGGCTTCAACAGACCAGTCACTTGCCACGGGAGCTTGCAAGTAAAGGTGCGGGGCTTTCACGGATACGCGGTCCCAGCCGGCTTGGCCGTCTTGGTAGGTGCCGTACTTAAAGCCAATCGTTGCTTTTTCAGGGGCTGTTTCAGCCTGCGCTGGTGCGGGTGTCGCCAGACTGAGTGCTGCCAAACCTGGCAGCACCAGGGAAGACATCAGCACGCTGGAAATATGAGGTTTGTTCATGGTCATGTCCTTAATTGCAGCCACAGCCGCCTCCGCCTACGCCGTAGCCGCCGCTTGCGTTTTCTTTGCTGCCGTACACGTGTTGCACAAACCGCTGGTCGAGCGGGTCGCCTTCAAAAGTCATTTCCTGACGGGCCAAATCGCCTTTTTCCCAAGGGTTGACTTGCCCCAGGTTGCTGCAGCCGCCCAGTGCCAACAGCGTGGCGAGGGCGAACAAGGTGAATACAAGGTGTTTCATGCTCAGTCCTTCAGGTTCAGTGCGTGCTTGATGTGTTGCTCTAGCTCTGCGCGGCTTTCGTCCTTGAAGCCGCTGTGAACCATCAGCACCTTGCCGTCGGGGCCAATCAAGACTGAGGTGGGCATGCCTTTGATGGCATAGGTCTTGGGCGTTTTGCCGCTGGCATCGAAGGCCACGTCAAATTTGGCCGGAGTGTCGTTCAGAAAATTCTTGGCGTCTTCGGTCTTCTGGTCCAGGTTGACACCCAAAACACGCAGGCCTTTGCCGCTGTAGCGCGACTGCATGTCGTTCATCCACGGGAAGGACTGTTTGCAAGGGCCGCACCAGGATGCCCAGAAATCCAGGTAAACGGTTTTGCCTTTGTAGTCGCTCAGGTGAAGCGTCCCACTGCGGCCTGCCAGTTCAAAGTCGGGGGCGGTTTGCCCCGCTTCGATGGCCAGCGCGGGTGCGCTCATGGCGATCAGCCAGGCGCTGGCAGTGATTTGAATCAGGCGTTTTTTCATGAGTTTGCTCGCTTCTTGGTGAAAAAAATGGTTGGAATGAATTGCTAAATAGGGAAAATTTCCCTAAAATATCGCTGAAGCTCACAAGCTTGTCAAGCCTAATTTCGAAAATTGGTAAAAAAACCCATAAAATTTATGAAACTCATCGTGTGACCTGAAGTCCAACGACGGACTTGGTCCACAACGCTATGAATCCACCACTTACCAACGACGACCCCCCAGAGGAAACCGCTGCCGGCTTGCCCGAGCCGGCGCTGGCCGCCGATGCGGTCGGCGTCGTCCTGAAGCCTTTGGCCAGGCTGATGATTGACCACGGACTGCAACTGCCGTCGATGCTGGAGTTGCTCAAAAAAGCGCTCGTGGAAGAGGCTGCCGGCACGTTTGGTTTGGCCGACAAGGGCACGTCAGACACCCGCATTGCCTTGCTGACCGGTGTGCACCGCAAGGATGTCAAACGGCTGCGAGACGCCTTGGCAACACCCGAAGGCTCAGCGCCTAGCGCGCCCTTGGCTGCATCGGTTGTGGCGCGCTGGATCAGTGAGCCTCGCTATCTCAATGCAGACCGGTCGCCGCGCGTCCTGGCACGTACAGCCAGACGGGTCTGTGCCGGCGAGCCCGATTTCACCACCCTCGTGTCCGAAGTCAGTACCGACCTGGGCGCACGGGCCGTGTTGGACGAACTGGTCCGCCTCGGGGTGGTGGAGCTGCGCGACGATGGCATGGCGGCGCTGAAAGCCACGGCCTTTGTGCCGCACGACGGGCACAGCGAGTCCTTTCACTTTTTGGCCAGCAATGTCAGCGATCACCTTTCTACCGCTGTCCACAATCTGCGGCCCAACCGCGGCACCGCACCCATGTTGGAGCAAAGTGCTTTTTCGGCGGACTTGTCGAGCGAACAGGCCAATGAGCTTCAGCAACTGGCACGCAAGCTGTGGGGCACGGCTTTGCAACAGTTTTTGCAAACCGCCACCGTGGCCGAAGCCCGCAGCCAGGGCGTCAGCGGCCCTAAAAAACGCATTCGGTTTGGTGTCTATTTCCATGAGGCAACCCAGGCCCCCACAGGTGACGAGGCCAATGTGCCTGCGCCCTTACCCAAACCCAAAAGGAAACCCAGGTCATGAGTTTGCAGCGAGTTAAACCTCAAGCCCTATCACGTCGACACGTGTTGTTGATGGCCGCCACAACCTTGACGGGTTGCGGTGGTGGTGGCGGCGCGGGCGGCACTGCTGGCTTGCCCGGCACCGGCGGAACGGGCATTTATGCCCAAGGCTCCATCGCAGGCTTTGGCAGCGTGATCGTCAATTCCGTCAAATACGACGACACCCTGGCGCAAGTGCAGATTGACGGGGCAACGGCTGCTTCGAGCGATTTGCGCCTGGGCATGGTGGCCGAAGTGCAAGGCCAGCGCAGTACTGATCCAACGCTGGGCACGGCCAGCAGCATTGTGGTGTGGTCAATTGCGCAAGGGCGTATCACGCAGGTGCAGTCAGGTCAGTTCAATGTGATGGGCATGGCGATTCAAACAGACAGCGGTACGGTGTTGGACGGCATTGCCAGCGCGGCTGCCTTGGCTGTGGGCCAGCGTGTCAGCGTCTGGGGCTTGCAGTCTGGCACCGATGGCGTACGTTGGACGGCCACCCGGGTTGCTATCACCACGAATACCGCATCAGTGGTGACGGGCACCGTCTCTGCCGTGGGATCGCAACGCGCCATCAATGGCAATACCCTGTCGGGCAACGGGGTTTCGGCCTTGAGCGCCGGCCAGTGGGTCCGGGCGCAGGGCAGTTTGTCGGGCACCACTTTGCAAACGACTCATCTGCTGGTGCTGGGCACTGCCACGGGACCAGTACCCACAGGCGAGGCCGAGATCGAAGGCGTGGTGACCTCGGTGCTGTCCAAAACCCGCTTTATGCTCGGCATTGTCGAGGTGGATGCAAGCGCCACGGCGCTCGCATCCACCTTGGCTTCGGTAGTCGTCGGTGCGCGGATTGAAGTCAGCGGAAGCTGGCAAGGCCGGGTGCTGAAAGCTGCCAAAATTTCAGTTGAAGACGAAGGCAGCGTTCAAAAGGTGGAGTTGGAAGGGACGATTCAGCAATTCACCAGCCTTGCTAACTTCACGGTGCGCGCCCAGGTGTGTAACGCCTCCGCCACACCGGGCCTGAGCACCAGCACTATAGCCAAGCTGAAGGTGGGCGTGAAGGTCAAGATCGAGGGCAGCAAGAGTGGTGATGTGGTCTTGGTGACCAAACTCGAACTGTCGTCTTGAGTTGAGTACTGCCCAGCCAGCCTGACCCGCTGGCGACAGCAATGGGTAGGTCCCCTCTGGCTCAGGGGGCCCTGACCCGGCATAGTTTCGCTCTACTTAGGAAACTTTGATGACGGAACATCCCCGCTACCCTTTGCTGTTTAAGCCACTCGACCTGGGCTTCACCCAACTGAAGAACCGGGTCTTGATGGGCTCCATGCACACCGGCCTGGAAGAAGCCGCCGATGGCTTTGAGCGACTGGCCCGCTATTTTGTGGAGCGCGTGCACGGTGGCGTAGGCATGATCATCACTGGCGGCATTGCGCCCAATGCCGAGGGCGGACATGGGACCATGCCAGACCCCGTTGAAGAGATTGCCCAGCATCGCTGTATCACCGATGCCGTTCACAGTGCCGACCCTTCGGTCAAAATCTGCATGCAGATCCTGCACACGGGGCCGCTGGCGTCCACGCCGCTGTGCGTGGCGCCCTCAGCCATCAAGTCGCGCATTGCCCGGCACACCCCGCATGAGCTTGACGAAGCAGGCATTCAAAAGCAGATTCAAGACTTTGCGCGCTGTGCCCTGATGGCCCAGCAAGCGGGCTATGACGGGGTGGAAATCATCGGGTCAGCCGGGTACTTGATCTCGACCTTTCTGGTGCAGCGGACTAATTTGCGGACCGACGCCTGGGGTGGCAGTTATGACAATCGCATGCGCTTTGCCATGGAAGTTGTCAAAGCAGTGCGCACGGCTGTTGGGTCAAACTTCATCTTGATCTTTCGAATCTCAGCGATGGACATGCTGGAAGGAGGCTTGGCCTGGTCCGAAATATTGCAACTCGCGCATGCACTGGAGACGGCAGGCGTCAACATCATCAGCACACACTTTTGCTGGCACGAGGCACCCGTGCCCACCATCGCCACCCGTGTACCGCGTGCAGCGTTTACCAGCGTCACTGGACGGCTGCGTCAAGCCTTGAGGATTCCCGTGATCACCAGCAACCGAATCAACATGCCCCAGGTGGCAGAAGACGTGCTGGCCCGAGGCGATGCCGACTTGGTTTCGATGGCGCGCCCCATGTTGGCCGACCCCGAGCTCGTCAACAAAGCACGTGACGGGCGTGAAGACGAAATCAATACCTGCATTGCCTGCAACCAGGCCTGCCTGGACCACACCTTTGGCAACGCCCAGGTCACTTGCCTGGTCAACCCACGTGCTTGCCGAGAGACCTTGCTCAACTATTTGCCTACGACGCGACCCAAGAAACTGGCGGTTGTAGGGGCCGGGCCAGCAGGTTTGGCCTTTGCCACCACGGCAGCGCAACGTGGTCACCAGGTCACGCTGTTTGAGGCCTCGGCTGAGATTGGTGGTCAGTTCAATCTGGCCAAGCGCATTCCGGGCAAAGAAGAATTTCATGAAACCCTGCGTTACTACGCGCGCATGCTCTCTGTGAATGGTGTCGCACTCCAACTGAACACACGAGTGAACGCGCAACTCCTGCAATCGCAAGGGTTTGACGAAGTCGTCATCGCCACCGGCATCACCCCGCGCCAGCCCGAGCTGGACGGCATCCACCACCCCAAAGTGATCAGCTACCTTGACGCCATTCTTGGCCGCAAACCCATTGGCCAGCGCGTGGCCATCATGGGCGCAGGAGGCATTGGTTTTGACGTGGCTGAACTGATCAGCCATGCAGGCGTATCTGCTGCAACGGATGTGAAAGTCTTTGCCCGTGAATGGGGCATTGATTTTGTCAACCACCCGCGCGGGGGCGTGACAGGCGTCAAGCCAGAGGTGGAATCATCGGGACGAAGCATTACCCTGCTGCAGCGCAAGACCGACCCGGTCGGCAAAAGCTTAGGCAAGACGACGGGCTGGGCCCACAAAATGGCACTGACCCGGCGCGGTGTGCGCATGGTCAACGGCGTGGAATACCTGAAAGTTGACGACCAGGGGCTTCATACCCGCGTGCTGGGTGAAACCACGCTCTTCGAGGTGGATACCGTGATCGTATGTGCGGGTCAATTGCCGCTTCGCACGCTGTACGACCAAGCGGCAGCACTGGGCCTGACAGCACACCTGATTGGCGGTGCCTTTGAGGCGCAGGAACTGGATGCCAAAAGAGCGATTGACCAGGCCAGCCGCCTCGCTGCGGAGATTTGACAGTCTTAAGATGGTGATGAGGCTGCGTAGACCTGTTTGCCGGCAACCCAGGTTTCAAGCACCTTGACTTTCCAAAGGTCTTTTGGCGATGCATTGAAAATATCCTGGTCAATCAGTATGAAGTCTGCCCACTTGCCCGGCTCCAGCGAGCCGATGCAATGCTCCTGATGCTGGGCATACGCGGCGTCCAGCGTGAAGGCCCGAAAGGCTTGCGCTAGGGTCAACGCTTCTTCCGGATGCCAGCCACCGGGCGGCTGATGGTTGTGGTCGGTGCGCATGACCGCAGAAAACAAGCCTTCAAACGGATTAGGCGACTCGACCGGAAAGTCCGAGCCAAAGGCCAGTACCGTGCCTTGCTTCAAAAAACTGTTGCATGCGTAAGCGCCGCGCATGCGCGCGGACCCTAGTCGGTCTTCGGCAATGTTGATGTCGCTGGTGGCATGGGTAGGTTGCATGGACGCAATCAGGTCAAGGGCCTTGTAGCGCTGCATATCTTCGGGTGCTACCACTTGTGCGTGTTCGATGCGGTTTCGCAAATGTCGCCCACCGACATGCTGGTAAGCCGCCTCAAAGGAATTCAGAACCTGGCGATTGGCAGCATCACCAATCGCGTGCACATTGACTTGGTAGCCGGCGGCCAGTGCGGTTTCCATTTTGGCCTGCAGGGCCGCGTCACTCATGAACAGCAGACCTTGATGCTCGGGTGCATCGGTATAGGGCTGCAGCAGCGCTGCCCCGCGGCTACCCAAGGCGCCATCGCAAAACAACTTGACGGTGCGCAATGCCAGCATGTCGTCGGCATAGCTGGTCAAGGGGCCGTTGGCTGACAAGGTTTTGAAGTCGGCTCCGACCTCCAAAATCATGCCGTACACGCGCGCAGTCAAGCGGCCTGCGTCCGCAAATTCCTTGTAGATGGCAGCGTCAAACGCATTCACGATGGCGTCACCAACACTGGTCAGGCCAAAGGCGGCGATTTGCGCGAGCGCATTGGAGAGCGCCTGACGACTTTCATCCAGCGTGTAGCGCGGCATGGCCTTGAAGACCAAGTCCTGCGCATGATCGACCAGGATGCCCGTTGGGTTACCCTGAGCATCTCGCTCAATGTGTCCGCCTTCAGGGTCGGGTGTATTGCGGTCGATGCCCGCCAATAGAAGTGCTTGGCTGTTCGCCCAAAGCGTGTGTCCATCAATGCGGCGCAGCGCCACCGGACGCGTGGCTTCGGCTTGGTCCAGTTCGATTGCTGTTGGGTTGCGCCCCAAACCCCATGTGGCTTGGTTCCAGCCCCAGCCGCGAATCCAGCTGCGCTCGGGGTGGTCTTTCGCGTACTGCTTGACCTTCGCCAGCGTGCTCGGTAAATCGGTGGCATCCGGTGCATTGGCGAGCATGACCTCGCTGTCCCTGAAGCCGAGGGAGAACACATGACAGTGCACATCGATCATGCCGGGCAGCAGGGTTTTGCCTTGACCGTCGCGTCGCTGCGCCTGCGGATATTGAGGGCCGAGACTTGCCACGTCGCCGGTGGCAAGCACCTTGCCGGCCTGAATTGCCATCGCGGAAAACTGGGTCAAGTTTTCCCCCACCAGGGTGTAGCCGCGAATGTTCTCAAACAATGTCACGGCTTGGGTGGTGTGGGGCGGTACCGCGCGATTTGTTTGAGGGGTGGTATTCAAGGGTTCTGGCATGGTGGGGAAGAATTTTGTACCACTGACATGGGGCAAAGCTTTAGCAGTGCGCTAGCGCCTGAAAGTTCGCTGCTTGCTCGATAACTTCTCCGGCGCGCAGCAGCCGATCTTCACGAAAGCGCGTGCTGACCAACTGAACACCTTGTGGCAAGCCTTGTGTCATACCGGTTGGCACGGACAAGCCTGGCAGGCCCAACATGGCCGTGCAAAGCAATGGGCTTTGGGCGCGCACCATCTGTTCTAAACGATCTTGGCCACGCTGGTCATCGTCGATTGGAAACTGCTTTTCCCAAGAATTTGGCATCAACAGAACAGGGTATTTTTCCAGGAAAACAGACCAGTCGCGTGCAATGTTGAAGCGGCGTACTTGTCCTTCAAGAACCTGGGCGGCGTCCCACTTGGGTAGGCCGTACAGGCAGCCTTGCAGCATGGCCCTAGACGCTGCATCGGCGTAGCGCTCGATGTCAGACTGACCACTGCGCGTGTCCTCTGCAACCTGATGGCGCCAAAGGGCACAGGCTTCTTCAAAATGTGGGGGCACTGCCTCTTCAACCTCGTAACCCGCTGCCTTCAACCATGCGGCAGCTTGGTCCAGTGCGGCCAGCACGCTGGGGTCAGCGGCATAAGCGGGGTGATGGCGAAACAAGGCGACCTTGACGGGATGCGCGCTGTCCGCGTATTCCAAGGGCGCGGGAACCCATTGCGGGTCTAGCGCGGAGCCTTGTGCCATCACCTGCAGAGCCAAGCGCGCATCGGCCACGGTGCGGGTAAGCGGCCCTTGTACCGACATCTGCTGCAGGCTGATGGTGCGGTCAGGTGCAGTGGCTTGGTAGCTCGGGATGCGTCCAGCCGTGGTGCGCAAGCCCACAACACCGCAGGCCCAGGCCGGGTAGCGGACCGAGCCACCATAGTCATTGCCATGCGCAATGGCGCCCATGCCGCAGGCGACAGCCGCCGCCGCGCCGCCGCTGGAGCCGCCAGGTGTTACGCCCGCATTGAACGGGTTCAGCGTGCGGCCATGCAAATCGTTGTCGGTGAACCAGCGCACCGACAGTGCAGGCGTGTTGCTGCGTCCAACGATGATGGCACCCGCTGCACGCAGGCTGGCGACCAGTGGCGAGTCGCTGGTCGCCATGTGATCTTTGAAGGCGACCACGCCGTCCGTCGTCGCGTGGCCAACCGTGTCCACATTGACCTTGATGGTCACGGGTACACCGTGCAAGGGGCCAATCGGCACGCCACTGGCCAGCGCCTGGTCTGCAGCCGAAGCAGTGGCCAAGGCTTGGTCTGACATGACCTCGGCCAGCGCATTGATGCGCGGATTGACGTCATGAATGCGAGCCAACACGCTCTGGGTGGCCTCAATGGCGGAGATTTGGCGCTCGCGCACCAGCGTTGCCAAGTCAACGGCGCTGAGTTTCCAGCAAGCAGAGTTCATAGGTGGGCTGATCCAAAATGAGTGATGGGCGCAGCCGCTGTGCTCGTCCCTCTGGCGAAGCTCGTTTCCGCCAGAGAGCGACGGCGCGTTTACCCGTTCAATAGCAATCTGTTGACCGAAGGGGCAACTTGCATTCAGGCGGAGCGATGCTGCCCGCCTGCGGGCAGGCGGGGTATGCGCTTTACTTGAGCGGGGTCAGCTTGCCGTTAGGGAACTGCACCACGGTCAAGCCAGGATTCTTGATGTCGCCGTTGCCATCAAATGCTACGCGGCCAATGGTGCCGGCGTAGTCGACCTTGAACAATGCAGATGCGTAGACCTTGGGGTCTACCGAGTTGGCCAACTTCATGCCTTCGGCCAAGGCGATCACAGCCTCATAGCCATAGGGCGCGTTGCCTTGATACACCTTGGGAAACTTGGCGTCGTAGCGCGCTTTCAAGGCAGGGCCCTTTGGCATGGCTTCAATGGGTTGGCCGCCGCTGGCGCAGGTCACATGGGCCACATTGGTGGCACCGCCTGCCAGTTCAGGCAATTTTTCGACGCAAATGCCGTCTCCACCGAGAAACTTGACCGTGTTCATGCCCAGATTGTTCATCTGGCGCAGCATGGGGCCCGCTTGGGCATCCAGGCCTGCAAAAAAGATGGCTTCGGCACCCTTGGATTTGATGGCGGTCAGAATGGCGGTGAAGTCGACGGACTTGTCGCTGGTGTACTGCTCTTCAACCACCTGAAGTCCAATTTGCTTGGCCGTCTTGCGAAACACGCCCGACAGGCCCTGGCCATAGGCGGTGCGGTCGTCAATGATGGCAACTTTGCTCAATTTCAGCGTGGACTGGATGTACTGGGCCAGTGCAACACCTGTGGAATTGTCACTGGCAATCAAACGAAACGTGGTCTTGTAGCCCATCTCGGTGAGCTTGGGGTTGGTGGCCGTTGGGCTGATGTGCGGTACGCCGCAGTCGTTGTAGATTTTGGCTGCAGGCGCGGTAGCGCCAGATGTCAGGTGGCCCACCACGCCGTTCACATGCTGATCGCAGAACTTTTGCGCGACAAGCGTTGCCTGTTTTGGGTCGGCTTGGTCATCTTCCGTCTGCAATTCGAAGCGGACGGACTTGCCACCAATCTTCAACTTAGCCGCATTCAAGTCTTCAATGGCCAAATTGGCGCCATTGACGTTGTCCGCACCCAAGTGGGCTGCTGGTCCTGAGGTGGGCGCGGCAATGCCGATACGGACGACTTGTTGGTCTTGGGCAAAGGCACTTGTGCTCACCAGAATGGCGGCAGAAATCAAGGCCAGTTTGAAAGTGGGTGCATGCATTTGTTGTCTCCTGAGCGGTCTATTGGGTTCTTGAAAAGACCACCTAGACGTGGTCCGCGCTCGAATTATGGTAATAATCAGACGACAAGCAAAAGGCAATATTTTTTTGTCATGACAACTTTTTGTTGTCCATCTTTCGTGATTTGTGAAGGCAAGGGGTGTCACTTGAATTTGCGATTTCATCAACTGCGTGCGCTGGTCGGCGTCGTGGAGCATGGCGGCATCCGTGCTGCGGCACGCGTGCTCAATATTTCCCAAGCTGCCTTGACCAAATCGCTGCGAGACCTGGAAGCTGACGCGAATCTGCCGCTGTTGGTACGCAGCTCGCGCGGCGTTAGCCTGACCCCTGCGGGCGACAAATTGCTTGCCCGTGCCAAGCTGATCGTGCGCCAGTTGGATTTGGCCTCTGATGAGTTGGCGCAGGCCGCCGATGCACAGCGCGGCCACATCAACGTGGCTTGCACGCCCTTGGCGAGCATCAAATACCTGAGCCTGGCACTGCAGATGTTTCGCAGCCGCTATCCCCATGTGCAAGTCAATTTATCCGAAGGCCTGATTCCACGCGCACTCCCGCGGCTGCGTGACGGTTCCATCGATTTGGCGTTTGTTGCTGATACCGGGGATTTGATGGCGGGCGAGTTCACCACTCAAGCTATTCGCAGCTACCGACAGGTGATGGTGGTGCGTGAGGGGCATCCCGTGCTGCGGCGGCTCAGCGCCCAAGCGGTGGCTGAATTGGAATGGATCGTCACCGATCGCGCCGCCGCCAGCAGCAATGGCCAGCTGGCCACGATGTTCAAGCAATGTGGCGTGACACCGCCAACAAGAATTGTGGTCTGCGATTCCCTCTCAATTCAATCCCTGTTGCTGGGCTCGGATGCCGTGACTTTCATCGCCGCTGATTTGACCACGCTGCCCCACTTTGCAGGCATCACTCAGGTGTCTGTGCCAGGGCTGGAGCCGGGGCAGTTGAATTTGGCACTGCTGCATCGCCCTGATGTTCCCTTGCTTCCCAGCATGGCCTATTTTTCTGAATGCATGATTCAAGTCTGTCTTAATGATGCCTAAACAAAGTTCCCAACCCTTTGTCGCCAACACAGGCCCCAAAGACGCCTTAGACCGCGACCTGATCAACTTGTTGCAAGCCAATGCGCGCGAAAGCGTGGCTAACCTGGCGCGCAAGCTCGGTGTGGCGCGCACCACCATCGTCGCTCGCCTGGCCCGCCTGGAAGCCGACGGCGTGGTGGTCGGCTACACCGTGCGCTTGGGAAGTGATGCAATTGACCGAGGAATCGAAGCCTATGTGGGTATCACCATCAGCGCCAAATCACAAATCGAAGTCACCCGCCGACTCAAGCGCCTGCCAGAGCTGCGGCAGCTGGCCTCGGTGAGCGGCGAGTTCGACTACATGGCTGTGCTGCGTGCACCGACCACCATGCGCCTGGACGCTTTGCTCGATGAAATTGGTCTGATCGATGGCGTGATCAAGACCACCACCTCAGTGGTTCTGTCACTTCGCATTGACCGAAACGCCTGAGGCCAAAGGAGCCTGGCTTCAGACATCAAACGACGCGCCTTTTGCCGGAGCGCGTGCGCAGCCGCAGCCTTCGTCGGCATGACGCGGAACACCCAATGGGCCAAGAATTGCCGAGATGAGTGCTCATCAGCCAATGGATTCAACTTGGCGAGACTGCTGGTAAGCCATGCCGAAACGGTTGGCCAAAAAGGCGGGTAACGCGACCTGCTCTTGTGCAATGAAACCACTTTGCGGCAATTGCCCTTCACGGAACAAATCGACTGCCGCGCAAATGCCTGCTGCCGTCGTAATTTGAATTGCTGAGCGCGGAGCCAGTGCATCACGCTCGGCAAAAATCTTGCGGGCAAATACCTCTTGCAGCAGGCTTCCGTTTCGCATGCCGGACACGGTAACGAAGACCAGCACCACGTCCTGCATGGTCATGGGCATGGACTTGCGCAAAATGCTCTTAAGTTGCTCCTGGTCATGGCGCAATTGCAGCTCACCCAGCAGAAAACTCATGAGATCACGGTGGCCCGGATAGCGAACGGTTTTGTAGTCCAGATTGCGCACACGGCCACGCCATGTTTCGCACAGTGTGCCCAGTCCACCGGATGTGTTGAAGGCTTCATATTCGGTGCCATCCAGCGAAAAATGTTCCAGGCCTTCTAGCGGCAAGGCTGCGATCAATTCACCATCGTGAATGGCCTCGCAGGGATGGCAGTATTCGTTGACGAGACCGTCAACGCTCCAGGTCAGGTTGTACTTCAGCGCATTGGTCGGAAACGCTGGCAAGGCGCCAACGCGCATCTTGACTTCATGCACTTCGTCAAAGGACTGTGCCAGGTGGTTTGCCACAATCCCGATGAAACCCGGTGCCAAACCACATTGAGGCATGAAGGCGGTGCGTGCGTTAGCGGCGATGCGCTTGATCTCTTTGGTAGCGCGCACGTCTTCTGTCAAATCAAAATAATGGGCGCCCACTTCAAGCGCCGCTTGTGCGACCAAGATGGCCAGGTGGTAGGGCAGTGCATTGACGACCGCATCGAAGCCACGCAGTGCTTTCGATAACCCACCGCGTTCTTGGGTATTTAGCTGGAACGTTGAAACGCCCAGGCCCTTGAGCTTTTCCAGCGCATCAACGCTGTGGTCCATCACGGTGACTTGGTAGTCGCCGCTGCGGTGAAGCAAGGCAGCGATGGTTTGTCCGATGTGGCCTGCGCCTAAGAGTGCGATTTTCATGAGATTTCCTGTGTTGAACCAGATGGGTTGATCAGGAAATCTTAGGGAGAATCGTTGACGATTGATAGCGTGAGTTAGACGTTATTAATCAAAATTCTGACGTTATGTAATACAGATTAGTCATTGTGTAGCACGTCGATGTTTTCATTGTTTTGGCATTTGATTCGCCACCTGGTGTGACTGGGTTTGTCGGACCGTCAGCGGTAGGTCGCCAAATGGATATTGGTTTCGGTGCTGCGGATTCCGCTGATCAGGCGCACACGCTCCAAGATTTCGGACAGCTCGCTCATAGAGCGGGCTTCCAACTCGGCCAGTAAATCCCAGCGGCCATTGGTATCGTGCAAGGCGGCAATGCCGGGCTCGCCCAGCAGACTGCTGATCACAGAGCGGCTTTGGTTGCCTTCCACAAGTACGCCCATCCAGGCGCGAATGCGCTCGGGCTCAGATTCTGGCCGCAACTTGACCGTGTAGCCCACGATGACCTGCTTGTCCTCCAGGCGCCGAATCCGGTTCGTCACCGTGCCGCGAGAGACCTTCAGCTTGTGAGCCAGATCGGCAATGTTCATGCGCGCGTTTTGCCGCAATAGCGAAATGAGTGCGGTGCTTGACATTGTTCGCCGCAAAGGCTTGGCCAACTGCTTACGCGGCATGGCCCAAACCATTGAGGCAGACTTCTTGCGCTGGCCCGAATTTGACAAAAGCCCTCGCGTGGCCAGCCATAGCCCAGATGGTGTGATTGAACTCATGCCGATTGCAGACCACGCCCAATACAGTTTCAAGTACGTCAACGGGCATCCCAAAAACACCGGGATGGGGCTTTCTACGGTGATGGCGTTTGGTGTGCTGGCCGATGTTGCCACCGGTGCGCCCCAGTTGCTGAGCGAATTAACCTTCACCACCGGCCTGCGCACTGCTGCTACCTCAGCCATGGCGGCCAAAGCGCTGGCCAGGCCTGACAGCCGCGTGATGGCACTGATTGGGAACGGCGCACAAAGCGAGTTCCAAGCGGTGGCGTTTCAGGCCATGCTAGGCATTGATACGCTGCGGATTTACGACACCGACCCCAGCGCCAGTGCCAAACTGATCGCCAACCTGACGGGCACTGGACTGCGGGTGCAGTTGTGCGGCAGCACGGCCGAAGCGGTGCAAGGCGCCGATATTGTCACCACCGTCACGGCAGATAAAAACCTGGCCACCATCATTACCCCAGACATGCTGGCGCCTGGCGTGCATTTCAATGCCGTGGGTGGCGATTGCCCTGGCAAGACAGAGCTGGACCCCAAGGTGTTGCGCCAAGCCTCGGTGTTTGTGGAATACACACCGCAAACCCGCATCGAAGGCGACATTCAACGCCTACCTAAAGACTTCCCGGTGACGGAGTTATGGACAGTGCTTGCAGGCACGCATCCTGGGCGGCGCTCAGCCCGCGAGATCACGGTGTTTGACTCGGTCGGCTTTGCCCTGGAAGACTTTTCAGCCCTGCGCTTTATGCAGGCCGCTGCGGCAGAGTTGCAAGTCGGGCAGAGCCTGGACCTGATTCCCCAACAGGCCGACCCGAAAAACCTGATAGGTTTGCTTGGCACCCCCGCATGCCAGAAAAGGTTCACTGACAGGTTTGCGGTCGGCAGCGTCAGGCAAGGGGGCCGGCCGGTCGCCTCGCTGCGTTGAGTTCAATCAGCGGCAACTGAAGTTAGCCGCATCCTCGACGTCGCCGCTGCCCTTGTAGTGCGCATATTGCGGATAGGCGCACAGTGGGCGGGTGCGCCCGGGATAGACCGTGGTGCCGCGGGCATTCAAGGTTTGTGGGGCCTTCCCCTTTTCCACCCAATCAACGAGAGCACCCAGACCATCGATGCTGTCCGTGGCAGCACCGCCTTGGCAGTGGCCCATGCCGGGAACCAGGAAGAGGCGCGAGAAGTCTGGCGTCTTGGCACCATTCTCAGCCGTAAGCCGTTGGTAGTAGTCCACCATCTCGTGCGGTGAAAAGATCGGGTCGGCCATGCCATGGATGAACATCAGCTTGCCGCCCCGTGCCTGAAAGCCGGTCAGCTTGACATCGTCTGCGGTGTTGAAGATCCAGGCATGAGCGTCCATGCGTTGCGGGTCGCGGTCGAAGTCAAACTGGTAAATGCTCAGGCTGCGATCCGGCGGGGTGACAAAGTAGCCTTGTAGCGCGTCCTCCATCAAGAAAACATGTCGCGAATTCGCCTTGGACGACAGTGCGTTGCCCAGCTTCCAGCCACGCCAATCGTTTTGGCTGTGGCCCATACCTGGGTCCCATGGCCATGTGGTGTATAGCGGAGTGCCCCCGCTGGTCTTGGGGCCGGCGAACATTTTCTTCAGCGCGCCGACCTGCTTAGGTGCGAGACAGGCATCTGTTTTGCCGCTGTTGCATTGCAGGCTGGCTACGTCAAATTGGCAGGCGGCGGGGTTGGTGACCAAGCCATCGGCGACGCCGTCTTGCGCGTCGCACGCATCCAGAATGCCTTTGCGGATCAAGCTGAGATCACCGTCCGACAAGGCTTTGCTCAACACGGGCTTGCCGTCCTCACCTGCAGGGGCGATGGCTTGCAATGCCTGAGTGTCCCAGGCAGCGGCGATGGTTGCGCCTTTGGATACACGCATGGCCGGTGCCATGGCGATCACCCCGTCAAAGTAGCTGGGAAAGCGCTGAGAGAACATCATGGCCTGGCGACCGCCTCCCGAGCAGCCTATGAAATAGGAGCGGTCAGCAGGCTTTGAATAAAACCGCTTGATGAGTTCTTTGGCGGTGACGGCAACCTTGTCGTGCGCGTTGTAGGCGTTGTCCGTGCGTGCGATCGGGTCAAAGCCGAAGTTGGCGGTTGGCCCCTGATGGCCTGCATCGGTGGTGACAACGGCAAAGCCACGGTTCAGCGCGTAGCCCGGTGCCGCTTGTGGCCCGACGGCAGGCCGCACCACACCGTCGTTGCCGCCGCCGCCCTGGTAGAGCAACCGACCATTCCATTGCACCGGAAGGCGCATCTCAAAGCCGATGTGATACGGCTTGCCGTCCTGCCCTATGCGCTCGGCCATGCGACCTGTCAGCTTGCAATGCGCGACCAGCAAAGGGCCAGCGCTTGCGCCTGGTGGGCGCACAGTTTCGCTGGCAATCGGTTCGGTTTGCAGGCTAACGCCAGCGGGGGCTTGGCTGACAAAGGTTTGGCAATCCGTGGTTTGTCCCCAGGCCACAGGGGGGCAAGCCAACAGGGTCAGGATCAGCCAGGGCTGTGAAATGCTGCATTGACGACGCATACTGAATCTCCCGCGTTGTTCGATCAATCTGCTTTGAAACCAGTGGCCGCGACGGCCTTGCCCCAGGTGACGGTATCTGCGGCAATGATGCGGGCAAACTCGTCACGCGAGGTACCGGTGACCCGGAACCCCGCCTCTTCCAGCTTGGTTTTTCCTTCAGGGGCTTTCACCGCCTTCTGAATGTCTGCGCTCAGCTTTGCCAAGATGTCGGCAGGCACTTTGCTGGGTGCCACCACGCCAAACCAGGAGCTGAACTCCAGATTGCTGTAACCCTGTTCCTTGATGGTTTGCACATCGGGGAGCGTGGCTGTGCGGGTGGCACCGGTAGTGCCCAGTGCCACCAGCTTGCCTGCTTTGACATTGGCTGCGGCTAGGCCCACGCTGGCGAACACACCTTGGGTGTCGCCGCTGAACAGACCGCCCAAGGCGTCGGCGGTGCTCTTGTAATGCACCGCTTCAGGCTTTTGTTTGATCGCGTCGCCAAACATGAATGCACCAAAGTGACCGGGCGTACCCGCGCCGAACGTCGCCATGAACAGGCCGTTTTGTTGCTGGGTCCAGCCCACAAATTCCTTCACGGTCTTTGCGGGCACTTTCAGCGGGTTCACAAGCAGCACAAAGTCAGAGCTGACCACCTGGCTGACCGGGGCAAAGTCTTTCACCGGGTCGTAGGGCAGCTTGTTGTAGCTGCTGGGGGCAATGCTGAGCTGTCCTGTTTCGCCCAGCATCAGCGTGTAGCCGTCAGGGGTGGCGCGGGCAGTTTCACCCGCAGCAATCAGACCGCCTGCGCCGGGCTTGTTGTCGACGATCACCCCCATGTTGCTCCAGCCCTCCGACAGGCGTTGGGCCAGGATGCGGGCCACGATGTCAGGCCCTGTACCCGCAGGGAACCCCACGATCAGGCGCACAGGACGGGTGGGGTAGTTGGTTTGCGCAATTGCACCTGTTGCGCAGAGCAGGCAGCTGGCGGCTGCCAAAAGCGAGAGGCTGCGGCGGCGAAAGGAGGTGTTTGTGGCTTGTGTCATGCGAATGTCTCTTGAGGGGGGCTCTTGTGGTGTGATGGGTTTGAATCGCGTTGAGAGGATCAGGTCACTTCAAAGAAGCGCATCACCACTTTGTCCGGGTGCCGGGCGCCAGTGCCTAAGAAAAAGCTTTCACTGATCCAGCCCAAGGCCTTAGAGGCTGTCTCAAAACTGGGGCTGCAGCGGAAGTAAACCGATTGTGGGTCGACCACTTCACCGCGTACCAGCTTGGCCATGACCTCCGGGCTGGCGGTGCGGATGGCACGGTTGGTGACGTAAATCAAATCGCCACCGTCGGTCTCCACGCAATAGCGCGCATCCAGCTCTGCCATGCGGCTGTTCACGATCAACTGAAAGTCGGCACCCCCAGGCAAAACACGTGCTGTCCAGCCCTGTCCCTGAACCGAGCCCCCCAGGATAGGGATGACGCGCCGTTGCCCGTGAACGGTCTGGCCAACTTCCATCGGCGTCGCGACGTGAACCAACAGATCGGCAAAGAAACGGAGTTGTGGGGTGGGCAGGTCTGACATGGCGGCTAGGGTATTCCAAGCTGCCGGTCTGGACTGTCATCCCATAAGATGACGCGGAAAACCCTGATCTGACACATGCGTAAATGGACTCCCCACCCCAGCAAAGGCCCCGCCCAGGCTTTAGAAGGCTTGATCGGCCTGCTGGGGGAGCCCGCGTTCGAGTCAGCGCTACTGCAAACCCTGCATACCGTGGTGCCTGCTGCTTCTTATTCAATCTACCAAACAGGCCAAGGCTGCTCGCCGCAGTTGTTCATGTCTGCCAGTCTGGGCGTGCCCGATACCACCCGGGCCTGCTGGAATGCGTATTTGTCGGGGCCTTACCTCACGGACCGCAGCCTGGTGTCAGATGGCGTTGCGTCATCTGGCACTGTGCTGTGCCACATCATGGCCAAAGAAGTTTCAGCCGAGCACCGTGCACGCGTCTATGACGCCCATGGCATGGCCGAGCGAGTCTCGGTCGTCAAACAGGATGCCGCGTCCCTGTTTGCCATCAACTTCTACCGTCACGCCCATCAGGCACCATTCAAGGATTCGCACATTGCGGGCTTTGAAGCCCTGGCCCCTGCGTTGATCGCGCTGGCAAAAAAGCAGATTGCCTTGACCCGGCCGAAGGATGGTTGCGGGCAAATGGAAAGCTGGGCACGCAAGCTCCAGTGGCGCGAACCCACCTTGTCACCCAGGGAGATAGAGGTTTGTGTGCGCATGCTCCAGGGCATGACCTATGACGGCATCGCGGCCGACCTTGCCTTATCCGTACCCACAGTCAAGACTTATCGCAACCGGGCCTTTGATCGCCTGGGGATTCACTTTCGCAATGAACTGTTTGCGCTGCTGCATCAGCAGTAGGCACCGATGCGCTTGCTCACTGGCTTACGGGCAAGGCTTTATCCAACGAAGCCATGAACTCACTGGCATTCTGGTAGCCAATGACTTTGTGCGTGACCGCCGCCGCTTTCGCCCCATCAAAGAACACAATGCCCGGCGGGCCAAACAGACCAAAGCGTTTCATCAAGGCTTTGTCTTCACCGTTGTTGGCGGTCACGTCGGCTTGCAGCAATCGCACTGGGCTGAGGCGCTTTTGTACCTGGGTGTTGCTGAAGGTGAAGCTCTCGAACTCTTTGCAGGCCACGCACCAGTCGGCGTAAAAGTCCAGCATCACGGATTCACCCTTGGCTTGCGCTTGGGTCAAGGCAGCCTCTAGCGCCTGGACGCTGGTCACGCGTTCAAACTTGAGGCCGGGCTCAGCGGCACTGGCAGTAGACACGCCGCCCGCTGCGCCCGGTACTGATTTCAAATGTGCGAGTGGCTGCAACACAGAGTGCCCACCCGACGCCGCGCCCACCAACAGCACCAGCGCGCACGCGGCCAAGGCAGTGGCGGATGCCCGCGCGAAAAGCGGTGGTGGTTTGGCGTGGTTGCCGCTAAAGAGGCCTGCCAACGTGGCGGCACCTAGCAGCCACAAAGACCACAGCAACATGTGCACGGACACGGGGATGACGGGCGACACCATCCAGATGGCCACGCCCATCAGCATCATGCCAAACACCTGCTTGACACGCTCCATCCATGCCCCAGCGCGGGGCAGCAGGCTACCTGCCGAGATGCCCACCAGCAGCAGCGGAATGCTCATGCCCAGCGCCATGGCAAACAGGGCCAAGCCACCCAGCACCACATCATGCGTCTGGCTGATGTAGACCAAAGCACCCGCCAAGGGCGCGGCCACACAAGGCCCCACCACCAGCGCTGACACGCCGCCCATCAAAAACACGCCGATGAACGAGCCGCCTTTGAATCGGTTGGACCATTCGGTGGCCCGGCTCTGAATGCTGCTGGGCATTTGCAGCTCGTACACACCAAACATTGACAGCGCCAACGTGCTCAACAGCAGCGCAAAGCCGCCCAGCACCCAAGGGTTTTGCAAGGCGGCGGCCAGGCCTTCGCCCGCCAGACCCGCTGCCACCCCAAACCCGGCGTAGACCAGGGCCATGCCCAGCGAATACGCCAGCGACAGGCCAAAGCCTTTGCCGCGGCTCACCGGCCCGGTTTGGCCTGCGATCAGTGAAGACAAAATCGGCACCATGGGCAAGACGCAGGGCGTGAACGACAGCAAGAGCCCTGCAATCCAGAACACGCCCATGGTGCGCAGCAGGCTGCCAGATGCCAGGGTGGATGCTATGGAATCAGAAGCATCTGATGCAATACTGACCTGCGGTGAGGCAGGTTTTGATTCAACAACCGGCAAGGAATCGGGGTCAAGCACCGTCACTTGGTTGCGATCCGCACCGAAGCCCGTCAGTGCCACCATTACCTTGGCGCTGGCAGGTGGGTAGCACAGGCCTGCATCGGCACAGCCTTGCCACTGCACGGTGACCGGGAACTGGGTGGCACTGGCTTGCTTGAAGTGCATGTCCACATCCACTGGCTTGTCGTACACCGCCATGGTCTTGTTGAAATTGCTGTCAAACACCTGCTTGGCCTTGGGCAAAGCCAGCGGGGCGGGCTCAACGCCCGGCGAGTTGGTCTGCACCGCGATGCGGTCTTTGTACAGGTGGTAGCCAGGGGCCACATCCCAGTGCAGGTGCACCGTGTTGCTGTCCACAATGCTGGCAGTAAAGGCGAACGCCTTGTCGGGTGGCAGAAAGTCATCTGCCCATGCGACGGGCAGACACGCCGTGATGAGCGCCATAAGACACCCCACGATCCCACTGATTCGATTGCACGTGCTTGCCATCGCCATTTCTCCAGAGCTTCAAAAGTCTGAATTAAACCATAAATAGGGAAATATTCCCAAAAAACATAAATATCCAAACCAAGCTGAGCGAAAACGCCAGAAAGTGCCCCCAAAAAGACCCTGTCGGCAACCCTACAATGACGCGTACTTCTCCAAGACCCCAAAGCCCCTCCCGAACATGACTGCCACTGCACCAGCCCCTGTTTCTGATACGAGCATTGCCAACATTGCTCCCCGTGACAAAGCCGAAATCCTGGCCCAGGCATTGCCGTACATCCGCAAGTACCACGGCAAAACCATGGTCATCAAATATGGCGGCAATGCCATGACTGACCCCGCCTTGCAGGCCGACTTTGCAGAAGACGTGGTGCTGCTCAAGCTGGTGGGCATCAACCCCGTGGTGGTCCACGGCGGCGGCCCGCAGATTGAGACAGCACTCAACCGTTTGGGCAAGAAGGGTGAATTCATCCAGGGCATGCGCGTGACCGATGCCGAAACCATGGAAGTGGTGGAATGGGTGCTGGCAGGCGAGGTGCAGCAAGATATCGTGGGCCTGATCAACCAGGCCGGCGGCAAGGCCGTGGGCTTGACCGGGCGTGACGGCGGCATGATCCGCGCCAAAAAGCTGAAGATGGTTGATGCCAAAGATTCCAGCATCGAATACGACGTGGGCCAAGTGGGCGACATCGAATCCATCGACCCCAGCGTGGTCAAAGCGCTGCAAGACGACGCCTTCATTCCTGTGGTGAGCCCGATTGGCTTTGGCGAACACAACGAGAGCTACAACATCAATGCCGACGTGGTCGCCAGCAAACTCGCCGAAGTGTTGAAGGCTGAGAAGCTCGTGATGTTGACCAACACCCGTGGCGTGCTGGACAAAGAAGGAAACCTGCTCACCGACCTGACCGCGCGCCGCATTGACGAGCTGTTTGCTGACGGCACCATCAGCGGCGGCATGTTGCCCAAGATCCAAGGCGCGCTGGACGCCGCCAAGGCCGGAGTCAACGCCGTGCACATCATCGACGGCCGAGTGCCGCACGCCATGCTGCTGGAAATCCTGACCGAGCAGGCCTTTGGGACCATGATAAGGTCACGCTGAGCGCTAAACCCCAGCGAAGCCACGCCCACCATAAGAACGAGACAGCACCCGCCATGACGCAAGCCGAGCCCAGTTCCCTGTTACCTGCTGCCGACACCCCAGATTTGTTGGGTGACGAAAATGCCCCAGGTGAAGCGGCGCCGCGCAAGCGCCCCAAGCCAGGCGAACGCCGTGTGCAGATCCTGCAAACCCTGGCCAGCATGCTGGAGCAACCGGGTTCAGAACGCGTCACCACCGCTGCCCTGGCCGCACGCCTGTCGGTGAGCGAGGCCGCGCTTTACCGCCACTTTGCCAGCAAGGCCCAGATGTTTGAAGGCTTGATCGAGTTCATTGAGCAAAGCGTGTTCAGCCTGGTCACCCAAATCACCCAGCGCGACGACGCCCCCACCACCCAGGCCTATAAGCTGGTCAACATGCTGATGCAGTTTGGCGAAAAGAACCCCGGCATGACCCGCGTGATTGCGGGCGACGCCCTGGTGTTTGAGAACGAACGCCTGCAGCAGCGCATGAACCAGTTTTTTGACAAATTTGAAGCCTCTCTGCGCCAATGCTTGCGTACAGGCGTAGCAGAAAACTCAGCCACACCCACCGTGGACGCGCAGGTGGCGGCCACCACGCTCACCGCCTTTGCCATGGGCCGTCTGCAGCGCTTTGCGCGCTCGGGCTTTAAACGTTTACCGACCGAACACCTGGACGCGTCGCTGCGTCGAATGCTCTCTATTTAAGAGCATTAAACCCTTACTGGGTGTGCCGTAACACCCTGAATCGAACGATATTTCAAATCCCCCATCGGGCAGCGCCGCCCCTGCAAACACATCGGGCGCTGTTCAAGCGCTGGCGCACATCCACTGGACCGAGGGCGGCTTGCCCTGTTCTGCGCTGTGGCGATCTGAGCGTGGCTCAGCGCCGCCTGCGCGGGTCGAACTGGCAGACGACACCCTGACCGCAGACGCCGCTTACCGCCTGGCTTGCGCCGGCACGGCCATGCTGTGGCGGGGCGACTTTCAGAACGCACGCCAACTGCTGCAAGCCCTGGCCCGCCGATGCGACAACGTGCCCGCGCGCAAAGCCCGCAAGGGTGTTTTGCAAGCGGCACCCAAACTCACCCCGCTGCAAAGCTTTAACCAGCACCGCCTGGCCCAGTCGCAGCGTGCGCGCATCTTGGCCATGGTGCTGATTCCCTTCGATGCTGACTATGCTGTGCCCCTGCGCCGTGCGCCGGATTCGCGCGTCGCGTGTACAGAGGCCTGGGGTGCGGCCAATGCAGAAACGGTCGCCAGCGTGGCGTCGCTGCGCGACCTGCTGGGCATGACCAGCGCACATGAATGGCGCAGGCGTGGGGTTGAGATCCCGGCACTGGGCGACAGCAACAACCGCATACATCCGCACTACGGTGTGTTCTCGCCCGTGCGCGGCGAATACATCAGTCTGGTGGCCAATACAAAACTGCCCGTCACGGGCGTGGCACCCTTCGTCGCCTTTGACATTGGCACCGGCACGGGCGTGCTCTCTGCCGTGCTGGCGCGCCGAGGTGTGGAACTGACCGTGGCCACCGACACCGACGCCCGCGCCCTGACCTGTGCCCGAGCCAACATGGCCAGACTGCACATTGCCGCCCAGGTGCAAATCGTGGATGCTCACTTGTTCCCACCTGGTTTGGCGTCTCTCATCGTCTGCAATCCGCCCTGGCTACCGGCCCGTCCTGGCGCACCTATAGAGCATGCCATCTACGATGAAAACAGCCAGATGCTGCTGGGCTTCTTAAACGGTTTGGCTGCCCACTTAGCCCCCAAGGGTGAAGGCTGGCTGATCCTGTCTGACTTTGCAGAACACCTAGGTTTGCGCACCCGTGATGAACTGCTGGCTGCCATCGATAAGGCTGGTTTGCAAGTGCTGGGTCGAGTCGATGCCAAGCCCGAACATCCCAAAGCAACCGATGGCCGAGACGCCTTGCACGCGGCGCGTGCGGCAGAGGTGACGTCTCTGTGGCGATTGGGTGCCAAGGCCGTGTTGCACTGAGCGTGCTCAGTCTGATTTGATCTTCGCGGCCAGGACCACGCGTTTCCAGAGTTTTTGCTGCTCTGAAATGAACGCCGCGAATTCAGCCGCTGGTCCACCGCCAACGACGGCATCTTCGCTGGCAAAGCGCTCGGCAATCGCCGGCGTGCGCAGCGCGCGGTAGCACTCCTCTTGAATCCGTTTGATGATCTCGGGCGGCGTGGCGCCAGGCACCATCACGCCGTACCACTGGACAGATTCAAAGCCTGGGTAGCCAGATTCAGCCACCGTGGGCACGTCGGGTAAGGAGGGCAAACGCTGTGGTGTTCCCGTGGCAATGGCGCGCAGCTTGCCGCTGCGGATGTGCGGCAGCAGCGCAGGTGTACCCGCTGAGAAAGCCTGTGTGCGCCCCGCCAGCAAATCGGTCAGCGCAGGTCCGGTGCCTCGGTACGGAATGTGCGTGAGGAACATGCCTGTGGTCAGTTTCAGGTATTCCATGGCCAAGTGGCCTGCGCTGGCGTTGCCAGCTGAGCCGTAATTGAGCTTGCCTGGGTTGCGCTTGGCATAGGCCACAAATTCGGACAGGTTGCGCGCGGGCACGTCGGGGTGAATCACAAACAGACTGGGCACTTTGGCCAGCAGGGTGACCGGGGCAAAGTCACGGTTGACGTCAAATCCACTGTTCGCATAAATGTATGGATTGACCGCCAGCGAGCCGACATGACCCAGGATCAAGGTGTGTCCATCGGCAGGGGCGCGCGCGACCTCTTGCATGGCAGGCACGCCGCCGCCGCCAGCCTTGTTGTCAATCACCACGGGGCTGCCCAGCAAGCGGGTGAGTTCATTGGCCGTGGTGCGCGCCACGATGTCCGACGTACCGCCTGGCACAAAGGGCACCACCAAGCGGACCGTTTTTGTGGGCCAGATGTTTTGTGCCAACGCTGATCCGTTCAGCGCCCAATACGCGGTGGTGCCTGCGGCGGCAAGCCAATCGCGCCGGGTAATTGAGGGAAACTTTCTCATTCTGGTTTTACGCCTAGCTTGGTCACGATACGGTGCCACATGTCGATCTCCCGGCTGATGATGCCGTGAAACTGGGCGGCAGACCCACCCGCTGTGGATGCGCCGTCTACCTCCAGTTTGGCAGGTGTTTCCTTGAGGTTCAACACCTTGTTCACCTCAGTGTTGATGCGCGCCACAATGTCGGCGGGTAAACCCTTGGGGCCAATCAGTCCGTACCACAGGGTGACGTCATAACCCTTGTAGCCAGATTCTGCAATCGTGGGGGTGTCGGGCAAGGCGGCAATCCGCTTGTTGCTTGTTACCGCCAGCGCGCGGAGCTTGCCAGCCTTGACCAGTGGTAGGGCACTGGCGGTTGCGGCAAAGTACAAATCCACTTGGCCTGCTACCAGGTCGTTCAGTGCAGCGCCACCGCCTTTGTAAGGCACATGACTCATGCTGAAACCTGCGGTATCGGCAAACAGGGCAGCGCCTAAATGCAGGGCGCTGCCTTGTCCGGACGATGCGTAATTCAGGCTGCCTGGTTTGGCTTTACCCAGAGCCACCAAATCGGCCAGCGAGGTCACGGGCAGCTTGGGGTTGGCAACCACCAGCAGCGGCCCCTGTGACACCTGCACGATAGGTGTCATGTCGTTGACGGGATCAAACTTGAGCTTGTATAGGCTGGGGTTGACCGTGTAGCTGGAAGAGATCAAAGTGAAGGTGTAGCCATCGGGAGCGGCGGCCAGCCCTGCTTCCACGCCCAGCAAACCGCCAGCACCCGGTTTGTTCTCAACGACTACGGGCTGCCCCATGGCAAGCGTGAGTCCTTGGGCCAAGTAGCGGCCGATGATGTCGGCGCCGCCGCCAGGCACAAAGGTCACGATGATCTTGATCGGACGGTTGGGGTAGCCCTGCGCCATGGCGGTTGGCGCGCCCAATAGACTTGTTGCCATTAACAGGAAAAGGCGGAGTACGTTGCGCCGCGCGATGTTCATGCCAAGACCTCCATCATGGTTCGGCGGGTGTGGGTGAAATGAGGGCGCACCCGATCGCTCCAGGCCGTGTTGCGCACCGCCAGCCAAGGCGCAGATCCTAAGGTTGAATCGCTGACCAGGTCATAGCACGCGAGCGACAGCGGGCCATGGTCGTGGTTCAGAAATCGTCTTGCGTGGATGCACCCCGGCACAGTTGCCAGACCGGGCATGTGTTCTGTGTCATACCAATCAAACAACTCGTCCTGCCAGCCCGCCTCGGGGTCCATCTCGACAACGTAATGAAACATGGGCCGCTCTGCCGACGAAACACCCTGCGCATCCAGCGCTACCTCCAGCCGAGACACGGAGGTTGCGTGCAACTTGCTTTCCTGCGAAGGCCAAGCGCTCAGGCAAGCTGCCAGCTCACCTTGACTGAGGTTACAAGGTGAAAGCAAACGACCATAGGCATAGACAGCCCCTGTCTCTGTCTGCCGGGCCAAACGGTGCAATTCCAACGGTACTGGGCTGGCGCTACTCCACTGCCTGGCGGCTTGCGCAAGACCTGTGGTGGTGTCAGCCACGCCCTGCAGCAGTAAGTGATGCGTCATGCGTGACATGGTCAGTGTCCGATATGCAGCGCTACGAGAAAGCGCGACACCATGTTGTAAGCCGAGACGGTGGCAACCAAGTCAATCTGGCCTTGGGCGCTGAAATGTTTGCGCACCTCGGCGTACAGTGCATCAGGTACTTCGATGTCCCGCGTCATGGCATCGGTGAGTTGCAGTGCCACGCGTTGTTCAAGTGACAGTGGCGCGTCTGCAGAAATTGGCTCTTGGCGCGTGGCGTCTATCGCTGCTTGCGAAACACCGGCGGCCAGGGCGATGGGCGCATGGGCGTCGAATTCGTAATTGGCACGGTTGAGCACGGCCACCCGCAGGATCACCAGTTCGCGCAATCCTGCGGGGATGCTGTTGTGGTTGCGCACAGCTGAGAGCATTTGCTCCCAACCATGGGCAACAGGTGGGCTGTTCAATAAGACCTGGTAGAGCGGCGATACACGTCCTCGCGCAGCGGTGATTTGCGCCTCTTGCGCGGCAAGTTCAGGTCGGGTGCCAGGGGTGATGGGGGCAATGCGCATGGGGATCAATCGGGTTTGATATTTTTGGCTTTGACGACGCGTGCCCACTTAGCGGAATCGCTTTTGAGCAATGCCGTCAATTCGGCGGGGCTGGACGCTGCTGGCTCAGCGCCAGAGGCCAGCAATTTGGATTTGACAGACTCCGTCGCCAACGTGCGCTTGAGTGCCTGGGCCACGCGCTCGGTCTCGGCGGCAGGCGTTCCTTTGGCTGTAAACAGCGCATACCAGTTGTCAGAGTCGACGCCCGGGACGCCCATCTCGTCAAAGGTTTTGACGTCGGGCAGCAAGGGGTGTCGTTTGGCTGCTGCGATGCCAATTGGTTTAAGTTTGCCGCCTTTGATGTGGCCGACTAATCCGGGGATGTCGCCAAAAAAGCCATTCACATGACCCGCAATCACGTCGGTGATGGCAGGCGCCGCACCTTTGTAAGGGACATGAAGCAAGTTGATCTTGGCCGCGTCATTCAGCAACTCCATGGCCAGGTGGGGCACGCTTCCTGTGCCGGAAGACGCCAGGCTGAGCCGCGCATTGGGTTGACGTGCTGCGGCCACCAGTTCTGCGCCCGTGTTGTAGGGGGCGTTGGCCGGCACCACCAACACCTCGACGTTGTTGACCACCAGCGACACGGCAGTCAAATCGCGCATCGGGTCATAGGCCAGCTTGTCGTAAAGCGCGGGGTTGATGGCCACTGCGCCCACACTGGTCAGCCACAGCGTGCTGGCGTCTGGTGCCGAGCGGGAAACGTATTCCGCGGCAATAGCGCCATTGGCCCCGGCCTTGTTCTCCACAATGACCTGGTGTCCCAGTTCTTTGCCCAGCTGCTCGGCGATGGAGCGCGCCACAAAATCCACGGGACCACCGGGCGGAAATGCCACGATGAGTTTTGTCGTCTTGGTTTGGGATCGCGCGAGGGGCAGGGCCCCCAAGGCAGCGGCGCTCAGGCCAAGGGTAAAGGCTCGGCGGGTACTCTGGTTATTCATGTTGTCTCCAAGTCAGTGTGGGTGATCAGTCGCAGCGGGCAGACATGCCGCCATCCACCACGATCTCGGTGCCGGTCACAAAGCGGGATTCGTCGCAGGCCAGAAACAGTGCCGCATTGGCGGTATCGCGCCCGTCACCCATGAACGGCAGCGGAATGCGCGCCTGGCGTTGTTTCAGCAAGGCCTCAACATCGCCGCCTGCACGTTGCCCAGCCAACCGGGTTTCGACCATTGGGGTGTGGAGTTGGCCTGGCACAACCGTGTTGACGCGAATGCCCTGCTTGGCATATTGCACGGCCAGCACTTTGGAAAACTGAATCACCCCCGCCTTAGTGGCCGCGTAGGCGATTTGAGCTGCACCGGTCCAGCGCATGCCGGAGGTGGACGACAGGTTGACAATGGCACCGCCGCCCTGCACCAACATGTGCGGGATCACATGCTTGCAGGCGAGAAACACGCTCTTCAAGTTATGGTCGATCTGGGCATCCCAGACTTCTTCCGTCATCTCCACCGGGCCGCCCTTGGCCGATCCGCCGACGTTGTTGATCAGCACATCAATGCGGCCAAACTCCGCGATGCAACGCGCTACTGCGTCGGCAATTGATGCGCTGCTGGTCACGTCACAGGGGCAGGATGCAAAGCGGCCACCCGCATCGGTGATCCGCTGCGCTGTTTCGGCCATACGCTCCACATCGCGGTCCACACCGAAAACACTCGCGCCTTCTTCGGCAAAGCGCACAGCGGTGGCACGTCCATTGCCCCAGCCTGGCCCGACCGAGCCCGCACCAGTAATGAAGGCGACTTTGCCCGCTAGGCGTCCAGTTTGAATTGGCGTGTTGTTGCTCATGCTTGAAATCGGTAGAGGTTGTTCGGGTTGCTGACCAGCAGTTGGTGCATATGCGTGGAGGTCAGCGCGATGGACGACAGTGCGTTGACCAGCGTTGCGTCATCTGGCACATGGGTATGGTTGGGGTGCGGCCAATCGGTGCCCCACAGGCACTGCTCTGGATAGGTGTGGACCAGCAACTTGGCCAATGCAATGCCATCCGGGTATGACGGGTTGGGGCGCGGCACGGCATTGATCCGGTCAATGCCACTGACTTTGACCCGAAAGAGCGGGTTCTTCAGTAGCTGCATCAATGCCGCAAAGTCGGCATGGTTTGCGCCCAGTGTCGCGTCCACCCGGCCCATGTGGTCGATGACTACCGGTACCGCACTGCGCGAAAGAGGCTCTGCCAAGCTGTGGATCAAGCTGCTTTCAAAATGCACTTGCAGGTGCATGTTCAACGGTTTCAAGCGCTGGGTAAGCGCCACGATGCCATCCACATCTGTCGTACCCGCCAGGTGTTTCATGAAGTTGAATCTCACACCTCGAAAACCTGCCGCCGCCAAGCGCTGCAGTTCTGTATCTGCCACGTTAACTGGCACCAGAGCCACGCCCAGGTAATTGCCGCAGCCAGCGCGAATGGCGTCTTCGACCACGCTATTGTCGAAACCGTGGACGAGTGACTGCACGATCACGCAGCGCTCAATACCCAGCAGGCGGTGCAAAGCAAACAGGGTCTCTTTAGGGGCATCAACCGGTGTAAAGCCACGGGTAGATGCATAGGGGAACTGGCTCCCGGGCCCAAACACATGAACATGGCTGTCACATGCGTTGGGTGGCAAACGGACAGCAGGTGCTGTCGGATGTGGGTTGTAGGTGAGAACCGGGGATGCGAGATCAGTTGCCATAGGGGCCATTGTGGCGATTGCGGGTTAGAGTTGCATTTGCTTTTAATGTATTTCAGATATCGAATAAACGCATAATGCAATCATGGATTTGGTGCGACTCAGGTACTTTGTGGCAGTGGCCGAAGCGGGCAGCTTTAGCAGGGCGGCGGCAGCTTTGCATCTGTCACAACCGTCGCTCAGCCGACAGGTGCAACTGCTGGAAGATGAGGTGGGTCAGCGTTTGCTGGAGCGCACCGGGCGCGGCGCCGTGCTGACCGAGTCCGGCGTGGCCTTGCTTGCGCACGCCAAAGGCATCTTTGAACTGGCCGATATCGCCAAGGCCGACATGGCAGAGCGGCAGGCAAGCCCGCGTGGCCGTATCACGATTGGCCTACCACCTCGCGTGGCTCATGTGCTTACCGCCGACGTGGTGGAGCGCTTTCATGCCGAATTTCCGGGGGCGGCCATCACCGTCGCCGAGGGCTTGAGCATGCGCCTGCGAGAGTGGTTGGTCGCCGGCCGGGTGGATGTCGCCATCCTGTTCGATCCACCGCATACGCCGCAGATTCAAACAGAAACCCTGTTGCGCGAACCCCTGGTGTTGATCAGCACACAGGCCTTGCCTGCCAAGATGAAGTTGGCCGAAGTGGCGGAACGGCGTTTGGTCATGCCCAGCGGTCCGCATGCGTTGCGGCAGTTGCTTGAGCAACATACCCAGCCGCGTGGTTTGCCTTTGAAATTGGTGGCCGAGGTGGATTCGGTTCAGACCGTGCTGTCGCTGGTGGCACGTGGCGTCGCTGACACGGTTTTGCCGCTTAGCGCCACGCGCGCTTGGGCTTATCCGCAGCGCTTGAACACGGCAACGATTCATCAACCCGCCATGCGCAACACCCTGATGCTGGCGGTGCCTGTGGCCCGCCCCGCCACGCGGCTGACCCGCTTTGCCTGCCAATTGCTGCGCGACTTGATCCCTGTGCATTTCGCCTAAAGCCTTACCGGATACGCCAGAATGGTGGCCCAAGCCCACAAACAACCTAAACGACTGCATGACTTCCAGCTCACTCAAGATCGCCTTCCACGGTCAGAACGCGACCAACTTCCGTCAGAACTTTGAAGCCCTGATAGGTGCCGATCATCAAATCGTTGACCTGAGTGATGGCTTGAACCTGCCCGGCGAAGCGGCGCACTTTGAGACTGCGGATGTCATCGTGGGCATCAAGCTGGATGTCTCCATGCCCTCGCCAAAAAAGCTGCGCCTCTACCACGCACCGTCGGCAGGCACCGACATGATCGATGTGTCCTTGCTGCCGCCAGCCAGCGCGCTGTGCAATTGCCACGGCCATGAAAATGCGATTGCGGAATACGTGATGGCTGCGCTCTTGCTGCGCCATGTGCCACTGGCCCAAGCCGATGCTGATCTGCGCCAAGGCAAATGGACCTACTTTGCAGGTCGCCCCGCCGCTTTGCGCACCGAACTGGGCCAGCAAACCATTGGCCTGCTGGGCTTTGGGCACATTGCCCAGACAGTGGCCTTGCGCGCCAAAGCCTTTGGCATGCGAGTGCATGTGGCCAACCGCAGCGCGGTGGCTTCGCCGCAAGTGGACCTGGCGTTTGGTTTGAACGATTTGCCTGCCTTCATGGGCTCGGTGGATGCGGTGGTGGTGTCGCTGCCGCTCACGCCCGAGACCACTGGCATCGTGAACCGCGCAGCCTTGCAAGCCATGCGCCCAGACGCCGTGATGATCAATGTGGGCCGTGGTCCGGTGGTGGAAGAACAAGCCTTGTTCGATGCACTGTCCACCCGACAGATGGGGGGCGCGATCATTGACACTTGGTACCAATACCCCACGCCCGACCGGGTTGAGTGCGCACCGTCTAAGTTGGACTTTGCTGCGCTGGACAACGTGACGCTCACGCCGCACATGTCAGGTTGGACATCGGGCACCGTCGCGCGCCGTCAGCAGACCATGGCCGACAACATTGGACGTTTGTGCCGGGGTGAGGCATTGGTCAATGTGTTGAAGGTTGCTGTTTAGCCAGATTTTTTGGTTGAAATGCCTGTTTCGGCAATACCCATAAGCATCTTTTGCTGCTAAAAAAGTAGCGCTTTTAGTCTGAAGTCCATCCATGCCCCGCACCATCACCATCAGCCTGCCCGTTGAGAATGTAGAAGCGTCCAAGGCTTTCTACACAGCCTTGGGCTTTGTCAACAACCCGCAGTGCTCGGACGAAACCGCCGCGTTCATGGTGTGGAGCGAAACCATCAACGTGATGCTGCTCAGCCACGCCAAATGGCGCACCTTCACCGACCGTCCGATTCCACCCAAGACATCGAGCGAGGTGGGGCTCAACATCTCTTGCGAGTCCCGCGAAGAGGTCGATGCGATGAACCAATGCGCCGCAGAACACGGTGGAATCGCCGACATCAATCCAGTCGAAGACCATGGTTTCATGTACGGCCGCGACCTCACCGATCTGGACGGGCACATTTGGGGGGCGCAATGGATGGACCCGGCAGCGCTTTCACCGGTGAATGTCAAGGAGTAGGCGGCCTCCAGGCAAAGTTGCTGACGCTGATGAGTGTTGCTGGCGTTGGATTTCGAATGGAAATGGCTGCTTCGGCAATTGGGATAAGCGTTGGTAGCTATCTAATTGGTAGCTGGTTTGCTCTTTTGTGCGGTAGGCGCCTGTGGGGGATCAGGCGAACGGGGTACTCTGCCCAGTCCGTGTCCTCCGGCCTCGCGGCCTCCCCCTTGACCTACCTGGGCAGAGCACCCCATTCACCTGATCGGGTGGGCGCGGTTGTGGGGTAGGCTACCGGAGAATCTGCTGCAGAATCTGGTTTTGCTTTTTGGGTGCTAGGCGGCGGAGGGCATATGCATGTTGAGACTTGGTTCGAAGGGGAGGGCGATGGCGACCAGTGCCATGTTTTGGCGACAAGTAGCTGTCGGTCCATTTTGAATCGAGGAGCATCCAAATGAATTCACAGGTGGGCGTAAATATCTTGGTCGTTTTGTCTGGCCTTGTCCTGGTCGCCCTTGTTTTCCTACTTGACCGTTATCTAGTGGCTGACCAACATCCGTTAAGACAGTGGGCAGCTGGCGTCGTCAAGCGCAATGGGCTAGTTCAAACAGCTCGGTTGGCTGGCGTTGTGTTGCTGCTGGTCGTCGGTAGTGTGATTGCCGTTCTGTACTCGTAACCATGTGGAAGACTTCCTTTAGCATGCAGCTGCATCCATATGACTTCTGGTGACCTGGAATACCGCTATTGACTCTCTGCTGAACGATTTGCAGTTTTCGATTCAGCAGATCTATTCAGATTTGCGGCTAACTACTCCCCCGCATCACCACCTCAAACCCCAAATCCAGCCAAGCGGGTGACTGCTCCTGCCCTTGCATCAGTCGCAGCAGCATCTCAGCGCCTTCGCGTCCAATCGCGGCTCTTGGGGTGCGCACTGTGGTCAGCGGCGGCAGCATTTGGTCGCTGCCGGTCAGGTCGTTGAAGCCTGCGATGGCCACGCGCTGGGGTATGGGGATCTGGCTGCGCAGGGCGGCCAGAAGGGCGCCTTGGGCCAGGTCGTCGTTGCAGAAGAAGATGGCGTCCACATCGGTTTGCTGGGCCAGGATGTTTTCCAGCATTTGGCCGCCTAGCGCCAGCGATGACGAGGCGGGGTTCAGGTGCTCTAACGTGGGGTCGTACAAGCCTGCTTGCTGTAGCGCGCTGCGCCAGCCGTACAGGCGCTGGATGGCGCGGGGGTCTAGCTGGGCCGCGGCAAAGGCGATGCGCTTTCGGCCTTGGGCTAACAGGTGTTGGGTGAGGGCTTGGCCGGCCTCGTTTTGACGCAAGCCCACGCAGTGGGTGCTGTCATCGTCAGCGGGGGGCAAGTCCATCAGGTGCACGCAGGGCACGCGGCTGGATTCGATCAGGGCTTGGGTGGCGGCGTTGTGGTTCAGGCCGGTGATCAGCATGCCGGCGGGGCGGTGCAGCAAGTGCTCGCGCAGCAACTGTTCTTCTTGCTCTTCGTCATAGTCTGTCACGCCGATCAGGGTTTGAAAGCCTGCCGCGCGCAGGGTTTGTTGGGCGGCGTCCAGCAGGTCAACAAACAAGGTGTTGGAGAGTTTGGGGATCAGGATGGCCACATGGTTGCTGCGCTGCGATGCCAGCGCGCGGGCGGCGGGGTCGGGCACGTAGCCAAGCTTTTCTGACGCTTCGCGCACACGCTCCACCAGCTTGGGGTCCACAGCGCGTTCGCCGCGCAGGGCGCGCGACACGGTGATGGGGCTGACGCCAGCGGCCAGGGCCACATCGGCCAGCGTGGTGCGGCCGGTGGCGCGGTGGCGTCTGGACGTTGTTGGGTTGTCTGACAAGGGTAAGTACTGTGCGAATCGGCGAAAACTCTCTTTAGGATAGCGCTGTCCAGGCCCTGGTCAAGTGGAAATACCCGACCAGTGCCCATTTTTTATCCGATCTGGGATAGCGCTATCCAAAAGAGGAATTCCGTGTCCAAATCCGACATTCTGGTCATGCCCAAGGTGCACCCGCTGTATGTGGCTGCGTTGAAAGCCACGCATACCGTGCACGAATACAAGCCCGAAGACGCGGCCGGTCTCGCAGCCATCGCGCCGCGCATCACGGGCCTGGCGGCAGGCGGCGAATCGATCGTGCCGGGCGCCTTGATTGCGCAGCTGCCACAGCTCAAGGTGCTGTCGGTGTTTGGTGTGGGGTATGACGGCATCGATGTGCAAGCTGCGATTTCGCGCAAAGTGCCTGTCACGCATACGCCCGATGTGCTGACCGACGATGTGGCTGATCTGGCCATCGGCCTCACGCTGTCGGTGGCGCGCAATATCCCGCAGGCAGACCAGTATGTGCGCACCGGGCAGTGGCCCAGTGGCCCGATGCGTCTGGGGCGCAAGGTGTCGGGCGCGCGCATGGGCATTGTGGGCTTGGGGCGCATTGGCTCGGCCATTGCAAGAAGAGCGCAGGCGTTTGGCATGTCGGTGGCTTACACCACGCGCACCGAGCGACCCGACAGCGGCTTTGCCTACTACCCCAGTGCCGCCGCGCTGGCGGCGAATGTGGACTTTCTGGTGGTCATCACGCCGGGCGGGCAGGGCACCAAACACCTGATCAACGCTGACGTATTGAAGGCGCTGGGTAAGCACGGCTACCTGATCAATGTGGCACGCGGCAGCGTGGTGGACGAGGCCGCGCTGGTACAGGCCTTGACTGACGGCACCATTGCCGGTGCGGGGCTGGATGTATTTGCCGACGAGCCGAATGTGCCGCAGGCCCTGCTGAACATGCCCCATGTGGTGCTGACGCCGCACATGGCCAGTGCCACGCACCAAACGCGCCAAGCCATGGCGGATTTGGCTTTTGCCAATATGCAGGCAGGTTTGGCGGGCACTCCGCTGTTGACCCCGGTGCCAGAATGCCGGGCGCAGATGGGTTTGTGAGCCGTGGTTAAAGCAGGTTTTCAGATCGTGGTGATGGGGGTTTCAGGATGCGGCAAATCCACCGTGGCCAGCGCGCTTGCGCACGAACTGGCACTGGACATGACCGATGGCGACGATCTGCATCTGCCCGCCAGCGTTGACAAAATGCGCGCAGGTATTGCGCTGGAAGATGCCGACCGCTGGCCCTGGCTGGACCGCATTGGCCAGCATCTGGCTGGTGCCACGGCAGCGGGGCGCGGGCGTGTGGTGGCCTGTTCGGCCCTCAAGCGTGCCTACCGCGACCGCATCCGTGCACTGGCCCCCAAGGTGCGCTTTGTGTTTTTGCACGGCTCTGCCGAATTGATCCGCGAGCGCATGTCCCAGCGCCAGGGTCACTACATGCCGCCCGAGTTGTTGGACAGCCAGCTCCGCACGTTGCAAGTGCCCACCGCAGACGAGTTGGACGTGATCACTGTTTCCATCGCCCAGCCGCTTGACGCCCTCGTGGCACAGGCCAAGGCTGGCCTGTTGTCTCCCCTTAGCGCGCCGTCTTGAGTCTGGCGAACATTTACCCAAAAGGCACTTATGTATATCCGTTGCGCATTTTTTCGCGGTCATGTCAAACCCGGCCTGGAGGCCGACTTCAACCGCTACATCCGTGAAAAGCTGGTGCCCCTGTGGACCCGGTTTCCGGGCGCGCAAGAGGTGCGCGTGCTGCGCCAGGTGGAGTGCGACGTGAACGATCCGCACCTGGAAATGGTGCTGTCTGTGCGTTACCCCACGCGTGAATCCATCGACATTGCGCTGGCCTCTGCAGTGCGCCTGGAAAGCCGCGAGGTGTCGAAGGACCTGATCGCCATGTTTGATGGTGAGGTGTTCCACACCATCTTCAGCGCCGACGAGTACGGCTTGCCGACCGATTGATTTCCCTTCCTGCTCATAAGTTATTTAACCCTGGAGACTTGCCATGAAAGTATCGAAACTGCTGATAGCCGCCCTGATTGCCAGCGTCGGCTCTGCCGCGTTTGCGGCCAAGTTCAACCTCAAAATGGGCCATGCGGTGAACACCACCGACGGCCAGCACGCGGCTGCGATGAAGCTGGCAGAGCTGGTCAAGCAGCGCACCAATGGCGATGTGGAAATCACCATTTACCCCGCCAACCAGTTGGGCAACGACGCAGCCATGATCAATGGCACACGCGGCGGCACCATCGATCTGGTTTCCAGCGGTGCGTCAAACTTCAACGGCATTGCGCCCAACACGGCGGCCATGGAGCTGCCTTTTGTGTTCCGCAGTGCGCAGCATGCCTACAACGTGCTGGACGGCGCGGTGGGCCGCGGTGTGCTGGATGAACTGAGCCCCCATGGCCTCAAAGGCCTGGCCTACTGGGAAAACGGCTGGCGCGCCTTCACCAACAACAAGCGCCCCGTCAACAAGCCCGAAGACCTGAAGGGCCTGAAGATTCGCTCCACGCCCAACCCGTACCACATCCAGGCCTTCAAGCTGCTGGGAATGAACCCGTCTCCCATGCCGATTGCCGAGCTATTCACCGCGCTGGAAACGGGCACCTTTGATGCGCAAGAGCACCCCATCAACGTGACCTGGTCGTCCAAGTTCTACGAGGTGCAAAAACACCTGACGGTCAGCAACCATGTGTACTCGCCACTGATCGTGGCCATGAACAAAGCCAAGTTCGACAGCCTGCCCGCCAACTACCAGGCCGCGATTTTGGAGTCCGCCCATGACGCCGCCAAATACCAGCGTGATCTGAATGCGCAGAACGCTGGCAAGGTAGTGGCCGAGCTCAAGAAGTCGGGCATGCAGGTGATTGAGACGGTGGACATGGCGCCGTTCCAGAAGATCGTGTCCGAGGCCATCGAAAAAACCTTTGCAGAAAAGAACGGCCCAGCCCTGCTGAAGGCCATTGCAGCCACCAAGTAGGCAACCCACCTAGCGCAGCACCCGCATGAAGACACTTAATCATTTATTTTTCAAGACCGCAGAGTTGCTGCTGGTCGTCATGCTCAGCACCATGGTCATCATGGTGTTTGGCAATGTGGTGCTGCGCTACGGGTTCAATTCCGGCATCATCAGCTCAGAAGAGCTGTCACGCTTTCTGTTCATTTGGATCACCTTCTTGGGCGCGGTGATCGCCATGCGCGAGAACGCCCACTTGGGACTCGACACCCTGGTGCGGGTGCTGCCACTGGGTGGCAAGAAGGCGTGCTTTGCGGTGTCAAACCTGCTGATGCTGGTCTGCTGTGTGTTGATGTTTTACGGCACCTACAAGCAGCACCAAATTAACGCGACCACGATGTCTGCCGTGGTGGAGCTGCCCATGAGCTGGGTCTATGGTGTGGGCTATATCGCCAGTGTGGCCATGGGCGCGATGATTGTGGGCAAGCTGGTGCAATTGGCGCGTGGGCAGATTTCCGAGAGTGACCTGATCCAGGTGCATGACTCAGAAGAAGACGCCCAACCCCACATGGCCGGCGCTGACAAGCAAGAAATGGCGGGGGCAAGCAAATGACCATCCTCGTTTTTGTTCTTTCGCTGCTGGGCGCCATGGCACTGGGCATGCCACTCGCGTTTTCTCTCTTGGTCTCAGGCATTGCACTGATGCTGCACCTGGATGTTTTTGACACGCAAATCGTGTCCCAAAACTTGATCAATGGTGCGGACAACTTTCCGCTGATGGCCGTGCCCTTCTTCATGCTGGCGGGTGAGCTGATGAACGCGGGCGGCATGAGCCGACGCATCGTCAATTCGGCCATGGTGTGGGTCGGACATTTTCAAGGTGGTCTGGGTTATGTGGCGGTGTTTGCGGCATTGATCATGGCCAGCCTGTCAGGCTCTGCGGTGGCCGATACCGCCGCGCTGGCGGCTGTGCTGATGCCCATGATGCGCGATGCAGGCTACCGCATGGACCGCTCGGCCGGGCTGATTGCTGCAGGCGGCATCATCGCGCCGGTGATTCCCCCTTCTATTGGGTTCATTCTGTTTGGGGTGATCGGCGGCGTGTCGATCTCCAAGCTTTTCCTGGCTGGCATCGTGCCCGGCGTGATGATGGGACTGGCCCTCATCGTGACCTGGTGGATAGTCGCCCGCAAGGACAATGTCAAAGTGGCACCCAAGGTCGGCATGGGCGAGCGCATGCGCGTCACGGTCGATGCCTTCTGGTGCTATCTGCTGGCCGTCACCATCATCGGCGGCATGAAGGCGGGCATCTTCACGCCCACCGAAGCGGCTGTGGTGGCCGTGGTGTATGCCCTGCTGGTGGGCTTGTTTGTGTACCGCGAGATCAAGTTCAAAGACCTTTACCAGATCATCCTGAACGCAGGCAAAACCTCTGCCATCGTGATGTTCCTGGTGGCGGCAGCGCTGGTGTCGGCTTGGCTGATCACGGTAGCAAACATTCCAGCGCAAGTGGTGTCACTGATGGAGCCCTTCATGGGCAACAAGACACTGCTGATGGTCATGCTGATGCTGATGGTGGTGATTGTGGGAACGGCGCTGGACTTTGCCCCCACGGTGCTGATCCTCACCCCGGTGTTGATGCCTTTGGTGCGCCAGGCAGGCATCGACCCGGTGTACTTTGGCGTACTGTTCATCATCAACAACGCCATCGGCTTGCTGACGCCGCCCGTGGGCACGGTGCTGAACGTGGTGTGTGGCGTGGGGCGCATCCCCATGCACGAGGTGATCAAGGGCGTGTGGCCCTTTTTGGTGTCGCAACTGGTGGTGCTGGGTCTGTTAATCGCGTTTCCGGCCATCGTGCTGGTGCCGCTGAAATGGTTATTGCATTGAGGAAACGAAGCTGATGTCGAATGTTCTGGATTCTTTTCAACTGAAGGGGCGCCGTGCCCTGGTCACGGGTTCGTCTGCGGGCATTGGCCTGGCACTGGCACGCGCACTGGGGCAGGCGGGGGCGCACCTGGTGCTCAATGGCCGCAGTGCGGACAAGCTGCAGGCGGCTGCTGCGCAATTGCGGTCCGAAGGTCTGTCGGCCAGCATCTCCGCGTTTGATGTCACAGACGCGGCTGCCGTGCAGGCGGCTGTGGCGGCCATCGAGGCGGCAGGGCCGATTGACATCTTGGTCAATAACGCAGGCATGCAAATCCGCAACGCGCTGGACCAGTTCTCAGAGGCTGATTGGCATACCTTGATGCGCACCAATCTGGATAGTGTGTTTTATGTCGGCAAGGCCGTGGCCCAGCACATGATCACGCGCAAGGCGGGCAAGATCATCAACATCTGTTCGGTGCAAAGCGAGCTGGGGCGTCCCGGTATCGCCCCCTACACCGCCAGCAAAGGTGCGGTCAAAATGCTGACCAAGGGCATGGCCATCGACTGGGGCCAGCACGGCATCAATGTCAACGGCCTGGGGCCGGGATACTTCAAGACCGAGCTGACCGAAAAGCTGGTGGCCGACCCGGCCTTTACCGGCTGGCTGGTCGCGCGCACCCCCAGCCGTCGCTGGGGCGATGTGGAAGACTTAGGCGGCGCTGCCGTGTTCTTGGCCAGTGACGCATCCCGCTTTGTCAATGGTCATGTGTTGTATGTGGACGGTGGTGTCACCGCCACGCTTTGAACGAAAAGAGGTAGTTATGAAAGCCATCATTTGTCATGCCGCCAAAGACCTGCGCCTGGAAGAGCGCGACGTACCTGCGCTTGGCCCCAAGCAGCTCATGGTGCAGGTGGCGTTTGGCGGCATTTGCGGGTCTGACCTGCATTACGCGCAGCACGGCGGCTTTGGCACCGTGCGCATCAAGCAGCCTATCGCCCTGGGCCACGAGGTGTCGGGCGTGATTGAGGCCGTGGGTGCCGAGGTGCAGGGTTTTGCCCCAGGCCAGCGCATTGCCATATCGCCCTCGCGCCCCTGCGGGCAATGCCGCTTTTGCCAAAGCGGCATGCACAACCAGTGCCTGTCCATGCGGTTTTACGGCAGCGCCATGCCTTTTCCGCACATCCAAGGTGCCTTCAGCGAAAAGCTGGTGATTGAGGTTTTCCAAGCCCATGTCATTGCCGACCACGTGAGCCTGTCAGAAGCAGCGTTGTCAGAACCGCTGTCGGTTGGCCTGCATGCCATCCAGCGTGCTGGCGGTGTGCTGGGCAAGCAAGTGCTGGTTACCGGTTGCGGCCCCATCGGCTCTTTGTTGATCGCCGCCCTGCGCCGCGCAGGTGCCGCCCGCATTGTGGCCGCCGACATCGCCGATTTGCCTTTGCAGTGCGCCAAGAACATGGGCGCGGACGAGACGATCAACCTGATCAGCAACGCCAGCGCGATGGACCGGTACAAGATCGACAAGGGCCAGTTTGACGCCGTGTTTGAAGCCTCTGGCAGCGAGCCCGCACTGCGCCTGGGCCTGGACGTGATCGCACCACGCGGCGTGCTGATCACCGTGGGCATGGGCGGCGACATCAGCCTGCCCATGACGCAGATCGTGGCCAAAGAAGTGGACTTACGCGGCACCTTCCGCTTTCACAGCGAGTTCGCCACCGCCGTGCAGTTTCTAAATCAAGGCTTGATCGACGGCAAACCCGTCATCACCGCCGTGCTGCCTGTGGCGCGCGCGCTGGAGGCGTTTGAGCTGGCGGGAGACAAGAAGCAGTCGCTGAAGGTGCAGATTGATTTTGCAATGACTGCTTGAGGGCTCCTGTGCGACGGTTTAAGCACTAGAATTTGCCTGAATAGTTCAAAAATGATAGCAATCTAGGCAATACAGCTTTGCCGTCAATGCGGTTTTTTGCTTGGTTTCTTGTGGTGCGCGGGTGAGGTCCTGTCAAGCTCGCTTACAGTCTTCCACCATGAAGATTCAGAACCTAAATAAGTCTGCGGCAGAGCCCCAACACCTCACCTCCTATTGGCCCTGGTTGCTCCTGGCCTTGGCTCAGCCACTGTCTGTCAATGCGCAGGCTTTGCCAGATGAGCGCGGCGCACCGGACGCGCAGCAGCTGGAGGCGGTGACGGTGTCTGCCCGACGGTCGATTGAGCAGCGCTTTGACGCGGCGGGGTCTCTGGTGGTGGTGGACCGCAAAGACATTGCTGCACTGGGTGCGTTTTCTGTGGTGGATGTGCTCCGGCAGTTGCCCAGTGTGCAGGTCACGCCCAACGGGCAAGGGGGCGTAGAGATTCGCATGCGTGGCATGGAAGCCAGCGCCACGCAATTGCTGATCGATGGTCAGCGCGTCAGCAGTGGCAAGAGTTCGCTGCCACTAGACCAGTTGCCCTCTGAGCTGATCGAGCGCATCGAGGTGGTACGCGCGCCGACGGCAGAATTCTCGGGTGCCACCGGAGGCACGCTGAACATTGTCTTGCGCGCGGCCACGGTAAAGCGCGAAACCACTTTGCAACTGACCGACAACCATGTCTGGGGCCAAAACGCAGGGCAGCTGTATTTCTCGCAGTCTGGTCCTCTGGGGGCGAACCCCGGCAGTACGAACGTTGATACAGAGACCGATGCACCACCCGTCAAACCCTGGACCTACTTCGTGGCGGCGAGCCGTATCGATTATTTGATTGGCTCTGATGTCCAGCGGCAAACCCTGTCCGGTGGGCAGCTCACCTCAACAACGGATACCGTAGGCCGCTACCGCCGCAGTGAATCGATGCTGTTGCCCAAAGTGAGTGGGCGCATCGGCCCCAGCGACCAGTTGACCCTGCGCGCGACCTTGAGCCAGACTGAATTTGACGGCGCCGCGCTGGCCAGTGGCACCACTTGGCGCGCTGGTTCACCTTACGCCCTGCGCAGTGAGGACGTGAACGACTACCAGCGCCATTACCTGCAACTGGCCGCAGACTGGACGCACCGTTTTGATCGCAGCAAGCTCGACACCACGCTTCATGGTGCCCGAAGCAATTACAGCCTGAACCGTCAGGGCAGCGTGAAGTCTCAGGGCAGCCCAAACACTGACTACAGCTTGGCAGATGAACAGCGCGACCGGCAGTGGACACTCAAATCCAAACTCACCGGCACAGACAGCCCTTTGCTGTGGTCGGCCGGGGTGGAACTGGATTCAGTGAGCCTGGACGCGTTGACGCTCAACACCGATACCCTGCGCGGTAGCAGCCGCGTGGACATGGGCGCCAAGCTGCAACGTCAGATCATCTGGGGGCAAAACGAATGGGAGCTGCCGGGCAAAACCACCGTGACGGGCGGCCTGCGCGCCGAGACGCTGGCCTTGACCAGTGCCGATCCCGCTGTTCTGCCTGAGCGGCGCATGAACTTTATCCAGCCTTCGCTGCACACCCGCACCGCCATCGGCAAAGACATGCAGTGGCGTCTGAACCTGGCGCGGGTCACACGCAACCCAGCCGTACGCGATTTGTTTAACCGCAGCAGCCCCAGCGTAGGGGCCAACAGCATCACCAACCCAGACAACGCAGGCAACCCCGATCTGCGGCCCGAAGTGGCCTGGAGTCTGGACACCGGGCTGGACCAACGCCTGGGTGGCCAAGGGCAGTTGGGGTTAAACCTGTTTGTGCGCCAACTCAGCGACACACTGGCCACCTTGGTAACACCCGTGAATGGCCGCTGGGTGCAGACCCGCGCGAATGTGGGCGACGCCACCGTTTGGGGGCTGGAGGCAGATGTCAAGACGGGCCTGACCTGGGCAGGTTTGGGGCGGGACTGGACGCTGTCTAGCAACGCCAGTCTATTGCAGTCGCGCATGACCAGTGGCCCAAGCCAGGGCAACCGCATTCCTGGCCAAGCCCGCTACACCGCCAGCGTGAATGTGGCCAAACCCTTGCGCCGCACGGGCGGTTTGTTTGGCGGCGCCACCTTGTCATTGACGGGCCCCACCCAACTCAACACCTCGCCCGGCATCACGGGGCAAGACCATGCCCGAGCCGCGCTGGATGTGTACATCGGCCGCGTGCAGCCCACCTGGGGCTTTTGGCGCGTGGGGGTCTACAACATCGGCAACGCCCGCTTTAACCGCGACCGCTACTATGCCGACGCATCGGGGAATAGCTGGCAGGACAGCTCCAGCATGACGCTTACGCCACGGGTGTATTTGTCGGTAGGGACGCAGTTTTGCGGGGCGTTCCAGCCTTGTTAGGCTGGTGTGCGCCTAGCCAGCGCGCATCACGCTTCACCAATTCCATAGCGTCCCATCATGCTGCTGCCGGTTCACTGGCAGATAGGCTCGCTTGTAAGGATACTTAGCCGCCAGCGCTTCATCGATCTCCACACCATGCCCGGGCTTCTCGCCGCAGTGCATCAGGCCTTTGCCGTCGTAATGGTAGTCGTGGGGAAACACCTCGTCGGCAAGCGGCGTGTGGGGCATGAGTTCTTGCACGCCAAAGTTGGGCACCCAGGTGTCGAAGTGCAGGGCGGCACCCATGCAGACGGGGCTTAGATCGGTGGCGCCGTGGCTGCCGGTGCGCACTTGGTACAGGCTGGCCAAATCCGCAATGCGGCGCAGGTGGGTGATGCCGCCGGCATGGACCACCGTGGTGCGGATGTAGTCGATCAGCTGGTTCTGGATCAGGTCTTTGCAGTCCCAGATGGAATTGAATATCTCGCCTACCGCAATCGGCGTAGTGGTGTGCTGGCGGATGAGTTTGAAGGCTTCCTGGTTTTCGGCAGGTGTGGGGTCTTCCATCCAGAACAGTTTGTACGGCTCCAGGGATTTGCCAAGGCGGGCTGCCTCAATAGGCGTCAGGCGGTGGTGCACATCGTGCAGCAAGTGTGTGTCAGGCCCCACAGCCTCGCGTACCGCCTCAAACAGTTTTGGGGTGTGGTTCAGGTATTTCTCGGTGCTCCAGTCGTGCTCGCTGGGTAGATCAGCATCGGCGGGTTCGTAGAACACCGTGCCTTTGCCGACCCCGTAGACTTTGTCCAAGCCTGGCACGCCTGACTGTGCGCGGATGGCCATGAAGCCCATTTCTTTGTGACGCAGCACCTCGTCCACGGTCTGCTCAATGTCTTTGCCATTGGCGTGCCCGTACACCATCACGCCAGTGCGGCTGCGCCCACCTAGCAACTGGTACAGCGGCAGGTTGGCGGCTTTGGCTTTGATGTCCCACAGAGCCGTATCCACGGCGGCGATGGCGCTCATGGTGACCGGTCCGCGACGCCAGTAGGCGCCACGGTAAAGGTATTGCCAGATGTCCTCGATCTGGTGTGCATCGCGCCCGATCAAGCAGGGGATGACATGGTCGGTGAGGTAGCTTGCAACGGACAGCTCGCGACCGTTGAGCGTGGCGTCTCCAATGCCGGTGAGGCCGTCATCGGTTTCAATTTTGAGCGTGACAAAGTTGCGGCCAGGGCTGCAAACGATGACGCGTGCGCTAGTTATTTTCATGGCTTGCTTTCCATCACTTGGATACGGCGTGGGCTTGGTTCAGACTGGCCACGGCCCTCAGCACGCCCAGCGCATTGATTTGGGTGAGCCAATGCGTCACGCGTGCCTGCCACGCAGCGTTGGTAGGCAAGTCTTTGCCCCATACGCTCTCAAAGGCGCTGATGGCTTTGACACATGCCGCGGGGTCATTGGCGTGGGCAATGGCCAGGGGTTGCAGCTGCTCGGCCATGGGGTCGCTCAAGGCATAGCTCGCACCGGCTTCGTTTCGGCCTTGCAGGTAGCGCATCCATGCAGCAGCGGCAAAGGCGATGTGCTCATAGCTCGCGCCTTTTTTCATTTGCAGCCCGACGGTGGGTGGCCAGCGTTGCGGGATTTTTTGCGAGCTGTCCATGGCGATCTGGTGCACGCTGTGTTTGAGTTCAGGGTTGGCAAAGCGCTGAAGCAAAGCCTCGCGGTACTCGGCCCAGTCGGAGCGGGAGAGGTGCGGCGCGACCTCGTCGGTCATCATGTCACGCACATAGGTTTTGATCTCGGGCTGGCTGATGCAATCGCAAATCACCTTCAGTCCCGCCACTGCGCCCATGCTGGCCATGGCGGAATGGCTGCCGTTCAGCATGCGCAGCTTGGCCTCTTCAAACGGGGCCACATCGCGCACCACGGTGACACCGGCGCTGGCCAGGGCGGGGCCGTCGCTGGGGTCCACAAATCGGTCTTCGATCACCCATTCCCAAAAGCCTTCGGTGCCAAGCGCGGCGGCATCGTCTACCCCCAGGCTATCGCGCGCGGCCTGAAGGCGTTCTGGCGTGGCGGCGGGCACGATGCGGTCCACCATGCTGTTGGGGAAAACGCAGACCTGGTCTACCCAGGTGGCCAGCTCAGCCGACACAGCTTGTGCAGCCGTCACGCACGCGGCTTGCAGGCGCTTGCCGTTGTGGCTCAGGTTGTCGCAACTGGCGATGGTCAAACCCGACAGGCCCTGCCGATGGCGCAGGGTCAAGCCTTGCACGATCAATTTTGCAAGTTCAGGTGTGTAGCCTTTTTCGGTCACAGTCAGGGTGATCCAGCGCGTGCTGGGCGCAGCTATCGCCTGAATCACAGTGGCATTTTCACGTGCTAGAACGCAGGTGTCGACGATCGCACCGGGGATCTGCCAGTGGATGCCTTTGACGCTGGCAATCTGCACTGCGTACAAACCGTGCTGTGTTTGCAATGCGTCGGCGAGTTGCGTGCTGCGCATGGCAACGCCGAGCACGCCCCAGCGCCGGTCACCTCTAGACAGGAGCGCGTCAAACACCATGGCCTGGTGGGCGCGGTGGAAGGCCCCCAAGCCGATGTGGACCACGCTGGGGGTCAGGGATTGGCGGTCATAGGCCGGAACGGCTGCGCCGCGCTGAGCTGCAATGGCCAGCGATTGGGTGTTGAGTTGCGTCATGAAAAGATGAGTGTCTGAAGTCTCTAGGCGATCACGTGACCGACCTTGCGGCCAGCATCAACAATCTCTTGCCAGGTGCTGGCGTCCACCACAATGCCTTCGCGTTCCCTCGCAATACGCGCTGCGCGTTCAGGCTCGCCAGCAATGTGCACATGGTCAAAGCCAGCGCCAGGTGGGCTTTGGCGCAGCCAGTCGATAAAGGTTTTGGATTCGGCCGCGAACGCGTCAGCCGTGCCCAGTTTGGCGGGGTCGATCAGAATCGTCAGCATGCTGTTTAAGACAGCGCGGGCATTGTCTGCCTGACGGTGCCAGGTGCCGCCGCCGGAGAGTGCGCCGCCCAGCAGTTCACACGCCATGGCCATGCCGTAGCCCTTGTGCTCGCCAAAGGTCATGAGCGCGCCCAGCATGCCGCCGGGCTGCGGGACGACCACCACGCCGGGGTCGGTGGTGGGGCGGCCCTGTTCGTCGATCAAATAGCCTTCAGGTACCCGTTGGCCTTTGTTGTGTGCCACGCGCATCTTGCCTTGGGCGACGCGGCTGGTGGCAAAGTCCAAAAGGAAGGGCGCTTCCCCGGGGAGCGGAATACCAATGCAGCAAGGATTGGTGCCAAATCGTCCGTCGCCGCCGCCCCAAGGAGCCACCACGGGCCGAGAAAGCACGTTGACGAAGTGAATCGAGATCAGCCCTTGCGCCACGGCCATTTCGGCAAAGTGGCCGATGCGGCCCAGGTGGTGCGAGTTGGCCAGCGTCATGATGCAACTGCCATGTTGCTTGGCGCGTGCCATGCCCAGCTCCATGGCCTGCACACCTGTTACCTGCCCGTAGCCGCGCTGAGCGTCCAGGGTCAGCAGGCTGCCCGTGTCCATGATGACCTTGACGCCGGTGTTGGGATTCAGTCCGCCTTCCAGCACGGCATCTACATAGCGCGGCAGCATGCCTACACCGTGGGAGTCGTGGCCGCTGAGGTTGGCCATGACCAGGTTGGCGGCTACCTGATGTGCTTCAGCGGGGGTGCTGCCTGCGGCTTGCAAGACCTGAGCTACCTGTTGGGTTAACTGATCGGCATTTACTGTGATGTCTGACATAGTTTGTTTAAAGAGGTCGATGATCAAAGGCCGCGGGGGATCGTGCCGCCGGGGTACTCTGCGCAGTACGTGTCCTCCAGGCCTTGCGGCCTTTCCCCCTTAACCTCCCTGCGCAGAGCACCCCACCGGCACGATCTGCTACCGGTTGCGGTTGTTCTTGCATGCAGACCATGGCGGCTTGCTGCGGTGGGAGGGGAGTGGACGTCTGCGCGAGGTAAAGGAGGAAAGGCCGCGAGGCCTGGGGGACACGAGTGCAGGCGTCCACACCGCTCCCGCTGCCCCACCGGCTTTGGCGCGCAAACCATTGAGGTCACATCACCGCCCCGATTTGCCATGGGACAAACTCACTTTGCCCATAGCCGTGTTGTTCGCTCTTGGTTGCTTTGCCAGATGCGGCATCCAGCACCATCTGGAAGATACGCTGCCCCATGGCTTGGATGTCGCTGGTGCCGTCGACGATCTCGCCGCAGTTGATGTCCATGTCGTCCTGCTGCTTGTTCCACAGCGCGGTGTTGGTGGACAGTTTGAGCGACGGCGCGGGGGCGCAGCCGTAGGCGCTGCCCCTGCCTGTAGTAAAGCAAATCATGTTGGCCCCACCGGCGACCTGGCCCGTGGCGCTGACCGGATCGTAGCCCGGGGTGTCCATGTAGACAAAACCCTTTGCCGTCACGGGCTCTGAATATTCATAGACAGCTTCCAGATTGCTGGTGCCGCCTTTGGCCACCGCGCCCAGGGACTTTTCCAGGATGGTGGTCAGGCCGCCTGCTTTGTTGCCTGGTGAGGGGTTGTTGTTCATCTCGCCACCGTTCAGCGCGGTGTACTGTTCCCACCACTTGATGCGGGAGACGAGCTTTTCGCCGACTTCGCGCGAGACAGCGCGGCGGGTCAGCAAGTGCTCGGCACCGTAAATCTCGGGCGTCTCGCTCAGAATAGCGGTGCCACCGTGCGCCACCAGAATGTCGACCGCCACACCGAGCGCTGGGTTCGCACTGATGCCAGAGTAGCCGTCTGATCCACCGCATTGCAAGCCGATGGTGATGTGCTCAGCGCTGCAGGGTTCGCGCTTGGCCTGGTTGGCTTTGACAAGCATTTGCTGCACCAGGGCGATGCCTTTTTCGACCGTCTTGCGGGTGCCACCCGTGTCCTGGATGTTGAAGGTCTGCAGCGCTTCACCATCGGCAAGATGGCTGTTCGCTAGCCAGGTGTTGAGCTGATTCGCCTCGCAGCCCAGGCCCACCACCAGTACGCCGCAGAAGTTGGCGTGACGGGCATAGCCTGCCAGCGTGCGTTCCAGAATGTTCATGCCCAGGCCGTCGGTGGCCATGCCGCAACCGGTACCGTGGGTCAGCGCCACCACATCGTCTACGTTGGGGAACGCTGCGAGTGCGGAAGGATTGGTCTGTCGCGAAAAGTGGTCAGCAATAGCGCGGGCCGCAGTTGCTGAGCAGTTCACGCTGGAGAGGATGCCGATGTAGTTGCGCGTGGCCACGCGGCCGTCAGACCGCTTGTAGCCCATGAAGGTGGCCTGCTGGCGCGCAGGCGGCGCTTTGGTGTCCGCACCAAACGCATAGTCCCGTTCAAAGTCACCTTTGTTCGGCCCCATGTCCAGATTATGGGTATGCACATGCTCGCCAGGGGCGATGTCACGCGAGGCAAAGCCAATGATCTGGTTGTATCGGCGCACCGATTGACCTTGGGCAATGGCGCGCATGGCTACCTTATGGCCGGGCGGGATCAAGCCTTTGACGGCGACGTTTTCGACCAAGGTTCCGCCAACCAATTGGGTGCGGGCAATCAGCACGTCGTCATTGGCGTGCAGGCGGATGAAGGGAGTGGTTTGGGTCATTTCAATAGAACATCTTGGGTAACCAAAGCACGGCTTTGGGGAAGTACGTGATCAGCACCAGGCTGCCCAGCAGCGGCACCAACCAGGGCAGGATCGCCATGGTGGTGCGCTCAACACTGAGCTTGGCCACGCGGGCCAGAACAAACAGCACCATGCCCATGGGAGGATGCAGCAAACCAATCATCAGGTTCAACACCATCACCAGGCCGAAGTGGATTGGGTCTACACCCAGCTTCAGGCAAATCGGCAACAGGATCGGCACCAGGATGGTGATGGCTGCGGTGGGCTCCAAAAAGCAGCCCACAAACAGCATCAACAAGTTGGCCATCAACAGGAACATGTTGGGATCTTTGGTAAAGCCCAGCACCCATTCGCCAATCGCAGTGGTCACGCCCGTGGCGGTCAGCATCCAGCCAAAAATGCTGGCCGCAGCCACGATGAACAGCACCGTGCTGGTGGTTTCCACGGTATCCAGGCACACCTTGACGAACATCTTGAACTTGAGCGTGCGGTACCAGGCAAAGCCCAGAATCATGGCCCAGATGCAGGCGGCGATGGCGCCTTCGGTGGGGGTGAAGATGCCGGTGGTCATGCCGCCAATCAGCAGCACTGGCGTCATGATGGGCAGCACGGCCTGGAACTTGAAAAATCTGTCCGCGGCAAACAGGGCAGCCAAACCTGCAATAACCGTGGCTTGGGGTGGCAATTCGGCTTTGACCACCAGCAGCCACATGGCCAGGGGCCAACCCATGACCACACCCAGTTCAATTAGCGCCTTGATCACTTTGGGTAGACTGAACTTCACGTCTGCGCCCCAGCCATTCTTGTGGGCAAAGTAAGCCACTGTCACCATCATGGCCACGGCCATGAACACGCCTGGCAAGATGCCAGCGAGGAACAGTGCCCCAATGCTGACGTTGCTCATCATGCCGTAAATCACAAACGGCAAACTGGGCGGGATGATCGGGCCCAGGGTGGCCGAAGCCGCCGTCACGCCCACGGCAAACTCCTTGCTGTAGCCATGCTCTTCCATGGCTTTGATCTCGATGGTGCCCAGGCCTGCGGCGTCGGCAATGGCGGTGCCGCTCATGCCGGCAAAGATGACGGAGCCCACCACGTTCACGTGGCCCAGACCACCCTTCATCCAGCCCACCAAGGCCAGTGCAAAGTTGTAGATGCGGGTGGTAATGCCCGCGTTGTTCATCAGGTTGCCGGCCAGGATGAAGAAGGGAACTGCTAACAGCGGAAAGCTGTCGATGCCCGACACCATGCGGTGGATCACCACAAAGGGTGGCAAATTGCCTGTGGCCAGGATGTACACCAGGGACGAACCCGCCATGGCAATGGCCACGGGCATGCCTGTGCCCATGAAAAGCAGAAAAATGATTTTTAGCATGTTCTTCTTATTTATCGGTCATCGTGGATTCGGGGCGCTCTAAAACAGAGTAGCCGCGCTGCATGTGGATGCGCGCCACTTGAAGCGATCTCACCAGCATGGCGGCAAAGCCAAACAGGCAGATACCGTAAACAATGTTCATGGGCAGATCGACAATGGTCATCTTGTAGCTGTCCATCTTCTGCATCATCATCCAGGTCAGGTACACGGTGGCAGCAAAGAAGGCAATGCGCACACCGTCCACCAGCATGGCCATGCCGCGTGCGAGGGCCTTGGGCATGAAGCGGTAAAAGAAGTCCACCTGGATATGGTTGTTCTTGGTCACACCCACTGCTGCGCCCACAAACACGGTGGCGATCAGCATGTAGCGGGCGATCTCTTCCGTCCAAGCGGCAGAGTCGTTCATCACATAGCGTGTGATGAACTGGTAGAACACGGTTGCGCCGAGCAGCCAGAAAAATCCTAGCGAGATCCAGCCTTCGGTGGTCACCGGTGACAGATCAACTTCGTCGTCTTCGACATGGAATTCACCGTCGTCACTGACGATTTTTTGGGCAGGTTCATGCATAGGAGGGTTCTGGCTTCTCTGGTTTAACCGTAGGCGTTTACTTCAGCGAGACGATGCGGTCGTAGTCTTTGCGCTCGTAGCCGAGGGACTCCACTGGCGAGTTCTTCAGCACAGCGTCCACAAAGCTCTGACGGTTCACGGTGACCACTTGCAGCCCTTTCTTCTTGAACTCGTCCACCAATTCGCCTTCACGCTTCTTGATGTCCGCTGTCATCCTGGCGGTGGCTTCGCGGGCGATGTCGGTGAACAAGGTTTTCTCAGTGGCGCTCAGCGCCTTCCAGACATGGGGGGCGACCTGGATGGTCAGGCCATCCACGATGTGGCCGGTGAGCATGATGGCCTTTTGTACTTCAAAGAACTTCTTGGCCTCGATGGTGGTGAGCGGGTTCTCCTGCGCGTCCACGGTGCCGTTTTGCAAGGCCAAGTACACCTCTGCAAACGCAATAGGGGTGGGGTTAGCACCGCAGGCTTTGGGGGTAGCGGTGTACGCGGGTACATCGGGCACGCGAATCTTCAGGCCCTTCATGCCTGCGCAATCGGTGAAGGCCTTTTGCGCTGTGGTGTGGCGCGCACCGTAGTAGCTGTAGGCCAGGATCTGAATGCCAGTCTTGGCCGCGTAGCCATCAACCATCTCCTTGAACACATCGCTCTTGGAGTACGTGACCAAATGGTCAGCATCACGGAAGATGAAGGGGTAGTAGGCAATGCCCAGGCGTGGGTAGCTACGCGCAGCAAACGATGTGCCGCTGATGATCATGTCCACGGTGCCCAGCGTCAGGCCCTGATTGATGTCGGTTTCTTTGCCCAGGGTGGAGGCGGGGAAAACCTGAATATCAAATTTGCCGTTGGTGCGCTTTTTGATTTCCTCAGCCGCCCAAACGCTTTGCGTGTGATAAGGCTCCGAAGTCTCATAGACGTGCGCCCACTTGAGCTTGGTCTGCGCATTTGCAAGCCCAAAAAGGCCCATACCGCATGCTGCTACTGCACAGCTTGCTATGAATTTCAAAGTATTGCGTTTCATTTGTTGTCTCCAGGGTTAAAAGGAAAGGGGAAATCAGCTGCTCTTGAGTTCGCGCCAGCTCACGCTAAAGCGCGCATGCGAGTTGTCCATGTGTGTCTGCATGGCCAGTCGTGCTGCTGGCCCGTCACGGGCGCGGATGGCGGCAAGAATGGCCTCATGCTCCTGAATGGCCGCCAGCCAGGAGTCCAATGTCTCAAAGTAGCCACCCAGGCGGGTGAATAGGGGGCCACGGCGCGAATCCCAAAAGTTCTGAACGGTCTCTAGCAGCACCACATTGCCGCAGGCCTGCACCACGGCGGTGTGAAAGTCGCGGTCGCCATCGAGTGGCAAGATGCCTTTCTGAGCGTCTTTCTTCATGACGGCTATGGCCTGCGCCATGGCCGCGATGTCTTTGCGCTTGGCCTGTATCGCGGCAAGAGCGGCGATTTCACCTTCGACCACTCGCCTGGCGCGGATCAACTCCAGCGGGCCCCATTCGGTGGGGGCGACGCTGTCGTCGCGGCCATGGCTGCTGCGCTCCTGCACATACACGCCAGAGCCGGTGCGCACCTCCACCCAACCTTCCACCTCCAGCGCAATCAAGGCTTCACGCACCGATGGACGGCTCACGCCCAACTGGGTGGCCAGCTCGCGTTCGGCAGGCAGGCGAGCGCCGACGGCGTACTCGCCTTTGCTGATCAGCTGGCGCAGCTGGTCGGCGATCTGGCGATACAGGCGTTGTGGCTCGATGGACTGGATGGGCACGGTGCGATGAGAATTGATCGGTACGGGATTACGTGAATTGGACAAGTGGTCAGACCAATTTATGATCGCATCATTCGCGTTAGCCACCATCGGGCAAAACCCTGTGATGCACCCCATGCCAACCATTCAGTCCGTTAAGTTACGTCAGGTCAACCTGCCGCCCAAGGTGGTGCGCACAGACGCGATCCAGTCTTTTGTGACGCAGGAAACAGTGTTGCTCACGCTGCGCTGCAGCGACGGCTTAGAGGCTACGGGTTATGCCTACACCATTGGCACAGGTGGTTCGTCCATCATGGCCTTGCTGCATGACCATCTGGTGCCACGCCTGATCGGGCGCAATCCGCTCCACATTGAAGCGATCTGGAAGGATTTGTTTTACGCCACGCATGCAACTGCCGTAGGTGCTATCACCAGTCTGGCCTTGGCTTGCATCGACACTGCGCTGTGGGACTGGCGCGCACGTAGCCAAGGTTTGCCGCTGTGGCAATTGCTGGGTGGCGCGCAAAACAGACTACCGGTCTACACCACCGAAGGCGGCTGGCTGCACCTGAGCCCGCAAGAGTTGGTAGACCAAACCCTGGCGGCCCAGGCGCAGGGCTTTAAGGGTGCAAAGATCAAGATTGGCCGACCCCATGTCAGCGAGGATGTCGCGCGCCTGAGTGCGGTGCGCGCTGCGGTGGGCGCAGGCTTTGACCTCATGACGGATGCCAATCAAGGCTTCAACCGACCCGAGGTGGTGCGGCGTGCGCATGCGTTTGATGGCTTGGATCTGGCGTGGCTAGAGGAACCCTTGCCTGCCGAAGACGTTTCAGGCCACAGGCAACTGCGCGAACACACGACCATCCCTGTGGCTGTGGGTGAAAGCATGTACCACCTGAGCCAGTTCCGTGAATACTTAGAGACGGGCGCTTGCAGCATCGTTCAGCCCGACGTGGCGCGCATTGGCGGCATCACACCCTGGATCAAAGTGGCGCATATGGCAGAAGGCTTCGATGTGCCGGTGTGCCCACACTTCCTGATGGAATTGCATGTGAGCCTGTGCGCGGCTGTGCCCAACGCCGCCTGGGTGGAATACATCCCGCAACTGGACGACATCACCACCAGCCGTATCCGGGTGGAAGACGGGTACGCCTATCCACCCGATACACCCGGCCTGGGCATTGAGTGGGATTGGTCACAGATTCAACAACGGCAGCTTGCCGAACTTCACTCCGCATAAAGAAAGACACACGATGCGACTTCAAGGGAAAACTGCCCTCATCACGGCTGCCGGCCAGGGCATTGGTAAAGCAACAGCGCTGGCGTTTGCCAAAGAAGGTGCCCAGGTCTGGGCCACCGATGTGAACCCCAAGCTGCTAGAGAGCTATGCAGGCGTGGCCAATGTGCAAACAGCTGTGCTGGATGTGCTCGACAAGGCGGCGATTCAGAAGTTCACCGCAGGCCTGCCCGCACTGAATGTGCTGTTCAACTGCGCGGGCTTTGTGGCCAATGGTGCACTGCTTGATGCGACGGATGCTGATTGGGAATTCAGCTTTAACCTCAATGCCCGTGCACAGTTTTGGATGATTCAGGCTACCTTGCCCAAGATGATTGCCAATGGGGGTGGCAGCATCATCAACATGGCCAGCGTTTGCAGCAGCATCAAGGGCTTGCCCAATCGCTTTATCTATGGCGCGAGCAAAGCGGCGGTGATCGGCTTGACCAAAAGCGTGGCAGCAGACTATGTGGGGCAGGGCATTCGCTGCAATTCGATTTGCCCTGGCACGGTGGATACGCCTTCTCTTGCTGATCGCATCAATGCATTTGATGACCCGGTGGAAGCCCGCAAGGCGTTTATTGCCCGGCAACCCATGGGCCGTTTGGCCAAGGCTGAAGAAATTGCCCCAGCGGTGGTGTTTCTGGCGAGCGATGAATCGGTATTTGTCACCGGGCAAAATTATCTCGTCGACGGAGGTATCACCATATGAACCAGCTTGATCTCAACGGTCGCCACGCGGTCATCACAGGTGGTGCAGCGGGATTGGGCTACGCCATTGCGCAGCGCACCATCGATTCTGGTGGAACGGTGACGCTGTGGGACTTTGACGCTGCAGCGCTCGACAAAGCCGTTGCCGCCTTGGGTGCCAAGGCGCACGGGGTCAAGGTCGATGTCAGTCAACACGCCAGCGTCGTCCAGGCCGTAGCCGCCACGGTGGCGCATAACCCGCGCATTGATTGTCTGGTGAACAGCGCCGGCGTTACTGGTCCCAACACCAAGGTGTGGGACTACCCCGTAGACGCCTGGGCCCAGGTGATGAATGTGAACCTGAACGGTCTGTTCCATTGCTGCCGTGAGGTGGTGCCTGTGATGCGCGCCGCCAACTATGGACGCATCGTCAACATTGCCTCGGTTGCAGGTAAAGACGGCAACCCCAATGCCAGCGCTTACAGCGCAAGCAAGGCCGCCGTGATGGCCTTGACCAAATCATTGGGAAAGGAGCTTGCAGACACTGGCGTGCGCGTGAATTGCGTGACACCCGCTGCGGTCAAAACCGCCATCTTTGACCAGATGAGTCCCGAGCACATTGCGTTTATGCTCAGCAAGATTCCCATGGGCCGCTTTGGCACACCTGAAGAAGTGGCAGCCATGGTGTGCTGGTTGTGCACCGAAGATTGTTCGTTCTCCACAGGCGCCGTATTCGATTTGTCCGGCGGCCGCTCTACCTATTGACCACAGACTGAAAGGAAGACATGAAACTCGTTCGCTACGGCAACCCCGGCAAAGAAAAGCCCGGTCTCATTGATGCGCAGGGCGTGCTGCGCGACCTGAGCGCGGTCATCAAAGACATTGGCCCCGACCAACTCAGCGACGCCGCACTGGCGAAACTCGCCAAGCTCAAGACTGACAAGCTGCCTGCCGTCAAAGGCAAGCCCCGCATGGGTTGCCCCGTGAACGGCGTGCGCAAGTTCATCGCCATTGGCCTCAACTATGCCGACCATGCGGCAGAGTCGAATCTGCCTATCCCTAAAGAACCGATTGTGTTCATGAAGGCGACCAGCTGCATTCAGGGTCCGAATGATCCGGTCATGTTGCCAAAGGGTTCCAAGAAGACTGATTGGGAAGTTGAACTCGGCGTGGTCATTGGCAAGCAGGCGCGCTACGTGTCGCAAAAAGATGCGCTGAGCTATGTTGCGGGTTATTGCACGATTGACGACGTGAGCGAGCGCGAATTTCAGATTGAGCGCGGCGGCACATGGGACAAGGGCAAGGGTTGCGACACCTTCGGCCCCATCGGTCCTTGGCTGGTGACGCGCGACGAAGTGCCCAACCCACAAAAGCTCGACATGTGGCTGGACGTGAACGGCAAGCGCATGCAAACCGGCAACACCAAGACCATGATCTTCAGCGTGGCCAAGATCATTTCTTATGTGAGCCAGTTCATGACGCTGGAGCCGGGTGATGTGATCACCACAGGCACGCCACCCGGTGTTGGCATGGGCATGAAGCCTAGCGCCATCTACTTGAAGAAGGGCGACGTGGTCACGCTGGGCATCGAGGGCCTGGGCGAGCAGCGCCAGGAAGTGGTGCCGTTTAAGCTGTAACTAGGACGACGAAGGGGGCGGTAGCACCATGTCCGCCGTCCCTGGACAGACCCAGCGCGGGTATTCGCGCGTGGTGTCAATACAGCCCCCCGCGTCGGTGTAGATGCCACGGCTTTCACGGTAGCGTTGCATTTGCGCCTGGATGCGGCGCACTTCGCCTGCGTCTTTCAGGCTTTCGGCGATATGGGCTTCCACGACCGCCTCATCAATTTGCAGTTCGCCAGCAGCATCGGTATAGGTGCCATGCCGCCAGTGGTAAATCTCCAGGCATTTGCTTTCCAGCGTGTAAGTGCGCCCTTGACGCCAGAAGTCGCTGAACAGGCCGTCGCCTAAATAGAAAACCCAGGATCCTTCGTACCCCGTCGCGTCGGCAGAGGCTTCGTCTGGGTTGCGAAACCACAAGCGGTCGCCGGGAACGTAATAGCGTTGAGGCAGCGGAACTTCTTGAGTGCCGTATTCGCGCATGAATACATCATGGAATTGCCCCGACATGATGGCTTTGCGCTCCCATTGTTCTTGCAATTGCATCGCCAAAGCGGGGTTGTAGCGCGGCAAAGTTTCCGCCAGGGCCAGCAGGATCACGTATTCGCTGGCGCGGTAGCATGAAAAGTCATACAACCGGCCCGACACATCAGGCTGGGTCGCCAAGCGCAGCGCCATTTCTAGCGAACGGTCGGGGCGCAGCGTGAACCCTGTGCTTTCGTCGTAGACCCAGCAGTCCTCGGGGCGTTCGGCGCTGGCAGTCTTGAAGGCCAAAGCCGTCACGCGGGCGTCGGCAACAATGCGCTCGCGGATCTCAACGGCGGCCTTCAATTCGCTGAAGTTCGGAAAATCAAAAGGAACGGGGCCAGCCAACATGGCCACCACAATCTGGCGTCGCATGGCCTGGGCGTCAGAGTCGAACTCAAGTGCCAACGCGCGGTGCAGGCCCAGTGTGTCGTACCCGGCCATCCAGGCATGCGTGGCCCCAACATCCAGGCTGTATTGGGTGGGGTCTTCTTGCAAACAATGCACATGACTGCGCAGTCCAAGACCCTCCAGAAATTCAAGCAACTGGCGGCCCTCTGACAGGCGACTTGCCAAGTCTGCGCCAACGAACCGGACGCCGCCTTTGCAGCCCTGATGGAGTGAATATGCCAAATTCATGGAAACAGTATCCACGGATATGGTTCGCATGGGATGTAGCCAGCGCTAGGGGTTTACCCGTCAGTGCCTTAGTGCATTAACCCTAGAAGTACAAAGGGCTAGCTACGATCAGGCGAAATCCTGCAAAATAGCACGACCGTTCGTATTTATATTGCATGCCAGATACCCTCACTTCCCGCAAAACCCGGCGTACTCGCGACAGCGCTAGCACGCAGGACGGACGCGCCATGCACAAAGGCCAGCAGACCAAGGCCACCATCGTGGACGCGGCCCTAGGCTTGGCAACCCATATCGGTTTGGAGGGTTTGAGCATTGGCGCACTGGCCGAAGTTGCGCAAATGAGCAAATCTGGCGTGTTCGCGCATTTTGGATCACGGGAGGAGCTGCAGATCTCCGTCATCCGCGAATACCACAACCGCTTTGAAGCGGAGGTTTTTTACCCCGCGCTTCAGGCCAAACGGGGCTTGCCACGGTTGCGTGCCTTGTTTGACAACTGGATGAAGCGCACCTCCATCGAGATTGATTCCGGCTGCATCTATATCAGTGGTGCCGTGGAATTTGATGACCGTCCTGGCCCGGTACGTGATGCACTGGCGAGTACGGTGCGCACGTGGCTTACCGCGGTGCGGCGCGCCCTGAGTCAGGCTAAAGAAGAAGGCCACTTGGGCGCTGGGGTTGATGAAGACCAGTTAATGTTTGAGATTCATGGCTTGATCCTGGCCTTGCACTACGAAGCGCGGTTTCTGAAAACCGCAGGCTCTATCGATCGAGCCATCCGAGGATTCGACAACATCTTGGCAGCGCACGCTAACGACAGCATGGCGCTGCCGCCAACGAAACGATTGAAATCTGTTAAGGAGTAAACCATGCCCACCTATACCCCACCCCTGCGCGACATGCAATTTGTGATGCATGAGGTTCTGAAGGTCACGGACGACTTCAAAGCCATTCCCCGCCATGCAGATGTCGATGCCGACACCATCAATGCGGTTCTTGAAGAGGGCGGCAAGTTCGCCGCTGAAGTGATTTTTCCTCTGAACATCAGCGGTGACACCGAAGGCTGCACCTATGACCCCGCCACCCGCAGCGTCAAAACGCCCAAAGGCTTCAAAGAAGCTTATGCGCAGTACGTAGAAGCTGGCTGGGCTGCACTGAGTTGCGACCCTGATGTGGGCGGCCAGGGACTGCCACTGGTTGTGAACCAGTGCTTTTACGAGATGATGAACTCGGCCAACCAGGCCTGGACCATGTACCCAGGTCTGACGCACGGTGCCTACGCCGCCTTGCACACCTATGGCACTGACGAGCAAAAGAAGACTTATCTGCACAAGATGACCAGTGGCGAATGGACGGGCACCATGTGCCTGACCGAGCCTCACTGCGGCACCGACCTGGGCTTGATGCGCAGCAAGGCCGAAGCTCAAGCCGATGGCAGCTACAAGATCACCGGCGAAAAAATCTTCATCAGTGCGGGCGAGCACGACATGGCAGGCAACATCATTCACTTGGTGTTGGCCCGTTTGACCGATGCGCCGCCCGGCATCAAGGGAGTGAGCCTGTTCATCGTGCCCAAATTCAAGGTGAACGCCGACGGTACACCGGGTGAGCGCAACAACATCTACTGCGCTGGCCTAGAACACAAAATGGGCATCCATGCCAATGCCACCGCGCAGATCGTGCTCGATGGCGCCTACGGCACCATGGTCGGCCAGCCCAACAAAGGCATGCAGGCCATGTTCGTGATGATGAACGCCGCACGCCTGGGCGTGGGTAACCAGTCGCTGGGGCTGACCGAAGTGGCCTATCAGAATGCGCTGGCCTATGCCAAAGACCGCATTCAAATGCGCAGCCTGACTGGCAACAAGGCCAAAGACAAACCTGCTGACCCGATCATCGTGCACCCTGATGTGCGCCGCATGTTGCTGACCGCCAAAGCCTATGCTGAAGGCGGCCGGGCACTCGCCATGTTCTGCAACATGCTTCTGGAAAAAGAGCACAACCACCCCGACGAAAAGGTGCGCAAAGACAGTGGCGAAATGCTCTCGCTGCTCACGCCCATCACCAAAGCCTTTTTGACCGACAACGGCTATGAGGCCGCCACGATGTGCCAACAAGTGTTTGGTGGGCATGGCTACATCAAGCAAAACGGCATGGAGCAGTTTGTGCGTGATGCGCGCATCAACATGATCTATGAAGGCACTAACACCATTCAGAGTTTGGATTTGCTGGGCCGCAAGGTGCTGGGCAACAACGGTGCCACGCTCAAGAAGTTCGGCCGTTTGATTGGCGCGCTGGTGGAAGAAGAAGGCGTCAACGAAAAGATGGCCGAATTCATCAACCCGATCGCCGTGCTGGGCGACCAGATGACCAAGTTCACCACCGAGATTGGTTTCAAGGGTTTCCAAAATGCCGACGAAGTAGGTGCGGCAGCCGTACCCTATCTGCGTGTGGCGGGTCACATGGTGTTTGGCTACTTCTGGGCACGCATGGCGCAAGTGGCCTTGCGTCAGATTGCGGCAGGCAACACCGATCCGTTCTATGTCGCCAAGCTGCAAACAGCACGCTTTTACTTTGCCAAGCTGTTCCCTGAGACTGCAACCCTCATGCGCACCGCGCGTGCCGGTAGCAAGGTGCTGATGGATACGGACGCTGCGCTGGCACTCTAAACAGTTTTCAACCCTATAAGAGGAGACTCCGATGAAACGCATATTGATCACTGCCTTGGCTTTTGCAGCCTCCACTGCCTTTGCTCAGATGACGCCCGAAGGACTGTGGCGCTCCGTGGACGACGAAACCGGCAAGGCTAAAGCCGAGATCCGGATCAAGGCAGGAGCCAATGGGGTTCTGACGGGCGTACTTGAAAAGGCGTTGGTGACCTCGACCGAGCCGAATTGCAGCCTTTGCACAGACGACCGCAAAGACAAGCCCAAGCTTGGAATGGAACTCATCCGTGGCGCCAAGAAGGCGGACGGTCAAGACGCATGGGAAGGTGGCAAGATCCTCGACCCTGAAAATGGCAAGAACTACACCCTGAGCATGGTGCCGCTAGATGGCGGCAAAGTTCTCCAAGTCCGCGGCTACATCGGTCCGTTCTACCGGACGCAGAAGTGGCAGCGCATACAGTAAATCTGAAAGAAATCCCATGTCCCGCTTCCCCGTTAAAAAAGTCGCCGTGCTCGGCGCTGGCGTGATGGGTGCGCAGATTGCTGCGCACCTGGTCAACGTCAAGGTCAATGTGGTGCTGTTTGACCTTCCTGCCAAGGAGGGCCCCAAGAATGGCATCGTCACCAAGGCCATTGAAGGCTTGAAAAAGCTCAAGCCCTCGCCGCTGGGTGTGGCGGACGACGCAGCTTTGATTCAGCAAGCCAATTACGAAGAGCATTTGGAGCTCTTACGCGATTGCGACCTGATCATCGAGGCCATTGCCGAGCGCATGGACTGGAAGCTGGACCTGTACAAGAAGATAGCGCCCTTTGTGTCGCCACATGCACTGGTGGCGTCCAACACATCGGGTCTGTCGATCACCAAGCTGAGTGAAGCCCTGCCCGATGCGATCAAGCCACGCTTTTGCGGCATCCACTTCTTCAATCCACCACGCTACATGTATTTGGTGGAGTTGATCAATACACCGACGACCGAACCCGCAGTGCTCGACCAGCTGGAAACCTTTGTGACAAGCGCTTTGGGCAAGGGTGTGGTGCGTGCCAAAGACAGCCCCAACTTCATTGCCAACCGTGTCGGCATCGCCGGCATGTTGGGCACCATGAAGGAAGTGGAAAACTTTGGTCTGACATTTGACGTGGTCGATGACCTGACCGGCAAGAAGCTGGGTCGCGCCAGTTCCGGCACTTTCCGCACGGCAGACGTGGTGGGTCTGGATACCATGCACCATGTGATCAAGACGCTGCAAGACAACCTCAGCGTTGATACGGATCCGTTTTATCCGAGCTTTGACACGCCACCCGTGCTGGCCAAGCTGCTCGAAATGGGCAACCTGGGTCAAAAGACCAAAGCTGGCTTCTTCAAAAAGGTCGGCCGCGATGTGATGCGCTTCGAGCTCGACTCAGAGGAGTACGTGCCCGCAGGCCAAAAGGCCGACGAAGTCTATGGCCGCATGCTCAAGAAGCCTCCAGGCGAGCGGCTGCGTCTGCTGCGCGAAAGCGAAGGCCCGCAAGGCCAGTTCCTTTGGGCGATTTTGCGCAACAGCTTCCATTACGCTGCCGTTCATCTGGCCAGCATTGCCGAGACCGCACGCGATGTGGACTTGGCGCTGCGTTGGGGTTTTGGCATGAAGCAAGGCCCGTTTGAGTTGTGGCAAGAAGCGGGTTGGTTGCAGGTCGCCAACTGGATCAAGGAAGACATTGCCGCAGGCAAAACGCTGTGCAACGCGCCATTGCCAGAGTGGGTGTTCAGCGGCCCGGTTGCTGATGCGGGCGGTGTGCACACAGCAGATGGTTCCTGGAATCCGACCACTTCAAAATTCATAGCGCGTCATGCCCTGCCAGTCTACGGTAGGCAGCTTTTTCCTGAGACTGTGGCTGGTTTTCACCAGGGCTTGGGCGTGGGAACTCCGTTTGAGACCACGGGCAAGACTTTGCACGAGGACGACTCGATCCGACTGTGGACCATGGACGATCAAATTGTGATCGCCAGCATCAAGTCCAAGATGCACGCCATCGACCCCGATGTGGCCGAGGGCCTGTCGATCGCGGTTGACATGGCCGAGAAGGACTACCAGGGCGTGGTGATCTGGTCGGGCGACGAGCCCTTCAGCGCGGGTGCTGACCTGGCTGGCATGCTGCCAGGATTCATGATGGGCGGCGTTGCAGCGATTGACGAGGCCGAAGGCGCGCTGCAGGCCGTGATGCTTAAGCTCCGCTACGCCAATGTTCCCGTGGTTTCTGCTGTGCGCGGCTTGGCACTGGGTGGCGGTTGCGAACTGGCCGTGCATTCAGCTCGCCGCGTCGCGGCCATGGAAAGCTACATCGGTTTGGTCGAGGTGGGCGTGGGCTTGGTGCCAGGCGCAGGCGGCTTGACCTACATCGCCCGCCGCGCCGCAGAAGTGGCGGCGCTTTCTACCCATAAAGACCTGTTGCCCTTTGTGACCGAAGGCTTCACTGCGGCCGCAATGGCCAAGGTAGGGACCAGCGCCATTGAGAGCCGAAAACTTGGCTATTTGCTGGACAGCGACTTGATCGTGCCCAACAAGGACGAGCTGCTGTTTGTGGCCATCAACGAGGCCAAGGCCATGTTTGCTGCGGGATACCGCGCGCCGCACAAGCGCCTGTTCCCGGTTGCGGGGCGCAATGGCAAGGCCACGATCCAGGGCCAACTGGTCAACATGCGCGACGGTGGCTTCATCAGCCAACACGACTTCCACATCGCCAGCCTGATCGCTGGTGTGGTCACTGGCGGCGATGTCGAAACCGGCACATTGGTCAGCGAAGAATATCTGATGACGCTGGAGCGTCGCGCCTTCTGCAGCTTGCTGGAACACCCCAAAACGCAAGAGCGGATCATGGGGATGCTCTCCACCGGCAAACCGGTTCGTAACTGATCAAGCTACTGCGAAGCCACCATGCGTCGTTGCAGCCCAGAAACTGTCCTCACGTACCGGAAGTACGTTCCGGGCGTTTCCGGGCGCCCGCGCCTAGCCTGCTGGCTTCTCGCTACGCTTGCTCAGTCACGAACCCCTCAGTCCATTTGAATTGATCGAGAGGATCAAAGATGAAACAAATTCAAGACGCCTATATCGTTGCTGCTACGCGCACCCCCATTGGCCGTTCTCACCGCGGCTACTTCCGCAACATGCGGCCAGACGACCTGCTGGCAGCCGCCCTGCGCTCGGCTCTGTCACAAGTGCCCAGCCTGGACCCTGCCACGATTGAAGACGTGATCTGCGGCTGTGCCATTCCCGAAGCTCAGCAAGGCCTGAACGTTGCGCGCATTGGCGCGGTGCTGGCTGGCTTGCCCACGTCGGTGGGCGGCATCACCGTCAACCGCTTTTGCGCGTCCGGCCTGTCGGCTGTGCAAATGGCGGCCGACCGCATCCGCGTGGGCGAGGCTGATGTGATGTTCGCTGCTGGTGTGGAGAGCATGAGCATGGTGCCGATGATGGGTAACTCACCCAGCTTGTCGCCCAGCGTGTTCACCAACACGCAAGACGTGGAAAGCTACGGCATCGCCTATGGCATGGGCCTGACGGCGGAGAAAGTGGCCCAGCAATGGAAGATCAGCCGCGAAGCGCAAGACGAGTTTGCCTACCGTTCGCACATGAAGGCGATTGCCGCGATGAAGGCAGGCGAATTCACCAACGAGATCACGCCGATCGAGGTGTCAGACCGCAGCGTTGATCTGGACTCCGCCGAAGTGGCGGTCAAAACCCGTACCGTCAACATCGACGAAGGTGCGCGCCCTGACACAACCGTCGAGGGCCTGGCCAAACTGCGTACCGTGTTCTCAGCGCGTGGCTCAGTGACGGCGGGCAACAGCAGTCAAACCTCCGACGGTGCTGGTGCCTTGCTGCTGGCGAGCGAGTCCGCCGTCAAGCGTTTTGGTCTCAAGCCCTTGGCGCGCTTTGTCAGCTTTGCCAGCCGTGGCGTGCCGCCACACCTGATGGGCATCGGCCCCATCGAGGCGATTCCTGCTGCGCTGAAGAATGCTGGCCTCACGCAAAATGACATCGATTGGTTTGAGTTGAACGAGGCTTTTGCCGCACAGTCGCTCGCCGTGATGAACACCTTGGGTCTGGATCCTGCCAAGGTCAATCCCATGGGCGGCGCGATTGCTCTGGGTCACCCACTCGGTGCTACCGGTGCTATCCGGTCTGCGACAGTGGTTCACGCCCTGGCGCGCAAAAATCTCAAGTACGGCATGGTCACCATGTGTGTTGGCATGGGTCAAGGCGCGGCGGGTATTTTCGAAAGGGTGTAAGCCACTCCCTGTTGCTTGCCATGTGCTTGTGATCTGCCAATCTGGAGGGCTCACTTGAACCAACTGACAAGCAATGAATTTGCCGATGTGCATTTCGACGATCACGGCGTTGCCACGCTGTGCATCGTCAATGCCAAATCGATGAACATCCTCGGCACACCGGTGATCGAGGCGCTGACCACCGCAGTCAATGTAATAGCCGCCGACCCCCGTGTGCGAGTGGTCGTTTTGCGCGGGTCGGGCGACAAGGCATTTGTGGGTGGCGCCAACATCTATGAGATGGCGGCTCTGCAACCCGACACAGCCGCTGCGTTCATTACCCGGCTGGGCGGTCTATGTGAAGCTGTACGAAGCTTGCCCATGCCCACCATCGCCCGTTTGTCTGGTTACTGCCTTGGCGGCGGGTTGGAACTGGCGCTGTGCTGCGACTTGCGCCTGTCCAGCACTCATGCGTACTACGGCATGCCAGAAGTCCATGTCGGTATTCCATCGGTCATTCACGCAGCGCTGATGCCCCGTTTGATCGGTGCTTCGCGCGCCCAGTGGATGCTGCTGACCGGTGACAACATTGACGCTGCGCGAGCCGAGCAATGGGGCCTGGTACACAGCCTCCATGCGCCGAATGAACTGGATGCTGCCATTGCGGCGCAGGCGCAACGTCTGGCCGCCTTGGGGCCTGCCGTATTGCGTCAACAAAAGGCCTTGCTGCGTGCTTGGGAAAAGCGGGGCATAGACGAAGCCATTGCCGCCACGATTCCTGAATTTGCCAAGGCCTTTACCACGGGAGAGCCCGCACAATACATGGCCGCATTTACCCAGCGAAAACCAAACAACACAAGGCAATGACAACATGATGCATCTGTTCGATGAGGCGATTTCCCTGGCGCATCAGGGCGGGGATGACTTTACGGGTGCCACGCATCCGGCCTGGGCCAATATGGTTGGGCCGTTCGGTGGCATCAGTGCTGCCACAGCGCTGAACGCCGTGCTACAGCATCCGCAGCGCCTTGGCGAGCCTGTGGCCTTGACGGTCAATTTTTGTGCAGGATTGACTGATTCCCCGTTCACTGTTCAAGCCAGACCTGTGCGAACCAACCGATCTACCCAGCATTGGGTCATTGAACTGACTCAGGCCGATGCAGAAGGACAGGTCCAAACCGCGCTAACAGCCACTGCCATCACCGCTTTGCGCCGCAAGAGCTGGGACGCCAACGACATGCCCATGCCGCAGGTCACGCCAGCGCAACAGGTGCCTGTGTTTCGCCGCGCGCAGGTGGCGTGGTTGGAGCGCTATGAGATGCGCCCGATTGCGGGCTTGATCCCGCACAAATGGGAAGGCCAGGCGGCGTCAGACGACCCGGTCACGGCGAGCTTGTCGCAACTGTGGATGCGCGACGACCCGCCAAGAGCGCTGGACTACGCATCACTTACGGCCATGGCGGACATCTTCTTTCCGCGCATCTGGCTGCGCCGCGCCACCATGGTGCCAGTGGGCACGGTGTCGATGACGGTGTATTTCCACGCTGATGCCGATCAGCTGGCGAAGACGGGCGAGGGCTATTTGCTGGGGCAGGCCAGGGCGCAGGCGTTCTACAAAGGGTTTTTTGACCAGACGGCGCAGTTGTGGAATGAGGCGGGGGTGCTCTTGTGTACTACGCATCAGACGGTTTATTACAAGAGTTGAGAGCCGCGGTGTGCTAGACGCTGCTGACCTCATGACCAGGCCGGGTCTCGCCCCGGCCTACTCATCAACAACAGAAAACAGAGAAGACAAAAGTGACAAGAAAACCCCCCGCAGCCCTCATCATCGGCGCAGGTGACGCCACAGGCGGTGCCATCGCCCGCAAATTCGCCAAAGCTGGCTACGCAGCCTGTGTCACCCGCCGCAGCGCCGATAAGCTACAAATATTGAAGCACCAAATCGAGGCGGATGGTGCGGTATGCCATGCTTTTGCCAGTGATGCACGCCAAGAGGAAGAGGTGGTCGCCCTGGTGGAACAGATCGAATCCACCATCGGCCCCATCGAGGTGATGGTATTCAACATCGGCGCCAACGTGCCTTGCAGCATCCTGGACGAGACGGCCCGCAAATATTTCAAGGTCTGGGAGATGGCCTGCTTCAGCGCCTTTCTGAATGGGCGAGAGGTGGCCAAGCGCATGGTGACGCGAACCTCGCCAGAGCGCAAGCAAACCATCATCTTCACAGGTGCGACGGCGTCCCTGCGTGGGGCCGCAGGCTTTGGCGCTTTTGCCGGTGCCAAACATGCGCTGCGCGCGCTCGCCCAAAGCATGGCGCGTGAACTGGGGCCGCGTGGCATCCATGTCGCCCACAGCATCATCGACGGTGCCATTGACACGGCCTTTATTCGCGACAACTTTCCCGAACGCTATGCCTTGAAGGACCAAGACGGTATCCTCAACCCCGATCACATCGCCGATGCCTACCTCATGTTGCACCAGCAACCACGAGATGCCTGGACTCATGAGCTGGACTTGCGGCCCTACATGGAAAAATTTTGACGGAGACATTCTGATGAAAAAATTTGAATTCTGGTTTGACTTCGGCAGCCCCGCCGCCTATTTGGCGTTCACCCAAATCAGCAAGATTGAGGCTGACATGGGTGCGCAGGCGATCTACCGCCCCATGTTGCTAGGTGGCGTGTTTCAGGCCACTGAGAACCGGTCGCCCGCCAGTGTGCAGGCCAAAGGTAAATACATTTTTGTGGACTTCGCGCGCTTTGCCAAACGTTATGGTGTGCCGTTGAACAGCAATCCAAATTTCCCCATCAACACTTTGTTGTTGATGCGTGGTGCAGCAGGCATGCAGCAAAACCAGCCGGACAGGTTTTTGAGCTATTGCTCTGCCATGTTCAATGCAATTTGGGTTGATGCCCAGAACATGAACGATCCAGTCACCGTAGGCCAGGTGTTGGCAAAAGCAGGTTTCGACCCACAAGCTATGTTGGCACTGGCGAACGCGCAGGACACCAAAGACGCACTGAAAGCTGCGACGGAAGACGCCGTTAAACGCGGCGTGTTTGGTGCCCCCACGTTTTTTGTTGGCAACCAGATGTTCTGGGGCCAGGACCGCATTGATTTTGTAAAGGAAGCCTTAGCATGAGCGACATCTTGACCCACACCGAAGCTGGTGTGATGACCATCACCATCAACCGACTGGCGCGTAAAAACTCCTTTACCGCCGACATGTATGGGGCCATGGCTGATGCCTTGCAGCACGCGGGGGACGACGCCAGCATTCGTGTGCTTGTCATCCAAGGCCATGAAACCGTGTTCAGTGCGGGCAATGACATTGGTGATTTTCTAGACAAGCCACCGTCAGGCCATGATGCACCCGTGTTTCGGTTTTTGCGTAGCATTGCGGCTTTCCCCAAGCCGTTGATTGCCGCTGTGTGTGGCCCCGCTGTGGGTGTGGGTACCACAATGTTGTTCCATTGCGATCTGGTTTACGCGGGGGACAACGCAGCCTTTAGCATGCCCTTTGTCAACCTGGGTTTGTGTCCTGAGGCCGGTTCTAGTCTGCTGGTGCCCCAGATGATGGGCTACCACCGTGCTGCGGAGGCCTTGTTGATGGGCGAGCCCTTTATGGCCGAAGCCGCACAAGAGGTGGGTCTGGCCAACCGTGTCTTGCCGCCCACCGAGGTCAATGGCTACGCCAACGCGCAAGCCCGCAAGTTAGCCGCCAAACCCATCACGTCGCTGATTGAAACCAAGCACTTGATGAAGAAAGGCCAGATCTCTGCGGTGTTGCATCAAATTGAGGAAGAGGCAGCGCGCTTTGGTCACTTGCTGGTTCAGCCCGCAGCAAAAGAAGCCTTCGGCGCATTCATGGAAAAGCGCAAACCCGATTTCTCGACGTTGTAAGCGTAAGTGAGTATTTGTCGGTTCAGGTGTCGATCAACCCCAGGCGCTTGAAAAGACCATAGGCAGCCCAGCGGTCGCCGCGGAACTGGCTTCGCCAGGCCGCTGGCGGCGCCCCCTTGAGGGGGGAGGCTGCTACACGAAGTGAGCAAGCAAAGGGGGTGTACGGAGATCTTCCATGAAAGCAGCCGTTCTACATGCCCCCGGGCAGCCCATGACGATTGAAGATGTTGAGGTGGACAAGCCCCAGCGGCGCGAGGTGCTGATCCGCACATCTGCCGCAGGCCTGTGTCACAGTGACCTGCACTTCATGGAAGGCAAATACCCACACCCAGTGCCTGTCGTGCTGGGGCATGAGTCAGCTGGGGTAGTGGAGGCCGTGGGCGAAGACGTGACTTACGTCAAGCCCGGCGACAGGGTCATCACCTGCCTGTCGCTGTTTTGCGGGCACTGCGAGTTTTGCCTCACGGGGCACATGTCGCTGTGCCAGTCGCCTGAAGTCAAAGTGCCGCCCGGCAAGGCCAAACGCTTGCGCTGGAAGGGGGAGAACTTGCACCAGTTCTTGAACCTGTCATCCTTTGCCGAGCAGATCGTCACCCACGAAAATGCGGTGGTCAAAGTGGACCGTGACATTGGCATGGACCTAGCGGCGCTGATCGGCTGCGGCGTGGTCACTGGCTACGGCGCTGTCGTGCACACAGCCAAGGTGGAGCCCGGTAGCACCGTGGCCGTGTTGGGCTGTGGCGGGATTGGTTTGGCCACGGTCAATGCCGCGCAGATCGCGGGGGCAGGGCGAATCATTGCGATTGACCTCGACCCGTTCAAGCTCGACTTGGCCAAGCAGTTTGGCGCGACCGACACGCTGGTGGCCAGCGCAGATGTCCACAAGCAGGTGCTGGAGATGACCCAAGGCGGCGTGCACTATTCGTTTGAGTGCATTGGCCTCAAGCAAACGACCGAGCAGTCCTTTGCCATGCTGCGACCTGGCGGCTCCGCCACCGTGGTCGGAATGATCCCCGTGGGCACCAAGATCGAGTTGAAGGGCACCGACTTCTTGGGCGAGCGCCGCATCCAGGGCTGCATGATGGGCAGCAACCGCTTTCGCCTAGACATGCCACGCCTGGTGGATTTCTACCTGCAAGGCAGATTGCACCTGGATCAAATGATCTCAGGCCGCTTGAAGCTGGATCAAATCAACGAAGGCTTTGAGGCGATGAAGCGCGGTGGCGTGGCGCGCAATGTGATTGTGTTTGATTAGCAAAAACTGATGCAGTCGTCGCAAGTTGCAGTCTGCGCCGTCATCGGATAAATGCGGAACTTAGCGTGACTCCCGCCGCGCCACCCAAATCGTCGCCGTGGCAATCAACATGCCGCCAGCGATGGTGCTGACGCTGGGAACATCGCTGAACAGCAAGAACCCCATCAAGGCCGACCACACCAAATCGAGAAACTTGGCGGATTGCGTGGCTGAAATGTCAGCGACTTTGAATGAACGTGTCAGGCAATAGTGACCCGCACTGCCGAGCGCGCCGCACACCAAAAATCCAAGCCATTGCCATGGCCCCATGGGTTGCCATACCGCGATGGCCAGGGGCAGACTAAAAATGGACACGGTGATGGATTGCCACACCAGAATGGTGCCGGTGTTCTCGTAACGCGTCAGCGCCTTAGTGAGGAGAAATGACGCTGCAAAAATCGGGGCAGATGCCAGCATCACCAAGTGATACAAACCTGACCCGCCCGACCCCATGCTGAGCTTTGGCCCCACGACGATCATCACGCCGGTGAACCCAATGGCGGTGGCCACCCAGCGCTCCCAGCGCATGGGTTCTTTGAAAAAAATGTAGGCACCCATCATGATGAAGATGGGTCCGGTGAAACCGATCGCCGTCATATCGGCTAAGGGGATTTGAGGCAGGGCGATAAACCACAAACACAGGCCAGCGGTGTGGGCCGCTCCGCGCAAAAACTGACCACCGATTTGTGAGGGCTTGTACGCTGCGTAGCCATTTTTCCAGATGATGGGCAGCAATACCAGCAGACCAAAGGCATAGCGCAAAAATTGCGACTGAAAAGGGTCAATGTGCAGGGTTAGCAAGCGCATCAGTGCGTTCAACATGCTGAACAGCAAACCCGCACTGCTGGTCCACAACATGCCTTGGGCTGTGGGAGACAGATGAGCTGTACGGCGCTGGACGGCATCGTGAAGCCGCATCAACAGCCCTGAGGGAGAGGGTGCAGACATTGCGTCAAATGATAGCAGTCGCTGCTGATGTGTTTGATGTGGTTTGACGCTAGGTAGTCGCCTGCGGTTTGGCTCTATGCTCAGACCATGCCCAAGTACCGTTTGACAGATCTTTTTGCGCAGCGCGCCTTCATCCGCTTTTGGTTGGCGCGCCTGGGCGGGGTGACAGCCAACCAGATGCTGATGGTGGCCGTGGCATGGCATATGTATGACTTGACGTCCAGCGCCTGGGACTTGGGCCTCGTCGGTTTGCTGCAGTTCATCCCGGCGCTGCTGTTCACCCTGCCGGCGGGCCACGTGGCAGACCGGCACCACCGGGGGCGGATCTTTGCAGTGTGCCTGCTGGTGCAGGCCGCAGTTGCTCTTGTTATGTGGGCGGCAACGGCCCGGGGCTTTGCCACGCGGGATCTGATCTTTGCGATTTCTGTGGTCCTGGGTTTGACTCGTGCGTTCCAGATGCCCGCACAACAAGCCTTGACGCCATCGCTCGTGCCGCCTCACCTGCTGCCATCGGCAGTGGCTTTCAGCGCCACGGGTATCCAGGCGGCCATCATTGGCGGGCCTGCGCTGGGTGGGGTGCTGTACACCTGGGGGGCCAATGCGGTGTATTCCACCTGTGCCGTGTTGCTGGTGCTGTCGTGCCTGTTGACCTTGGCGGTGCGTTATCAGCATCAGGCATCCACCTTGTCCGCCAATTGGGGCACATTGATGGCCGGTGTGGTGTACGTCTGGCGGCACAAGGTGTTGCTGGGGGCGAGTTCACTGGACCTGTTTGCCGTGTTGCTCGGCGGCGCGACGGCCTTGCTGCCGATTTATGCGCGCGACATCCTGCATACCGGACCGCAAGGCTTGGGGGTGCTGCGCTCGGCTCCGGCGGTTGGCGCGCTGATCATGTCGCTGGTGCTGTTGCGCTGGCCCCTGCAGCGGCAAATCGGACACAAGCTACTGGCGTCGGTGGCTGTTTTTGGGTTGGCGACCGTGGTGTTCGGCTTGGCCAATCATTTTTTGGTGGCCCTGCTGGCATTGGCGGTCACGGGCGCCGCAGACAACATCAGCGTGGTGGTTCGGATGACGCTGCTTCAAATGGAGACGCCCGACGAGATGCGCGGGCGCGTGGCGGCGGTGAATTCGGTGTTCATCGGGGCCAGCAACCAGCTGGGTGAATTTGAATCCGGCGCGGTGGCCGCGCTGTGGGGGCCTGTCGTCTCGGCGGTGTCAGGTGGGGTGGGGACCATGTTGGTAGCCTTGGCCTGGCTGCGCTTGTTTCCTGCACTCGCCGCGCGGGATCAGTTTTCAGCCCCGGCAGACTTGCCCAAGAGTCGGTAGCATGCGAACATGCAAAAGAATTTTCAACGCCGCAATCCCGTCCTTTGGCTTTACCTCCTGGTGGTTTTGATCATGGCGGGGTGTGCCAGCCCCATGCGGGGCAATCTGGAGGCTTATCCCCCAATGGCCAACGACAAAGCCCCCGGTGCTTCGCCCAAGGCCGTGCAGCTTTCTAAAGCGCTGGGGCGTGGCATTAATTTTGGCAACATGCTGGAGGCGCCGACCGAGGGCGCCTGGGGTTTGTCGGTGCGGCCGGACTTTATCGACGCGGCGGTACAAGCAGGGTTTCAAACCGTGCGCCTGCCTGTGCGTTGGAGCAACCATGCGGCTAAAACCCGGCCCTTCAGGCTGGATGTGGCTTTTACCAATCGGGTAGAAAGCATTGTTGACAAGCTGCTCGCCAGTGGTGTCCATGTGGTGCTCAATATGCACCACTACCGCGTGCTCGACGGCGACAAGCCCGATGACGGCGATGAAGCGCAAGACGCCAGTTTGAGCGATGAGCGCTACTTAGCGCTGTGGGCGCAAATTGCGCAGCGCTTCAAGGGCAAGAGCGATAAGCTGATTTTTGAACTCTATAACGAGCCCCACAAATTACTGGACGCCCCGCATTGGAACGAGCTGATGGCGCGCGCCACAGCAGTGGTTCGCAAAACGAATCCGCAGCGCGTGTTGATGCTGGGGCCTGTCGACTGGAACAACGCCAATGCCTTGGCTGAGATGCGCCTACCCAACGATGCCAATTTGATCGTCACTATTCACAATTACGCCCCCTTTAAATTTACCCACCAAGGTGCAGCATGGATTGATCCTGTGTTGCCACTTGGTGTGAGCTGCTGTGATGCTGAGCAGCGCGCTGAAATGCTTTTGCCGCTTGACACCGCCAAACGTTGGTCAGACCAGCATCGCTATCCCATCTTTGTGGGCGAATTTGGTGCCTACGAGAAGGCCGATATGGCGTCACGTGTGCGTTTTAACGAAACCATGCGCCAGGAGATGGAACTGCGCGGCTTCAGTTGGGCTTATTGGGAGCTGGCTGCGGGGTTTGGGGTGTATGACCCTGATGCCAGGGCATTCCGAAGGCCGTTGCTTGATGCATTGGGATTGCGACAGAAAAAAGGCACAGAGCCCTGATCATTGCCGCAAGCCGTGCTGGCCTATTGCCTATCCCATGAACATGGGATCGGTCTTTTCCGCTTTGAAACGCAAACTGGCATGTCAGGTGGTGGCTACAGTCAATTTGCGTCCTTGCGAATATGTGTTGCCAACATGAACAAGGTTACACATGTATCTTCCCTTGAAAAAGTCGCGGGCCGCATTCTTCTTGGCACTGGCCTTTCCCCTATTGGGGGTTCATGGTTGCGGAGGAGGCAGTGGTGGAGGAGCAAGTCCGACAACCTCGACCAGCCCTGCGCAAGAACAACTACAAGGCTTGTCGGTTTCACCACAAGCTGATGGGGCTGTCTATGCTACGGGTAGTTACCAGGGAAGCCCTGTGCGGTTTACCCATCAAGGGGCAGTTGGAAACGGACAATGGGCACTTTATACGGGTGCTGATAACGATCGAACGCGGGTCACATTCACCGACAAAGGCGGGTTGCAGGAAATTCTGTCGATGGATAAAGGTCATCGGACGACAGTCAATTACATTGGGAGCGAACGCATAGAGTACCGAACCTATTCCGCCGCCGGTCGATTTTCTATCGGCTCTGTTCTCTATCAGAGTGACGGCAAGTGGTTGCAGGGTTGGATGTTCACGGAGGCATTTTCTGGTTACGGAAACTTGGTGTTGGTGCAGGACGTCACTTCGAAAGTTACCCAGAATGCGGGAATGCTGGCAGCCTTGATTGAGCGTTTTCAATCACCACGCCCAGGAAACTTTAGCCTGATCTCTAGCGCATATGCACAGCAAGCAGGCCCAGGTTGGCAAGTATTCACAGGTCTATCGTGGGATGCATTCCAAGATGCGGCGTTTGCTGGAATCGTAGGCGTTGCAGGAGGAGCCTTGGCGACACTGAACGCAGCAGGCAAGGGTGGAGAGATAGTGACAGCTGCTGGCACGGTGATCGAGGGCGCTTTGGGCATCGGTGCAACCGTCGTTGCATCGGGTGTGCTACCAGTTATCGCCACGGTCGCCGCAGGCTATTACATTGGTTCGAGAGCCCGGCTCTACTATGACGGTCGGGCTACGCTCAACGTGACGGACATTCCCAACTCAGCGAGCACGACGGGGTTATATCAGGCAGATATCCGTCAGACATCCTATAGTTCTACTCAATCACCAAACCCGCCCCAAGCCGCATCCCGGCTGGTTCCTGCTCCTACGCCTTCCTATGATTCCGCCTACAAGACTTGCCGGAACGGGACGCCCGCAATGTACAACTCGAGCTATTGCATCGCCTATGCAACGGCAATTGATTCGGGTAGTACCGCAACTGTGGCAAATCAAAAGGGAGCAGCTGCAGCTGGGAGCAATGTCGGCAACATCGGCATGGGCGGAACTGTCTCGGAGACCGGTACCCCGGTAGCATCAACCGGCGCCACGACCTCCACGAGCTATCAGAACGCATACAACGCCTGTTATGTCAACACTCCCTCGTTTTACAACTCGACCTATTGCGGTGCCTATGCCACAGCAATTGCCGCAGGTAGCACCCCCACCGTCGCGAACCAAAAAGGCGCTGCAGCCGCCAATAGCAGCGTCGGAAATGTGGGCATGGGAGGTGCACCCACGACACCGACGACAACGACGGGCAGCACCACAACGGCAAGTTACCGGGCGGCTTATGACGACTGCTTTGTCGATACACCGGTGTTCTATACGTCGGCATATTGCGCAGCATATGCCACCGCGATAGCAGCAGGCAGTACGCCGACCGTGGCCAATCAAAAGGGCGCAGCGGCAGCCGGGACCAGTGTCGGAAACATTGGAATGGGGGGCGCAGTTTCTGTGCCATCCAGCAGTTCAAGTTCAAGTTCAAGCTCAAGCTCAAGCTCAAGCTCAAGCTCAAGCTCAAGCTCAAGCTCAAGCTTCACTACTCGAACGATATTGATTCAAGGTTCGAACAAAGTTGTTACCAATACTGCCCCCAGTTCCATTGGTCAAGTTTGCGGGAAAACGTTGTACTTCGCTGGGCTCAGCGAAACGAACATTCGAGTCTTCGCTTGCAATGGTGGGGGGAGCTACGTCGATGATTCCAATCCACCCAACAATCGTGGAACCATTGACTGGGGTTATGCCCTATCAACCACCGATTCATCTCAACTGCAGATCAAGAGCTTCAAGGACTGGGGATTTGGTGATTCAACGGCTCAGGCTGCCCTTATTTATTTCCGCCTTAGCAACGGCGACTCGTTTGGAGGCATCATTGGCGTGCAGGGTGGAAAAGTTGTCCAGGGATATGGCTATGGCTATGTGTCAAGATAAGGTGCTTGCGTCAACTCGATTCAACAGGTCTAGCGTTTAATGAAATATTTGCACTTGAATTGCTGACCTATGTCGCTGTCTGCCGATGTGCGCCAAATCAATGTTGTCGTCCTGGAAGATGATTTGCACATGCGGGAGTCATTGTGCGGCGCGATCAAAGGCGAATTCGGGTTGAACTTGCAGGCGAGCTTTTCTCAATTGGCTCCGCTCCTTGAATGGCTCGTCTTCAATCAACCTCAAGTACTTCTTGTCGATCTGGATTTGCCTGACGGTTCGGGGATAGATGCAATCAAGCACTGTGCAAGCCGCTACCCCGAGTGCGATGTCATGGTCATCACCATATTTGGTGACGAAAAAAACGTTTTGGCGGCCATCGATGCCGGCGCCAAGGGGTACCTGCTGAAGGAGGCCGAGCAGCTAGATATTGGCAAGTTCATATCTGCCTTGCGGGAGGGTGGCTCGCCCATGAGCCCGCTTGTGGCGCGCAAGCTTCTGAGTCGCTCCCGATCTGTGCCTTTGATGTTCGGGCAGTCTGTTGCTGAAGCTGGTGCCGAAAGCTCACCCCTGACGACGCGCGAAATGGAGGTACTCAACCTCATCACCCGAGGCTACACCTATGGCGAAATTGCTGGTTTGCTTGAAATTGGCTACGGGACAGTGCAATCGCATGTCAAACGCATCTATGTCAAATTGGCTGTGCACAACCGAAGCGAGGCGGTGTTTGAGGCGAGAAGTCTCGGTCTCTTGTCGGAGAACATAAAGCAAAGTACGGAATGAGGTGCCAGCGCTGTGCGCCCCGCACGTGGTTCAGGTATCTCACGAACCTAAGCTTCTTCTGCCTATGCCTGTTGGCAGCAAAGGCCGCAGCCGCGTCCTGGGTTGAATTGAAATACGCCAATTTGACGGTGACGGCGGTGGGCCGCGCACCAGTGGTAGAGAACGTCAATCTGCCTTTTCATTGGGACAGGGTGGTGGGAGCCATTCCGGGTACCGCCGTTGCTCAATTTGAGCCCATGGTGCTTGCAGCTGGCGAAATTCATGCCATATACATTCCTCGGCTGGGCAACAGCTATGCGGTGCGAGTGAACGATGAAATCATTGCCCATTCAGGCTCCGTGCCCATCAGAGCTTCTGACGGATTCAGTTCAGACCCTGTCTTTGTGTCAATTCCCTCTGCTATGGCTGGTAGATGGATCACGCTGAGCGTTGAGTTCGGCGCTTCAGGCCATGGCAAATACCCTGGCCTTTCAACCGTCTTTGTAGGCAATGCCGATGAGCTGTCCGAGCGATTTGCGAAGCGCAGGTTTTGGGAATCCGATACCCGCATTGTCATCGCAGGCGTTACGGCCTTGCTTGGCCTATTTGGCATGCTCTTGTGGGCGAGGGAACGAGACCCGGTTTACCTTTACTACGGCATGGCCGAGTTGCTCTGGACTGTTTTGACCGCTCGAACCTTGTTCAGGGACCATTTTTTGCCGGAGGCCTGGTGGAAATTTGTCTTCTATGACCTGCCGCTGAATCTTGCCCCACTCCTCATCTACCGGGCAGTGCTGTCCATGCTGGGGAGAAATCTCACGCCCTTTGACCATGTATTGCGGGCTTGCCTGTGCGTTGCCGGGCCACTGGCCGCGTGGGCAGCCTTTGGGGATGCGCGGTGGGCAACGCAAGGCTGGTCCTTGCTCTTGATTGCCTTCTTGCTCATCCTCACCCAAGTGAGTTGTATCGAATGGCGAAAGGACAAGTCCCTTGAGAAATTCTGGATAGTTTCAGTTCTGGTGCTTCTGATACTTACCACCTTCAACGATTTCTTCAACTATTTAAACGTGGCACAAAGTTATGTAGCAACCGTTTGGCTGCGCTTTTCATGGCTGTTGTTTGGCATGGCGTTCGCATCCTTGATTGCGGGTCGCCTGGCTAAGGCCACCGAGGCTATCGCAAAGATGAATCAAACACTTTCGGCTCGCCTGGCGCTGCGCAATGCGGAACTTGAGGCCGCATTCGAGCGCGACAGGCGTGCCGAAAAAGAGCGTGGCGTCGTCGAAGAAAGGGCACGCTTGGTTCAAGACTTGCACGATGGGCTGGGTAGTCAACTTGTCGGGGCGTTGCGCATCGCGCAGCAAGCTCAATCGTCCAAAGCAGACGTCATTCTTCAGCTCAGAGGCGCCATCGACCAAATGAAGCTGGCAGTGGATGCCATTCACGAGCCCGACGGTGACATCGCAACCTTGCTCGGTGCTGTGCGGTATCGCCTGGCACCGCGACTGGAAGCCGCTGGCATTCAACTGCATTGGAGTGTCGCGGAGTTGCCCGCTGTTCCTAATTGGGGTGCAGCCCATTCGCATCAACTTCAAATGATCCTTCTGGAAGTCTTTACCAACATGATGGTTCATGCACAGGCCCGTCAAGCCTGGGTAAGTGCCCAAGCGCCACGCGACTTCGCTCAGCCGAATATCTTGATCCAGATCGAAGACAACGGCATCGGCTTTGACGTTGACCGCGAAGACGCCTTTGGCAAAGGCCTGGCCAACATGAAGGCCCGTGCAACTAGGATCGGGTTTGCCCTGTCCGTTACGTCCGCCCCGGGACGAACGGTGACTGTGCTTTCTTTGAAGATTGGGGCTGCAACAACGATGGCACACCTGGCCATGACATGATTCGCTCGGCCCACACCTCAATTGCTGGAGCCACGGATCGTTAGATTCTTGGTCTGACGTCGCGGTGTAGACAGTTCAATGTATTTTTAAAAAGCAAACGCTTGCTAAAAATACCAAGCTTTGCTATCGTGCGGCGCAATGCCGTATTCCCGCCCACTTTCGCCCCTGGCTCCTGATCCTGGATCAGGCTTGGCCACAGCGGCCAAACGCCCGCGCGGACGGCCGCGCAAAACGGCGGGTGAGCGGGACGACGGCAACAGACGGCAAGACCTGATCACGGCAGCAGCCAAGCTGTTTCGCGTCAGGGGTTTTGACGCCACCAGCACGCGCGACATCGCAGCCGCTGTGGGCATGCACAGCGGTTCACCCTTCTATCACTTTGAAAGCAAAGGGGCGCTGCTGTGCGCCGTGATGGAGGAGGGCATGCGCTCGGCCATCGCCCGGCAGCGTGATGCGCTTGACGCGGCGCTAGGCTCCAAGCCCGATGCCCGTGCCTTGTTGGCGGTACTGGTGCGCAACCATTTTGAGGTGCTGCTAGGGCCGGGCAGCGACTTTATCCCGGTGATGCTGTACGAGAGCCGCTCGCTAAGCGCTGCGCAGCGTGCACTGATCCTGCAACTCAAATCCGAATACGAAGCCCCGTGGGTGCCGCTGCTACAGGCACTGCACCAGCAGGGGCTGCTCAAGGCAGACGTCAAGCTGGCACGGCTGCTGATTTTTGGCGCCTTGAACTGGTCGGTGCAGTGGTATGACCGCGCCTACGACCCCTCTCAAGGCGCTTCGCTAGATGCCCTGGCCCAAGCGGCCATGGCTTTATTCATCCAGGAAAACGCATGACTTACAGATCGATATTCAAACCCGGTGCCTTTGCGGGGCAGGTGGTGGTGGTGACAGGCGGCGGTTCGGGTATTGGGCGCTGCACCGCGCACGAACTGGCGGCCCTTGGCGCGCAAGTGGTGCTGGTGGGGCGCAAGCTGGAAAAGCTACAGGCCGTGGCAGCTGAGATCGAGGCCGACAACCCCAGCGCACCCAAACCCAGCCTGCACACCTGCGACATCCGGCAAGAAGACACCGTCAAAGCCACGGTGGCAGCCATCGTGGCGCAGCATGGTCGAATTGATGGCTTGGTGAACAATGCGGGCGGCCAGTACATCACGCCGCTGGAAAAAATTGGCCTCAAAGGCTGGGATGCTGTGGTGGCCACCAATTTGACCGGTGGCTTCCTGATGGCGCGCGAATGCTATGTGCAGTCGATGGAAGCGCACGGTGGCTCCATCGTCAACGTCGTAGCCGACTTCTGGGGCTCCATGCCCGGCATGGGGCACAGCGGTGCGGCGCGTGCTGGCATGGTGAGCTTCAGCGAAACGGCGGCGCTGGAATGGGCCAAGAGCGGCGTGCGCGTCAATGCAGTGGCGCCGGGCTACATCGCCTCCAGTGGCATGGACCATTACCCGCCGGAGGCAGGCCCCATGCTGCGCGCCAACCGCCTGACCGTGCCGCTGGGCCGCTACGGCAACGAGGCAGAAACCTCCGCAGGCATCGTGTTCTTGCTGAGCCCGGCCGCCAGCTTCATCAGCGGCACGGTGATGCGCATCGACGGTGCCCGTCCGCAGGTGCGCCAAGGCTGGGGGGACTTCACCGCCAGCGAGCAAGTGCAAAAACGCGATGCGATCAAACCATTTGATGGCTTTCACCGCTACGTTACGCCGAAAGTATTTCAAGAATGACATTCACCTCAAGCTGGAACCCCCAAAGCCCACAGGCGCTGGCGCGGCGCGAATCCATGCTGGCGCGCATCGCCACGCTGCGTGCACTGGAAGACCGCGCCGCCAAGGCCTCGGCCAAGTCCAAACCCACGTTTGACAAACGCGGCCAATTGCTGCCGCGCGAACGCGTGGCGCTGTTGTTAGACCCCGGCACACCGTACCTGCCGCTGGCCTCCATTGCAGGCTATATGCAAGACACACCCAAGGCCGAGGAATCCATCCCCGGCGGCGGCATGATTGCAGGCATTGGCTTCATCAGCGGCGTGCGCTGCATGATCGTGGCCAGCGACTCGGGCATCGACGCAGGCGCCATTCAGCACATGGGGCGCGAGAAAGCCTTGCGTGCCCAAGAGATCGCGCTGCAGAACCGCCTGCCCTTTGTGCATTTGGTCGAGAGCGCTGGCGCCAATCTGATGAAGTACCGGGTCGAGGGCTTTGTGCTGGGCGGGCAGTTGTTCCGCAACCTGGCGCGTTTGTCTGCGGCAGGCCTGCCAGTGATCACGGTGCAACATGGTTCGGGCACGGCAGGCGGGGCTTATATGCCGGGCTTGTCGGACGTGGTCATCATGGTGCGCGGCAGATCGCGCGCGTTTCTCGCGGGGCCTCCCTTGCTTTTGGCCGCGACCGGTGAGGTGGCAACGGAAGAGGAATTGGGCGGCGCCGAGATGCACACCAGCGTCTCGGGCCTGGGCGAATACCTGGCAGAGGACGACAGGCAAGCGCTTGGCATAGCAAAAGACCTGTTACGGCGCACCAGTTGGCCATCTGTTGCTGCAAAAACAGGAGCAAAGCCGCTGTTTGATGCAGATGAGTTGCTGACCCTGATGCCCGAACACCACCGCGAGCCGGTCGACATGCGCGAGGTGATGGTCCGCGTGGCGGACAACTCTGACATTCTGGAGTTCAAGCCCCTCTTTGGCCCACAAACGCTGTGCGTGCAGGCCAGCGTCGAAGGCCACCCTGTGGGCTTTATCAGCAACAACGGCCCCATTGATGTGGCGGGTGCCAACAAGGCCACGCATTTCATTCAGTGGATGTGTCAGCTAGGTCACCCCATCATCTACCTGCAAAACACCACGGGGTACATGGTGGGCAAAGACAGCGAGCAGGGCGGCATGATCAAGCACGGCAGCAAGATGATCCAGGCGGTCAGCAATGCCACGGTGCCGCAGATCACCATCCAGTGCGGTGCTAGTTTTGGCGCGGGCAACTATGGCATGTGTGGCCGTGCGTACGAGCCGCACTTTTTGTTCAGTTGGCCCAGCGCCAAGACGGCGGTGATGGGCGGTGAGCAGGCTGCGCGCACGATGCAAATTGTGATGGAGGCTGGCCTCAAGCGCAAAGGCATTGAGCCCGACCCCGCAGCTAGCAAGGCCCAGTTTGACAAGATTGTTGACCTGTTTGAGCGTCAGGCGGATGCGCTTTACACCAGTGGCCTGATGCTGGACGACGGTGTGATCGACCCACGGGACACCCGCGCAGTGCTGGCCCAGTGTCTGGACATTTGTGCGCAGGCGGCTGCCCGCAACGTGCGGCCTATGCAGTTTGGTGTGGCTCGGATGTGATGATGTTGGCTGCATATTTGCTTGAGGTCTGTGGGCGGATCAGGCCGCCACGGTACTCGCCTCTGCGGCTGTCCCCCGCCCGGCCTACGGCCGTGGGCTCCTCCTTTATGCCGCTGCGCCGAGCACCGCACCGACCTGATCCAATTTACGCTTCTGGTTATCCGGTATCCCCAATTTCGGGTCACGCAAACCTTCATCGCTCGCTGCAGACGATGGTGGGGTGGGTGGCGCAGCGAAATAAAGGAGGAGGGCCGCGAGGCCCGGGGGACATTCGCGGAGGCACCCACCCCAGCGTCGTCAGCCCCCACGAGTTCAAGCGCCCAATCCCACAATTCCGGCCTAAATAAGCACTCAGAAAACCAACCTAGGAGACAAACCATGAACTACACCCACGAACACCTAGAAGTCCAGAAAACCCTCAAACGCTACATCGATGAGCACATCAACCCGCATGTTGAAGAGTGGGAAGCCGCCGAAATCTTCCCGGCCCACGAAGTGTTCAAAGGCCTGGGCAAGCTGGGCCTGCTAGGGCTTTGCAAGCCTGAAGCCTATGGCGGATCGGGCCTGGACTATTCCTACAGCATGGCCATGGCTGAAACCTTGGGTCACATCCACTGCGGCGGCATTCCCATGGCGATTGGCGTGCAGACGGATATGTGCACCCCCGCGCTGGCCCGCTTTGGCAGCGATGAATTGCGCACAGAATTCTTGGCCCCAGCCATCGCGGGCGACATGGTCGGCTGCATCGGCGTGAGCGAACCCGCTGCGGGCAGCGACGTGGCCGGTATCAAAAGCTACGCGCGCAAAGATGGCGACGACTACGTCATCACTGGCCAGAAAATGTGGATCACCAACAGCCTGCAAGCCGACTGGATGTGCATGCTCGTCAACACCGGCGAAGGCAATCCGCACAAGAACAAAACCCTGGTGATGGTGCCACTGCGCGAAAACGGCAAACTGCGCCCAGGTATTTCGGTGGCGCAAAAAATCCGGAAAATCGGCATGGACTCCAGCGACACAGGCCTGCTGTACTTTGACGACGTGCGCGTGCCCCAGCGCAACCGCATTGGCCAGGAAGGCGCGGGCTTTGTGTACCAAATGCAGCAGTTCCAGGAGGAGCGACTTTGGGCCGCAGCGAGCTGCCTGCAAAGTTTGACCAACTGTATTCAGTGGACCATTGAATACGCGCAAGAACGCAAGATGTTTGGCGCCACATTGGCAGACCAGCAATGGGTGCAGTTCAAGCTGACCGAACTCAAGACCGAGGTCGAATCGCTGCGCGCACTCACCTACCGCGCCGGTGAACTTTATGTGTCGGGTCAGGACGTGTTGGAGCTTGCCAGCATGGCCAAGCTGAAAGCTGGGCGTTTGAACCGCACTGTGCCCGATACCTGCCTGCAGTTCTGGGGCGGCATGGGCTACACGCTGGAGAACAAAGTCTCCCGCATGTTCCGTGATGGTCGCCTGGCCTCCATCGGTGGCGGCGCCGACGAAGTGATGATGGGCATCCTAGCCAAGCTCATGGGTATCGCCAAGAAAAAGTAACCCCCCGTTGCTTGCTCACTGCGTGTAGCCGCATACCCCCCAGGGGGCAACACCAGCGGCCTGGCGAAGCCAGCTCCGCGGTGTTCACCGGCATGACAGTGGCTTCGATTGATGTATCTGATGTGTTGAGTTCGATGAAGGTGTTATGAAAATTAGAAAGTTACTCATCGCCAACCGTGGCGAGATTGCCCGGCGCATCATCCGCACCGCGCACGAACTGGGCATCCAAACTGTGGCCGTGTATTCCGATGCCGACGCCTGCGCCCAGCATGTGCGCGAAGCAAGCGCGGCCTATGCGCTGGGTGGCAACGCCTCCGCCGACACCTACCTGCGCATCGACAAACTGTTGGCCGCTGCCAAGGCGACGGGCGCCAATGCGATACACCCTGGTTACGGCTTCTTGAGCGAGAACGCCGACTTTGCGCAGCCTGTGGTTGATGCAGGGCTGATCTGGGTCGGCCCACCCGCTGCGGCCATCCGCGCACTGGGCAGCAAATCCAGCGCCAAGCAGTTGGCCCTTGCCAAAGGTGTGCCCTGCCTGCCGGGCTACCAAGGTGAAGACCAGTCAGACGAGCGCTTTGCTGCCGAGGCCGCGCGCATTGGCTTCCCCGTGATGGTCAAAGCCACTGCGGGCGGCGGCGGGCGTGGCATGCGCCTCGTGACGGATGCCGCGCAATTGCAGGCAGCATTGGCCAGCGCCCGGTCGGAAGCATTGAGCAGCTTTGGCAGTGCAGAGGTCTTGATCGAACGCGCCCTGCTGAACCCGCGCCACGTCGAGGTGCAGGTATTTGCCGACATGCACGGCAACTGCATTCATCTGGGCGAGCGCGACTGCTCGGTGCAACGGCGCCATCAGAAGATCATCGAAGAAGCGCCTTCGCCAGCGGTGGACGCAGCGCTGCGCGAGCGCTTGGGTGCCTGTGCGGTAGCGCTGGCGCAAGGGGCTGGATATGTCGGCGCGGGCACAGTCGAGTTCTTGTTGCAGGACGGAGAGTTCTACCTTATGGAGATGAACACCCGGCTTCAGGTGGAACATCCTGTCACGGAGTATTTGAGCGGACTGGATCTGGTCGCCTGGCAATTGCAGATTGCCCAGGGCGGCACCCTTCCGCTGACCCAAGACCAAGTCCAACTCAACGGTCACGCCATCGAAGTGCGTCTGTGCGCCGAAGACGAGAACCACATTCCCCACACTGGCACCATCCATCGCTTTGCGCCACCTGCCGCTGCACCGCATCTGCGCTTTGACCACGCCCTGGAGACCGGGGCCCAGGTGTCACCGCACTACGACGCCATGTTGGGCAAGCTGATTGCCCATGGTGCCACGCGGGACGAGGCCATCGACCATCTGCTGCAAGGCTTGGCCGAACTGCAGGTGCTGGGCTTGCCCACCAACCGGGCCTTCCTGGCGGCTTGCCTGGATCACCCAGGCTTTCAGGCCGGGGCTGCGCTGATTCCTTTTTTGGCCTCGGAGGGCGATGGCATCCGCGCATTGCTACAAAAACAAGAGCTAGAAGCGCTTATGCCCTGTGCCGAAGCAGCCATTTTTTCTCAGAATCCACCCGCCAAAGACCTGCCCGCACCGTTTGCGCGAGGCGTGCGCTTTGCCCACCGGGGGCAAGTGCATGACTTTGCGGTGCGGGAGCTCGGCCAGGGCCAGGCAAGCGTCAATGGCCAAGCCGTGCAAGACCGCAGCCATGCGCACGCTTGCCAAGTGTCGCCCGGGCGTTGGCATGTGCAGATGGGGGCGACCGACCTGTGGCTAACCGATGTCAGTTTCGATCCCGCTGCGCAGGCTGGCCAGGCCGGGGGCAACACCGACATTCGAGCGCCATTTAACGGCAAGCTGATCCGCGTCGCCGTGGTCGATGGGCAGGCGGTCGAAAAGGGCGAAACCCTGGCTGTGCTCGAATCGATGAAGCTGGAGCATCTGATTGCCGCGCCGCGTGCGGGCAAAGTCAAAGGCGTGCGCGTGAGTGCTGGGCAGCAACTGGCCCCGTCACAAGTGCTGATGAGCCTGGAGGCATGAACCACATGACCCACGAAGAAGCCGCCGACATCCAGTCGCTGACCGATCTGGTCCGCCGCTTTACGCTGGACGAGATCTGCCCCCATATCAATGCTTGGGACGAGGCCGAGACCTTTCCGCGCAGCCTGTACAAGCGCGCAGCCGACCTAGGGCTGATGGGCCTCGGTTACCCCGAGCACCTGGGTGGCACGCCCGCGTCGCAGGCGCTGCGCAATGCGTTCTCTATCACCATGGCACGGTACAGCGGCAGCGGTGGCGTGATGGCAAGTTTGTTCTCGCACAACATCGGCATGCCCCCGGTGCTGCGCTACGGCAGCCCGGCGTTGCAGCAAATGGCCATCCCCGCCGTGCTGCGCGGCGAGAAGATTGCAGCCCTTGCCATCACCGAACCCGGCGGTGGGTCGGACGTGGCCAGCCTGCGTTGCACGGCGGTGCGCGATGGGTCGGACTACGTCATCAATGGCGAGAAGGTCTTCATCACGTCCGGCATGCGTGCCGACTGGATCACCTGTGCCGTGCGCACTGGGGAAGCCGGTAGCAAGGGCGCAGGCGGCGTATCGATGATCTTGGTGCCAGGGGATTCGGTGGGCTTGTCGCGCACCGCGCTCAACAAAATGGGCTGGTGGTGTTCTGACACCGCGCACCTGCGCTTTGACAACGTGCGTGTGCCAGCCAGCAACCTATTGGGCGAAGAGGGCGGTGGCTTCAAAATCATCATGACCAACTTCAATGGCGAGCGCGTCGCCATGTCGGCCATGGCCCTGGGCTTTGCACAGGCTTGCTACGACGAGGCACTGGACTGGTCGCGCCAGCGCAAAACCTTTGGCGCCGCGCTGGTGGAGCGCCAGGTGATCCGCCACAAGCTGGTGGACATGCAGATGCGCATCCAATCCACCCAGGCCTGGCTGGATGCCATCAGCGCACGCGCCGATGCGGGTGACATGTCGCCCGACTGGGTCGCCCAGGTGTGCATGCTGAAGAACCACGCCACGCAGACCATGCAGCACTGCGCCGATCAGGCCGTGCAGATACTGGGCGGCATGGGCTTCATGCGCGGCACCAAGTCCGAGCGCATCTACCGCGAGGTCAAGGTCATGATGATCGGTGGCGGGGCCGAAGAGGTCATGAAAGAACTGGCCGCTAGGCAACTGGGGCTGTAGCGGACTAGCAAGTACGCGCTGCTTAGGCGCATTTAGCAAGGCGGTGCTGTGTCATGATGGTGCAACACCAGAGGAGCCCAGCATCATGTCCCGTCTGTTTTCTAACCGCGACCGCCATTTCGACATGGGTGTGTTGCCCACCGAGCTGCTGGCCCGCGATGCCGATGCGCGGCCACTGCCCGCCAACGCTCCTTCTGACCAATTTTCCGCTGGCCCAGCAGGTGTGAACGAGGCACTGGCCGAATACCAAGCCTTGTTTGTGCAGCACCTGTCCGGTGAGCCCGCAGCAGCGCGTGCGCCTTTGCCAGATGACTTGCTGATGCGCTCGCGCAATCTCAAAGCATCGGCGTATTTTCTGGATGCCACCTTGGCGGGGGTCTGCATGTTGGAGGCGACGGACTGGCTCACACCTCATCCGCCAGCGCACCGCTTTGCCCTGATTATTGCGGTGGAGTTTGGGCGTGAACCCCAAGCGGGCGAGCCGGGAGCCGAGTGGATTCTGGGCTGCAACCAAGCCCGCACCCATGTGCGCGCAGCCGAGGTAGCCGTGGCATTGGCGGGCTATGTGCGTGCACTGGGTTTTGCCGCCACCGGTCATGTGGCGGGGGATAGCGCCTTGCCGCTGGCGACTCTGGCCCAACGTGCGGGCGTGGCCCGGGCCATGGGCGGGCAACTGGCCTTGCCATTTTCACAGCGCGGCTTTGCCTTGGCTGCGGTCAGCCTGGACATGGATCTGGCCATTGACTTGCCCATCGCAGGCGATGCGGTGATGGACTGGTCTAACGTCGATGCCTACATGGGCAAAGCGGGCACCCGCCCCGGCTGGGAGGATGCACAGCTTGTGCAGCGGCCCCTGCACCTGGGCCGCTACCCGATGGAAAGCATCAAGCGTGTGCCGGAGCCAAGCACGCTGGTGCTGCGCGACGAGATTGTTCGCAACAGCAAGCGCGCTGATTTGTTCACCCGGGCGCTGGTGGGTGACCTGGGCGACAAAGCCAAGACTGAGCGCATGCGCTTTGCCACCAAGCACCCGCTGGCCTTTGCCATGACGCCGCTGATCCGCAACATGGTGCCGCTGCAAGGCACGCGCGAGCCGCTGACGCCCACTGGCCTGGCAGGCGATGTGTCTGACGCGCAGCGCAATGCCGATTCGGTGAAAGCGCTGGCCTATTTTCTGGGCGCGGACGTGGTGGGCACCTGCGAAGCCGAGCCGTGGATGTATTACTCGCACGACGCGGAAGAGGGCAAGCCCATTGCGCCCTACCACCGGCACTGTGTGGTCATGCTGCTGGACCAGGGTTTTGAAACCATGGAAGGCGCGTCGGGTGACGACTGGATATCGGGCGCGCAGTCCATGCGCGGCTACATGCGCGGTGCCCTGATCGCCGGGGTGATGGCCGCACACCTGCGCCGCCTGGGCTATTCGTCACGCGCCCACACCAATGCGCATTCTGAGCTGCTGCACATCCCTGCCGCGCTGATGGCGGGCCTGGGCGAGCTCTCACGCATTGGCGAGCTGGTGCTGAACCCCTTTCTGGGACCACGCTCCAAAACCGTGTTGATGACCACGGACTTTCCCATCGCGTTTGATCAGCCGATTGATTTTGGCCTGCAGGCCGTGTGCGGCATGTGCCTGAAGTGCGCCCGCGAATGCCCGTGCAACGCGATTCCGTTTGGGCCCAAGGTCATGTTCAATGGCTACGAGATCTGGAAGCCCGATGTTGAGAAGTGCGGCAAATACCGGCTGACCAACATGAAAGGCTCGGCCTGCGGCCGCTGCATGAAGACCTGCCCCTACAACCGCGAAGACCTGGTCGAGTCCGACCGTCTGTTGCAGCTGTCCATCCAGGTGCCGTCGTCACGCCGCGCCTTGATTGCGTACGACGACCAAATGGGCGGCGGCGTGCGCAATACGGTCAAGCGCTGGTGGTTTGATCTGGAGATCGTGGATGGTGTGTGCGTGACACCACGCGGCACCAACGAGCGCGACCTGAGCCTGGACCGCGCCGACAAACTCGCCCAAGACCAGAAGCTGGCCTTCTTCCCCCCAAGCCTGCAACCCGTGGGCGGCACCACGCTTGCCACCGTGGTGCCGCTGGACCGCAGCGCGGGGCAAGCGGCTTACGCGAGTGCGGAGAAACCTGTAGTGGCGAGGAAGAGGCGCAAGTTGACTGCATCTGATACATCAGTGGCGCCAGCCAAAGTAGGTGGCGGTAGCATGCCATGACCGAGCCACTGGGGTATCTGACGCCAGCTGCTACCTTCAAAACATGGGTGTAAATCATCGTAGTGCTCGTTGGCCATCATTGACAGAAAAACCTCGACTTCTGCCGCCCCCATGTCTCGTGGATGGCGCATGCCTCCCTGTTGCGTAGTGCTCCAACGGATGAAAAAAACGTGCCCAATACACATGGGCTTTTTGGTCTGGAGGCTATAGTGCAAGTAACGAATGCGCTCCCGCAACTGATCTAGCACCCTCGTGGAATGGAACACTGGCGCGCCGACATTGGCCTTCTCAATATACCTGTTCATTTATCCAGAAAATCAACCTAGCACCATGACTGCAAAGCATTTTTTGGCCTCGCATTGGGCATGTTATTCCGTGGCTGGCCCTGGTCTCAGGCAGACTCACGTGATACATGAAAGTTAACCGTCATGCAAGACCACACCAGTACCATCATCGCGAGTTTCATCGTTGGTGGGCTCGCGCTATCATTTTTGATCGGACGCGCATTGCGCGCGAAGAAGCGGTGGGCGGTTGCTATTGGAGCTCCGTTCTTTGCGATTGGCATTGGGATGGTCGCCCTTTTCGGTGCCGCGTCTGCGCAAGAGATTTGTCACAAGAAATTCGCGGTGTGTCTTGGAACGTCGGACACAAACGTTTGGAACTTCGCCGTTTACCCCCTGCTCAGCATTCCAGTCTATTGGGTGCTGATGCTCATTGCTCGAAGAGCAAAGCAATGAGTGCGTTTCGTCAGATCGAGACGCCCAACATGACGGCTAACAGGTCAACCAAAGCGGACGCCTGCGGCGCCGTTTGTTTTCAACGTTGAGCCTCACCGCCAACTGTCGCCGCCAACCGACCAAAGATGCCGACCTTGAGCACTCCATAATCAAGACCTACGCCCCGTTTGTTCGAGACGCCTACCTTTCTTCATGGATAAATTCTTGCTGCAGCAGCAGGTGCTGGAACGGCTCGCCGACGACCTGCTGCAAGCGGAACAGGCAGCGCAGGCGGCCCATGACACGGCGACTCACGAAGAAAACATCGCCGAAAACAAATACGACACATTGGGGCTCGAAGCCGCCTACCTGGCGACTGGCCAAGCGCGTCGCGCCGAAGCGATCCGTCAGGCGATGGCCCATTGGCGCCAATTCCGCCCGGGCTCTTACGATGCCAGCAAAGGCATCCAGCTCGGTGCGCTGGTCGTCCTGGTCGATGCTGACGACAAGCAGCATCATCTCTTTCTCGGCCCGAATGGGGGCAGCATGAAGTTGCACAGCGGCGTTCAGCTCGTTCAGGTCATCAGCAGCGAAGCCCCTTTGGCCAGAGCCATGCTGGGTAAATGCGAGGGTGATGAGGTGTCGATACAAATCGCTTCAAGCCGACAGCAGTTTGAGGTGCTGCAGGTGCATTAAGGCGCGAGCCAGTCCAAGGTGACAGCCGCCCGACATCACATCACCGACAATCGCGCTCATGAAGAAACTTGCTCCTGAAACTGTTGTCTTTGAACCGGAGTTCATCGAGGGCCTGCGCGAGATCTGGGAAGACAAGATCATCTTTAACCAGGTATTGGGGCTCAAGCTGGTGCATGTGGCGCCTGATCATGTCACCGCCCGTATTGACATGCGGCGGGAGCTGATTGGCCACTACAGCTACAACCGGATTCATGGCGGGGTGATCAGCGCGTCGCTGGACGCGATGGGCGGCGTGGCGGTGATGGCTGCCATTGGCGCGCGCCACATGGATGAATCTCCGGCCAAACGCCTGGAGCGTTTTGCCAAGCTCGGCACCATCGATTTGCGCATTGACTACCTGCGCCCCGGTATTGGTGAATTTTTTGAGCTGCGGGCCGATGTGCTGCGGCTGGGGTCCCGTGTCGGCTCGACTCGCATGGAGTTCAAGGGGCCAGACGGCAAACTGATGTCGACTGGCGCTGCTGCCTACATCGTTTCGTGAACTTTTCCGTGCCTTTTTCGACTTTTGTGTTCGGAGTTTTGACCTTACACTTTGCGCCACATTCCATACGAGGGCAGCAGGATGATTGATTTCAGAGACAGCGTGCACAGCATGTTCATTGACGAGCCTGATTTACCTCGGGCACCCAACTGGATGCGCTTCGTGTTGTTTTGCGTCCTGATTGTGGCCATGTTTGTGCCTTTGTTTTCAACGCTGGTCACGGCGTACTTTGTCTACCAAACGGCGAAGGCACGGCTGAAGGTGCGCTCCAATGGCGTCGCTATTTGCATGCTTGCTGTGCTCGTGGTGGTCCTCGCTGTGGGCCTTTTTGATATTTTCAACATCGACTTGAAGAACACCAACGCCATTTATTTGCACATTGGCTACTCGGTGTTCTGCCTCTTTGGACTCTGGTTGGCCATCAATTTGCTGCCACGACGCCCCCGTTAAAACCCCTCGCTCGCCGCCGCCACGCAAACGATGACTTGTCATCGTTTTGTCACAATGATTCGAGTATCATCGAATCATGGAACAAAATGCTGTGATCAAAGCCCTGGCGGCACTGGCGCAAGGCTCTCGCCTCGATATTTTCAGATCGCTTGTGGTCGCTGGTGAGGCCGGTTTGACGCCAAGCGCCCTGGCCGAGAGCCTGGGGGTGTTGCCTAACACCTTGTCGTTTCACCTCAAAGAACTGGTGAATGCCGACCTGATCACGCAAGAGCGTACCGGTCGCAACCTGATTTACCGCGCCCAGTACGAGCGCATGAATGCCATTTTGGCCTATCTCATGCAGAACTGCTGCCAAGGTCAGCCTTGCGAAGTTGATGCGGCTCCCACCTGTATTTGTTGAAATTTCTTAACATGACCACCCTCCAAGCACCTCTGAATGTTCTTTTTCTGTGTACCCACAATTCGGCGCGCAGCATCCTGGCTGAGGCTTTGCTCAATGCGATGAGCCAGGGCCGTTTCAAAGCGTACTCCGCTGGCAGCAGCCCACGTGAGAATCAACAACCCAACCCGCTAGGCCTACAAGTATTGCAAAAAGCGGGCATATCTACTGAGGGCTTGCACAGCAAAAGCTGGGACGTGTTCGCGGGGCCTGAGGCACCTCACATGGACCTGATCATCACGGTGTGCGACAACGCCGCGGGCGAGGTTTGCCCTGTCTGGCCTGGTCACCCGGCGTCTGCACATTGGGGCTTCGCAGATCCGTCTGAGGGGGACGCACCGGAAGCTGCCAAGTTGGAAGCTTTTCGCAAGATCCTGCATGCCATCAAGCAGCGACTGGAACTCTTCTGTAATTTACCTGCAGACAAGTTGCAACGCTCAGTTTTGCAGTCTGCTGCGCGTCAACTCGCCAATACCTGATCAGGGCCAGCCATGAATGTGTTCGAACGGTTTTTAACGGTCTGGGTCTTCTTGTGCATCGTCGCGGGCATCGCACTGGGCCAAGTGTTCCCGAGCCTGTTTCAAGCGATTGGCAGCATGGAATTTGCCAACGTCAACTTGCCCGTGGGCTTGCTGATCTGGGTGATGGTCATTCCCATGCTCATCAAGGTGGACTTTGCTGCCCTGGGCGAGGTGCGCAAACACATCAAAGGCATTGGCGTCACGCTGTTTGTGAACTGGCTGGTCAAGCCGTTTTCTATGGCGCTGCTGGGCTGGATCTTCATACGCCATTGGTTTGCGCCCATGTTGCCTGCGGATCAACTGGACAGCTACATCGCAGGATTGATCTTGCTGGCCGCCGCACCCTGCACCGCCATGGTGTTTGTGTGGAGCCGCCTGACGGGGGGGGACCCACTGTTCACCTTGTCGCAGGTGGCCTTGAACGACAGCATCATGGTGATCGCATTTGCACCGCTGGTGGGTCTATTGCTGGGCATATCGGCCATTACCGTGCCGTGGGCGACCTTGTTGACGTCCGTGGTGTTGTACATCGTGATTCCCGTCATCCTTGCGCAGATCCTGCGCAAGTCCTTGCTGTCTAAAGGCCCTGCAGCCTTTGAGGCGGCCATGGCCAAGATTGGCCCTTGGTCTATCGCGGCACTGCTGCTCACCCTGGTGTTGCTGTTTGCATTTCAGGGCGAGGCGATTCTGAAGCAGCCGCTGGTGATTGCTTTGCTGGCCGTGCCTATTCTGATCCAGGTCTTCTTCAATTCCGCCCTGGCCTATTGGCTGAACCGTGCGGTAGGCGAAAAACACAACGTGGCTTGCCCGTCGGCATTGATTGGGGCCTCCAATTTTTTCGAGCTTGCCGTGGCAGCGGCCATCAGCCTGTTTGGCTTTAACTCCGGTGCGGCATTGGCAACAGTGGTGGGGGTGCTGATTGAAGTGCCTGTGATGCTGCTGGTGGTTTACATCGTCAACAACTCTAAAGGGTGGTACGAACAGGGGGCAAGACAGCCATGACCGATTTACCCCAAGTCGACGCGGCCTGCTTTCGGGTTCCGTCCGCCAATCGACTCAGTTCAGCAACACCCTCAAGCCATCCGCCCAGATTCTTGCTGCTCTATGGCTCTCTGCGCGAACGCTCTTACAGCAAGCTGCTGATGCTGGAAGCTGCCAGACTGTTAGAGGCCATGGGTGCCGAAACCAAAGTGTTTGATCCTCTGGCTTTGCCACAGCCCGATGCGGCACCAGAGTCACACCCCAAAGTGCAAGAGCTGCGCAGCCTTGCTGCATGGTCCGAAGGCATGGTGTGGTGTTCTCCTGAACGCCACGGTGCGATGACCGGCATCATGAAGAGCCAGATCGACTGGATTCCGCTGTCGGTCGGGGCAGTGCGCCCAACGCAGGGCAAAACGCTGGCGGTGATGGAGGTGAGCGGTGGCTCGCAGTCCTTCAACGCGGTCAATCAAATGCGGATACTGGGCCGCTGGATGCGCATGATCACCATCCCCAACCAAAGCTCGGTGGCCAAAGCCTTTCTGGAGTTTGACGAGGCAGGTCGCATGAAGCCCTCTGCCTACTATGACCGCGTGGTGGATGTGATGGAAGAGCTGATCAAGTTCACCTTGCTGACGCGGGATGTGGCGCCGTATCTGGTGGACCGCTACAGCGAACGCAAGGAGAGCGCCGAAGAGCTTTCCAAGCGTGTCAACCAAAGGAGTCTTTGAACCCTTTGAGTCACGTCTTAACGTCAACTGTGCGCTAGAGAACAGTTGAATATGGCCATGCGTGGCAGCATCGTCCTTTCTATGTGGTGAACCTGTTCTTGGCGCGAAAAAATGACAATGAATACTTTGCAATCCAGCCGTGTCAGCAGACCTCTGTCCTTGCTAGACAACCCGACGCGCCACCTTTTCTTCACTGGCAAAGGCGGTGTGGGGAAGACCTCGCTCTCCACGTCAGTGGCCTTGTACCTAGCCGACGCTGGTCAGCGCGTCTTGCTGGTCAGCACCGATGCCGCTTCTAACCTTGACGAGATGCTGGGCATTGTGCTCAGCAACCAGGCGGTGCCAGTGCCAGGCGCACCAGGCCTGTCAGTCTTGAACATCGATCCTGACAACGCGGCGCAGGCCTATCGCCAGCGCGTGGTGGATCAGATGGAGAAGGGCGCAACCGAAACCGAAATTGCCACGGTGCGAGAACAGCTTTCCGGCGCTTGCACCACAGAGATTGCTTCCTTTGACGAGTTCTCTTCCCTGTTGGCTGAACCTAACTCAGCCTACGATCACATCATCTTTGACACCGCGCCCACAGGGCACACGTTACGCCTTTTGAGCCTGCCCAAAGCCTGGAGCGGCTTCCTGGCAGAAAACGACCAGGGTGCTTCGTGTCTGGGTCCCCATTCAGGCTTGAAGATGCAAGAGCTGCGGTTCAAAGCCGCACTGGACGCGCTGTGCGACCCGGCCTTGACTACCGTCGTGCTGGTCACGCGTGCAGACAAGGGTGCCATAGCAGAGGCATCCCGCACATCTGATGAATTGCAAGCTTTGGGCCTGCGCAACCAGCGTCTGGTCGTCAACGGTGTATTCCATGCCAGCGATGCCAGTGATGCCATCGCTGGGGCTATTGAAGCCTTGGGCGCGCAGGCACTTGAGGCGATGCCCGCCAATTTGCAGGCGTTGCCACAAGACCAGGTTCTCCTGCGGGCCTTTGATACGGTTGGCTTGTCTGCTTTGCGCATGTTGCTGAGCGGTGGTGGCGAGATAGCCGCAGCGAGGGCATTCGATCCCCAAACCCTAAAGAGCGGCCAGGGGCTGGCCGCTTTGGCTGAGGAACTGGCCAAGGCAGACCACGGCTTGATCATGGTGATGGGAAAGGGTGGCGTGGGTAAGACAACCATCGCAGCAGCCTTGGCGCTGGGACTGGTGATGCGCGGCAAGACTGTTCATTTGAGCACCACAGACCCGGCGGCACACCTGGACGCTACCCTGAAGGGGGCTGTTGAGGGGATGACGGTGGACAGAATTGACCCCGTGGTGGAAACCCAGCGGTATGTTGACAAAATCATGGCGACCAAGGGGGCCAAGCTGGACGCGCAGGAGCGCGCCCTGATGCTTGAGGACCTGAAGTCTCCCTGCACCGAAGAAGTCGCGGTGTTCCACGCGTTCTCGCGTGTGGTCAGCGAGGCGCGCAGCGCGTTCGTGGTGTTGGATACGGCACCTACAGGGCACTCACTTCTGCTGATGGATGCCACTGGCGCTTACCATCGGCAGATGATGCGTGAGTTTGAGGGCCATACGGCTGCACGGATGGTGACGCCCTTGATGCGCTTGCAAGACGCTGACTACACCAAGATCATTCTGGTGGCATTGCCGGAGGCCACCCCTGTGTCACAGGCCGCCGCTTTACAGGACGATCTGCGCAGGGCACACATAGAACCGTTTGCATGGGTGATCAATAAGAGCGTATTGACTAGCGGGACGACAGACCCGCTGCTGCAAGCAAAGTTAGTCGGTGAGCAAAAGCAGATCAGGCGAATTGCCAACGGATTGGCCCAAAGGACCTTTGTGATTCCCTGGCTGGCGAAGGCACCCATTGGGGTCTCCGAGTTATCCAAACTGACCGCCAAATCACCGAGCCTAAACTGCGCACCATAGGCGTAGGGTTCAGAGCATGGCTACGTTCGTGGGCAAGCCCAGAAACAACCTGCCCACTACCTCGTAAGTCGATTCGCTCACCATCATGTGCTGCGTGGCCACGTGAACATCACGCAGGCAATGTTCAAGCGCTGAGGATTCAAATACCGAGCTACCTCCCGCCGTGCGGTGCATTCGGTCCACGATAGCGGCGGCTTCCTCGGTGGCAAAAGTGGTGGACAAGCGGATGTCACGTTTAAGCTCTGTCGAGATGGGGCCAGGTGCCAGCGACGCTTGCCAGGCGGCCTCTACGGTGCTTTGCAAGAAAGCCATGGCGGCGCGCAATCGGGCTTCGCTGCGCGCCACATGCTCTTGCGTGGATGACCGCTCAGCCAGCAAGCGTGCGCTACCTTGTGGTGTCTTTTCATTTGACAGTTCAATCAAGCTGTCAATGGCATGGCGGGCAATGCCGAGCGCAACAGACGCAATGCCAACGGCCAACAGGCAAAACACCGGAAATTTGTACAGCGCGCCGTCACGCGGCGTATCGGTCAGCAGAGACACCGTGCGGCTGGCGGGGACAAACACGTCGCGCACGTCAAATTCACCGCTGCCGGAACCTCTCATGCCCAGCACATGCCAGTTGTCTATCAGGCTGACTTGGTCTGCCCTGAAGATGACCAGGCGCACGTCGGGCGCGCCACTCGGAGCGGACTCGGCCTTGCCGCCTTCGTCAATGACCAGACAGCCTCCACTGATGTAGTCGGCATTGCGCGACCCTGAACCCCACGGCCAACTGCCGTTTACGATGTAGCCTGGCACACCGTCTTGCTCGGCCCGAACCGCGCGCCCTCGCGGCGCAAACACCCCTGCAAGCTTGACATCAGGCAGGCTGAACATTTCCCGTGCTTCGTCGTCTGGCAGGTAGCCGGCCACAATGGCCGAAGTGCAGGATATGAAAGTGCACCAAGCCGCCGAAGCATTGGCGCGCGCCAAACGTTCTATCACTTGAACAAACGTGCCGACATCAACCTCGTGCCCGCCCAAATGGTGAGGCGTGAACATCCGGTAGAAGCCTGCATCGGCCAAGGTTTGCGCTATGCCTTGTGGCAAGTGGCGCAGGTTTTCGCATTCGGCATGTGCAGCGCGCAGTCGCGGGGCCAGGTCGTCTGCAGTGGCAAGCAGGTGATTGCGCAGGGGATAAGAATTCATCAGGTGTAGCCTTCAATAAAAATCCCCCTCCACCGTTCAAAGTGTGAGGGGGATGGTCTTAGCAGCTAGCGAGTGCGGTCAGATCACTTCACGTAGTCAGACACCACTTTCCACTTGCCGTCCTGAATTTGCGACAGGCGCGACACTTCACTGCCCAGGCGTTTGGTGGGGCTGAAGGTGGACTCAGCACTGCCGAACAAGTCGGGTGGAATCACCATGGTGTCCATGGCCTTGATGAAGGTGTCGGTCGTCAGATTGGCACCGGCTTTTTGGGTTGCACGAACGATGGCGTCAATGATGTCGTAGCCATAAACCGAGAACACGGTCGGGTCTTCATTGAACTTGGTCTTGTACTTATTCGCCCAGAAGCGGATCGGCTGCGATGCTTCGTCCAGGTACGGGTGCTGCACAGTCATGGTGGCGTACAGGCCGTCCATGGGTTTGCCGCCCAGCTTGTGGATCAAGTCGGTGTAAGCCGCACTCGATCCAAAGAATGTGGGGTTAAAGCCCGTTTTGCGCGCTTCGCCAATGGTGCCAATGGTCTCGCGGATGATGGTGCCCAGCACGACCAAATCGCAACCCGAGGCCTTCATCTTGGCGACCTGTGACGAGAAGTCGGTGGCACCGCGCTTGTAGCTGGTCTTTTCGGCCAGTTCCATGTTCAGCGTCTTGAGGCCAGCTTCGGCGCCGCGCATCACTTCCAAGCCAAAGTCATCATCTTGGTAAATGGTGCAGACTTTTTTGGCTCCTTTGTCTTTGACCATCTTAGGCAGCGCAGTGCGCATCTGGTCATAGTAGGTGGCAGCAAAAGAATACTTGAGCTTGTGGAAGGGCTCGTACATTTCGCGAGCCGCCGTGATCGGGAAGAAGTTGATCACATTCTTGTCAAACTGCACGGGCATAGCAGCCATGTTTTGTGCGGTGCCCAAGTGGCCAGCCATGATAAAAATCTTGTCCTGGTTGACCAGCTTTTGAGCCGCCAGCACGGCCTTCTTGGGATCGTAGCCCGAGTCTTCCACGGCCAGCTTGAACTTGCGGCCATGCACGCCACCTTGTTCATTGAGCTCGTCAATGCGCAACAGCATGCCGTTGCGTGCCTGTTTGCCATAGCCTGCGAGCGGGCCGGACATGTCTTGAATGGAGCCGATGAGCACTTCGGTTTTGCTCACGCCCTGGCTGGCGGTTTGCGCCTGAGCGCCCATGCCCAGCGCCAAAGCGCTCACGGCTGCGATTAACTTGAGTTTCATGGTGTCTCCTGGTTGCGAATAAATTGCGTTGTACGAGATCAGGACTTCTTGCTGTAGTCGATCACGACTTTCCACTTGCCATCCTGGATTTGCGACAGGCGAGACAAGTCACTGCCTAGGCGCTTGGTGCTGGTAAAGCTCATGGGCGGGCTGCCAAAAATGTCTGTTGGGGCCATCAGCGTATCGGCGGCCTTGACCCACGCATCCGTGGTGAGGTTGGGGCCAGCCTTTTCTAAAGCCTTGATGAACAGGTCTGCACCGATGTAGCCGTAAACCGACAACACTGAGGGATCGTCGTTGAACTTGGTCTTGTACTTATTGGCCCAAAAGCGCAGCGGTTGCGAGGCTTCGTCCAGGTACGGGTTTTGCACCGTCATGGTGGAATAGAAGCCGTCCATGCCCTTGCCGCCCAGCTTGTGGATCAGGTCGGTGTAAGACGCAGCCGTGCCCATGAACACGGGGCTAAACCCGGTTTTGCGTGACTCAGCAATCGTGCCAATGGTTTCGCGGATGATAGTGCCCATGACAACCATGTCACAGCCCGCTGCCTTCATGCGCGCCACCTGAGACGAGAAATCAGTGGCACCACGCTTGAAAGAGGTGCGCTCAGCCAGTTCCATGTTCATGGTCTTGAGGGCAGCTTCCGCACCACGCACCACTTCGAGCCCAAATTCGTCATCCTGGTAGATCGTGCAGATTTTCTTGGAACCCTTCTCTTTGGCCAGCACCGGCAACATCAGGCGAACCTGATCGTAGTAAGACGACAGCGTGGCGTACTTCAGCCGATGTGTCGGCTCATACATCTCGCGCGCTGCGGTGGTGGGGGCAAAGTTGATGACGTTCTTGTCGAACTGAACCGGCATGGCGGCGTTGTTGTGCGCGGTGCCAAGATGCCCGAGCATGGCAAAAATCTTGTCCTGGTTGACCAGCTTTTGCGCGGCCAACACCGCCTTCTTGGGGTCGTAGCCCGAATCTTCCGTCAGCAGCTTGAGCTTGCGACCATGCACACCGCCTTGCTCGTTGAGTTCGTCAAAGCGCAGCTGAATGCCCGCACGCACGTGTTTGCCGTAGCCGGCGAGTGGGCCGGACAAGTCCTGAATGGTGCCCACCAGCACCTCGGTCTTGCTGACGCCCTGCGTCGTTTGGGCGTGCACCGTGGCCACGGCCAGGGTTGCGGCCAACAGGCATAAGCTTGGGATGAGTTTCATGGATTGGTTCCGTTCAGTACATGGCATCAATTTGCGGCGCGTATTTCTTTTCCACCAGCTTGCGCTTGAGCTTCATGGTGGGGGTAAGTTCCTCATCCTCGGCACTCAGTTGGGTATCGAGCAGGAAGAACTTTTTGATCTGCTCAACCCGGGCAAACTTCTTGTTCACGCGGTCCAGCTCAGCTTGGATCAAGGCCTGCACTTCCTGCGTTTTGGTGAGCGACGCATAGTTGCTGAAAGGCACGTCGTTGTCCTGCGCGTACTTCTCGACGTTCTCTTGATCGATCATCACGATTACCGTGAGGTAAGGGCGCTTATCGCCAATGACCACCGCGTCGGTGATGTAGGGTGAGAACTTGAGTTCGTTCTCCAACTCACTCGGCGTGATGTTCTTGCCACCCGCCGTGATGATGATGTCCTTCATCCGGTCGGTGATCTTGAAGTATCCATCGGCATCGACCAGACCGACGTCGCCGGTATGCAACCAGCCGTCGGCGTCAATGGTCTCGGCCGTCTTCTCAGGCTGATTCAAGTAGCCCATAAACACATTGCGGCCACGCACCTGAATCTCGCTGGTCACCGGGTCAATGCGCACCTCGTTGTAAGGGCAGGCGGGGCCGATCATGCCGGGCTTGATGCGTCCAGCAGGCGTGTAGGTGGACGCGCCGCCGCTCTCCGTCATGCCCCAAACTTCGAGCATGGGCACGCCGAGTGCCAGGTACCACTTGACCAGGTCTGGCGAAATGGGCGCAGCGCCGGTTACCAAAAAACGTGCCCGGTGGATGCCAATCAGCTTGCGCGCGTTGTCCAGCGCCAGAACGCGTGCCAGGCGGAACTTAAGCTTGAGCCAGCCGTCCACAGGCTGACCGTTCAGCACCTTGTCGGCAATGGTTTGCCCGACGCCAATGCTCCAGGCGTAGGCGGCTTGCTGCAAAGGGCCAGATTCTTTCAGCGCAATCATCACGCCGGAGTAGAACTTCTCCCACACGCGCGGCACCGCAGTGAACACCGTGGGGGCGATTTCACGCACGTTCTCAGGAATCGTTTCAGGGTTCTCAACAAAGTTGAGGATAGAACCCGTGTACATCGCAAAGTACTCACCGCCCATGCGCTCGGCCACATGGCACAGCGGCAAAAAGCACATGCGCTCGTCGTTTTCGTCTTGCGCCACGATGGCGTTGTAGCCATGCATGGTGTAGACCAAGCCACCGTGGCTGTGCATGGCGCCTTTGGGTTTGCCAGTGGTGCCGGATGTGTAAATCAGGATCGCCAAGTCGTCGGGCTTGGTTGCAGCGACATGCTCTTTGACAGCGTTGGGATGCTGCTGACGGTACGCACGGCCCAGCTCACGCAATTTGTCAAAGCTGATGATGCCGGGGTCGTCTACATCGCGCAGGCCTTCCATGTCAAACACGATGATCTTGGTGAGCTTGGGCAGTTGCTCGCGCACTTCCAGCGCTTTGTCGAGCTGCTCGTCGTCTTCCACGAAAAGTACGGTGGTGCTGGAGTCTTCGCACAGGTAGTTCACCTGCACGGCGGCATCTGTGGGGTAAATGCCGTTGGCGACGCCACCACACGAGAGCACGGCCAGATCAGCCAGTACCCATTCGACGACCGTATTGGACAGGATGGAGGCACACTGGCCAGCGTTGAAGCCGATGCTTAAGAGGCCCGCAGCAACCTCGTCCACGGCGTCAGCGGTTTGCCTCCAACTCCAGCTGCGCCAAATTCCGAAATCCTTTTGCCTCATCCAGACCTTGTCGCCACGCATGGTGGCGGCGTTCCAAAAGATTTTGGCCAACGTATCGCCTTCAACGACGACGTCCGTGTTTGGCTTGATGTGCGATAAGTCCCAGAGATTCGCCATGTCAGATTTCCAACATTTCGGAGCAGTACCGAGGTAGGTTGATTTGGAGATGGCTCAGCCCAGCAATCGCCGCAGAACTGGCTTTGCCAGGCTGCTGGCGATGCCCCCTGAGGGTGGATGAGGCTACACGCAGTGAGCAAGCAACGGGGGGGAGCGTCATGTCATCTCCAGTTTTTCTTCTTTTTCCAGCGCCGCTCACCGCGCACACCGGTTTCTTTCATGCCCAGGTAGAACTCCTTGATGTCGTCCTTCTCACGAAGGCGCGCGCAGGTGTCTTCCATCACGATGCGGCCGTTTTCCAGCACATAGCCGTAGTCGGCGGCATTGAGCGCCATGTTGGCGTTTTGCTCGACCAGCAGGATGGTGGTGCCGCGCTCACGGTTAATGCGGACCACGATTTCAAAAATTTCTTTGGTCAGCTTGGGGCTAAGGCCCAAGCTGGGCTCGTCCAGCAGAATCAAATCGGGCGCCGCCATGATGGCGCGGCTGATGGCCAGCATTTGCTGCTGCCCGCCAGAGAGCAAGCCTGCATCCTGCGTTTCGCGTTCTTTCAGGATCGGGAAGTAGCCGAAAACCGCTTCCATGTCTTTGGCCACGCCGTCGCGGTCGGTGCGGGTGTAAGCACCCATGGCCAGGTTGTCGCGCACGCTCAACAGCGGAAAGACTTCGCGGCCTTCAGGTACATGGCTTAAGCCCTGCTGCACGATGTGCGCCGGGTCTTGCGCGGTGATGCTGGCACCCTTGAACTCGATGCTGCCCTTGCGGGGATCGATGATGCCGCTGATGGTCTTCAGAATGGTGGTTTTGCCCGCGCCATTGCTGCCGAGCACGGTAGCTATTTCACCACGGCGCACTTGCAGGCTCACGCCGCGAATGGCCTTGATTGGGCCGTAGGCGCTTTCGACGTTCAGCAGTTTCAGCACAGGCTGATCGCTCACGGGAGGAGGGTTGTTGCTCATGCTGCCCTCCGCAAGCTGGAAACATCATCCACGGTGCCCAGATAGGCCTCAATCACGCCAGAATGCGTTTGCACTTCACGCGCGGTGCCCGTGGCCAGCACCTCGCCTTGACTCATGGCCACGACGCGGTCGGATACTTTAGACACCAGGGTCATGTCGTGTTCCACCATCAGCACAGTGATGCCCAACTCGTGTTGGATGTCCTGAATCCAGAAGGCCATGTCTTCAGTCTCTTCCACGTTGAGGCCTGATGACGGCTCGTCCAGCAACAGCAGCTTGGGCTCTGTACAAAGGGCGCGGGCCAGTTCCACCACTTTGCGAACGCCATAGGGCAAGCCCGCCACCATGCTGTCACGGTAATGTTGCAGGTCTAGCAACTCAATGATCTCTTCGGCCTTGCGGCGGGTTTGCAACTCCGCCGCACGAACGGCAGGGGTAAACAGCATTTCACTCCACCACTTGGTTTTGTGGTGCGTGTGACGGCCAATCAGCAGGTTGTGCAGCACGCTGGCATGTTCAAAAAGTTCAATGTTCTGAAAAGTGCGCGCAATGCCCAGTGCTGCGACATCATGCGGCGCATGGGCGATCAGGTCTTCACCCAGAAACTGGATGCTGCCGCTGGTGGGGGTGTAGATGCGGCTGATCAGGTTGAACACCGTCGTCTTGCCCGCGCCGTTGGGGCCAATCAGGGTAAAGACTTCACCCTTCTTGACGTCGAATGACACCTTGTTGACCGCCAGCACGCCACCGAAGCGCACGCTCAGGTCTTTTGCAGAAAGTAGGATTTCGCTCATGGTGTGTTACTTCAAGCGATCGGATTTTTGGAAGCTCTTCTGACGCTTGAACATGCCCTTGCGATAGAAGGGGAACAGTTGAAGCCAGGTCCGGATCTTGAGCCAGCGGCCATACAGGCCCATGGGTTCAAACAGCACAAAGGCAATCAGCACCGCGCCATAGACTACCGACTGCAAGCCAGGTGCTTGCCCAATCGTGTCAGGCAAGTAGTCTTTGGACAGGGCAATCACCTGCGGCATCGAGATCAGGAAGATCGCGCCCAAGAATGCGCCATGCACCGAGCCCAGTCCACCAATCACCACCATCAGCAACAGGTCAATCGACTGGATGATGTTGAATTGATCTGGCGAGATGAACTGCAGCTTGTGTGCGTAGAGCGCACCGCCCACACCGGCCAGTGCCGCAGACAGCGCGAAGGACAAAGTCTTGTAGTTGGCCAACGGAATGCCCATGCTTTGCGCTGAAATTTCAGAATCCCGTATGGCGACGAAGGCTCTGCCCGTGGGGCTACGCAGCAGGTTCAGGATGAGTAGCGTACAGACGACGGTGATGGCCAGGCACAAAAAGTAAAAGCCTTCGCCACTGTTGACCTCGTAGCCAAACAGATTTGGCGCCTTCAGGTGTTTGCCTGCGTTGCCGCCTGTTACCGACTCCCAGCGGGCAAAGACTTCTTCCACAATAAAGCCAAACGATAAGGTGGCAATGCCCAGGTAGATGCCCTTGACCCGCAGTGCAGGCAGGCCCACCACCACTCCCACCACCGCAGACAGCAGCGCCGAAAAGAACAGTGCCACCGGAAACGGCCAACCCATGCCCGTCAAATAGGCCTGTGTGTAGGCACCCACGCCCAAGAACGCTGCATGCCCCATGGAGAACTGGCCCGTAAAACCTGCCAACAGCATCAGCCCCAGTCCGACGATCGCGTAAATCAGCACAAAGGTCAGCTGAGCCAACCAGTATTCCGCAATGATCCAGGGCGCAGCGGCCATCAGTAGCGCCAGCGCGCTGTACCAGAACACATGCCCGCCGTGTTTGGCCAGGCGTATGTCCTGTTCGTAGCTTGTCTTGAATAGAAAGCGCATGGGAGTTCTTAAACCTTCTTGCGGAGTTTTTCGCCGAACAGACCGTTGGGTTTGACCATCAACATCAGCAGCACCACGATGTATGCGGCGGTGTCTTTGAAGCCATCAGGCAGATAAAAGCCCGACAGCGACTCCACCACGCCAATGATCAAGCCGCCCACAATGGCCCCGGGCAAACTGCCAAAGCCGCCCACCACCGCAGCGGGAAAAGCCTTCATGCCAATGAAGCCCATGTTGGCGTGCACAAAGGTAATGGGGGCTAACAAGATGCCAGCCACTGCCGCAACGGCTGCAGCCAAGCCCCACACCAGGCCATTGAGTTTCTTGACGGGGATGCCCATGTAGTACGCGGCCAACTGGTTTTGTGAGCTGGCTTGCATGGCAATACCCAGCTTGCTGTAACGAAACAGCGCAAACAACAGCAGGCAAAGTACTGCAGTGGTCAGGATGATGGCCAGTTGCTCCGCATTCAAAAGCAAGCCGTCGGTTTCACTGCCCAGGCGGAACATCATGTCTTTGTAGGGAACGGGCAGGGTGTGGGTTTCGGTCCCGATGTTGGGGATCATGGTGATCATGCCGCGCGCCACGTAGCCAATGCCAATGGTCAGCATCACGATGGAGAAAGCGGGTTGACCCAAGATCGGGCGGATCACCAGCCGCTCCAGCATCACCCCAAACACTGCCATGGCGCCAATGGCACTGAGCACGGCCAGCCAAAACGGAAAGCCCAGCAGCGTCATGCAGGCCAATCCACAAAAGGCGCCCAGCATCATCAGCTCGCCCTGGGCGAAGCTCACGGTCTCTGTGGCTTTGTAGATCAGCACAAAGCCCAGCGCTATCAGGCCGTAAATACAGCCTTGGGCAATGCCACTGAGCACAAGTTGAACAAACTGCACGGCGATTCCTGTGGTTGAAGTCAGCATTAAGGTGAACGGTTTATAGCGGTTGCTTTGCTTTTGCTTCACAGGGTTGTTCCGAATAGGGTTGTCCTTATCTGCCCTAACAATCGGCGTCATGACTATGCCCCTAACAATTGAGCACATTGATGCTGTCACCGTGGTGACCTTGAACCGACCTCAGGTCCGTAACGCGGTGGATACCGACACCGCAAAAGCCCTGTATGACGCCTTCATGGCGTTTGATGCAGACTCCAACGCCCGTGTGGCGGTGTTCCACGGCGCGCATGGCCACTTCTGTGCGGGCTGGGACTTGCAATATGGTGCCCAAATGGCTGCTTCTGGCAATGCGGGTGGGCAGAGTTTGCTATCAAATTTAGAGTTTGAGGCGCAAGACGTGCAGCCCCGTGGACCCATGGGGCCGTCTCGCCTGCTGCTGTCCAAACCCGTGATCGCAGCAGTGAGTGGTGCCGCCGTTGCAGGCGGTATGGAGCTGGCCCTGTGGTGCGACATGCGGGTGATGGAAGCCGATGCTTACTTCGGCGTTTATTGCCGCCGTTTTGGTGTGCCCTTGATCGATGGCGGCACGGTGCGTCTGCCGCGCCTGATTGGCATGGGACACGCCATGGATTTGGTGCTGACGGGGCGCAAAGTTGAAGCCGAAGAAGCCATGCGCATGGGCCTGGCCAATCGTGTCGTCTCCACGGGTCAAGCGCGCGAGGCAGCCATCGAATTGGCCCAAGCCTTGTCAAAATTTCCGCAAAAAACCATGCTGGCCGACCGTGCCAGCGCTTACGCGCAGTGGGATTTACCGCTTAACGAGGCCCTGCATCAGGAGTGGGAGCGTGGCAAGCATTGCATTGCTGATGGGCTGCAAGGGGCCACGCGCTTTGCGGGCGGACAGGGGCGGCATGGCAAATTCTGATCAAGGCGCATCGCGCTGGGGAATGGGCCTCGGTTTCCCATTCTCATCAATCGCCACATAGGTCAGTGACGCCTCTGTCACCTTCACATACTCACCTTGGGCGCGAAAGCGCTCGGCGTAGACCTCGACCTGCACCGTGACCGAGGTGTTGCCCACTTTGGTGATGTGACCAAAAAAGGAAAGGATGTCACCCACCCGCACCGGTTGCTTGAAGATGAACTGGTTCACCGCCACCGTGGCCATGCGCCCTTGGGTGTAGCGCGCGGGGATGACCGATCCGGCCAAGTCCACCTGCGCCATGACCCAGCCGCCAAAAATGTCGCCATTGGCATTGCAGTCGGCAGGCATGGGAATGACCTTTAACACCAACTCTTTGTCGGTGGGCAGGGGGCTGGTGGCTCTTGTTGGGATGGACATGGGCACAATCTACGCTTATTCAATCAAAGAAGTGATTATCCGCATGCGACGACACGGCGGGGCGGGTACGCCTCCAGCACCTCATTCCAACGCCCCCAGATCCACCGCAGACTGGGACACACTCAAACGGCTTTTTCCTTACTTGTGGCAATACAAGTGGCGCGTAGCGGCCGCACTGAGCTTCATGATCTGCGCCAAGGTGGCCAATGTGGGCGTGCCGCTGCTGCTGAAAAATTTGGTGGATGCCATGACGCCGGGCTTAGGCGGTGTGCAGGCGGCACTGGTGGTGCCGGTGTCGCTTTTGGTGGCTTATGGGCTGCTGCGCCTGTCCACCACGGCGTTTACTGAACTGCGTGAACTGGTGTTTGCCAAGGCTACCCAGGGCGCGGCGCGCAGCATCGCGCTGCAAACTTTTGAGCATCTGCACGCACTCAGCCTGCGCTTTCACCTGGAGCGCCAGACCGGGGGCATGACGCGTGACATTGAGCGTGGCGTGCGGGGCATCGAGTCGCTGATTTCGTTTTCGCTGTACAGCATCATCCCGACGCTGATTGAGGTGGCGCTGGTGCTGGGCATTTTGGCGGTCAAGTTTGACGCCTGGTTTGCCTGGATCACCATCGCTGCGCTGGCGGTCTACATCTACTTTACGGTCAAGGTGACGGAGTGGCGCACCCAGTTTCGCCGCGAGGCCAATGAATTTGATTCTGCCGCGCACACCAAGGCGGTGGATTCCCTGCTTAACTACGAGACGGTTAAGTACTTCAATAACGAAGCCTTTGAAGCAAAGCGCTATGACGAAAGCCTCGAGAAGCTGCGCAAGTCTCGCCTCAAGGCGCAGACCACTCTGAGCCTGCTCAACACCGGTCAGCAGTTGATCATTGCCATTGGCCTGGTCGCCATGCTGTGGCGTGCCACCCAAGGTGTGGTTGACGGCCGCATGACGCTGGGCGACCTGGTGATGGTCAATGCCTTCATGATCCAGCTCTACATTCCCCTGAACTTTTTGGGTGTGATCTACCGCGAGATCAAGCAAAGCCTGACCGATCTGGACAAGATGTTCACCCTGATGGAGCGCGAACGCGAGATCGCCGATGTGCCCGGTGCGCAAGCACTGCAAGCCACCGATGCCACGGTGCGCTTTGAGGGCGTGCACTTTGCCTATGACCCTGCGCGGCCGATTCTGCGAGACATCAGCTTTGAAATTCCGGCGGGTAAGACGGTCGCCGTAGTGGGCCCCTCAGGTTCTGGCAAATCTACCTTGGCGCGCTTGCTGTTTCGGTTTTACGACGTGCAGCAGGGTCGCATCTGCATTGCCGGGCAAGACATCAAGGGCGTGACGCAGTCCAGCGTGCGCCAGGCCATTGGCATCGTGCCGCAAGACACGGTACTGTTCAACGACACTGTGGCCTACAACATCGCCTATGGCCGACCCGGCAGCAGCCAGGACGAGGTGGAACAAGCCGCCAAGGCGGCGCGCATTCACGACTTTATCGCGTCCACCCCAACGGGCTACGGCACTATGGTGGGCGAGCGGGGTTTGAAGCTGTCTGGCGGCGAAAAGCAACGCGTGGCCATTGCACGTACGCTGCTTAAAAATCCGCCGATTCTGATCTTTGACGAGGCCACCTCGGCCCTCGACAGTGCCAACGAGAAGGCCATTCAGGCCGAGCTGCAAAGCGTGGCGCAAAACAAGACCTCGCTGGTGATTGCCCACCGCTTGTCTACCGTGGTGGACGCGCACGAGATTCTGGTGATGGAGGCGGGCCGCATCATTGAGCGCGGCACGCATGCCGAACTCTTGGCTCGCCAAGGCCGCTACGCCGAGATGTGGGCCATGCAGCAGTCGGGCGAGGCGCTCGAAGAAGCCACATAAAGCGAGCAGTCAATAGGGCTGTTCATCTCTTCCCGAGGCCAATAGGCGCTGGTGCTCGCATCACGATGTGAGTCAACAGGCGGTCATAGCTCGGGTCGCGCGGGTACTTCCCCGTGATGGGGTCGCAGTTGGTGGCAAAGGCCGCGTCCAGATTGGCCCAATCGTCATCGGTCAGCAGCGCCTTCGCAGCGGGGATGATTTCAGTTTCCTCAATGCGCATGTGCACCGAGTAAAACGCCAAGTAGCGTTTGGCGGCAGATTCAAAGGCTGTGCGCCGGGTCTGGCCTAACAGCTCCCAGGCCAGCAGCAAATGTTGCAATTCACGCACCGCATGTTCACCTTGTGTGTGGTCGGCTTCCAGTCGCTCGAGCGTGGCGGCCAACTCTGGAGCGGCGCGCAACACAGGGGGAAACAGCAGCTCGGTTTCCTTGGTGTGGTGAAGCCGCTCAGGAAATTCATCAATGTAAAACAGCATCGCCCGCAAGACGTCAAAGAAGCCTTCGGGGTCGTCACCCGGCCCGCGCTCAATCATCATCGTCAACGACTTCAGCAAGCCAGCCAGCGCTGTGTGCTCATCGTGAATGACCTGCAAGCTCAAGTGCGGCATGATGTGTCTCCAATCTTTGGCGAAGGATCGCATGTCGCGCGCCGCAAGTCATTGATTCAAATCAATTTTTTAAACCATGGCATCCACGCCCACCCCGAAACAGCCGACACGGCCACTCGATCATGTCCGCCCCTCGGACGTGCGTGGAGCGGCCCAACTGGCGGTGAAAGCCACGTCAAGCATCACAGGCGTTGTGGAGGGTGTGCACCAGTCAGTGCTGAGTACCTTAGGCCTGGGCGCGGGCGGCACGCCCGGCAAGACCAGTGGCCTGACCGGTTTGGTCTACAAAAGCATTCAAGGCGTGACGGGCTTGGTAGGCGTGGGCCTCGACAAAGCGCTGGAAAAATTGGTGCCTGTGCTGGACGCCCAGATCGATTCCCCGGCCGCATCGGTGGAGCGGGACATCACGCTGTCCGTCTTGAACGGTGTCATGGGCGACCGCTTGGTGGACGATGGCAATCCCCTTGCCATCGCCATGCAACTCAGCACCCAGGGGGAAATTCTGAACTGGGATGCAATGCCTGTTTTGCCCGAGGTGAGCAGCAGCATCATGTTGTTTGTGCACGGCTTGTGTATGACGGATGCGCAGTGGCTGGAGGGCAGCGAGGACGGTGCGTCGCTTGACTTAAGCGTGGCCGTGGCAGGTAAATTGGGCTACACCCCTGTCTTTGTGCGCTACAACACGGGGCTGCATGTTTCCTTGAACGGGCGCGAACTCTCCAAGCAGTTGGATCAACTGCTCAAGAACTGGCCAGTCCCAGTGACAAACATCAGCATCGTCGCGCACAGCATGGGCGGTCTGGTGTCACGCAGCGCGGTTCATGTGGGCCCGCAGCACAACGCCACATGGCCGCAGCACCTCAAGAGCATGGTCTTCTTGGGCACGCCGCACCACGGTGCGCCCTTGGAGCGGGCAGGAAATTGGTTGGACGTGATGTTGGGCAGCACTGCCTACACGGCACCCTATGCCAAGCTGGTGCAGCTGCGCAGCGCGGGCATAACCGATTTGCGCTACGGCCACGTGGCCGACGCCGACTGGGTGGGCAAAGACCGTTTTCGCAAGTCTCCTGATACGCGCGTGTCTGTTCCCTTGCCTGAAGGTGTGGCTTGTTACACCGTCGCGGCCACCACCACGGCCAGCCGTGGCGCTTTGGCAGATAGCTTGATAGGGGACGGCCTGGTGCCACTGAACAGTGCGCTGGGGTATCACCGTGATCTGCGCCATCGTTTGGTTTTTGCCAAAGAGTCGCAGTGGATTGCCTATGAAACGGGCCATATCGCCTTGATGAAAAGCCCTGCAGTGGCAGCGCAATTGTTGCGGTGGCTGGGCATGTCGGCACCTGCTTTTGCCACTGAATAAGGGCGAGTCCCCCCGGTAAAACCCCAGTGAGAAACAGTCCAAGTCGCGTAGGCCCACCGTCATAATGACCCAATGGAAACCAAATGGCTTGAAGATTTTGTGAGCCTGGCGGAGACGCGCAGTTTCAGCCGCTCTGCCCAGTTACGGCATGTCACCCAACCCGCGTTCTCGCGACGCATTCAGGCGCTGGAGGCCTGGGCGGGCACCGACTTGGTGGACCGCAGCTCCTACCCCACGCGGCTGACGACAGCGGGCGAAACCCTTTACGCCCAGTCGCTGGAGATGTTGCAAGCTTTGCAAAGCACCCGCGCCATGTTGCGAGGCCACGTGTCTGCCGGGCAGGATGTGATCGAGTTTGCCGTGCCGCACAGCTTGGCGTTTACCTTCTTCCCCGCCTGGGTTACCACGCTGCGCGAAAAGTTTGGCCCCATCAAGAGCCGCTTGATTGCCCTGAATGTTCACGACGCCGTGATGCGACTGGTCGAGGGCAACTGCGATTTATTGATCGCCTTTCACCACGCGTCCCAGCCGCTGCAGTTGGACGCTGAGCGCTACGAAATGGTGGTGTTGGGCCAAGAGGTGCTGGCACCCTACGCCAAGCCGGATGTGGACGGCGCACCGCTGTTTCGCCTGCCGGGTCGTTCAGCTGCTTTGCTGCCTTACCTGGGCTATGCGCCGGGCGCGTATCTTGGGCGGGTGGTGGATTTGATCCTCAAGCAGTCCAGCGTGCCGATTCATTTGGACCGGGTTTATGAGACCGACATGGCCGAAGGCCTGAAGGCCATGGCGTTGGAAGGCCACGGCGTGGCTTTTTTGCCCTTAAGCGCCGTCAAGAAAGAGCTGCGCGCCAAAAAGCTGGTCAGTGCCATTCCTGCTGGGGTGACCGGCCTGGAAATGGCCATGGAAATCCGCGCCTACCGCGAGAAACCACAAGGCAAGGTGGCACCCAAGGGGTCCGCACAAGCGCTGTGGGATTTCTTGTTGAAACAAAAGCAGGGCTGAACGCTCCGTTGGCTTGCACCAACAGGGGAAACCATTAGCCGACCAATCGGTCGGTTAATGTAGATTCCAGGCCAGGAGACCTTTGTGACATCTACCCCTCATCCCACGGGCGCAGACACTGCAGCCCAAAACCTCGCCGCCCGTGACTTAGCCACCAGGGTGGGTCAAGGCATGTTTGCTGAAGACGTTGCCTCGCGCGACACCATGGGCATGGAGCTGGTTTGCTGCGAGCCAGGCCGCGCCGTGATGCGCATGCTGGTGAAACCCTTGCACCTCAACGGCCACCAAATCTGCCACGGCGGCTTTATCTTTACCCTGGCGGACAGCACCTTCGCCTTTGCCTGCAACAGCCACAACCGCGTGACCGTGGCGGCAGGCTGCAGCATTGAATTTCTCAAGCCCGGCCAGCTTGGCGATGTGCTGACCTGCGAAGGACTGGAGCAGGTGCTGCAAGGCCGCCACGGCATTTACGACATGCGCGTGAGCAACCAGCGTGGCGAAGTGGTGGCCATGTTCAGGGGAAAAAGCGCTCAGATTCAAGGAACGGTGATCCCAGAATGACAAACCCAGTTTTCAACAAAAGTTTTGCCTTAGACCCCATTGAGAAAGCATCGGTTGACGAGCTGCGTGCTTTGCAGCTTAAGCGCCTGAAGGCCACACTGAATCACGCTTACGCCAATTCACCCGTTTACCGCGCCCGCTTTGACGCCGTGGGCGTGCACCCGGACGATTGCAAGTCCTTGGCCGATCTGGCCAAGTTTCCGTTCACGTCCAAGGCCGACCTGCGCGAACATTACCCGTTTGGCATGTTTGCTGTGCCGCGCGACCGGGTGGTGCGCGTCCATGCATCCAGCGGCACCACCGGCAAACCCACAGTGGTGGGCTACACCGCCAACGATGTGTCGATGTGGGCCGACTGCGTAGCGCGCAGCATCCGCGCGGCAGGCGCCCGCCCGGGCGATATGGTGCATGTGAGCTATGGCTACGGCTTGTTCACAGGTGGTTTGGGGGCGCACTACGGAGCCGAACGCCTGGGCCTGACCGTGGTGCCCTTTGGTGGCGGTCAGACCGAGCGTCAGGTCCAGCTGATTACCGACTTCAAGCCCGACATCATCATGGTCACGCCCAGCTACATGCTTGCCATCGCCGATGAAATGGACCGTCTGGGGCTTGACCCTGTGGGCAGTTCTTTGCGGGTGGGCATCTTCGGGGCTGAGCCCTGGACCAACGACATGCGCAAAGCCGTGGAAGCACGCATGGGCCTGGACGCAGTGGACATTTATGGCCTAAGCGAAGTCATCGGCCCCGGTGTCGCCAGCGAATGCGCCGAGACCAAAGATGGCCCCACCATCTGGGAGGATCACTTTTACCCTGAAGTCATCAACCCGGACACGGGTGAGCCCGTGGCCGATGGCGAACTGGGTGAGTTGGTGTTCACCAGCCTCACCAAAGAAGCCTTGCCCATCATCCGTTACCGCACCCGTGACTTGACTCGCCTGCTGCCCGGCACCGCACGCACCATGCGCCGCATGGAGAAAATCACTGGCCGAAGTGACGACATGATGATCGTGCGCGGGGTGAATGTGTTCCCCTCGCAGATCGAAGAACTCATCCTCAAGCACCCTGAACTCACGCCGCATTACCAATGCATTTTGAGCAAAGACGGCCCCATGGATGCACTTACTGTGGCCGTAGAGCCGCAGTTCGGCGTGGCGGTGGACAGCCCGCAAGCGAACGCTGCAGCGCAGGCGCTGCAGCACGAGATCAAAACCTACATCGGCACGTCCGCCAAGATTGAATTGCGCCAGGTGGGGGGCATCGAGCGCAGCGTGGGCAAAGCGCGGCGCGTGATTGATTTGCGCAACAAGCCATAAATTGCTTTGGGCCTAGAAAGAATACGGTCTGGCTTGTGGCAATTGCTGATGGTTTTGTTGCCGCAAGCGATTACCATCGCCGTTTAAGCCCTTATTGACGGAGACCCCATGAAACGCAGAACCCTCGTACAAGCCGCTGGTGCGGCCCTTGCCATGCCCGGTTTGGCTTTGGCACAAGACAAATACCCCAGCAAGACCATCGCCTGGATTTGCCCTTACGCAGCCGGTGGCAATGCTGATCAGCGCTCTCGCCAAGTCGCCAAAGCCATGAGCGCCATCCTGGGCCAACCCATCATCATCGACAACAAGGCAGGTGCGGGTGGCAACATTGGCACCGCAGCCATCGCCAAGGCTGCACCTGACGGCTACACCATCGGCATGGGCAACTTTGCGCCCTTGGCTGTGAACCATGCTTTGTTCAAGAAGATGAACTTTGACCCGTTCACCGATCTGGTGCCCATCATGCTCATCGAGCGCGGCCCCTTGATGTTGACCGTCAAAGCAGATTCGCCCTACAAGACGGTGAAAGACTTGGTGGCTGCTGCCAAAGCCGCCCCAGGTAAGCTGTCGTACGCCTCTGGCGGTATTGGTGGTACGCACCATCTGAGCGGTGCCTTGTTTGAGCATTCTGCTGGCATCGACATGATCCATGCACCGTACAAGAGTGGTTCTGCAGCCGCCACCGACTTGATGGGTGGTCAAGTCAATCTGATGTTTGAGCAAATGTACGTGGCCATGCCCGGCGTGAAAGCAGGCAAAACCCGCGCGCTGGCCGTGACCAGCAAAACCCGTTCGCCCCTGATGCCCGATGTGCCCACCATGGCCGAGGCTGGCTTTCCCGCCGTTGAAGTGCTGAACTGGCAAGGCATCGTGGCCCCCAAGGGCATTTCGCCAGAACTGATCAAGCTGCTGAATGCCGCAGGCAACAAGGCCTTGCAAGACGCGGCAGTGAAAGAGCAGATCACCAGCCAGGGCAATGAAGTCATGGGCGGCACGCCCGAGCAATTTGCAGCCCTGATCAAGGCAGAGGCACCACGCTGGGCTAAGGTGGTGAAGGACGCGAAGATCGATCCGGAATAAATCAAGCCCTCGCTGCGTCGATCACTCAAGTTAAGCGATCAGGGCCCTTCGGGGCCCTTTTTACTGCTGCTCGATTTTCTCAACCATCAAATCCAGCCAAGCATCAGCGCCAATGCTCAGACGGATGCGCACGGGCAGGTATTGCAGGCTGGAGGCAAACCAGATCTCGGCAGTGACGGGGCCTCTTGGTTTAGCTAATGGGCGGGGCTTCAGGTGGAAAGCGGGCACGGTGCCTAAGTGTTCGCTGTGCAGTTGCTCTAATCCCACCACGTCGTAGGTCCATTCATCCACACCACCCGGGCGGGCCAACCAGACGGGCACTGCCTTGCCAACCGCCAGCAGCGCGGGTTGCTTGGCAAAACGGTTCGCTAAATCCACAAATTGGCTGGCTGTGTCTTGCACCTCTGGGGGGCGATCTACCCATTCACCCCCCATCAGTCGGATGCGTTTGGGGTCGAGTAACAGGCTGCGCAGCGTGGGGCCGGTTTTTTCTTCGTAGACCTGGGGCTCCAGCCGGTCTTTGCCGATGCTGCCCTGGCTGGTCATTCGGGTGCTGATCAAACCCAAATCAATTTCTACACTGACCTGGTATCGGTCTTGATCTTTCAGCCATTGCACCTGGGCGTCGCCTTTGACGGCACCACGGTAATAGCCGGTCAAACCGTAACTCAAGCGGGTGTTGCCGGGCCAGTCTTTGGCAAATGATTCAACGGGTGCGTTTGGTGCTGGCCCTGTCGTTGGCCCCAGTGCCGCTGTGGCCGTGCTCGTTACGGTGCCAAGGGACGTGGTAACCGATGCTGTCGGGCTGGTTACCGGGGGTGCGCTGGTCTCTGAATGGGGCAGGGCATCGTCCGGGGCTGTGACGACTTGGGTGGTGGTATTTGCTATCGAAGTAGTAGCTGAAGCGGCATATGAGATATGCCGTGACAGGCTTTTTTGTTTGGGTTTTGGTGCGATGGGCGCTGCAGCTGATGCGCTGGGCGCTTCGGCCTGAACAATCTCTCGGGTAAACATGGCTTTGACGACAGGCTTGAGGACGCTGGCGGTCGGCAGTGATTGCCCCAACCAGTCCAACAGCGCCAGGTGCAAACCCAGCACCAGCAGAATCAGGCTCAGGACTTGTCGTCTAGCCAAGCGGCCACCTTGGTCGCGTCGTTCACGGTCAGTCGCCAAGTACCTGTTGGTGTGGCTTGGGGCATGCGCAGGGTCAAGCGCTGCAACTGGCGGTCCCGTGCGACCAGGGCCGTGACCTGCTTGGCGCGGCCCGCGTACAGCGGCAAGTCGTCCAGTTTGTTCATGCGCCAGTCGTCTACGCCCAACCACTCGTCGCCTGCAGCCAGACCAGCCTGTTCGGCCAAGCCCCCGGTCAGCACATTTTTGATGGTGACGGTGCCTGCGGTCTCGCTGACCCGCAGGCCCAGCTGTTGCGCCAGGGCGGGGGGATCTTGTGCCACGCTCACGCCGTGCGCCAGCAGCAGGTTTTGCAGCGGCAGCGGTGCGGTGCCATGGACCCAAGCGGCAAGCTCTGTTGCAAAGCTGCGGCCACTCACCTCGGCTAGAACCGCCAGCACATCGGCTTCTGCCATCGGCCCCGCCTTGCAGCGCTGCCACAGGCCGCGCATGACCTGGTCCAGGTTGGCCAAGCTGGCGTCTGTGCTTTTGCCTTTGCCTTCTGCACGCAGGGTCAGGTCCAGGCACAGGGCGACCAGCGCACCCTTGGTGTAGTAGCTGACGGTGATGTTGGGGGTGTTCTCATCCACGCGGTAGTACTTGAGCCAGGCGTCAAAGCTGGACTGCGCTACCGATTGCACGGCCTGTCCTGGCGTTTGCAGGACCTGGTTGATGGTCTTGGCCAGCACTTTGAGGTAGCCGGCATTGTCGACCAGGCCCGCGCGGCGCAGGATCAGGTCGTCGTAATAGCTGGTGAAGCCTTCAAAGAACCACAGCAGCTCGGTGTAGTTCTCTTTGGCGTAGTCAAAGTCAGCAAATTCAGCGGGCCGCAGGCGCTTGACGTTCCAGGTGTGAAAGTACTCGTGGCTGATCAAGCCCTGCAAGGTGGTGTAACCCTCAGGCGCTTTGGGCTGGTCTAGCCGGGGCAGATCGCGGCGAGCGCAGATGAGCGCGGTGGAGTTGCGGTGCTCCAGGCCGCCGTAGCCGTCATCCACCACGTTGAGCATGAACACATAGCGCTTGTGTGGTGCGGTAGGGCGCTTGCCTGGGCTCCAGAAGCGGATCTCAGCTTCGCAAATCTTGCGGCAATCGGCCAGCAGGCGTTCGCCATCAAAGCTCGCGGGCGCGCCCGTCACGACCAGTTGGTGGGGCACGCCGCAGGCTTTGAAGTCGCCTTGCCAGAAGTCGCTGATCTCAACCGGGCAATCCACCAGTTCGTCATAGTCGGCCGCGCGGTAGGTGCCAAATCCTCGGGCGTTGACCTCGTGCGCGGTCAGGCCCGTGGCCACCTTCCATTTGGGGGCGGCTTTGACTGGTAGCAGGTGCAGTTGATGCGGGTGCTGGGTTTGGCCTTCCACTTGCAGCAACATGCCCGTGCCATTGAAAAACCCGCGCTGTGTATCAAGCCAGCAGCAGCGAACGGAGTTATCAAAGGCATAGACCTCGTAGTTCAGCTCCAGCGCTTTGCCTGTCTTGCAGTCCACTTCCCAGCTGCTTTTGGTCAACTGGCGCACCGTCAGCGCAGACTTGCCTTGGGTGGCGACCAGCTTGGACAAATGCCGGGCAAAGTCGCGTACCAGGTAACTGCCTGGAATCCAAGCTGGCAGGCTGATGCGCTGTGTGGCGGCAGGATTGGCAATGCGCAAAGTGACCGAAAAGGTGTGCGCATGCAGGCTAGCAACGCCGACCTGGTACTGAATGGCAGGGGAGGTTTGGCTCATGTTGCAGCGGCGCCCATCACGCAGCAAAAAGTGGCGATGGCCGTGAAGCGAAACCGCAGGGTCATCCATTCGGCAAGACCCTGCGCAGGCCAGGTCTTGCGGTCAATCAAATAGCTGCCCACATGCACCAAGCCCAGCAGCGGCAAACCCGCATAGGGCGGCATCATGGCGCAGACCCAGGCCAGCAGCGTCAGCGCCACGCCCGCCAGCAAGTCGGCATTGCGGTCATGCTCGTTGGCGGTGAAGGCCAAGCCCCATTGGATGCCGCCCAGAAATGAAGCGATCACCGCGCCATACATCAGCATGGCGGTGGCCACATAGGGGTGGGCGTCTTCGTTGACCAACCACAACAGCGCGGCCAGCAGGCCAAAAGGCAGCAAAGCGGCATAGGTCAGCCGATTCAGCAGGACGGGGCGGGGCAGATTCAGCATAAAAAGAATTCAGGCCTAGTTGGCTTTGGCTTCGCTCAGCAATTTTTCGATTTGAGCGGTGTTGATCGCGCCGGGCACGCGCGAGCCATCCACAAAGAACACGGTGGGCGTGCCAGTGATCTTGTGCTTGCGGCCAAAGTCGGTGTTGCGGGTCAGTGCCGTGGTGTCGCACTTGTCGTTCTTGACAGCGGGCACCGCAACGTCGCGGACCATGTAATCCTGCCAGGTTTTACCCTGGTCTTTAGAACACCAGATGCCTTTGGATTTCTCCGTGGAATCAGGGCTCAGGATGGGGTACAAAAACATGTGAATTGTCACGTCTTTGACAGCGGCCAAGTCACGCTCAAAGCGTTTGCAGTAGCCGCAGTTGGGGTCTTCAAACACGGCCATCTTGCGTTTGCCGTTGCCGCGCACGATGGTGAAAGCGTCTTTGACGGGCAGTGCCTTGAAGTCAATGGCGGTGAGCTTGTCAATGCGCTCTTCGGTGAGGTTTCGACGGGTTTTGGTGTCGATCAGTTCGCCCTGCACCAAGAAGTTGCCTTCGGCGTCGGAGTAAAGGATGTCGGTGCCCACACGCACTTCATAAAGGCCCGGCATAGCGCTTTTGGTGATTTCGTCAATCTTGGACAGTTGCGGAACGCGCTCTGTCAAGGCTTTGCGAATGGTGGCTTCATCGGCCAAGCCAGGCAGGCCGACGCAGGCCAGGGCAAGTGCGAGCAGGGATTTTTTCAGTTTCATGGGTTTTCCAAAAATTCGGTGGGGCAGGGCAGCATCAGGTGCCCATGGCTTGGCGGGTGACCCAGTTTTTGACGGGGCCACTGCGCTCAAAGCCTTTCATGCCCAGGTTGCGCAGGCGCTGAACTGAGGGCTCATCAAAAGCAAACAGGCGTTGCAAGCCGTCCATCACCGCGCCAATGGGTGCCAGTGCCGCACGGCGGGCACGCTCGTAGCGTCGCAGTAATTTGGGGTCGCCCACGCCGCGCCAGTATTCGGTGCTGGACCGCAGGCCCAGGTTGTGCGCCAGTTCTGCCACGTCCGCCAGGCCCAGGTTCAGGCCTTGCCCCGCCAAGGGGTGGACTGCATGGGCAGCGTCGCCTGCCAATGCCCAGCTTTGGACAGAGGCGGTTCCGCTGAGCTGACCTGTCCAGCGGCGTGCCACCGCTTGAATCAGCGGCCAGCGCACGCGTTCGCTGCTGAGCGTCATCGCGCCCATGGCCGATTCGCCGTGCAGCAGGCAGGCCGATTGCAGGGCTTGGGTGAATTCTTCTGGGGACAGGGCGCAGAGTTCTTTAGAGCGTTCATCGGAGACAGACCACACCAAAGCCACAGAGTTCCCCTCGGGTGTGTCAGACAAGGGCAGTAAACCCAAAATATCCCCGCCGCTGAACCACTGAAAGGCCTGGTTTTGATGGCCCAGGGCACAGTGCAGGCGGGCTGCCACCGCGGTTTGGCCGTAAGGTGTGCTGTCAAATTCCACGCAAAATTCGGCGCGGGTGCTGCTGTTTTTGCCCTCACACACCACGGTCAGGGCAGCGGCCTGGGGGGCGTCCAGCACGGTCACGTTGGGTGCAAACTGCAAGGCGCTGGCCAGCGTGGCCTCCAGTGCGGGCACATCGACAATCCAGGTCAGTGCGTCTTGGTGCGACGGGTTTGCGGCAAAGTTGACTTCGCCGCCTGCATCGCCAAACACCCGCATGCGTTCGACAGGCGTGACGGCCTTACCTGTAGGCCAGCAGCGCACAGATTCCAGCACTGCTTTAGATGCGGCATTGATGGCATAGGCCCGAACATCTTGGCCCGCAGCAGGCGTGCTTGGCCCCTGAACCAAACCCACGCGCAGGCGTTGTTGGGCCAAAAGCAGAGCCAGGGTGCGGCCCACAATGCCTGCCCCGCGAATACACACATCAAAGGTTTCACTCATGGTCTGGATTGTAGGTGGGGGGCACAATGCGCTTTGGCGTAGAAATAAGCTGGAGCAGCGAATGGTTCAAGAGGTGGGTTCAGATTGGGATGTGAGTGCGCAGATTTCGCAGCTGTGGGTCTACCCCATCAAGTCGTGCGCTGGCATTCGGGTCAAAGAGGCCTTGTTGATTGAGACAGGGCTGGAATTTGACCGCGCCTGGATGGTGGTGGATGAGGCTGGCCACTTTGTCACCCAGCGCGAAATCCCCCGCATGGCGCTGGTGCAACCGCAGTTCAAGCTTTTTGACATGGTTTTGCGTGCTCCCGGCATGCTGAGTCTGCATATATCGCTACAAAATGTAGAGCAATCTGTGCGCGTTCGCGTGTGGGACGACGAGGTGGCCGCTTTTGACATGGGCGACACAGCGGCGCAATGGTTCAGCGATTTTCTAGGCCGCAAGCTGCGCCTGGTGCGTTTTGACCCGGACCAAAAACGCCTGTCCAGCAAAAAGTGGACGCTCGAGGTGGACGCGCCCAACCAGTTTGCCGATGGCTTCCCCGTGCTGGTGCTCAGCGAAGCATCTTTGGCCGGACTGAACGAGCGCCTGGTGGCTGCTGGCAAACCAGCTGTGGGCATCGAGCGCTTTCGGGCCAATGTCGTGCTCTCGGGCGTTGACGCGCATGACGAGGACCGACTGGACACCTTGCACATCGACACCGCTGATGGTGAGGTGCAACTCAAGGGCGTGAAACCCTGCCCACGCTGCCCTATTCCCAACATCGACCCCGCTACTGCCACGGTCAGCCCTGATGTGGGCGACGCCTTGCAGGCCTACCGCAGCAACCCCGTGGTGAATGGCGCATTGAGCTTTGGCATGAACGCTGTTGTCTTGCACGGCGTGGAGCATGCGCTGCGCGAAGGACAACGCGTGCAGGCCAACTTCAGGTTTGATTGACGGGCGACAGCGCAAAGGAATCGCCAGAGTCAGGCCCCGTCCCGGTTGATGCCACGCACACCCGGTTGCGGCCGGAATGCTTGGCTTGGTACATCGCGGTGTCTGCTTGCTTGAGCGCGACGGATGATTTGCCTGTGCCCGGTGAAATGGGTGCCACGCCCAGGCTGATGGTGAAGCTGACCTGTTGGCTGGGCAACGGCGCAGGCTGTGATGCCACCAACGCGCGCAGGCGCTCAGCCAGCTCAGCGGCAGCGGGCAGTGGGGTTTCGGGCAAGAGCACGGCGAACTCTTCGCCGCCTAGGTGCCCCAACGTGTCAATGCGGCGCAGCCCACCTTGCAACACCGCCACCAAATGTTTAAGCACCAGGTCACCCGCATCGTGGCCGTAGGTGTCGTTGACCCGCTTGAAATGGTCAATGTCCAGCATGATCACGGCAGCGGAGTTTCCTGTGCGCTGAGTGCGCAGACATTCGGCGTCCAGTTTTTCCATGAACGCGCGGCGGTTTTCAGCGCCTGTCAGCGGATCGCGGTAGGCCAACTCATGCAAGGTGTCCAGGCGCTGCTTGCTGTCGGTGATGTCATACATGAAGCCGCTCCACAGCGTTTGCTGGCCAGCACTGCCAGGGCTGATGGACGCCGAGATCTTCAGCCAACGCTGATTGTTGGCGCTTAAGAAGTAGCGAAACTCGCATTCGTAGCCACTGCGATGGGTGAAGGCTTGGTTGTGCGCTTCCACCACATGCTGCTGGTCTTTGTGATGGATATTCGCCAGCATGGACTGTGGGTTGGCAACCAAAGCCTCAGGTGACATGCCCAGCAAAGTCTGGCAATACGGGCCCACATACAGCACCCGCGCGTCGTTCAGTGCGGCAAATTCCAGGTCAAACAGCACACAGGGGATGGTGTTGGCGACATGTTCAAAGCGCTGGTTGCTGGCGCGCATGGCTTGTTCAGCCGCCTGTGCTTTTCCTTGCAATTGGGCAGCGACGCGCTGGTTAATTGCCAAGCCCAGACACGCCAAGGCGCTGACCACCCCCAGCAGCAACAGTTGATCTATGGCGTCCCTGCGCCATTGGCTGAAAACATGGGCAGACTCACGGCTGGCGATGGCCACAAAGCCGTGCTTGGCCTGAAGCTCGTCCAACGTCACGGTGCGCATATGCACCATGCGATGCAAATGGTCCACGCTGATGCCTTCAAAGTGGCTTTCTAGCTGCCCGCCGCTGAGGTGCTTTTCGAAAAAAGAATTTGTTTTGGAATAGTCCAGCTTCAACAGCTCTTCACTGAGGGGGGCGGACACATACATTTGGCCTTGGTCATGCACCAAGCTCACCCGCATATCCGGGCTGTAGCTCAGGTTCTGCATCAAGGTTTCGAAATAATCCGGGGACAGCGTGGCCACGACCACACCGTCGAATTGCCCCTGTGGGCCGATGATGGCACGTGAAATGGTGACCGCCCAAGCCCCCAGCACAGTGCGATAAGGCGGTGCCACATGCAGCGGGGCTTTGTCGGGTTTGGCAGCCGCGTCCAGAAAATAGCTGCGCTTTGACAAGTCCATGCCCAGCAAGCCGGACTGGTTCGACAGTTGGCATACGCCTTTAGCATCCAGCACCGCAAAGGTGCGGATACCTGGCATCATTTTTTCGACCCGGCGCAGGTGCTCGTGCGCAAAAGGCAGGTAACCCTCGGGCCCGCGCCAGCGGTCAACACTGTCGATTACCGTGCGAAGCGCGGCGTCTGCAGACCGAACCTGTGCCGTAAATATCTGATCTGCTACGCGGACCTGGGTTTGCAGCCTCGACGTTTCTTCACGTGCAATGTTTTGATGCTCAAGGTAACTCTGCACGCCAGCGTAGCCCGCCAATGCCGCAAGAACCAGCAACAATAGCCACCATTGCCGCCGGGTCTGGGTGGCAAACAAGGTGCGAAATTTAGCTAAGTTCATGTTGGGTATGAATTTCGTAGCAAGAAAGCCATGACAGGTATGCCGTAGCTGGCTTTTTGACGTTCGAATCAACGGCAAATGGCTTCATTCTGGCAAGAATGAACAACCGCCGCTTGCGCAGGGGCTTCAAGGACCTCCGTCATCAACGGGGGAATTCCGATCAATGCAAGCCAGATGGCAACGCGCTCAAAATGTATGCGGACGTAAACAGGCACGCTTTAACTGCCCACTTTGCCCTTTGACGCAAGGCATGAATCCGTAGGATAGCGATATCCCAACGCAAGGACCACAGGACAAAATGCAACACGTCAAGCATGGCATTACCCACACGCTAGGCGCCAGGTTGATGGCCATCCAGGCAGCGTTACTTGCGGAGAAGACCCGCGAAAACCCACAAGATTGGGACACCGCATTTGAAGAGTTGATGCACGGCCCGGACGCACAGCTTTTGTCCTCCATCTGGAGCCGCGTGCAGCGGCGCGAGTTCAGGGAATACATGCAGCGGGTGCGCAGCAACATTGAGGCGCACACGATCACAAATTGAGTTCACTGCGGGGCTGGATGGTGGCAGACGCATACCCCCACGGCAGCACCGGGCAATTTGGAGCACGCTAAACTTCGGCCCGCAAGCACTTACCATTCGCCAAATGACTGACCAATCCACCATCCGAGCAGAAATGCGGACCCGTGCCGCAGGGCTGCCTGCGGATTCAACGATGCCACAGGATAAGCCTGTGGCCGAGCCCAAACGCAGCCGGACCTTGCTTTGGGTCGCTGTAGCCGCCGTCGTGCTGAGCTTGCTCTGGTGGGTGCGAAAGGGCTGAAAGCGAGGGCAACATGGCAGATCCGCGCAAACCATCGTTTCGTGATCACGCCAAACACGCTAACGCCCGACATGGACCTTGGTCACAAGTCAGCGTGGCACCAAACACCGGCGGCCACAAAGTTCGCGCCCGCGCCGACGCTGGCCGTCCAAGGCGACGCAGCAGTGGCGTCCACTGGGGCACGGTTTTGCTGGTGCCCATCGCGGTACTGTTAACGGCTTGGGCGGCATTCAAGTGGTGGATGCGCTGATTAAGATTTCCTTTAGCCTCAGGGACTTTCGTTGCTACAGGTGCAACGCTCGACAAAGCCAGGACAAAGCCGCAGGACAGTGATGAGGATTTAGCATCGGGCCATCTTGGGATGGCCTTTGCTTTTTTGTGGCTGAGTATTGCAAAGCCCCAGCATAAGAGGTGGTCCCTTTCGTCTTTCTCGAAGGCGATGCCATGGAAGTCATCAGGTGGATGTATACGATTTCTCGGGCTACGCTTTAAGTAGTCGAATATTTGTTTCGAGGTCAGACGCCAGCGATCGAAAGAATGAAATGCGAATATGGGATGGACACTAAATGCCGGAACGCAGTCGAGCTGATCACCAGCGGTTTAGTCAGCTCTATCCAGATCTACGCCAATGAGCCCGGATCTCTCGTAAAGTCTTGAGACCACCACATAGTGAAAACCACGCCGCCACCATCATCATTTCAGGCATGGCGTATGGCCATGCGACCGATCAGTCTACTGATCGCTCTTGCGCCCGTCATGTTGGGGACCGCTTTGGGTTACCGGGACTCCGGCACTGCTGATTTGTCCTTGGCTGCTTTGGCGCTGTTGGCTGCACTGCTCATGCAACTGATCACCAATCTGCAAAACGATGTGGGCTATACAGAACGAGGTGCCGAGTACCAAGGCCAACGCATAGGATTGCCCCGCGCAACGGCGCTAGGGTGGCTTACGCCGCGCCAGGTGAAGGTAGCGATACGGGCGCTGTCATGCGTGGCTGCGGCGCTGGGTTGCGCCTTATTTATGCTGCGCGGTTGGCCTGTGCTGGCCATGGGAGCGATGTCTTTGCTGGCAGCGCTTGCCTACATGGGGGGGCCTAAACCCATTGCGTATACCCCCTGGGGTGAGTTGACCGTCCTTGTCTTTTTTGGACCTGTTGCTGTCCTGGGGACGGGATGGTTGCTGACCAGTAGTTTGAGTGCGGTCGGGGTACTGGCTTCCATTGGCATGGGCAGCTTGGCGGCTGCCGCGTTGGCCGTTAACAACCACCGAGATCGGGACCACGACCGCTTGGTCGGCCGTAAGACATTTGCGGTACGCTTTGGTGTCAAGCCATCCCAGCACTTGTTCACCACCTTGCTCGTCACACCGTTTGTCGCTGTGCTTGGCATGGCGTTCTTGGTGGCCAGTATCTGGCCACTCACCGGTTACCTGATGACGCCATTGGTGGTGCGCTTGCGCCGCGACTTTATGAGCTGCCCTGGCGGGTTCTCCTACAACCCAATTTTATTTCGGGCTTTCAAGCTGACGTTGTGGTTCGCTGTGTTGCTGTCCTTAAGTGCTTTCGTGAGCACTTTGAGCACTTAAAGTCGCAATAGTGAAAATACGTTTCACGAAGCGTTGGCAGGGCAGGGCAACCAGCTTTGACGGAACAACGGATTGCCCTGCACGCTTGTGATGACACGTAAGGCACGCTAAAGCGCATTCAACCTCACACAAAAGTCACGAAGCACCCGGTCTCGCAGGATGCGCCCGTCCGCCACCCTGGTGCGCTGCAGCAAAGATTCACTGATCGTTACAATCGGCATCACTGATTCCAGGCAAAACGGGGACAAAACTTTGTTCCCGGACGCGCCAGGTCACGAACAACACCCCCGCTCCTTAGTCCTGCGAAGTTTTTGCGGGTCAGGCACTTCCACGACGCCGACATTCGGCTCAAGGGTGCATAAGGGCTTGATTCCAAAGGAAATTCCATGAGTTTGAAATGCGGCATCGTGGGCTTGCCCAACGTGGGCAAATCCACCCTGTTCAATGCGCTGACCAAGGCGGGCATCGCTGCGGAGAACTACCCCTTTTGTACGATTGAGCCGAATGTCGGCGTGGTGGAGGTGCCTGATCCGCGTCTGGCGCAACTCGCGCAGATCATCACGCCGGAGCGCATCGTTCCCGCCATTGTGGAATTTGTGGACATCGCTGGCTTGGTAGCGGGTGCGTCGACGGGTGAAGGCTTGGGCAACAAGTTTTTGGCCCACATCCGCGAAACAGACGCCACGGTGAACGTGGTGCGCTGCTTTGAAGACGACAACGTGATCCATGTGTCTGGCAAAGTGGACCCGATTGCCGACATTGAAGTGATCCAGACGGAGCTGTGTCTTGCCGACATGCAAGCGGTAGAGAAGGCCTTGCACCGTGTGACCAAAGTGGCCCGCTCGGGCGACAAGGAGTCCCAAAAGCTTGTGGCGATTCTGGAGAAATGCCAAGTTGCGCTGAATGAAGCCAAGCCTGTGCGCACGATTGATTTCAGCAAGGAAGAGTTGCCGCTGCTGAAACAATTCTTCCTGATCACGGCCAAGCCCGCCATGTTTGTGGCCAATGTGTCGGAAGACGGATTTGAAAACAACCCACTCTTGGAGCGGCTCAAGGTCTTTGCTGCGGCCCAAAACGCGCCCGTGGTGGCCATCTGCGCCAAGATGGAAGCCGAAATGTCGGAGATGGAAGACGAAGACAAGGCCATGTTCCTGGCTGAGCTCGGGCAGTCAGAGCCGGGCCTGGACCGCTTGATCCGCTCGGCTTATGCGCTCTTGGGCTTGCAAACTTACTTCACCGCAGGCGTGAAAGAAGTGCGTGCCTGGACGATTCATGTGGGTGACACTGGCCCGCAAGCGGCTGGCGTGATCCACACCGACTTTGAAAAAGGCTATATCCGCGCCCAAACCATTGCGTTTGATGATTTCATCCATTTCAAGGGTGAGCAGGGCGCCAAGGATGCAGGCAAGATGCGCGCTGAAGGCAAGGAATATGTCGTCAAAGATGGCGACGTGATGAACTTCTTGTTCAGTTCTTAAGTCGGTCTTTAAGGCTCGCTCTCACGTTTCTTGTGTGGGAGGCTTGTCTGCCGATGTTTGCAGCACCCGCAGCAGGGTTTGTTGCAGCACCTTGGCGTCGTTGCTGGCGCGGTGGCGGGTGATATTCATCTCCGCCAGCACCAGGGCTTTGGCGGCGTCCCAGCGGGCGAGGTGCGCCTCGTCCAGCAGCTGGCGCAGGTCTTCTAGTTTGAAACTGGGTTGAGCCTCTGCCGCGTCGAACAGGCGGCTGAGCCAGTTGTAGTCGTGATACCAAGCATCGGTATAAACCGTTTGGCCTTTGAGTAAATCGTTGATTCGGTTCGCCACCTCAACCGCAGGTTTGCCGTAGGTTTCCAGGATGCTTCGGTCGACACCGTGTACCTTTTGTGCTGATTCGTCCCAGTGCTTCCAGTCGGGCTCGGGCGTGATCAGTGAGCAATAGGTTTGACCGTCGGGCAAGACCAGCCCGACCTCGATGGGATAGCTCTTTCCACCAAAGCCTGAGGCTTCAAAATCGATAAAGCTGCGTGCTGGCGGAGGCGCTTTGGGGTCTGGGACAGGCGTGGTCATGGGCCATAGTGTCCCGGAAACAGCCAAAGCATGCTGGCCGTCATCACCAGATAGCGCCCAAACTTGCCGATGGCCATGTAGAACAGGCAGGGCCAAAAAGGCAATTTGAGCCAACCTGCCACCGCGCAAAGCGGGTCGCCCACGGCAGGTAGCCACGAGAGCAAGCAGGCTTTGGGACCAAGCTTTTCAAGCCAAGTCAGGGCGCGCAGGTGCATGCCCGTGTTCGGCATCGCCGTATGACGGGTTTTGTCGACCACCTTGTGCGCCCCATAACCCATCCACCAGTCCACGGCACCGCCTAAGGTGTTGCCAGCGGTGGCAACAGCAATGGCGGGCCAAAGGAGATCGGGGTTGAGTTTGACCAGGCCAAACACCACGGGTTCAGAGCCCAGCGGCAGCAAGGTGGCTGAAATGAACGACACCACAAACACCGTGCTGAGGCCAAACTGCGGCAAAGCAAGCGCGGTTAACAGGGCATCTAACCAGGTGGGCATGGCGTGCAGTATAGGCAACTGGCGCGCCACACTTGCATTGTTTGCTGCTGATCAAATAGCGGCCAAATGCTTACATCTTTTGCAAGGCAGGCAGCATACAATCGTGCCTCATTTTTCGGCAACCTGCGCCGCCCCCTTCAGCGACTACTTCGTCTTTATTGCATGCTCATCGGTCAGTACCCGTTAGCCAACAACGTGTTTGTGGCCCCCATGGCGGGTGTCACCGACAGGCCTTTCAGGCAGTTGTGCAAGAACTTAGGCGCGGGCTATGCGGTGAGCGAAATGGTGACGTCGCGCCCTGACTTGTGGGCATCGCTCAAAACCTCGCGCCGTGCAGACCATGCGGGTGAGAGTGGCCCCATCGCCGTGCAGATCGCGGGTACGGATGCGGCCATGATGGCTGATGCTGCGGTCTACAACATTGATCGTGGTGCCCAGATCATCGACATCAACATGGGCTGCCCGGCCAAGAAGGTGTGCAACAAATGGGCAGGATCAGCCCTGATGCAAGACGAGGCGCTGGCGCTGTCCATCGTTGAGGCCGTGGTGGCCGCATGCGTGCCGCACAAGGTGCCGGTTACCCTCAAGATGCGCACGGGTTGGGCGGCAGACCAGCGCAATGCCTTGACCATTGCCAAAGCGGCGGAGCAAGCGGGCGTGCAAATGGTCACCGTGCATGGCCGCACGCGTGAACAGGGCTACAAAGGCTTGGCCGAATACGACACCATTGCGGCGGTTAAAGCCGCACTGCGCATCCCGGTGGTGGCCAATGGCGACATCACCAGCCCACAAAAGGCGAAAGCCGTGCTGGCCTACACCGGGGCTGACGCCGTGATGGTGGGCCGCGCGGCACAGGGGCGGCCCTGGTTGTTTCGTGAGATCACCCACTACTTGGCCACGGGCGAGATGCTGGCGCCGCCGCTGGTCAGTGAAATCAAGCGGATTTTGCTGGCACACCTGCTCGACCACGGCAGCTTGTACGGCGGGATCAGCGGTGTGCGCACAGCGCGCAAACACATCGGCTGGTACGTGAAGGCTTTGCCAGGGGGCGAGGCTTTTCGCGCCCGCATGAATCTGATTGACGATGCTGATCAACAGCACCAGGCGGTAGCCGACTACTTTGATGACTTGGCGCAAGCCACCGACCGACTGCCAGAGCAGGCGTGGGTCGCCCATGATGAATCCCAAAAAGAAGAGATGGAAGAAACCAGCCCATGAGCAAAAAGAATCTGCAAGACAGTGTCCGGCTGAGTCTGGACGGCTATTTCAAAGACCTGCATGGCATTGAGCCTGATGGCATTTATGACATGCTGGTCAAAACCGTGGAGCGTCCTTTGCTGGAAGAGGTGATGGCGCGCGCGGACAACAATCAATCCAAAGCCGCCGAATGGCTTGGCCTGAACCGCAACACCCTGCGCAAAAAACTCGTGGAACACCAACTTTTATGAACGCACTGATCTCCGTCTCGGACAAAACCGGCATCGTCTCCTTGGCGCAGGGCTTGCATGCCTTGGGCATCAAGCTGCTGTCCACCGGCGGCACCGCCAAACTGCTGGCCGAGCAAGGTCTGCCGGTCACCGAAGTGGCGGACATGACGGGCTTCCCCGAGATGCTGGATGGCCGCGTCAAGACCTTGCACCCCAAGGTGCACGGCGGTCTTTTGGCGAGGCGCGATTTCCCCGAACACATGGCGGCCATCAAGGCGCACGGCATCGACACCATCGATCTGCTGGTCGTCAATCTTTACCCGTTTGAAGACACGGTAGCCAAGCCCGGCTGCACGCTGGAAGACGCGATTGAAAACATCGACATTGGTGGCCCGGCCATGGTGCGCAGCGCAGCCAAGAACTGGAAAGACGTGGCCGTGTTGACCGACGCCACTCAGTACGCCACTGTTTTGCACGAATTGAAAGAACAGGGCAGCGTCAGCCAGAAGACCAAGTTTGCGTTGTCGGTGGCCGCATTCAACCGCATCAGCCAATATGACGGCGCGATCAGTGACTACCTGTCACGCATCCAGGAAGACGGCTCGCATGCGCTGTTCCCTGCGCAATCCAACGGCCGCTTTGTCAAGCTGCAAGACCTGCGCTACGGCGAGAACCCGCACCAGCAAGCCGCCTTCTACCGCGACCTGTACCCAGCGCCTGGCTCGCTCGTCACTGCCGTGCAGTTGCAGGGCAAGGAACTCAGCTACAACAACATTGCGGACGCCGATGCCGCCTGGGAGTGCGTGAAGAGTTTTGAAGAATCCGCCTGTGTGATCGTCAAACACGCCAATCCCTGCGGCGTGGCCGTGGGTGCTGACCCGCTTGAGGCGTACAGCAAAGCGTTCCAGACCGACCCTACCTCGGCTTTTGGCGGCATCATTGCCCTTAACCGCACGCTGGACGGCGCTGCAGCGCTACAAATTTCAAAGCAATTCGTCGAAGTGTTGATGGCCCCAGGCTATACCGCAGAAGCGCTGGAAGTGTTCAAGTCCAAGGTCAATGTGCGCGTGTTGCAGATTGACTTGCCTTCTGGCGGTGCCACGGCCTGGGCCAAGGGCCAAAACGCGATGGACGTGAAACGCATCGGGTCAGGTCTGCTGATGCAAACGGCGGACAACCACGAGTTAACACTTGCTGACTTGAAGGTGGTGACCAAGGTTCAACCCACGCCAGAGCAATTGCAAGACTTATTGTTTGCCTGGAAGGTGGGCAAGTTCGTCAAGAGCAATGCCATCGTCTTCTGCAAGGGCGGCATGACCATGGGCGTGGGGGCAGGGCAGATGAGTCGCCTGGATTCAGCCCGCATTGCCAGCATCAAGGCCGGTCACGCAGGTTTGAGTTTGGCGGGTACGGCGGTGGCCAGCGATGCTTTCTTCCCCTTCCGCGACGGACTGGATGTGGTGGTGGACGCAGGTGCCACCTGTGTGATCCAGCCTGGTGGCTCGATGCGAGACCAAGAAGTCATTGACGCCGCCAACGAGCGCGGTGTGGCCATGGTGTTCTCTGGTGTGCGGCATTTCCGGCATTGATGTGATCGCCGTTTAAGAGGCCAGCGGCGAGCCAATGAGGGGCTTGCCAAAGGTCCCGGGACTTTGGTCCCGGGCCTTAGGACGGATGTTCATTCTCCTGTGATTGGCATAGATTCAAGTGAGCGCGTGCAGAGCACGCTGCGCTGCCAACACTTGAAAGGGACATGTCATGGCCAGTACTGTTTTTGCGATCGCCAGCAATCATCCTGGTGCACGTGGCGGCTTCGCTCGCCAGCGGCCAGCAGAGCGCCGTCAAGTCACCAAGCCATTGGCGGCTTTTGACAGCACCGCATGCGACCGAGACTTGCACCGTTATTTTGTTGACAGCGTGACCGAGCTTGACTGCAGTGCTTATTTGCAAGGTGACCGCCCCTCCACGATTCGCCGCATTGAGCAGTGGCTAACACCTAAAATTGTCGATGCGCGCGCGTTGGAGCTGGGTTGCGGCACCGGCTTTTGGACGCAAACCCTGGCCAAAGTTGCGCGCGGCGTGGTGGCCGTTGATCGTGTGCAACCCGCGCTGGATATGGCGGCCGAGCGCGTACCCGGGCGCCCCGTACGCTTTGTCCACGACGACATTTACGACATTGTGGGGACTGAGGGACGTTTTAATGCAGCGTTTGCCGGATTCCTTTTCTCGCACATCCCCAAGTCAAGGCGACCAGAATTTTTTGCAGCCCTTAGCCGTGTGCTGGTGCCAGGGGCGGAGGTGGTGTTGATCGATGACCTGCGCGTCGAGGCGGCGACGTCGCGGATCGTGGACATCGACGCCGATGGCAATACCTATGAGACGCGTCGCACTCAAAACGGCGTAAATCACCGTGTGCTGAAGAACTATCCCTCAGAAACTGAACTGATGCTTGCCGCCGCCAAGCACGGTGTACGTGCGAAATACCTTGAATGGGATTACTACTGGACGTTGGCGTTTGCAGCAGCCTAGGGAGGCAGAATTAGCATAAAAAACAAGGCTTTCGGCATATTGCATATGCCTTGTTAGCTATCAAAATTATAGTTTTTTGAACGCGTCTGCTGCTGCGGCCACAGTGGCTGCAATGTCCTCGTCGCTGTGTGCTGCGCTTACAAATCCTGCTTCATAGAGCGCAGGTGCAATGTAGACGCCTTGGTCCAGCAGACCGTGGAACAGGGCGTTGAAGCGGGCACTGTCACTCTTCATCACCGTGGCATAGTTTTGCGGCAAGTCGGCTAACAAAAAGAAGCCGAACATCCCGCCCTGGCAGTCAGCGCTGAAGGGCACGCCCGCCTTAGCAGCTTGCGCCTTCAGTCCGTTGACCAGCGTTTGAGTCTTGGTGCTCAAGGCGTCCCAAAAGCCGGGTTTCTGGATTTCACGTAAGGTCGCCAGGCCGCAGGCAGTGGCGACAGGGTTGCCTGACAAGGTGCCCGCCTGGTAAACCGGGCCTTGCGGCGCGAGTTGTTCCATGATGGCGCGAGGACCTCCAAAGGCGGCCAGCGGCATGCCGCCACCGATGACCTTTCCAAGTACGGTCAGATCAGGTTTGAAGCCAGGGATGGACTGTGCATAGATCGACTGGGCAGATCCCAGGGCCACGCGAAAGCCCGTCATCACTTCATCCAGAATCAGCAAGGCACCGTACTGGGTACACAGTTCGCGGCAGCGTTGCATGAAGGGGACGGACGCCCGCACCAAATTCATGTTGCCTGCAATCGGCTCGATGATCAGGCAGGCCAGTTCCTTGCCATGCTCAGCAAAGGCTTCTTCGAGTTGCTGCACATTGTTGTATTCCAGCACCAGCGTGTGCTGCACCACTTCTGGCGGTACACCTGCGCTGGTGGCTGTGCCAAAAGTGGCCAAACCCGAGCCTGCCTTGACCAGAAGGGCATCTGCATGGCCGTGATAGCAGCCTTCAAATTTGATGAGTTTGCTGCGGCCTGTTGCGCCACGGGCGAGGCGAATGGCGCTCATCCCCGCTTCGGTGCCGGAGCTGACGAGGCGCACCATGTCCATGCTGGGTACGAGCTTGAGGATTTCTTCGGCTAATTCGATTTCGCGCTCGGTTGGCGCCCCGAAGGAGAAACCGTCAAGTGCTGCTTTTTGCACCGCTTCCAGCACCACCGGGTTGCCGTGGCCCAGGATCATGGGGCCCCAGGAGCCGATGTAGTCGATGTAGCGGGTGCCCTCCGCATCCCAGAAATAGGCCCCTTGGGCGCGCTGCACAAAGCGTGGTGTGCCGCCTACCGCCTTGAAAGCGCGTACGGGCGAATTGACGCCACCAGGAATGACTTTCTTGGCGCGTTCAAACAGGGATTCGTTGGTGTGTGTCATCGGAGAACTTATCTTTGATCGAAAAATCAGTGGCGTGTTTAGCTGAAACTGGGGTCTGTGGGGTCAACAAGGTCGGTTGCCTTATCGCTCTCTTCAGCGCTGTCTTCTTCCTCGGGCTGAGCCCAAAACAGACGGTCTGGCAACACGTGGCCCATGCCGGGCCGAAAACCCGCGTTCAAGCAGCGGTCGAGGTAGCTCAGTGCTTCCAGTGTGGCAGCGCCCAAGTCTTCACCTGTAGCCAAAAGAGCGGCCAGCGCGGCGGAAAGGGTGTCGCCTGAGCCGCTGAAGCTTGCTTCAAAACGCTCAAAGTGGCGGCTTTCAATCACGCTCTCGGGGCTGGCGAGTACGTTGTCGATTTGCTGCTCGGGCAGGGGAATACCCGTCACCAAGGTGTAGGCAACGCCGTACTCATGGGCAGCACGGGCAATGTCACGTGCGCCTGGTGGGCGCTCACTCTCCCAATCCGGCAGCAACCAGCGCCACAGCGTACTGTGGTTACCGACCAAAACCGTCGTCTGTGGCAACAAAAGCTCCCGAAAGGCATCTTGGTAGCTGTCGATTTTGACATCGTCCCACCAAGACAAGTTGGGCATATACGCCACCAGCGGAATATTGGGGTAATCGGTGGATATCTCGGCAATGGCGCTCAGATTCTCGGGGCTGCCCACAAAACCCACTTTGAAGACCTGGACAGGCACATCTTCCAGAATAGACCGGGCCTGCTCCGTGACCGCTTCGTCGCTGAATTCAAAGTGATCGAAGATTTCACCGGTATCTCGCGAATAGGCCCCGGACATGACGGGAAGTGCGTGAGCGCCTACTGACGCAACAGCCGTGATGTCTGCAGCCAAGCCACTGGCACCACTGGGGTCATTGGCATTGAAGCAAAGAATGCAGGCCGGTTGAGAATCGGCCCCAACGTCAGTATCACCGGAGCTAGGAAGGGGGTTGGTTGGCATGCGGTATGGTGGGCGAAATGTTGGGCGTGGGGGTCTTGGCCACATCTATACAATGGGTAAATTCGCGCGTTTTGTCAGGGTATTGTGGGGGCACCCATGGATACGGTCGACAAAAACGCTAAAGTCCCTAGAAAGTAGAGTGTCTGTGTCCGATTCTAAAACCTGGATGTGTTTGATTTGTGGCTGGATTTATGACGAAACCCAAGGCGCTGCCGACCATGGCATTGCCCCAGGCACACCCTGGGCGTTGGTACCCATGAACTGGACCTGTCCAGAATGCGGTGCCCGCAAAGAAGATTTCGAAATGGTGCAGATTTGATCGGGTGCAGCGCACCCCTATGCGACACGAGCGATTAAGCGCTTGGAGGATATCTAAGTGAGCATGCCGGACTCTGGTGTCAAGGTACTGGTAATCGACGATAGCAACACTATCCGTCGCAGTGCCGAAATTTTTCTCAAGCAGGCAGGGCATGAAGTCATGCTGGCCGATGACGGGTTTGATGCGTTGGCCAAGGTCAATGACTATCAACCTCATGTCATCTTCTGTGACATCCTCATGCCCCGGCTGGATGGCTATCAGACCTGCGCCATCATCAAACGAAACGAGCAGTTTGCCAAGGTGCCTGTCGTGATGCTGTCTTCCAAAGATGGTGTTTTTGACAAGGCCAGGGGCCGCATGGTGGGGTCACAGGATTACCTGACCAAGCCCTTTAGCAAGGGCCAGTTACTGCAAGCGGTCAAGCAATATGCTGTCCGACAGGAGGATGCCGCTGATGGCCATTCATAACGTATTAGTGGTTGACGATTCGCGCACCGAGCAGATGTACCTGACCGATTTGCTGCAAAAGATGGGCATGAAGGTTCGCAGTGCGGGCAGTGCCGAGGACGCTTACAAGCAGCTTGAGGCCCAGAAGCCGGATTTGATCTTGATGGATGTGGTGATGCCTGGGCAAAACGGGTTTCAATTGACCCGCTCCATCAGCCGCAATCCAGCCTTTGCTGATGTGCCCATCATCATGTGTACCAGTAAGAACCAGGAAACTGACCGGGTTTGGGGCATTCGACAAGGCGCGAAAGACTACATCACCAAGCCGGTGAGTGGGGCCGAACTGTCGGCCAAGATCAAGGCCTTGGGCTGATACGCAGGGTTCGCCATGGCAAACCGTGAAGCCCTCAAAGATTTGAATACCCGTCTGGCCAGCCGGCTGCAAGCCGCACGTACCGACGACGTTGCCGCTGCTTGGCTCGCCGTGGAAGCTGGCGGGGCGAAATACCTGCTGCCTTTGGCCCAGGCGGGGGAGATTTTTCCTTGGACGGCTGTGATGTCCGTGCCTTACGCGCAAGCGTGGTTCTTGGGGGTCGCCAATTTGCGCGGCGGGTTGTTCGGTGTGGTGGATTTGGCTTCGTATGTGACCGGGGGCAAAGCGTCCCATTCCCCGGCTGTCGCAAGCTCGGACCAAGCGCGGGCTGAGTCCCGTTTGGTGAGTTTTAATGCGGCACTGGAAATCAATTGCGTCGTTCTCGTAGATCGGTTGGCGGGGCTTCGCCATGCCAATGTTTTTGCCTGGAGTGAAGCTCCGGGTGCTGACGCGCCCCCTTACTTCGGTGCCAGCTATGTCGATGCCGCTGGTGTGCATTGGCAGTCGTTAGATCTCTTGGCCATGTCTCGCCAGCCCGAATTTTTAAGTATCAGTGCTTGAGCTACCTGAAAGCCGATGATGTCTTTAGTCGATAAATTGAAAACCATGCTGGTGCGCGAACAAGCCGCACAACCAGCGAGCGGGCTGAGCATGGCAAGCACGGGCGCGGACGACAGTGGTGCAGACCGAAGTGGTGCACCCACAGAGTCGGCCACCAGCGTCTTTGGCACGGTCTTTCCTTCTGTTTCGCAAGATGAGCCTTTTTCGCAAGGCACACAAACGCATCAGGATGTTCAGCATTCCATCCTGGCCGAGCTGCCGCCAGCAGAGGGCGAAGAGGTTTCTTTGCCACTGCTTGGCAAGCGGGCTGCTGTGTATCAGCGCCGAATTCTGACGGTATTGCTGAGCGTTGCGCTCTTGGTTTTGGCCTTGGTCGCCTTTTTTGCGCTGCGTCAGGCGGATATCGTGGCGCAACAAGTGGCTGCCACGGGGCAGTCATTGATGCAATCGCAGCGCTTGGCCAAATCCGTGTCGCAAGCACTGGTGGGTAACACTGGTGCCTTTTCTGACTTGACCGAAAGCTCAAGTGTGTTGGTCAGCACCGCGCGTGGCCTCAAGGATGGCAACGCAGAAATGCGCATCAGCGCGCTGGGTGCTGTCTACGACGACAACTTGAACAAGATCTTGCCATTGGTTGATCGTGCCGAAAAGAATGCACGCGTTGTCACGGCTCAGCAATCTATCTTGACGCAGGTGGGCAGTTCGCTGCGCACCATCAATCGCCAGTCGGCTGATTTGCTGGAAATCGCCGAAACCGTGTCGTCGCTCAAGCTGCAGCAGAACGCATCGGCGTCTGAAATCTCGGCAGCTGGGCAACTGGTGATGCTGACCCAGCGCATTGGCAAATCGGCCAATGAGTTTTTGATGTCAGAGGGTGTCAGCGCTGAGGCCGTGTTTTTGTTGGGTAAGGACCTGAATTCATTCAAGGAGATCACCCGTGGCTTGCTCGACGGCAGCGGTGAACTGCGGCTGGGCGCAGCACGCGACCCTGAGATTCGTGAGCGCCTGGAAGCCCTGCTCAAACAATACGAAGAAACGCGCCAGCAAGCGGGCGCGATTCTGGGCAACTTGCAAGGACTGGTCGCGGCGCGTGAAGCACAGTCCGCCATTGTGGCTGACAGTGAGCCGCTGCGACGCAACCTGAGTGAGCTTCAGTCGCAGTTATCGACACAGTCTGGCTTAGGTATCGGTGCAGTCGGAGCCCTGGCCGCCGCGGCGCTGTTTGCACTGCTGTGCGCTGCTGGTTTGGCTTATGTTCAGCTTCAAGACAGCCGCAAACGTCAGTCGTTGGCTGAGCTCCAGCGAACCGAGGCCGTCCGCCAAGAAAAAGAAGCCAAACGGGTCAACGACGCAAACCAGGCGGCCATTTTGCGCTTGATGAACGAATTGCAAACCGTGGCCGAAGGGGACTTGACGCAGGAAGCCACAGTGACTGAAGACATCACGGGCGCGATTGCGGATTCCGTGAATTACACGGTCGAAGAACTGCGCTCTTTGGTCAGCAACGTGCAGGCCACGGCGACGCGAGTGGCCACCACCACGGCACAGGTGGACGAAACCTCAACCGAATTGCTGGCGGCATCCACCGAGCAGTTGCGTGAAATTCAAAACACAGGTCAGGCAGTGTTGGGCATGGCCTCACGCATTAACCTGGTGTCGTCTCAAGCGCAAGAATCGGCTCAGGTGGCACGCCAGTCGCGCGTGGCTGCCGAATCGGGGTTGAGTGCGGTGCAAAACGCCATTGAAGGCATGAACTCCATTCGGGATCAAATCCAGGAAACGTCTAAGCGCATCAAGCGCCTGGGTGAGTCATCGCAAGAGATTGGTGAGATCACCGAACTCATTTCTGACATTACCGAGCAAACCAACGTGCTGGCCTTGAATGCCGCGATTCAGGCGGCGTCTGCGGGCGAAGCTGGGCGCGGCTTTTCGGTGGTGGCGGAAGAGGTGCAGCGTTTGGCCGAACGTTCGGCAGACGCGACCCGGCAAATCTCAACGCTGGTTAAAGGCATTCAAACCGATACGCAGGACGCCGTAGCCGCCATGGAGCGCTCTACTCAGGGCGTTGTGGAAGGTGCCAAGCTGTCAGACAACGCGGGTACTGCATTGCAAGAAATTGACCACGTCTCCCGCAAATTAGCCGAGCTGATCGAACAAATCTCCCAAGCCACCTCCAGCGAGGCGGCTTCAGCCAATGTGGTGGCGCGCAATATTCAGCATATTTTTGCGGTGACCGAGCAAACGGGTGCAGGGACACGCTCTACCGCGCAGCAGGTGCGGGAGTTGTCGCAAATGGCCCAAGAGTTGCGGCAGTCTGTGGCCCGATTCAAAATCGCCTGACCAGGTAACGCAGAACCATGTCGTTAACCGATACATCCCACACCGCCTCGGAACTTGACGTTCCGCTCAATGACCTGGGCCCGCTTGCGTGGGTACTGGAAGAGCTTCGAAAGGCGATGGCAAATGCCACGCGTGCCCTGAGGCGATTCGCCCAGGAAACACGTGGTTTAGCACCGTCTGAGCTTGAAATTCATGACTCAAGCCAGTTGCGCATCGCACGTCAGCACTTGCACCAGGCCGCAGGTGCTGCTGAGATGGTGGGCCAGGCTTCTCCGGCCAGTTTGCTTCTGGCGATGGAATCTGCGACCCAGTATTTTGCGCAGCACCCGGAGCGCTGCACTGAAGAGGCCGCTAGCCGCATTGAACGTGCAGGCTTTGGCTTGATGCAGTACTTTGAGTCAGTGCTGAATGGCAAACCCACATCTGCCGTGGCGCTGTTTCCGCAGTACCGGGATATTCAGGCCTTAGCAGGCAATGACCGCGTTCACCCGGCTGATTTATGGTCGGTTCACTGGGCTTGGCAAGATCCAGAAATTCCCCAAACCGTGGCACCGCTGGGCTACGACACCCAGGCTAAAGCTCATTTTGAGCAGGCCATACTGCAGTGCATCAAGTCGCAAGACGGTGAGGCGGCGCGGTTTTTACGCGATTTGACCCTGGGTTTTGCCGCTACGCAAACAGCACGTCAGCCGCTGGTTTTTTGGAAGCTATGCGCTGGATTTTTTGAGGCCAATGCACTGGGGCTATGTGCCAAAGACGTGCACGTCAAGCGGGCAACCTCACGCATATTGCAGCAGTTCAGCGCATTGGTTCGCGGTGAGTTGGGGGTGCCAGACCGTCTGGCACAAGACATTCTTTTCTTCTGTGCTCAGGCACGTCCCACACCGGAAATGACCGCGCCCGTGCTGAATGCGGTACGGCAAACGTTTGGTGTTGCCAACTGGATCCCCGTGGACTACGAGCGCAGTCCCTTTGGGGCCTTCGATCCCGCGCTGTTGGTGCAGGCCCGAAAACGCATTGCATCGGTCAAAGAGGCTTGGTCTTCTGTTGCTGGCAACGATTTAGGTCGACTACGCGGGCTGGTGGATCAGTTCAGCTTGGTGTCCGATTCACTGATTAAATTACATCCCCAAAGTGGCACGCTGGCGGTATGCCTGCGTCAAGCGGCAGACGCCACGGCGCGTTCAGGTGTTGCGCCATCGCCTGCGCTGGCGATGGAAGTAGCCACGGCGGTGATGTTTCTCGAGGCCGCATTTGAAGAGTTGGATCCGAACGATCAGCAGTTAGGCAAACGTACCGCTCGCTTGGCGCAACGGCTGCAGCGGGTGCAGTCTGGTGGGCAAGCCGAACCGCTAGAGCCCTGGATCGAAGAGCTTTACCACCGTGTGAGTGACCGTCAAACCATGGGCAGTGTGGTGGGCGAGTTGCGCGGTTCCTTAGACGAAATCGAGCGAACGCTGGACCAGTATTTCCGGGAGCCCTTAGAGCTGAGTTTGCTCACGCCGGTGCCTGGTCAACTAACGCAAATGCGCGGCGTTTTGTCCGTGCTGGGCCTGGATCAGGCTGTTAAGTCGGTTTTGCGCATGCGCCAAACCGTTGAAGACCTGATGGCGTCCCGCATTGACATGTCCCCCGACAGCGCTGCTCAAGTGTTCAGCGGCCTGGGGAACAACCTGGGGGCGCTTGGTTTGCTGTTTGACATGCTGAGCTATCAGCCCGTCCTAGCCAAAAAGCTCTTTATCTTCAACGAGATCTTGGGAGAGCTCCAGCCTCTGATGGGTCGCATGACCTCCTCAGGACTGGTCAAACCGCTGGCAGCTGAGCCGCCACCGTTGGCCAAGATACCCACGGTCTTTGCTGCGACACCTGCCGCGGTTCCTGCTTCACCGCCAGTGACTGCCATTGCAACAAAGGGAGTGGTTCCCCCAGATGCACGGACGCTGGCTGAGCCAGACGATGACAGCGCAAGCGATTTTCAAGCGACTAACTTTGCCGCCTCGGATTCTGACTACCTGTTGGCCGACACCACTTTTGCGGCCACATCGCTCGGTTTGCCTCAGGATGCACCATCCACACTACCGCCCTTGGATTTGCCAGCGGACATGCTGGATTTGCCAACCTCTTTTGTCTACGGCGGGGCACCCATACCGCCAGCGCCAGTCACCGCAACTGTTACCCCGCCCGTTGCAGCACCGTTAGCAGCACCTGCGACAGAAACATTTGCAAGCCCGACGCCGGCCTCAGTGCCAACATTGCGCCCTGTCGATTTGGTCGAGGATTTGAGCCAAGACGAGCTTGACGCCGAAGAGGCTGAGTTGCAAGGCATTTTCCTGGACGAAGCCCGCGAAGTGGTGGAGACTGGCAAGCTGGCAGTGGCCGTGCTGGGCAGCGACCCCTCTAACCTTGACCAATTGACCGCCTTGCGGCGTGCTTTCCATACGCTAAAAGGCAGCTCGCGCATGGTGGGGCTGAACCTGTTCGGTGACGCTGCGTGGTCCATGGAGCAGGTGCTGAATACCTGGCTGGCTGATCGAAAACCTGCCAGCACGGAGCTGCGCGCCCTGTCTGATCAAGCCCTTAGCGCGCTGGAGCAGTGGACAAAGGACATTGCCCGAGGTGCAGCCAGAAACTGGACGCCGCGCGCTTTTCAGACCTCTGCAGACGCCATGCGGCTCGAAAACCGCTATGTGCCTTTGCACTGGGCCGATGTGGCCTTCAGCGTACCCAGTGAGCCGATGCCGCTTGATCTTCCCCAGATCGATGCACTGCCGCATATTCCTGAGCCAATCGAAGCAGCGCAAATCGAACCTGCGGCCACACCGCCGGTCGAGCTGTCCTTGCCAGACTTTGTGCCTGATCATCTTGTTCCAGATCTCGTGCCGGAGCCTGAACTTGTGGCGTTGGATGAGGTCCCTGTCAAACCTGGACATGATGCGCTGGATGAACTTGATTTGGTCGCAGACGCTGCGACCGAGCCAGACTTCAATTTTGACGATACCGGGGACTTGACCCCAGAAGAATTGGCTCGCCAATTTTTTGGCGAAGACGCGACGATCAACACAGTCGACACCGTCAACCCCGTCGACGCAGTCGCGGATGTCAGCACCGAGCTTCCCGAGATCGAAGCCATTGACCTGGTGGAGATGGAGGCAATGCCACCCGTCGACGTTGAACACGACGATTTGGCGTTGGACCTGCACGCGCTTGAGAAAGCCCTGAGCGCGGAGGTGGCTGCAGCCCCAAGCCCTGTCCCAACCCTTATACCGCCCGAACTGGTTGCGGCGCAGGCGTCCGAATCTCAATTCGGTCTGGATGAAACGGAAGAGCACACCAAAGTCATTGGCAATCTGCGCATCAACATTGCGCTGTACAACGTCTTCTTGAACGAAGCCGATGAGTGGTCGCGCCAGCTTCAGACCGAGCTGGGTGAATGGACCTTGGAGTTGCACCGCCGCATCAGTGAAAGCACGATTGGACTGGCGCATTCATTGGCAGGGAGTTCTGCCACCGTTGGCTTCACCGCTTTGTCCGGCATGGCACGCATGCTTGAGCACGCCTTGCAGTGGGTGCAATCCACTGACGCGGGAACACCTGAGCAGGCCCATGTGTTTAACGACACAGCGGAAGACATCCGCCGACTGCTGCATCAGTTCGCTGCGGGCTTCCTGAAAGAGCCCAAGCCAGAAATTCTGAGGCGCTTGACTGACCTGTTGGACCAGCAGGCCCAAAGTGACGGTCAGCACGGTGCAAAACAGGATGCCACGCTGCAAATGTTGGCACCCAGCAGTCCATCAGAGCCCATGACGGACGTGGATGCTGTTGTTGCGCCTGTGTTGCCTGCTGAACCGATTGCCATGCAGCCTGTTGAGCCGGTGCATGCCGTGGTGCCGGAACCCGTTTTGGCGGCGCCTGTCAGCCAAGTCCCATCAACGCCTGCTGCCATAGTCCTCGACGAATCCTCAGATGAAGAAGGGGACTTGGAGGGCGAAGATGCGATAGACCCAGAGCTTTTTGCGCTGTTTGAAGAAGAGGCGCAAGACCTGTTGCCGCAACTTGGCGGTGCCCTGCGTCAGTGGGTGGCGCGTCCGGACAATGTCAGCGCCCGCGCCGAAACACTTCGGGTTTTGCACACGCTCAAAGGCAGTGCGCGCCTCGCTGGTGCTAATCGCCTGGGCGAACGTGCGCACCGGATGGAATCCGCCATTGAACGCTTGGGTGCCAGGGGCTTTGACGCCCGCGAAGCGGCGCCTGGGGGACGACTGGAAGCCTTATTAGGTCGCTTTGATATCCTTCAAGCCAGTTTTGACGGTTTGCGCATGCGTACCGCTCAATTGGGCGACTCGGCTGCCCATGCAGCTCCCCCCAGCGTGGCTGAGATGGGGCCGACTGATCTGGCCCATGACATGCTTGCTGCGCCGACAACGCCACCGTTGCAGGCACCGAGCATTCCTCAGGAAGATGTAGCTGCCAATGCCATAGCAGCGACACATGTGCTGGCCGCACCTGTGTCACCCGCGCAAGCTGGGGCGCTGCGTCAACCTGGTCAAGCCGTGCGCATTCGCTCGCAATTGCTCGATAAGTTGGTCAACCAAACGGGTGAGGTCATGATGACCCGCGCCCGATTGGAAGCGGGCGTTGGCCAGATGCGTTCATCGCTCAGCGACCTGACCGATAACCTGGACCGCTTGCGCAAACAACTTCGCGATGTTGAACTGCAGGCCGAGTTGCAAATGCAGTCGCGCATGGCGCAGACCAAAGACATTGACCGCGGATTTGATCCACTGGAATTCGACCGCTTTACCCGGGTGCAAGAACTCACGCGCATGATGGCGGAATCGGTCAACGACGTCGCTACCGTGCAGCGCAGTTTGCTGCGCACCGTGGACACGGCTGAAGCTGATCTGATTGCGCAGGGGCGCCAAACGCGCGAATTGCAGCGCGATTTGCTGCGTACTCGCATGATCGAGTTCGACACCATTGTCGAGCGCCTGTACCGTGTGGTGCGCCAAGCCGCCAAGGAGTGTGGCAAACAGGTCAAGCTGGACATCACGGGTGGTGCGATCGAGATGGATCGCGGCGTGCTGGACCGCATGACGCCTGCGTTTGAGCATTTGCTGCGCAACGCCGTTGCCCATGGAATAGAGCTGCCTGCCGTGCGTGAGGCCGCTGGCAAGCCTGCCATTGGGGCGATCTCGATTGTGCTGAACCAGGAAGGCAACGACGTCTCTGTCTCGTTCGCTGATGATGGCGCAGGCCTGGATCAACACCGCATCTTTGAGAAAGCCTTGCGCATGGGCTTGGTCCAGAAGGACCAGGTCATGTCCTCGGACGAGATGATCCGGTTGGTGTTCATGCCAGGCTTCACCACCGTCGCCCAGGTCACCGAACTGGCCGGGCGCGGCATTGGCATGGACGTGGTGCGCTCCGAAGTGCTGGCCTTGGGCGGTCGGATTGAGTCCGAGACCCAGGCAGGACGGGGCACGCAGTTCAAACTGGTGTTGCCATTGACCACCGCTGTCACCCAAGTCGTCATGCTGCGGGCCGGGCGGCTTGCCTTTGGCGTACCTGCGAACTTGGTGGAGATGGTCCGACGCATCAATTCGCCGGAGTTGGCAGAGGTGTACTCAGCTGGCAGCTATGTATTTGGTAGCGAAACCTTGCCCTTTTTCTGGTCTGGCTCACTATTGCAATTGCAGGGTGTTAGCGAAGACCAGGGCACGCAAAGCGGCACGGTCATCATCTTGCGCAGTGCCCAGCAGCGCGTCGCCTTGCATGTGGATGAAGTTTTAGGCAACCAGGAGGTGGTGGTCAAAAACCTCGGGCCTCAGTTGTCAGGCATGCCAGGTTTGTCGGGCATGACGGTGTTGGCCTCCGGTGCTGTGGTGCTGATCTACAACCCTGTCGCCTTGGCGGCGGTGTATGGCGAGCGTGCGCATCAGTTTCAAAAAGCGCAGGTCAGCGCAGCAGGCCGGTTTGAAAAGGTGCCTAGCACCAAGACCGAGAGCCAGCAAGCAGGCGTACCGTTGGTGTTGGTAGTGGATGACTCCATCACCGTTCGCCGCGTCACACAGCGCTTGCTGCAGCGTGAAGGCTACCGCGTGGCCTTGGCAGTGGACGGCGTGCAAGCGCTGGAGCGCCTGCGCGAAGAGCTGCCGACGGTGGTGCTGTCCGACATCGAGATGCCGCGCATGGATGGGTTTGAGCTGGCCCGCACGATTCGTGCAAGCGAGGAATGGAAGGCGCTGCCCATCATCACCATCACCTCACGCATGGCTGAAAAGCACCGCGAGCATGCACGGGAGATCGGCGTCAACCACTACTTGGGCAAGCCCTATTCTGAAGAAGAGTTGCTGGGCTTGATTCGGCGCTACGCCCGGGAAGCGGCAGAGGCCTGAGGCTTTTTGACCACGGCGTAGCGTGCCAAGGTCTGGTTTCTGGCAACGTCGTGTTGAACCAGTGGGTGAGGGTAGTCGCGCCCCAGTTCTAGTTTCGCGTCCTTAAATGCAGCGGGGCTGGCCGTCCAGGGTTGATGAATCAATGAATTGGATAAGCCGGCCAGTTGCGGCAAATAGCGGCGAATGAATTTGCCCTCAGGATCGAACCTCAAGCTTTGGCTGACCGGGTTAAAGATGCGAAAGTAAGGTTGCGCATCACAGCCACTTGAGCTTGCCCACTGCCAACCGCCATTGTTGGCGGAGAGGTCAAAGTCATTCAAATGTTCGGCAAAAAACCGCTCGCCCCAGCGCCAATCAATGCCAAGGTCTTTCACCAAAAAACTGGCGACCACCATGCGCAGGCGATTGTGCATGTAGCCCGTTTGCAGGATTTGCATCATGGCGGCGTCCACCAGCGGGTAGCCTGTGCGGCCTTCACACCAGGCCTTGAACAAGGCTTTAGCATGGGCGCCATGCTCCCACTTGATCGCGTCGTAGTCTTTCTTAAAACTGCGCTGCGTCACATGCGGGTGGTGAAACAAGATGCTCGCGTAAAAATCCCGCCAAATCAGCTCGCTCAACCAGACTGCCGCACCTGCGCTTCCCTCTGCGCTCAGTTGGTTTGCAAGTGAAGCCAACTGACGCACAGACACGGTGCCAAAACGCAAATGCACGCCCAGGTAGCTTGGGCCTTTGACGGCCGGAAAATCCCGCGTTTGGTGGTAATGGTCAATGCGGTCCAGAAAATCGTTCAAGAGTTGCGTCGCCCCGTGCATGCCTGTTGGAATCTTCAACTGCGCCAAATTGGTCGACTCCAAGCCCAAGGCTTGCAAGGTCGGCAGCTCTCGCTGCCATGAGGCACTCCCTGATGCAGGCTGTTTGGCCAGTGCCTGGGCGTATTTTTCAGTCGGGTAGGGCTTCAGGTAAAACGCATCTACTTTTTTGAGCCAAGCATTCTTGTAGGGCGTGAACACACTAAAAGGCATGCTGCTTTGGGTCAGCACTTCGTCGCGCTCGAAAATCACATGGTCTTTGCTGGTATGAAAACTGATGCCCATACCTGACAGCGCACCGCGCACCACGGCGTCGCGGGCCATCGCATCTGGTTCGTAGTCATGGTTGGTGAACACGACTTGTGCCCCCAGTGTCTTGGCCAACTGCGGCACTGCTTCGCGTGCCGCGCCGTGCAGGGTGATCAAACCCGCTGCCTCAGGCCCCGCCAACTTGCGCAATTCGGAGTCAAGCTCACGCACTGATTCGTGGATGAACTCGACGCGACGGTCTTGACGCGGCAATGCATCCAAAATCTCCGTATCAAACACAAACACGCAGTGCACTTGCTGGCAGCTCTTCAGGGCATAAAAAAGCGCAGCGTTGTCTCGCACACGCAAATCACGCCGAAACCACATCAATCCTGTCTTAAAAGTCTGTGCAGTCATGGATTGCGAACACGCCCTCGTTAAAATCAACAAATGTCCGCTGATTTTGCCCTTACCAATTTGACACACCATTTTTTGATGGCGATGCCAGGGTTGAAGGACGACACCTTTGCCAAGAGCGTGGTGTATTTGTGTGAGCACAGCGAGCGCGGTGCGCTCGGCCTGGTGATCAACAAGGCCAGTGACATCAACATGCAAGGCCTGTTTGCCAAGCTGGATTTACCACTTACCCGGGCAGATATTGCCAAAAGCCCCGTGCTGCAAGGCGGCCCGGTGCAGACCGAACGAGGTTTTGTCTTGCACGAAGCCGTCTTTGCCGAAGCCGACAAGCCCACCGATCCCGTGTACGCGTCCACCATGACGATTGCGGGCGGCCTGGAAATGACCACTTCCAAAGACGTGCTGGAAGCACTTTCGGGCGGTGGCGGGCCACGCAAGCTGCTGATCACTCTGGGCTATTCCGCCTGGGGAGAAGGCCAGCTGGAATCTGAGTTGGCAGAAAACTGCTGGCTGACGGTGGCGGCAGATCAGGCGGTGATTTTTGATACGCCCATTGAGCAGCGCTACGACAAAGCCTTGGCGCTACTGGGTTTGGAGTCGTGGATGCTGTCCCCCGAGGCGGGCCACGCATGAGTGGTACTGCGCCATTGGTGCCGGCCAAGCTTCAACGATTTTTGGCATTCGACTTTGGCACGAAACGCACAGGCGTCGCCACGGGGAATCGCCTGACGCGCGTGGCCACGCCGGACAAAACCATCAACGCCGAAGGTGACGCCCGCTGGGTTCAGATCGGCCAGCGCATCAAAGACTGGCAGCCCGATGCCATCGTGGTTGGCGTGCCGTATCACCCAGACGGCGCGGCGCATGACAACACGCACAAGGCTCAGAAGTTTGCCCGTCAACTGAATGGCCGCTACAACCTGCAGGTGTTTGAAGTGGATGAGCGCTATTCCACCACCGAGGCCCATTCTCTGGGGGCCAAAGATGCTGATGCCGCGTCAGCCTGCATCATTCTTGAACAGTTTTTGAGGAATTTGGAATGAGTACTTCTGGCTCTTTGATGCTGGACGCCGAAAGCCTGTACCGCGATTTGCTGCGCGGCGTGCAGTCTTTGCGCCAGACCGACACCCGGCTGGTGGGCATCACCTCGGGCGGGGCCTGGCTGGCCGAGCGGCTGCAAACTGATCTGTCTTTGCCGGGAACAGCCGGGCGCATCAGCTCCGCCATGCATCGCGATGATTTCTCCAAGCGTGGTTTGTCCCAAGGCGGGCAAACCTTGCTGCCCTTTGATGTCAACAACGCCCACATCATCTTGCTGGACGACGTGCTGTTTACTGGGCGAACTATCCGTGCGGTGATCAACGAGTTGTTCGATTACGGTCGACCTGCCAGTGTGCAACTGGCGGTGCTGGTGGACCGAGGCGGGCGCGAGCTGCCGATACAGGCCGACTTTGCCGCTGCACGTTTGACCTTGAGTGCAGACCAATCGCTGGCGCTGGCTCGTGCAGAAGATGGGCTATTCAGCTTTGCGGTGAAGGGAAATTAATATGAACCCCTACGCTCATCACGATGTGTATTCGCTGCCCCCCGAGGCGGCGCAGGCCTCCTTTGGGGCGACCCGGCAGGAGGCATGATCATGGCATCCCGCAACCCCCAACTCAATAAAAATGGCGAGCTGATTCACCTGCTGTCGATTGAGGGCCTGTCCAAGGCCATGCTCACGCACATCCTCGACACCGCTGGCAACTTTGTGTCGGTGAATGACCGTGAAGTCAAGAAAGTGCCGCTGCTGCGCGGCAAGAGCGTGTTCAATCTGTTCTTCGAGAACTCCACGCGCACCCGCACCACCTTTGAAATCGCGGCCACGCGCTTGTCAGCCGACGTCATCAACCTGGACATCGCCCGCTCGTCCGCCAGCAAAGGCGAATCGCTGTTGGACACCATTGCGAACCTGTCCGCCATGGCTGCGGACATTTTTGTGGTGCGCCATTCTGAGAGCGGCGCGCCCTACCTGATTGCCCAGCATGTGGCGCCCCATGTGCACGTGGTCAATGCCGGCGATGGACGGCACGCGCACCCCACACAGGGCTTGCTGGACATGTTCACCATCCGCCACTACAAGAAGGACTTTTCCAACCTGACCGTGGCCATCGTGGGCGATGTGCTGCATTCACGTGTGGCCAGGTCTGACATCCACGCCTTGACGACGCTTGGCTGCGCTGAAGTCCGCGTTGTGGGCCCCAAAACCCTGGTGCCAGGCGACATGGCGCAGATGGGCGTTCGGGTGTGCAATACGCTGGAAGAGGGCATCAAGGATTGCGACGTGGTCATCATGCTGCGCCTGCAAAATGAGCGCATGAGCGGCGCGCTGCTGCCCTCGTCGCACGAGTTCTTCCGGCACTTTGGTCTGACGCAAGAAAAGCTCCAGCTCGCCAAGCCCGACGCCATCGTGATGCACCCCGGCCCGATCAACCGGGGCGTGGAAATTGATTCTGCGGTGGTGGACGGCATGCAAAGCGTGATCTTGCCGCAGGTCACTTTTGGCATTGCGGTGCGCATGGCGGTGATGAGCATCGTGGCGGGGAACGAAGCATGAAGATGACCCCCACGCTCTGCCGCTTCGCGGATCGCTGCCCCCCATGGGGGCCTTCGCGCCTTGGGGCGGCCCGGCGGCGCTCAATCTGGCTTGCGTGAAAGAAGGACTATGAAAACACTGATTCACGGTGGCCGGGTCATTGATCCCGCCTCTGGTTTTGACCAAAAAGCGGACGTATGGCTGGATGGAAGCCATGTTGTAGCTATCAATAACGAAGCAAATAGTTTCGTGCCTGACCTTCGGATAGATGCCACAGGCTGCATCGTTGCCCCTGGCTTAGTAGATTTGGCGGTGCGCCTGCGCGAACCCGGTCACGAGCACGAAGGCATGTTGGCCAGCGAGCTCTCGGCCGCCGTCGCAGGTGGCGTCACCAGTTTGGTGTGTCCGCCCGATACCGACCCGGTGCTGGATGAAGCCGGTTTGGTCGAAATGCTCAAGTTCCGTGCCCAAAACCGGCAGCAGGCGCGCGTCTACCCGCTGGGAGCACTTACCCGCGGCCTCAAGGGCGAAGTGCTGACTGAAATGGCTGAGCTCACCCAGGCGGGCTGTGTGGGCTTCAGTCAGGCAGAAGTTGCGTTGGCAGACACCCAAGTGTTGCAGCGTGCCTTGCTGTACGCCGCAAGTTTTGGCTACACGGTGTGGTTGCGTCCACAAGACCAACATTTGGGTAAAGGCGTGGCCGCCAGCGGCGCGCTGGCTACGCGCCTGGGGCTCGCAGGTGTGCCTGTAGCCGCAGAAACCATCGCGCTGCACACCATTTTTGAGCTGATTCGTTCGACACGTACCCGCGTGCATGTGTGCCGCCTCAGCAGTGCCGCTGGCGTTGAGCTGATTCGCCAGGCCAAGGCCCAAGGCCTACCCGTAACGGCAGATGTCAGCGTGCATTCCTTGCACCTGACCGACATGGACATTGGCTATTTCGACAGCCGCGCCCGCCTGACCCCGCCACTGCGCCAACAGGCAGACCGTGACGCCCTGCGTCAAGGCCTGCTCGACGGTACCATCGACGCCTTGGTGTCTGATCATGTCCCCGTGGGTGACGACGAAAAAACGCTGCCTTTTGCCGAAGCCGTTCCCGGTGCCACAGGGCTGGAGTTGCTCTTAAGTCTGGCGCTCAAGTGGTCTCAGGATTGCGCCGTGCCTCTGAATAAGGCATTGGAAAAGATCACCAGCGCCGCAGGTGCGCTGATTGGCCAAGCCGATGCGGGCAAACTGCACGTGGGCGCAGTGGCTGACCTGTGCATTTTTCAGGCTGATGCGCATTGGCTGGTGAGTGCTGACAAGCTGCGCAGCCAAGCCAAGTCCACGCCGTTCTCGGGCTATGAGTTGCCCGGCCAAGTGCGCCACACCCTGGTCGGCGGGCAATTGGTTTTTAGCCAGAACAACTGACGCGTTCTATGCTGGCTGTCATCAAACTGCTGCGGGCTGCTGCCCACGCTGTGGGGGGCTACTGGATGGTGCGGCGCGAATTCCCGCACTTGGACGAGGCCAGCAAAGGCTTGAAAGTGCAGGGCTGGTCCGTGCGCATGCTGCAAATCATGGGTATCACGCTCGATGTGCGTGGCGAGGTGCCACAGCACGGCCCCTTGTTGCTGGTGGCCAATCACATCTCCTGGTTAGACATTTTGGTGTTGCACGCCTCAAGGCACTGCCGGTTTGTCTCCAAGGCGGATGTGCACCACTGGCCCATCATTGGCACCCTGGCCAACGGCTGCGGCACGGTGTTTGTGGAGCGCGAGTCCCGGCGCGATGCCATGCGCGTGGTGCATCACATGGCCGACGCCCTGCGCGGCAGTGCCGACAGCGTTGGCGACGTGTTGGCCATCTTCCCCGAAGGCACGACCAGTGACGGCAACGGCACGCTGCCCTTTCATGCCAACTTGTTTCAGGCCGCCATCTCTACCCATGCGCCGGTTCAAGCCATTGGATTGAGCTACCTCGATGCGCAAAGCGGCATGCCAAGCCATGCCGCAGATTTTGTGGGGGACATTTCATTGCTGGGCTCTGTCTGGGCGACACTTACCGCCAAGCCCATGCTGGCCCGTGTCAGTTTTGGTAAACGCTTGTCCTCCGAGGGCTTGGATCGCCGTACTCTTGCGGCCCAAGCACGCGAGGAGATCACCGCTCTACGGGCCGGGTCAACAATTCCCGGTTGATCCTTAGGGCGGTAGGTGCTGGGGTATCCTCTTATTCAATCTACCTACTCAGACGACGATGACCGCAGTCGCTACCCACGTAAAAGTTAACCGCAGGCAAGCCATTCAAGGCATCAGCGCTTCATGCCTCTTTGGCGTGTGGGCAACTCAAGCAGCCGCTCAATCCGCAATTGCAAAACCCGCCAGTACTGCCAATGCCGTCGATTGCAGCAACGCCTGGCCCGCCTGGGCCACGTTTCGTCAGCAGTTTGTGGCAGATGACGGCCGCGTGGTTGATCCTGAAACACAGCGCGCACAAACGGTGTCTGAGGCGCAGGCTTACGGACTTTTCTTTGCCCTGGTCGCTAACGATCGGCCCACGTTTGAAAAAATCCTGAAATGGACTGAAAACAACATGGCCGGGGGCGACCTCACCGCCCGTCTGCCTGCCTGGATATGGGGCCGCCGAGATGATGGGCAATGGGGTGTGGTCGATGCCAACCCAGCCAGCGACGCCGACCTTTGGATCATTTATTCCCTGGCCGAAGCCGCGCGGCTGTGGGCAGACAAACGCCTGGGTGCACTCGCCACCGTCATGGCAGACCGCCTGCTGCGCGACACCACCGCCAACATCCCCGGCTTAGGACTGACCTTGCTGCCCGGCCCCAAAGGCTTTCAAAGCGGTGGCGACACCTGGCGCCTGAACCCCAGCTACCTGCCCCTGCACCAGATGCGCTGGTTTGCCAAGCACATGCCCAACCCTGGCTGGGAAAAGGTCTTGGCCTCCGCCCGAAAAATTGTGTTGGGCTCAGCGCCGCGCGGTTTTGCCCCCGACTGGATCGTCTACCGCGCAAACAAAGGCTTTGAAATCGACGCCACGGGCGAGGCCTACGGCCAAGGCGCATACAACGCCATTCGTGTCTACCTGTGGGCAGGTCTCATGGCCAGTGGGGACGCCAATACCAAGCCATTGCTCAATGCCCTGGCACCTATGGCCAAATTTGTCGACGTGCAAGGATTTCCGCCTGAGGCGGTAGACATTCAAACCGGCGCGGGCCTTAAACCTGGCCCCAGCGGTTTTTCTGCCGCCCTGCTGCCGTTTCTGCAAGCGCGTGGCGACAAGGCTGCTTTTGATGCCCAGCAAAACCGCATTGCGGCCAAGCCCATACGTCAAAAAGCCTACTACGAACAGGCCTTGAGTCTTTTTGCTTTAGGAAAAATCGACGGGTACTACCGTTTCGGTGCGGATGGCAGCTTGGTCACTAAGTGGACGGTGCCTTGCACCCGCTCGGCCTAATCAGGCTTGGTGCCCCCGACGGGAATCGAACCCATATCTAGCGCTTAGGAGGCACTCGTTCTATCCATTGAACTACGGCGGCGTGGCGTGGATTGTAGGGCCAAGCGGCTTGGCCATTTCTGCTGCCTATTTGCTTAGCATGCGCATGGCGTCTTCCAGACCTTTTAGGGTCAGGGGAAACATGCGCTGGCTCATGAGCTGCTGGATCACGCTGATGCTTTGGCGGTACTGCCAGACGCCTTGAGGCTCGGGGTTGATCCAGGCGAACTTAGGGAACGCGTGGGTCAGGCGTTGCAGCCATTCAGCACCGGCTTCTTCGTTGTTATATTCCACGCTGCCGCCGGGTTGCAGGATTTCGTAGGGGCTCATGGTGGCGTCACCAATGAAGATGAGCTTGTAGTCCTTGTTGTACTTGCGGATGATGTCCCAGGTAGGGAATTTCTCGGCAAAGCGGCGGCGGTTATTTTTCCACATGAAGTCATAGACGCAGTTGTGGAAGTAATAGAACTCCAGGTGCTTGAACTCGGTCTTGGTGGCTGAGAACATTTCCTCCACGCGCGTGATGTGCTCGTCCATGGTGCCGCCCACATCCATCAGCAGCAGTACCTTGACATTGTTGTGGCGCTCCGGCCGCATCTTGATGTCCAGATAGCCAGCATTGGCGGCGGTCTTGCGTATGGTGTCGTCCAGGTCCAGTTCTTCTTCCAGGCCTTCGCGGGCAAACTTGCGCAGGCGGCGCAAAGCCACCTTGATGTTGCGGGTACCCAGCTCCTGGCTGTCGTCATAGTCTTTGTAGGCGCGCTGGTCCCAGACCTTGACGGCACTTTTATTGCGGCTCTTCTCCTGGCCAATGCGGATGCCTTGGGGGTTGTAGCCATTGGCACCAAAGGGGCTGGTGCCACCCGTGCCAATCCACTTGCTGCCGCCTTCGTGGCGTTCCTTTTGCTCTTCAAAACGCTTCTTGAGCGTCTCCATGAGTTCGTCCCAGCCCAGCTTCTCAATCGCGGCTTTTTCTTCGGGGCTGAGTTCCAGCTCCAGGTTCTTGCGCAACCATTCCAAGGGAACTTCTTTGGTGAAATCTGCAATCAGTTCCACGCCTTTGAAGTAGGCGGCAAAGGCACGATCAAACTTGTCGAAATGCTTTTCGTCTTTGACCAGCGAGGTGCGGGCCAGGTAATAGAAATCGTCAATGCTGCAAGCGTCGTCTGAATTCGGCCCCACCACATCAGCTTGCAATGCTTCCAGCAGGACGAGGAACTCTTTGACCGAGACCGGTAACTTGGCACTGCGAAGGGTGTAAAAAAAGTCGATCAGCATGGTGAACCCTTAAGCCCTGGTCTGGTGTTTCTTGAGCTGGTCAAGCAATTGCGCTTTGACTTCGGGCCACTCACCGCTGCGCAGGCTGTACATGACCGTGTCGCGGATGCTGCCGTCTCTGCGCAGCGCATGACCACGGATGACGCCATCTTTCCTGGCACCGAGCCGCTCAATGGCCTGCTGCGAAGCAAAGTTGAAGTTATCTGTACGCCAGCCCACGACATGGCAGCCTAAAACGTCGAAAGCGTGCTCCATCATCAGTAGCTTGCAGGTGGTGTTGACATGAGTACGTTGGCAACGTTTGGCGTACCAGGTGTAGCCAATTTCGACCCGTTTGACGGCGGGAAGTATGTCGTGGAAGCTGGTCGAGCCCAGCACCGTGCCGGTGGCCGCATCTGTCACGGCAAAGGCGAATCGGTTGCCTTCAGCGCGCATATTGAGCGCCGTCTGAATGTACGCGCCTGTTTGCTCGGGTGTTGGCACAGAGGTGACGCGAATATTCCACAGTTCACCATCCGATGCCGCTTCACGCAAACCGGCTTCATGCGCCATCTCCAGAGGAATCAAGCGTATGTCGCCTTTGACCAGTTCCACTTGTTCGACGAATGCCATGTTCAGTCCTTCTTTGTTCTAAGTAAGCGCCATTTCTTGGCACCGTGCAGTCCGAGTCCTCCGCCCAGACCGACCAACACGATGCCAGCGATGCTGGCAGTGTCGTAGCCGTTGCTAAATATGTTTAACCCAAGCAATTTGCCGATCCAATACCCTGCCAAGGCACCGCCCAGAAACCCGACTGCGTCAGAGATACCTTCCATCAATAAAGGGGAAGTCACGAGCGCGCCTCAGTTCAGCGATTTCTCTGGTTCATGAAGACCAGCTTTTCAAAGAGGGTGGTGTCTTGCTCGTTCTTGAGCAGTGCGCCCACCAGGGGGGGCACAGAAACTTTGCTGTCGGTACTTTGCAAGGCTTCCAGTGGAATGTCTTCCGCGACCAGCAGTTTGATCCAGTCCAGCAGTTCGCTGGTGCTGGGTTTCTTCTTGAGGCCGGGCAGATTGCGCACGTCGTAAAACGTTTTCATTGCGGCGGTGAGCAGTTCTTTCTTGAGATTGGGGAAGTGCACATCCACGATGCGCTTCATGGTCTCCGCTTCAGGGAACTTGATGTAGTGAAAGAAGCAGCGGCGCAGAAAGGCGTCAGGCAGTTCTTTTTCGTTGTTGGAGGTAATGAACACCAGCGGCCGATGCTTGGCCTTGATCATTTCACGCGTTTCGTAGCAGTAAAACTCCATGCGGTCGAGTTCGCGCAGCAAGTCGTTCGGGAACTCGATGTCGGCCTTGTCGATTTCGTCGATTAGCAGTGCCACGGGCTTGTCTGCCGTGAAGGCCTGCCACAGCACGCCTTTGATGATGTAGTTGTTGATGTCTTTGACGCGCTCGCCACCGTCGATGTCGGACAGCTGGCTGTCGCGAAGGCGGCTCACGGCATCGTATTCGTACAGGCCCTGCTGAGCCTTGGTGGTGCTTTTGATGTGCCACTGCAGCAGCGGCACGTCCAGTGCCTCAGCGACTTCCTCGGCCAGCATGGTTTTGCCTGTGCCCGGCTCACCTTTGACCAGCAGAGGGCGCTTGAGCGTGATGGACGCGTTGACGGCGAGCATCAGGTCCTGGGTGGCGACGTAATTTTCTGAGCCTTTGAACTTCATGGGGGCAACTGCGGTTCGAGGTTAATGGAAGAGGGGCGGCAAGGATTCAAGCCGTAGCTATAATCAAAAGTTGATCTGGATCAAACAGAGCCAGAACACATCTTCACTCAATTGTGCGCGCAAAATGAACAAGTTGTTGACCACGGTATTCGCCCTCGCTGTCGCCTCTGTGACCGGAGCCTCCTTTGCCCAAGGCATCAAAGGTGACGCCATTGCCGGCGAACGGAAAAACGCCATGTGCGTCGGGTGCCACGGCATCATTGGCTTTCACGCCAGCTTTCCAGAGGTCTACAAGGTCCCCAAGATTGCTGGACAAAGCCCCAAGTACATCGTGGCCGCACTCAATGGCTACAAAGATGGCACGCGCAAGCATCCCAGTATGCGCGCCATTGCGACTAGTTTGACCGAGCAAGACATGGCTGATTTGGCCGCGTTCTATGCGGACTATGGCGGTGCCAGCACGGCAGTGCCTGATGTACCTGTTGCTCAGCCCACCGCTAGGGCGGCTAAATTGATGGCCGTGGCCAATTGCGCGTCCTGCCATGGTGCCAATTTCAATGCGCCTATGCCTGGTTATCCCAAATTGGCGGGGCAGAATCGTGACTACCTGGGCGTTGCGGCGAAAGCTTATTTGTCGCCAGACAAGCGTTTGATTGGCCGCAAGCATGCCCTGATGGAGGGGATTTTGAAGGCGCAACATGACCTGGGCGCAAAAGAATTCCACGCGGATTTGTCTGACACCTTGGATTACATTGCCGCTTTGCCTGGCGACGTGAAGACCGTTCAGCTCTCGCGCATTCGCTAAGTCCGCCCGGCGAGTATCAAGAAAGCCCGCGACCAGCGGGCTTTTTTACGTCAATCGCGGGTTGCACGGCGCTGAATGGCGGCGACATAAGACGCCCCATCTGGCGGCTTGCCACTGCGCTGGCTTTCCCACAGCATCTCGCCCAGACTCTCCATCACTTCATGGTGGGCGGTGTGCAAGGAGTTGCGACGGTGTGTCAGCAATTCCACCGCTTGACGGATGCCGCGTGGCTGGTCGATGCTGCTTTGTTCGGACACCGACAAATGCATCGAAAGGTGCAAAAAAGGGTTGGTGCTGCCCGCTTCAACCGGATAGACGCGCGCCACGGCGGCATCGGCATCGCTCAATTCTGCGTGGAACTCTGGGTGCTCATCAATCCACTTGCTTGCTATTATTTCAATAGCTTCAAGTGGCTTGCCCTCTGCCGATTTGGCATAAACGGAGCAAAAAAAACGCCGAACATCGGCTGGGCTGGGCTGCATCAACATGGTCTGGATTGTCACCGACTTGCTCGGACAAACTCGCAGGCAGCGGTATAAACGCTGATCTCTACTTGGCACAGCCCCACATGATCAACAAGATTGCGGCGTCGATTGCAGACGCGCTGGCCCCGGTCAAGGACGGGGACACCGTGATGATTGGAGGCTTTGGCACCGCAGGCATCCCCATCGAGTTGATCGATGGTTTGATTGCCCGTGGAGCCAAAGACCTGACCATCGTCAACAACAATGCCGGCAATGGCGACACAGGTCTGGCTGCGCTGCTCAGTGCAGGTTGTGTGCGCAAAATTATTTGCAGTTTTCCGCGCCAGGCAGACAGCCATGTGTTTGACAGCCTGTATCGCAGCGGCAAGATTGAACTGGAGTTGGTTCCCCAAGGCAACCTGGCCGAACGCATCCGTGCGGCAGGTGCGGGCATCGGGGCCTTCTTCACCCCCTCAGGCTACGGCACGGACTTGGCCAAGAACCCTGACGGTAGCCCTAAAGAAACACGTGAAATCAACGGCAAGCACTACGTGTTGGAGTACCCGGTCTATGGCGACGTAGCCTTGATCAAGGCAGAGCGGGGCGACCGCTGGGGCAACTTGGTATACCGCAAGGCAGCGCGTAACTTTGGCCCGGTGATGGCCACCGCCGCCAAGCACACGGTGGCAACGGTACACGAGGTGGTGGAGTTGGGCGCGCTAGATCCTGAGCATGTGGTGACTCCCGGCATCTTCGTGAGCCAGGTGGTGTTGATCCCGCGCGTGGCGACGCTTGCCGGTGGCATTGCAATAAAGGCGGCCTAAATGACTGTTACGGCACAATCCATCAGCGTTTCTAGCTACAAGAAACGAAGCAAAATAGAGTTGGCCCAGCGTGTGGCCCAAGATATTTTTGACGGTGCCTATGTCAACCTGGGCATTGGCATGCCCACCCTGGTTGCCAATCACCTCCCCGATGGGCGCGAGGCCATTTTGCAGAGCGAAAACGGCATCCTGGGTATGGGGGCAGCACCCGCCGAGGGCGAGGAAGATTACGACTTGATCAACGCCGGCAAGCAACCCGTCACTATGCAGCCAGGCGGTGCGTTTTTCCACCATGCCGACAGCTTTGCCATGATGCGTGGCGGGCACCTGGACATTTGTGTGTTGGGTGCGTTTCAGGTTTCAGCCACGGGCGACTTGGCCAACTGGCACACCGGCGAAAAAGATGCAATCCCCGCCGTGGGTGGCGCGATGGACCTGGCCACCGGTGCCAAAGAAACCTGGGTGATGATGGATTTGCTGACCAAGTCTGGCCAAAGCAAGGTGGTGGCGCAGTGCACATATCCGCTCACAGGCATTGGCTGCGTGAAGCGTATTTACACCGACCTGTGCACCCTGGCCTGCACCCCGAACGGGCTTAAACTGATCGACGTGGTCGATGGCTTGGACAGCGCAGCGCTGTCTCAACTGATCGGCCTTCCCCTTGAAACTTTGTGACACAGAAAGTAGACGAGACATGAACCAAGCTTTTATCTGCGACGCTATCCGTACCCCCATTGGCCGCTACGGTGGCGCTCTAAGCAGCGTGCGCACTGACGACCTGGGCGCGATTCCCTTGCGCGCCCTGATGGCCCGTAACCCGAATGTGGACTGGGCGGCAGTGACTGACGTGCTTTACGGCTGTGCCAACCAGGCGGGTGAAGACAACCGGAACGTCGCCCACATGGCCAGTTTGCTCGCCGGATTGCCCATTGACGTTCCTGGCGCGACCATCAACCGCTTGTGTGGCTCTGGGCTGGACGCTGTTGGCACTGCAGCGCGTGCCATCAAGGCGGGCGAAGCCGGGTTGATGATTGCGGGTGGTGTTGAGAGCATGAGCCGCGCGCCCTTTGTCATGCCCAAGATGGACAGCGCCTTCAGCCGCAATAACGCGGTCTATGACACCACCATCGGCTGGCGCTTCATCAACAAATTGATGAAAGAAAAATACGGTGTGGATTCCATGCCCGAAACCGCCGAGAACGTGGCCACCGACTACAAGATCGAGCGCGAAGCCCAAGACCGCATGGCCCTGTCCAGTCAAATGAAGGCCGTGGCGGCACAAAAAGCGGGGCACTTTGCCCGCGAAATCACCCCCGTGTCCATCCCTCAGAAAAAGGGTGATGCGGTTATCGTGGACAAGGATGAACACCCGCGTGAGACCAGCATGGAGTCACTGGCCAAGCTCAAAGGCGTGGTACGACCTGATGGCACTGTCACCGCAGGCAATGCCAGCGGTGTGAACGACGGCTCATGCGCCTTGCTGCTGGCCGACGAAGCCACTGCAGCCAAGAATGGCCTGACCCCCAAAGCCCGCGTTGTGGGCATGGCAACGGCTGGTGTCGCGCCACGCATCATGGGCATGGGCCCTGCACCAGCCACGCAAAAACTGCTGGCCCAGACGGGCCTCACGCTGGCGCAGCTGGACGTGATTGAACTCAATGAAGCCTTCGCCGCTCAAGGCTTGGCCGTGCTGCGCACCTTGGGCTTGCAAGACGACGACGAGCGCGTCAACGCCTGGGGCGGCGCAATTGCCCTGGGGCATCCCCTGGGTGCATCCGGTGCGCGCCTGGCCACCACGGCCATCAACCGCCTGCATGCCACGGGCGGCCGCTACGCCTTGTGCACCATGTGCATTGGCGTGGGGCAGGGCATTGCATTGATCCTGGAGCGCGTGTAAAGGCCTGTCATCAAAGATCGTCGACAATTCAGGGATGAATTGGTTAGACGATGTGAAATGGGACGCGCAGGGCTTAGTGCCTGTGATTGCGCAAGAGGTCGGCTCGAAAGACGTGCTGATGTTCGCCTGGATGAACCGCGAGGCTTTGCAAAAGACGGCAGAGCTGAAACGGGCGGTGTACTTCAGCCGTTCGCGCAACAAGCTCTGGTTCAAGGGTGAAGAGTCTGGGCATGTGCAGACGGTGCATGACATCCGTATCGATTGCGATAACGATGTCATCCTGCTCAGCGTGACGCAAACCGGACACGAGCCGGGCATTGCCTGCCATACCGGGCGCCATAGCTGTTTTTTCAGCCAGTACCAAGAGGGTGGCAATTGGAAAGCCGTTGAGCCGGTCTTGAAAGATCCGCATTCGATCTATAAATAAGCAGAACATGACTTCAACCCAAAACACCCTGGATCGCCTGTTTGCGGTGATTGAGAGCCGCAAACCCGCAAATGGCGGTGACCCCGACAAAAGCTATGTCAGCCGGCTGCTGCACAAAGGTCCTGATGCTTTTCTCAAGAAAATTGGAGAGGAAGCCACCGAAGTGGTGATGGCTGCCAAAGATGCTGACCATGGCGGCGACAAGCTGAAAATCGTCAACGAGATGGCCGACTTGTGGTTTCATGGCCTGATTGCCTTGGCGCACTATGGCTTAACGCCACAAGACGTGGCGGCTGAGTTAGAGCGCCGTGAAGGCACCAGCGGCATTGAAGAAAAGGCCTTGCGCAAGGCCATTAACCGGGAAGCGGAGAAATCATGAACGAAGTGATTGACGTGAAGGCGCTGAGTGCCGACAAAGCACAGAGCCTGAAGACGATTGGCTGGATCAGCTATTTTTTGCATTTGATTGTGGCTGTCGGTGCTGTTTTGCCGGGGGCGCAGGCCAGTATCAGCCTGCTGATCATTGCGTTGGTGATTGATCTGGTGAAGAAGAGCGGTGCAGAAGGTTCGTGGCAGGAAAGCCATTTTTCGTGGCGGATTCGGTCGACGTTATGGGCCGGCGTGCTTTATTTGGTGACTGCACCGCTGTGGTTGTTGTTTTTGGCACCCGGTTGGATTGCCTGGGGCGTGATTTCGATTTGGTTCCTTTATCGCGTGGTTAAGGGCATGGTTGCCATGAACGCCGGCGAGGCCGTTGGAGTGCCAGCATGAGTGCTGATTGCCTGTTTTGCAAGATTGCGGCGGGGCAAATCCCGTCCAAGAAGGTGTATGAAGATGAAGACGTTTACGCGTTTCATGACATTCATCCCTGGGCACCCGTCCATTTCTTAATCATTCCCAAGCTGCACATCACATCCATGGCGCACCTTGAGCCCGAACATGCTCCGCTGTTAGGGAAAATCATGACGCTTGCGCCCAAGCTGGCCCTGCAAGAGGGCGCACGGCCTTATCCTGACGGTGGATTCAGAATCGTGACCAACACGGGCAAAGAGGGCGGGCAGGAGATTCATCACCTGCACTTTCACGTGATGGGTGGCCCCCGTCCCTGGTTGCGCGGCTGAGTTTGGCGGCGCACCAGTAGAATCAAAACAATTTTCAGGAGTTGAACCATGGGTTCGTTTTCTATTTGGCACTGGTTGATCGTGCTGTTGATCGTCGTCATGGTGTTTGGCACCAAGAAGCTCAAGAACATGGGTTCTGACCTGGGTGGGGCTGTCAAAGGCTTCAAAGACGGCATGAAGGACGGCTCAGCGCCGGACGACAAAGCTGCAGCGCCCGCAGGTCAAGTGGCCAATGCAGCAGCAGCTGACAAAGCCACGATTGACGTTGAAGCAAAGCAGAAGTCCTGATGCCGGTTGCGATGCTCTATTCGGCCAGCGGCATTGAGCGCACATGATTGATCTGGGTCTTTCAAAGATGGCCCTGATTGGGGCTGTGGCCCTGATCGTTATTGGGCCTGAAAAGCTGCCGAAAGTCGCGCGCACTGTCGGTACGCTGCTGGGCAAGGCACAGCGCTATGTGGCGGACGTGAAGGCCGAGGTCAATCGCTCCATGGAGCTTGATGAGCTCAAAAAGATGAAGGATTCGGTGGAGGGTGCTGCGCGGGACGTGGAAAACAGCATCCAGACGTCAGCCTCCGACTTTGAAAAACAATGGTCTGACGCAACGGGTGACAACCCTGCGCTGACGTCAAATGTCGAGCCCTACACCTACTACCCCGAATACAAGCACCCAAAGAAGCACTGGCGCGTCAAAACTGCTGCCATGCCTCAGTGGTACAAAGCGCGCGCGGGTGTGCGTACCAAAGCCCTTTCAGGTGCGGCCCGCGTGGCCCGCTACCGTCCCCGACAACTCTCCTAATCGGTTTGCGCCCTCGCTTTGAAATGATAGTGAGGGGCGGCTGACCTGAATGCCCCCATGAGTGATCCCTCTCAAGCACAAGATGAACTCGCTGGCACAGAACAGCCCTTTGTGCAGCATCTGGTGGAGCTTCGTGACCGCCTGATCAAAGCCGTCATTGCCGTGGCTGTCTGTACGGCGGCGCTAGCCTTGTTTCCAGGCCCCGCTGCACTTTACGACATGCTGGCGGCGCCCTTGATTGCGACCTTGCCCGCTGGGGCGAAGCTGATTGCCACGTCGGTCATCTCGCCTTTCATGGTGCCGCTCAAGATCATGCTGATGACGGGCTTTTTGATTGCACTGCCTGTGGTGCTTTACCAAGTGTGGGCCTTTGTCGCGCCAGGTCTTTATTCGCACGAGAAAAAACTGGTCTTGCCGCTGGTGGTCTCCAGCACGCTGCTGTTTTTCATTGGCGTGGCATTTTGTTATTTCTTTGTGTTTGGCCGGGTCTTTGCATTCATCCAGAGTTTTGCGCCAGCCAGCATTACCGCAGCACCAGACATTGAGGAATACCTGGGCTTTGTCATGACCATGTTTTTGGCTTTTGGCATTGCCTTCGAGGTGCCTATTGCCGTGGTGGTGTTGGCTCGGCTGAACATTGTCAGCGTGGAAAAGCTCAAGGATTTCCGTGGCTACTTTGTGGTGCTGGCCTTTGTCATCGCCGCGATCGTGACGCCTCCCGATGTGGTGTCGCAGCTCGCGCTAGCTATTCCCATGTGCTTGCTTTACGAGGTGGGCATTTGGGCGGCGCGCATTTTCATCAAACATACCCAGGCCCCGGAAGAGACTGACACCAAGGCTGACGAAGCCGCTAAGACCTGAGCAGCGCTGGGCCGCCCCAAGCGGCTAAGGCACCTCTTGGCGGGGCAGCGCAGTACACGCAGTGACTAGCGTGGGGAGCAAATCTGAGCAGCGCCGGGCCGCCCCAAGCAGCGAAGGCCCCTCTCGGAGGGGCAGCGCAGTACACGCAGTGACAAGCGTGGGGAGCAAAGTTCTTTATCGCTGCTGTTGCTGAGGCCGTGCTTTGGGCCGGAGGCCCGGCGACACGTCAAGTTCCAACTTCTTGTCTTTACGGATCAGTTCAAACTTGGCGGGGCTACCTGGTTTGAGCGCTGCAACGTTAGACAGCAATTCGGACGTGTTGCGCACCGATTTGCCTGCGATCCCCACAATGATGTCACCTGGTTGGATTCCAGCAACCGCAGCAGGCCCTTTTTGCAATACGCCTGTGATGACCACGCCTTCGGTGGGCACGCCGTCTTTGCCGGGTTTGATGCCAAAGGTTTCAGCCAGTTCTGGGGACAGTTCCTGCGGCTCCACGCCAATCCAGCCACGTGTGACTTGACCATCTTTGACAATGCCCTCCATCACCATGCGAGCGGTTGATACAGGAATAGCAAAGCCAATGCCCATGCTGCCACCGCTGCGTGAATAGATGGCCGTGTTGATGCCCAGCAAGTTGCCATTCACATCCACCAAGGCACCGCCCGAGTTGCCGGGGTTGATGGCGGCGTCGGTCTGGATGAAGTTCTCAAAGGTGTTGATGCCCAGTTGGTTGCGGCCCATGGCGCTCACGATGCCACTGGTGACGGTCTGACCGACGCCAAAGGGGTTGCCGATTGCAAGGACCTGATCGCCGACTTGCAATGTGTCAGAGCTGCCCAGCACGATCACAGGCAACTTGTCTAAATCGATTTTCAAAATGGCCAAGTCACTGTCAGGATCGGTGCCAATGACTTTGGCCTGTGCGCGGCGGCTGTCGTTCAGAACAACCTCAATTTCGTCCGCGCCTTCCACGACGTGGTTATTGGTGAGGATGTAGCCATCCGGGCTGACGATGACGCCGCTGCCCAAACCTGATTGGGCCTGCTCCTGCTGGTCACCAAAGAAGAAGCGGAACCAAGGATCGTTGCTGCGGGGATTCTTGGCGGCGTTTTTGCTGGTGTTGATGCTGACCACGGCAGGGGCTGCTCTTTTGGCTGCACCACTCAGGCTGCCTGCAGGCGGCGTGCTGCCCGAAGTTGCGGGCGCTTCCAAGACAGCAACTGAGCCCACCGCCCCTACGCGGCGACCCAACCATTCCGGTTTGAGTGTGGCAGTGACAAAGTACGCCGCCACCAGGACGGTCACGGTTTGGGAGAAAAGGAGCCAGAGTCGGTTCATGGTGTACTGCACAGGGTCAGAAAAGCGCTAAACAAGCGCGTCAAAGGCATATGGGGGCATGTGAGCGGAATTGTAGGTGTGGCATGGGCAAGTTTTTCACGCGCTATCCTAGAGCTATGTCACACCGCGTCATTCATATTGAGCCAGGTGCGCCTACTAAGCCGCGCGAGGGCGAGGCTTGCAACGGGTGCGGCGTATGTTGCCTATCGGATCCTTGTCCCTTGGGCGCGCTTCTCAGCAAAAGCCGCACTGGGGCTTGTCACGCCGTTCAATGGGATGCGGCCGCAAGCATTTACCGTTGTGGTGCGTTGGTGGCTCCGGAAGAAGTGCTAGCTGCCGCATTGCCAAGTTGGGCAAACGGTGCTGCAAGAGTCTTGGCCAAAGTCATGCCCAGGCTTGCTCGACGTTGGATTGCGGCAGGGATCGGATGTGACTGCAGTTTGGAGACAATCAAGCCATGAGTACCAGAACAGAACTGACTGCAGCCCTTGATGCGCTGCTGCAACCCGAGCGTTTTAAAGATTACTGCCCGAATGGTTTGCAGGTCGAAGGCCGCATGCCCGTGCGAAAGTTGGTGTCGGGCGTTACCGCAAGTTTGGCGTTGATCGAGGCTGCCATCGCGGCAAAGGCCGATGCCATTCTGGTGCACCATGGTTTGTTTTGGCGCGGACATGATGGGCGCGTCACGGGGTGGATGAAGCAGCGGCTCCAAGCGCTGCTGGCGTCTGATATCAATCTCTATGCTTACCACTTGCCCATGGATGCACACCCGATGCTGGGCAACAATGCGCAGTTGGCTGAACAGATGGACTGGCAACCCATTGACGGCATTGATGGTCGCTTCGGCGAGCAGGGTTTGGGCTTGTTGGGTACTGTGGACTATGCAAGCGCTGACGCTTTGGAAAAGCACCTGAGTTCGGTGCTGAAAAGACCTGTTACGGCAGTAGTGGCCTCATCTATAGCTATAAAAAAAATAGCATGGTGTACTGGAGGTGCCCAAAGCTATTTTGAAGCTGCCATTGCAGCGGGCGCTGATGCGTTTGTGACCGGAGAAATTTCAGAAGCACAAACCCATTACGCCCGAGAAATGGGTGTGGCCTATTTGGCGTGCGGACACCACGCCACAGAGCGTTACGGTGCACCAGCGGTGGGGACTCACATCGCTCAGGTCTTGGGCCTGGAACATGAATTCATCGACATTGACAACCCGGCTTGAGGACTTGACGTGACAAAACAACCGGGACCATCACATGGGCAAAAACAAGCGCCACTCGCCATCACGCTGGGCGACCCTGCGGGCATTGGCCCAGAGATCATCGTAAAGGCGTTTCGCGATGTGCCAGAGGCAACGCAAAGTTGCTTTGTTGCGGGCGACGTTCCCAGCATCCGAAGGGCTATGCGGCAGGTCTGCGACGTGGCAGACGGCGTAGATATCCCGGTGATTGAACTGAGTTCATTGGCCGAATTGTCGGCGCTGCCGCCACGTTGTATTCCGGTCTTGCAAGTCGTCGGGGCTCAGCCTTTGGTTCAGATGGGCCAGGTGAGCGCGGCGGGAGGGCGAATCGCGGCGGATTGCGTGCGCTGGGCCGCTCAAGCAGCATTGCGCGGTGAAGTGGCGGGTTTGGTGACGGCGCCATTGCATAAGGAGGCATTGGCCGCAGCAGGTGAAACATTTCCGGGTCACACTGAACTTCTACAGGCGGAGGCCGCAGCATTCAAAGGGGTGCCTATTTCGGCCATGCCAGTACGAATGATGCTGGCAAACGATGAATTACGCACGGTGCTGGTCAGCATTCATGTCTCGCTTCGCGATGCCATTGACGCGGTGACGCACGCCAATGTGCTGGAAACTTTGCAAATTACCGATCTGGCGCTGAGCAAGCTCTTAGGATGTAAGCCTCGACTGGCGGTTGCGGGTTTGAACCCCCATGCTGGTGAAGGTGGCTTATTTGGCCGAGAAGAGCTTGAGACGATTGCGCCTGCGATACAGGCGGCTGTGCTCGACGGTATTCTTGCGACGGGGCCCTATCCACCCGACACAATTTTCATGCGAGCCCGTGCCAAGCATGGGGCGCCTTCGGATTTTGACGTGGTGATCGCGATGTACCACGACCAAGGCTTGATTCCTGTGAAGTACCTTGGGATAGAGCAGGGTGTGAATGTCACCCTAGGCTTGCCTTTGCTGCGAACCAGCCCCGATCACGGCACAGCGTTTGACATTGCCGGTACAGGCAGTGCGGATGCCACCAGCTTGGTGGCGGCAATCCGCATGGCCCGGCAACTGCAGGGCAGCTGAATTACTTGCGCAGGCTGTCGCGGATTTCGCGCAGCAGGATAACGTCTTCAGGCGTCACTGGGGCTTCAGCTGGGGCTGCAGCAGGCGCTTCATCTTTCTTCAGGCGGTTAACCTGTTTAATCATCATGAAAATGATGAAAGCCAAGATAAAAAAGTTGATGGCAATGGTGATAAAGCTGCCATAGGCAAATACGGGAACGCCCACTTTTTTCATGGCATCCAGCGTCATGGCGGTGCCCTCGGGTACAGCCCCCATGGTGATAAAGAGGTTGGAGAAGTCAAGCTTTCCAAAGACCGCACCCACCACCGGCATGATGATGTCACCCACCAAAGAGTCCACAATTTTGCCGAAAGCGCCGCCAATGATCACGCCAACGGCGAGGTCAATCACGTTGCCCTTAATGGCAAATTCTTTAAATTCTTGCATCATGCCCATGTCGTGGACTCCTGTTAAATTGAACGAAGGCGTGAGTATTGCCGACATTTGGGCACATTTGGCGACCCGCAGCATGCACCCAGCAAAGCACTTCTGTCAAATATGCCACAAACGGTCAGCTACAATCCGTGGTTAACCCCAATCTCGACAGCGTACCCTTGAGGATTCCCATGAGTGACACCCAAGTCGACACCAGCAAACGGACGTGGATCATTGCGACCGGCTGCGCAGGTGCCGTGGGCGGTGCGGCAGTGGCCGTTCCGTTCGTCAGCACCTTCCAACCTTCAGAGCGAGCCAAAGCTGCCGGCGCGGCAGTGGAAGTGGACATTTCGGCGCTAAAAGCCGGTGAAAAAATGACCGTGGAGTGGCGTGGCAAACCCGTCTGGATTTTCAAGCGTTCGCCCGAGCAGTTGGCTGCGTTGGCTAAGAATGACGCACAATTGGCAGACCCGAAGTCTGAACGCAAGCCTGGGGAGTTGACGCCGCCTTATGCGCGCAACGAAGGCCGCTCTATCAAGCCAGAAATCATGGTGGCTGTGGGCATTTGCTCGCATCTGGGTTGCTCACCTTCGGACAAGTTCCAGCTGGGTGCTCAACCTTCTTTGCCAGACGATTGGACGGGTGGCTTTCTGTGCCCGTGCCATGGCTCTACATTTGACATGGCTGGCCGCGTGTTCAAGAACAAACCAGCCCCTGACAACCTGGAAGTGCCACCGCACTACTACATGTCAGATACTCGCCTGCTCATTGGCGACGACAAGAAAGCGTAAGGGGACGGACCATGGCATCAGAAATGAAAGAAATCTCCCCCAACGCGCCAGCTTTGGCCAAGCTCATGAATTGGGTGGACAACCGGTTTCCGGCCACCAAGCTATTCAATGAGCATGTTGGTGAGTACTACGCACCCAAAAACTTCAATTTTTGGTACATCTTCGGCTCACTAAGTCTGTTGGTGTTGGTGATTCAAATCGTGACCGGAATTTTCTTGGTCATGCATTACAAACCCGATGCTGCGCTGGCCTTTGGCTCAGTGGAGTACATCATGCGTGATGTGCCTTGGGGTTGGTTGATTCGCTATATGCACTCCACAGGTGCATCGGCCTTCTTTATCGTGGTGTATCTGCACATGTTCCGCGGTCTGTTGTATGGCAGCTACCGCAAGCCACGTGAATTGGTCTGGGTTTTTGGTTGTGCCATTTTCCTGGCGCTGATGGCCGAAGCCTTTATGGGTTACTTGCTGCCTTGGGGGCAAATGTCCTACTGGGGCGCCCAGGTGATCGTGAACCTGTTTGCTGCGATTCCATTTGTTGGCCCTGATCTGGCTTTGCTGATCCGTGGCGACTACGTGGTGGGTGATGCCACTTTGAACCGTTTCTTCAGCTTCCACGTGATTGCCGTACCACTGGTATTGCTTGGCTTGGTGGTCGCGCACATCATTGCGTTGCATGAAGTCGGTTCCAATAACCCAGACGGCGTTGAAATCAAGGCGCCCGGCGCACCCAAAGATGCGCATGGCCACCCACTGGATGGCATTCCTTTCCATCCTTACTACACGGTGCACGATATTTTTGGTGTGAGTGTGTTCCTGATCGTCTTCTCAGCAGTGATCTTCTTTGCGCCTGAGTTTGGTGGCTACTTCCTGGAATACAACAACTTTATTCCAGCAGATCCATTGAAGACACCTGCGCACATTGCGCCTGTCTGGTACTTCACGCCCTTCTATTCGATGCTGCGTGCTATCACCAGCGAAATGATGTACGCCTTGATTGCCTGTGTATTGGCCGGCGCTGCCTTTGGCGTGTTCAAGGCAAAGTTGCCTGTGATCGTCAAGCCCATCATCGCGGGTGGTGCTTTGGTCGTCGTTGCCATGATGCTTGCCATTGATGCCAAGTTCTGGGGGGTGGTCGTGATGGGCGGTGCGGTCATTATCTTGTTCTTCCTGCCATGGCTGGATTACAGCCCTGTCAAGTCGATCCGCTACCGTCCTGATTGGCACAAGTACCTCTATGCGGTATTTGTGGTGAACTTTGTGGTTTTGGCTTACTTGGGTGTTCAGCCGCCGTCCGATTTGGGCGGTCGTGTTTCGCAAGTGGGTACATTGTTCTACTTTGGTTTCTTCCTGCTGATGCCTTGGTGGAGTCAACTGGGCAAGAGCAAGCCTGTGCCTGACCGTGTCACCTTTGCAGCCCATTGAGCGAAGGAGCAGCAGAATGAAAAAAATGACTTTTGCCAAATTTGTGGTGGGCTGCACTGTGGCCCTGGGCTTGTCCTTCGGCGCCGTCGCCCCGGCCAATGCCAATTCAGATGTCTTTCCACTGGACAAAGCGCCCATCAATACAAACGATATGGCCTCGTTGCAAAACGGTGCTAAGTTGTTTGTCAACTATTGCTTAAATTGTCATTCGGCGGCGTTCATGCGCTTTAACCGTTTGCGCGATATTGGTCTGACTGAAAAGCAAATCAAAGAGAACTTGCTGTTCACGACAGACAAAGTCGGCGAGACCATGAAGGCTGCCATCGACCCCAAGCAGGCCAAAGAATGGTTCGGGGCCAATCCGCCTGACTTGACGGTTATTGCCCGTTCGCGTGCTGGCCTGGGTGGCACTGGTGCAGATTACCTCTACACGTACATGCGCACCTTTTACCGTGACGAGACCAAGGCCACGGGTTGGAATAACTTGGTGTTTCCAAGTGTCGGTATGCCGCATGTGTTGTGGGAACTGCAAGGTGATCGCCGTGCCTTGTTCTCGCAAGTCAAGGAGCATGGTCATGAAACCCAGGTATTCAAGGGTTGGGAACAAATCACTCCTGGGCTGTTGACCCCTGGTCAATATGACCAAGCAGTGGGTGACTTGGTGAACTACCTGCAATGGATGGGTGAACCCGCTCAGAACACACGTGTCAATCTCGGCATTTGGGTTCTTGCATTTCTGGCGGTGTTGACATTCTTTGCTTGGCGCCTGAACGCTGTGTTCTGGAAAGACGTCAAGTAACTGTTTAGATTTCGTGCTCACGGTCTGAAACGTGAGACCAGCAGAGTGGGGTACTTAAGGTATCCCGCTCTTTTTGATTTTTAGGAGCCCCCCACCATGATGGTGCTGTATTCAGGAACAACCTGCCCTTTTTCCCACCGTTGCCGTTTTGTGCTGTTTGAGAAAGGCATGGATTTTGAAATTCGGGATGTTGACCTGTACAACAAACCTGAAGACATCAATGTCATGAATCCGTATGGCCAGGTGCCCATCCTGGTTGAGCGCGACTTGATCCTGTATGAGTCAAACATCATCAATGAATACATTGATGAGCGTTTTCCGCATCCTCAATTGATGCCCGGTGACCCCGTTGATCGCGCACGTGTTCGCTTGTTCCTGCTTAATTTCGAAAAAGAACTGTTTGTTCACGTTTCGATGCTGGAGTCCCGCGCTGCCAAGTCCAACGACAAAGCGTTGGAGAAAGCCCGCTCGCACATTCGTGATCGCTTGACGCAGCTGGCACCCGTGTTTCTCAAGAACAAATACATGCTGGGCGACAACTTCTCGATGCTCGATGTGGCCATTGCGCCGCTGCTCTGGCGTCTGGACTTTTACGGCATTGAGCTCAGCAAGAATGCGGCACCTTTGCTTAAGTATGCTGAGCGTATTTTTTCGCGTCCCGCCTATATTGAAGCATTGACGCCTTCTGAAAAGGTGATGCGCAAGTAATTGCCTAATGGGAATTACTTAGTCACGTAAACGCAAATGAATGCCTGACATGCTGAACGCTTTGGACAGTTCTTCGACGCGCCCCTATCTTGTCAGGGCCTTGTATGAATGGTGCACAGACAATGGATTCACGCCCTATGTGGCGGTGTCCGTTGACGACAGTGTTCGTGTTCCAAAAGAATTCGTCAAGAACGGTGAAATCGTCTTGAACGTGAGTTTTGATGCGACGAGCGATTTGCGGTTAGGAAACGACTTTATTGAGTTCAAGGCACGCTTTGGTGGCGTTGCTCGCGAAATCATGGTTCCCGTCGATAGGGTTATGGCCATCTACGCCCGTGAAAACGGCCAAGGCATGGCGTTTCCTTTGGTTGCAACGACAACAGCAGCTGACGGTGATCTCGCTGCGTCCGTTGTTCCGCTCAAATCAGATGCGGAAAAACCAGTTCGTCAGCGACCTACCCTGACCGTCGCGCATTCGGCTGCTAAGGAAGAAATGGATGGCCGTGAGGTGCCAGCGTCTGTCATTTCAGACGAAGAAACTCCACCAGAAGACCCAACGCCAACAAATAGCGGTCGACCAGCACTCAAGCGGGTCAAATAGTTAGATTTTGGCGGTTAGAATACCGCCTACGCCGGTTTAGCTCAGTTGGTAGAGCACCCGCCTTGTAAGCGGTAGGTCGTCAGTTCGAATCCGACAATCGGCACCATTTAGGCCCGCGATGTTTCACGACATCGCGGGTTTTTCTTTTGGTGTTCCTTAGCACCAACTCGATGCAGTCGTAATTACTTCGCGAAATGGAAACCTAATTCGGCGTCGCGAAGAGCTCAGCGGGAAGGAGTTTGAATTTTCAAACGAATTGAGTTAACCTCAAATCCCTTTTGGCAGAGTAGGGATTGCAGGGCCGGGAGCATTTGCCTCACTTTGGCCGCTGCAGCTGTTGTCTTGATCAGCAAGCACCATTCTGCCCCATTGATTGGCCCAGCTGTGATGGCTGGCCTCAAGGCAAGGGGGATCAGTGGGGCAATGGTTTGCAGGCGAATCGCAGACTCTTTGCCCAGTTCAGCCAGACGAGCCAGGGTCGGAGAACCCAATGCTGCCTGTTGCACGCTCATCGCGTAGTGGCTGCGTGTGATATGGGGCGAGCTGGGGCGAGGCATGGGGCTTGTAGTTTGAAGAGCAAAGGCAGTAAACAATGCAGGTGATTATCACGGACGCTTGGCTGGCACGCAGCAAGGCAATTCATTTGGGTGGTTGGCAGCTGGCAGCGATAGGCGCTGGTGTTTTTGCGTTGGTTCTGTTGCTCGCCGCCAGCATGGCCAGCACGTTTGCTTCTTGGATTCCCGCTACCTTGGTACGGGAAGATGTGACCCAGCGGGACCGTTTTTTGCGCGAAAACCTGGACAGCATGGCCCGAAAAGTGGGTGAAATGCAAGCCAAGTTGATGCAGCTTGAAACCTTGGGTGAACGGGTGTCTGGCCTCGCTGGCCTATCGCCTGCGGAACTCAAAAATCTTCCCGGTCGAGGCGGCTCATTGGTGTCTGGCCGTCCACTCACAGTGGAAGAGCTTAAGACCACTTTGGACGACCTGGAACGTTTGACCGGGCAGCGCACCGACTTGTTGACAGTGGTGGAGTCTCGTCTGTTTGATCAAAAAATCAAAACCATGATGATTCCCACTCAACAACCGGTGGCCGCCGGTAATTTGGGCTCGGCCTTCGGTTGGCGAATTGATCCTTTTAATGGGCGTTCAGCCTTGCACACGGGGCTGGATTTTCAGGCTGATCCAGGCACAACGATTCAAGCTGCGGCTGGTGGTTTGGTGGTCACGCAGGAATATCACGGCGCTTATGGCAACATGATTGAGATCGACCACGGCAACGACTTGGTGACCCGGTATGCCCATGCCTCGCGCGTATTTGTGAAAAAAGGTGATTTGGTTAAACGGGGTCAAAAGATCGCTGAAGTCGGTACAACTGGTCGCTCAACTGGCCCACATCTTCACTTCGAAGTCATGGTTCAGGGTGTTTATCAGGACCCCCAAAAGTTTCTATTGGCCGGCCGCAAGTTGCCAGGCCACGCTGGCGGACCGACACTGGCCAGCGCGTCTAACAGTGCAATGGGCGTACGCAGGTAAAATCAGTAGGTTTTGTCTTCGTTCGCACGATGAGGGTCTTGGCAATTTAGTCGGGCGCCCCCAAGTGTCGGCATTAATTTAGGGATTTGGGCCACTGGCGCTGCATGTTGCGGACCCTGTGGCCTGTTACGCATGGCCACCAATTTCCTCACCAAAATTTTCGGCAGTCGCAATGACCGCCTGCTCAAAACTTATCGTCGCACGGTAGACAAAGTCAATGCGTCGGAAGCCGCTTTTGAACAGCTAAGTGACGATGAACTTCGCGCCAAGACTGAAACATTTAAGCAGCGCGTTGCGGCTGGCGAGTCGCTGGATGCCATTCTTCCTGAGGCCTTTGCTGTTGTCCGCGAAGGTTCCAAGCGTGTCATGAAGATGCGCCACTTCGATGTGCAAATGTTGGGCGGCATGTCTCTGCACAACGGCAAAATTTGCGAAATGCGTACCGGTGAAGGCAAGACCTTAACGGCGACGCTGGCGGTATATTTGAATGCCTTGACTGGAAAAGGCGTGCACGTTGTGACGGTCAATGACTATCTGGCCAATCGCGATGCACAGTGGATGGGCCAGCTTTACAACTTCCTGGGGCTGACGGTGGGCGTAAACCTGCCCAATATGCCGCGTGAAGCCAAGCAGGCAGCGTACAACTCAGACATCACGTACGGTACCAACAACGAGTTTGGCTTTGACTACCTGCGTGACAACATGGTGTACGAGGCGGCGGATCGTGTTCAGCGTCGTCTGAATTACGCCATCGTTGACGAGGTGGACTCGATTCTGATCGACGAGGCACGCACACCTTTGATCATCAGTGGTCAAGCGGAAGACCACACCCAGATGTATCAGGCCATGAACCTGATTGCCCCCATGCTGACTCGTCAAGAGGGTGAGGCTGACCCGCACACAGGGGAGGGCGTGACCAAGCCAGGCGACTTCACATTGGAAGAAAAATCGCGTCAGGTGTACCTGACGGAGCAAGGCCACGAGCGTGCTGAGCAGATTTTGTTTGAGCGCGGTTTGATTGCTGAAGGCGCGACGCTGTACGACCCTGCCAACATCACCCTGGTGCACCATTTGTATGCCGCACTTCGCGCGCATCACCTGTACAACCGCGACGAGCACTATGTGGTGCAGCAGGGCGAACATGGCATGGAAGTCGTCATCGTGGACGAGTTCACCGGGCGCTTGATGTCAGGCCGTCGCTGGAGCGATGGCCTTCACCAAGCCGTGGAAGCCAAAGAAGGCGTTGAGATCCAGGCTGAGAACCAGACCATGGCATCGATCACGTTCCAGAATTACTTCCGCCTGTACAGCAAGTTGTCTGGCATGACAGGTACGGCGGATACTGAAGCCTACGAATTCCAAGAGATTTATGGTTTGGAAACGGTGGTCATTCCGCCTAACCGCAAGAGCCAGCGCGATGATCAGCTCGACCGCGTCTACAAGACCACGCGTGAGAAGTATGAAGCCGCTATTGCTGACATTCGTGAGTGCCATGAGCGCGGACAACCCGTTTTGGTGGGGACAACGTCGATTGAGAACTCTGAAATTATTTCCGACTTGCTCAAAGCGGCAAAGCTTGACCATCAGGTTCTGAATGCCAAGCAGCACGCTCGCGAAGCGGACATCGTGGCTCAGGCGGGCCGCCCCAAGATGATCACCATCGCGACCAATATGGCAGGCCGTGGGACTGACATTGTGTTGGGCGGTAACGCCGAAAAAATGGTGCAGGCTGTGGAAGCCGATTTGTCTATTGATGAATCTGCCAAGCCCGCGCGGATTGCACAGGTGCGCGAAGAGTGGCAGCGCGACCATGAGCTGGTCAAGTCCTTGGGCGGCTTGCGCATCATTGCAACCGAGCGCCATGAATCGCGTCGAATTGACAACCAGTTACGTGGTCGGTCTGGCCGTCAGGGCGATCCTGGTTCATCACGTTTCTATTTGAGTCTGGATGATCCTTTGATGCGCATCTTTGCGGGCGACCGGGTCAAAGCCATCATGGACCGCCTGAAGATGCCCGACGGTGAAGCTATCGAGGCTGGCATTGTGTCGCGCAGCATTGAATCTGCTCAACGCAAGGTGGAAGCGCGCAACTTCGATATTCGCAAGCAACTGCTGGAATACGATGACGTGTCAAATGACCAGCGCAAAGTCATTTACCAACAGCGCAATGACATTCTGGATGCGCAGGTGTTGACGGCGCAAATTGACTCGCTTCGCGAAGGCAGCATGACGGACTTGGTGCGTCAATATGTTCCCGCTGAATCGGTCGAAGAGCAGTGGAATATTCCCGCCCTTGAAAAGGTCTTGGCCGATGAATGGCAGGTTCCGCTTGATCTGCATTCAAAGGTTCAGGCAGCGTCAGCCATCACAGATGACGATATTCTCGAGATGGTGGTTGCAGCCACAAATGACAGCTTTAAGGCTAAGGTTGACCAAATAGGCTCCGAAAACTTTACGTCGTTTGAACGCGTGGTGCTGCTGCAAAGCATTGATACCCATTGGCGCGAGCACCTGAGTGCGCTGGACTACCTGCGCCAAGGCATTCACTTGCGCGGTTATGCACAAAAGCAACCCAAGCAAGAGTACAAGCGCGAAGCGTTTGAGCTATTTGGGCAACTCCTGGACTCCGTTAAAAACGATGTCACCAAGGTCTTGATGACCGTCAAAGTGCAGTCCGGCGAGCAAATGGAGCAAGCAGCTGAAGCCATGGAGGCTAAGGCGGAGCACATTGCCAACGTCACCTATACGGCTCCTACCGAAACCGGTGAAGCGGAAACGGTCGCAGATGCTAGTTCGTCTCAGCCCCCAGGCTTTGAGGGCCGCCGTGTAGGCCGGAACGAACCTTGCCCTTGCGGCAGCGGAAAGAAGTTCAAACAATGCCATGGTCAGTTGACCTGATGTTTCCTGAATAGCAAGAGAAAGCGAACCATGCCCGTCAATTTGCCTGAACCTTTGGCTGTCAACTTGCACCCTGTTCCCGGTGTGCGCATTGGTGTGACTGAAGCGGGGGTGCGAAAAGCCAACCGCAAAGACTTGACGGTCTTTTTGCTAGACGATGGTGCGCATGTCGCTGGAGTCTTTACGCAGAATCGGTTTTGCGCCGCACCGGTTCAGGTGTGCCGTGAGCATCTGGCAGCTGGCGACTCAGTGCGTGCTTTGGTCATCAATACGGGTAATGCCAATGCTGGTACCGGGATAGATGGCCTTGCACGCGCACGTCAAACGTGCAATGCCATGGCCAGCGCTCTGGCACTGAAACCTGCCCAAGTGCTTCCATTTTCCACGGGGGTGATCATGGAATCGCTGCCAGTGGATCGCATTGTGGCAGGCCTGCCAGCAGCAATTGCTGACGCCACACCAGACAATTGGCTCAAGGCCGCACTGGGCATCATGACCACCGATACGGTGGGCAAGGCATTCAGCCAACAAATCACACTGGGATCGGCGACTGTGACGGTCACTGGCATCGCCAAAGGCGCGGGCATGATTCGCCCCAATATGGCCACCATGTTGGGCTTCATTGCGACGGACGCGTGCATTGCGCCTGGCCTGATGGCGGGATTGGCGCGTGATCTGGCTGAAGGCTCATTCAACCGCATCACTGTAGACGGTGATACCTCGACGAATGATTCTTTGACCTTGATCGCCACCAACAAGGCTGCACACACGCCCATTGCGGATATGAGCAGTGCGGACGGTCAATTACTCAAAAACGCGTTGCTGAATGTTGCGCGCCAACTTGCCCAGGCCATTGTGCGCGATGGCGAGGGTGCAACCAAGTTCATTGCCATCACCGTAGAAGGTGGCAAAACAGGCGATGAGTGTCGGCAAGTCGCCTATGCGATTGCGCATTCTCCGCTCGTCAAAACGGCCTTTTTTGCAAGTGATCCCAATCTCGGTCGTATCTTGGCGGCAGTCGGCTACGCCGGAATTGCCGATTTGGACCAAACCTTGATTGATTTGTACCTGGACGATGTTCAGGTGGCAACCCAAGGCGGGCGAAATCCACTTTACCGCGAAGAAGATGGTCAGCGCGTCATGAAGCAAAGCGAGATCACCGTTAAGGTGAACTTGGGCCGCGGAACGGCTATCGACACGGTCTGGACTTGTGACCTGAGCCATGACTATGTTTCCATCAACGCGGACTACCGTTCATGAGCGATGCGCTAGAGCGCTTGCTGCTGCGAGCTGAAGCCCTGATAGGTCGCATTGAGTCGGTTTTGCCTCAAGCGCTGACGGCACCAGACTGGTCGATTTCGGTGGCCTACCGTTACCGTAAACGATCCAGCGGACATGGTTCCCTTGAACCTGTTCGTCACATTGGCAATATGCGACTGGACGATCTCCAGGAAATTGATCAACAAAAAGAAAAATTGCAGCGCAATACCCAGCAGTTTGTGGAAGGCAAGCCTGCCAATAATGTATTGCTGACCGGTGCACGCGGGACCGGCAAATCTTCCCTCATCAAGGCGTGCCTGAATACCTACGCAGACCAAGGCCTGCGCCTGATCGAAGTCGATAAAGCAGATTTGACTGACTTGCCAGATATCGTGGATGTCGTGGCGGGGCGGCCAGAAAAATTCATCGTTTATTGTGATGATTTGAGCTTTGAAGATGGTGAGGCAGGATACAAGGCGCTCAAGTCCATCCTGGATGGCTCTGTGGCAGCCAGTTCGCCCAACGTACTGATTTATGCCACCAGCAACCGCCGCCATTTGCTCCCGGAATACATGAAGGAGAACTTGAGCTACACCCATACGGATGACGGTGAGGTGCACCCAGGTGAGGCAGTGGAAGAGAAAATCTCGTTGTCTGAACGGTTTGGGCTGTGGATCAGTTTCTATCCCTTCAGCCAAGATGAATACCTCACCATCGTGCGCCAGTGGCTGAACTCATTTGGTGTCGGCGTAGAGTCCGCCGTTGCCGCGCAACCGGAAGCATTGGTCTGGGCTTTGGAGCGAGGATCTCGCAGCGGCCGTGTGGCCTATCAGTTTGCCCGCGACTACGCAGGTCGTCTGGCGTGAGCGAAGCGGCTGCAACACTGATTGCAGATGGGGATCGTCCTCGTATCGGTGGCGAAGACCGACCTGTGGTTGATGTCGCTGTCGGTATCTTGCTCAAAGCCAACGGCAGTTTTTTGCTGACCTCGCGCCCTCAAGGTAAGGTGTATGCTGATTACTGGGAGTTTCCCGGTGGCAAGCTGGAGCAAGGTGAAACGGTGGCTCAAGCCTTGGTGCGGGAATTACGGGAAGAAATCGGCATTCACGCAACGCAGATTGAAGCCTGGCGACAAGAAAAAGTAGATTACCCCCATGCGCTTGTATTGCTTCATTTTTGCAAGGTAAATGCTTGGGAAGGCGACTTGCAAATGCGTGAGGGCCAGCAGTTTTGTTGGCAACAATTACCTGTAGAGGTCACGCCGGTATTACCTGGCACAGTGCCCGTTTTAGCTTGGTTGGCGCAAGAGCGCTGCTTCCCTGGTGCTACGCATTTCGTAGCTGCTTAGCCCAATGCAGTATGCCGAAATACAGGGTTTGACTTTGTTTGACGATCAAAGTTGGTTGCTTACTGTAGCAAAAGCGGTGCGTCAGGATCATCATCCAACGCAGATGGGCTTTCCAATTTGAACTCTTCATTCGCCCATGCCCCGAAGTCGACGTTTTTGCATCTCGCGCAGCAAAAAGGGCGATAGGGGTTATCGCTAGCGTATCGGCTTGGCCCACGGCAAGCAGGGCAAGTTACCTCTCGCACGGGCATATTGACAGCATTATTCATGCACAAAGACTCAAATCAAAGGCAGTATCTTCAGGGCAAAGGTGCAGTCGCTCATCAGGTTCGCGGCGCATTAGCCGTACTGACACCATCAAGCGGTTCCCACTGATTTCTGGAATCAAACCAAGTGCAGGGTCCAATTGCACGCGCAAGAGGTGAAAAGTGCGACCTTGCGGCAGGTTTTGCTGAAATTGGCCAGCGCTTGCGACAACCCGCTGAGGCGAGCCAGCATCGCGGAGCAATTTAAGCAGCAAATAGAGGGATTGCGCGAGCGGACCCAGGGTAGCTGACCAGCGTTCCAGGTCAACTCTGCGGATGGCCGCAGGCGAGTGCTGCCAGGCGTAATACGACGGCAGGTCAAATTCACATGTCCCACCGGGAATGCCGGCACGCGAGCGAATGCTCATGAGCCATTCGTTTTCAGTCAAGGACTGGCCAGCCTTGCCGGGCAAGTTGTTCAGATTGGTAAAGCACGCATCGATTTGCGCAATGACACGGTCCAGAACAGCTTCAGAAATGGCAGGATTGCCGTGAAACGCACTGAAGGATTGACGTTGTCTGTCAAGGTCTTTCAGAACGTCTGACTTTAGGTCAGCACGCGCCGCAACCTCCATGATTTCAAAGATCGTGGTCAGTGCGTAGTGGTGGTCCAGCGCGTCATCACGCGCCACCAAGGTCCCAAGCCGTCTGAAAAGATGCTCCAGACGCAAATAGGTGCGGGTTCGCTCGTTAAAGGGGTATTCGTAAAGGATCACTCAAAATTCCATCAGGCGCTGAACCGCATGATAGCCCGAACGCAATAGAAAGCTGGTCTATGTGGTCATGTAGAGCGGCCAGACTAAGTTCGCAATTGAAGATGACGAAATCCGCCGCCGCTAAACGGTCCTGGCGGCTGGCTTGGGCCGAAATAATGCTTTGAATCGCTTCGGGGCTCAGCTGATTGCGCGCCATGACCCGAGTAATTTGCACCTCAGGTAAGCAGTCCACCACCAGCACCCGGTCAACCTGGCTGCGCCAGCGACCGGACTCCACCAGCAGGGGAACATCAAACACCAAGCAGCGGACGCCATTGTTGATTGCCACCGCTGATTGACGATGAGTTTCTTGCCCCACAAGTGGATGAACAATACCTTCTAGCTTTGACTTGGCACTCGGATCGGAAAATACCAGTTCGCGCATGCGCTGCCGGTTCAGGGCGCCTGTGGGGGAAACAAAGGTATGTCCAAATTGTTCGGCGATGGCCCCCATGGCAGCGCCACCCGCTGCTGTGACTGACTGCGCAATGGCGTCAGCATCAATGACTGCGGCACCGTGGGATGCCAAGCGCGCTGCAACCGTTGATTTTCCGCTTCCGATGCCGCCAGTCAAGCCAATTCGAAGGACTTGAGGCAAGACAGGGTCAAGCGTCATTCAGCCTTCTTTACAAGCCAATGGCTCGCAGCAAGGATTGCGGCCCAAAAAACAATGCCACGAAACCAGCGCCGGCAAGAAAGGGACCAAACGGAATGGGTTGTCCGTCCTGCAAATGTTTCGTCAATTTCATGGCTATCCCAATGACGGCGCCAATCAAGGATGAGGCCAGAACAATTGGCACCAGCGCCTGCCAGCCAAACCAGGCGCCTAGGGCAGCCAGCAGCTTGAAATCACCATATCCCATGCCTTCTTTGCCCGTGATGAGTTTGAACACCCAATAGACGCTCCAAAGGCTCAGATAGCCAGCAACTGCACCCCAAAGTGCATCTAGCAACGACACGTCAGTCCAATGCATTGCCGTCGATATAAGGCCTGCCCAAAGCAAAGGCAAGGTGATGTCGTCAGGCAGCAATGTGGTATCAAAGTCAATCAGCGCCAGCGTCAGAAGTGCCGCACAGAACCCAAACCAGGCCAAGCCCGCTAAGGTCAGGCCCCAGCGATGTGCACAATACGCAGCGAGTGCCGCGGTGACAAGCTCCACCACGGGGTAACGCAAGCTGATGTGCGTGCTGCAAGCGGAACAGCGACCGCGCAGGACCAAATAGCTGAAAAATGGGATGTTTTCGTACCAAGCAATGGCATGGCCGCAATGACCGCATCTTGACCGGGGCACCGACAAATTAAAGACGGTCCCATGCCCCTCAGGCTCAATAGTTGGGCTTGCAATGGCTGAAGCCTCGCGTTCCCACTGTATTTCCATCATCTTTGGGAGGCGATAAATCACCACGTTCAGGAAACTGCCAATCATCAGCCCGAAGACTGCCGCCAAGCCCATACTCAGTCCCGCATCCAATATTCCGTCCACACCTGCAAACATCAAACAACCTGTCCGAGCTTGAAAATAGGCAAGTACATAGATACCACGATTCCACCAATGATCGAACCAAGTACCACAATGATGATGGGCTCCATCAAACTCGATAGTCCCGCCACCATGTCGTCAACTTCGGCTTCGTAGAAGTCAGCGGCCTTGCCCAGCATGTGGTCAATGGAGCCGGACTCTTCACCAATAGAGCACATTTGCAGCACCATGGACGGGAAAATGTTCGCATTTGACATGGCTGTCGTCAGTGAAGTTCCCGTTGAGACTTCTTGTTGAATTTTGTAGGTTGCCGTTTCGTAGACCTTGTTGCCAGAAGCACCGCCAACGGAGTCGAGCGCTTCTACCAGTGGCACGCCAGCTGCAAACATGGTGGCCATGGTTCTTGTCCAGCGCGCGATGCAGGACTTTTCAACCAGTACGCCAAAGATGGGCATTTTCAATAAAAGTCGGTCCATAAAGGCCTGCATCTTTTCGTTGCGTTTCCATGATTCCATAAAGAAGTAGATGCCGCCCCCGATGCCACCAAATATGAGCCACCAATAGCTCACAAAGAATTCACTGATGGCGATCACAAACAAGGTTGGTGCCGGCAAGTCTGCGCCAAAAGAAGTAAACACCTGCTTGAACGCAGGAATCACAAAGATCATGATCACTGCCACCACCACAAAGGCAACCACAATCACCGAAATCGGGTACATCAGAGCAGACTTGATCTTGGATTTGATCGCTTCCGTCTTTTCCATGTAGGTGGCCAAGCGGTCTAACAGTGATTCCAAAATACCCGCTGTTTCACCAGCTTCCACCAGGTTGCAATAGAGATTGTCGAAGTACAGCGGAAATTTACGGAAGGCCGAACTGAGCGACGTACCGGTCTCCACATCTGTCCGAATGTCATTTAACAGCTTGGTCACGCTGGGGTTGGGGTTTCCACGTCCCACAATGTCAAAAGCTTGCAGCAAAGGCACGCCTGCCTTCATCATGGTGGCAAGCTGCCGGGTAAAGATTGCGAGATCTTTGGGCTTGATCTTCTTGCCAGAACTCATCCGGCGTTTTTTGATTTTGGTGACCAAAATCCCTTGGCGCCGAAGTGCTGCCTGAACTTGGTTCTCGCCCCCTGCACGCATTTCGCCGGACGTTGCTTTGCCATTGCGGTCTTTGCCGGTCCACTCGTAGATACTTTCGGCGCTGGATGCCTTTTTGGGTGTTTTGACCGCCGGCTTGGGTGGTGCAGATTTAGTGGCCATGTTGCGCTCCGCTCCTTGAAATCGTCGACTTATTCATTGGTGCAACCCAAAACCTCTTCCAGCGAAGTGACGCCAATTTTCACCTTGTACAAACCGGATTGCCGAAGACTTCGCACACCATCTTTTGCCGCTTGTTCCGCAATGTCCATCGAACTTCCGTCGCGCAAGATGATGCGTTGGATTTCATCGCTGATGGGCATCACCTGATAAATGCCTACGCGACCTTTGTAGCCGTTGTTGCACATGCTGCAACCCACTGGTTTGTAGGGTTTCCAACTGCCATCCAAGTCAGCGTCTTTGAAGCCTGCATCGACCAGCGCCTTTCTCGGCACGTCATAGACCTCTTTGCAATTGGGGCAAAGCCGCCGCGCAAGTCGCTGCGCTGTGATCAAAATCACACTCGACGCGATATTGAATGGCGCAATTCCCATGTTGCGCATGCGCGTGAGCGTCGTTGGCGCGTCGTTGGTGTGCAGGGTGGACAACACCAAGTGGCCCGTTTGCGCTGCCTTGATGGAAATGTCGGCTGTTTCCAGGTCTCGAATTTCGCCGACCATGATGATGTCAGGATCTTGACGCAGAAAAGACTTGAGCGCTGCTGCAAACGTCAGCCCCGCTTTGTCGTTCACATTGACCTGATTGACGCCAGGCAAGGTGATTTCAGAAGGGTCCTCAGCCGTAGAAATGTTCACGCCTGGCTTGTTCAGCAAATTCAAGCACGTGTAAAGCGAAACTGTCTTGCCCGACCCCGTCGGCCCGGTGACCAGCACCATGCCGTAGGGCCGCTGAACGGCCGCCAACAAGCGTTCTTTTTCTTCTGGCTCGTAGCCCAAGGCCTCGATGCCCAGTTTGGCACTGCTGGGGTCCAAGATACGGATCACGATCTTTTCGCCAAAAAGTGTCGGCAAGGTGCTGACCCGAAAGTCAATCACATTGTTGGCCCCGATCTTCAGCTTCATCTTGCCATCTTGCGGAATTCGTTTTTCCGAGATGTCCATGCGCGAGATCACCTTGATCCGCGAAGCTAACTTCTCTTTGATGGCAACCGGAGGCGATGCAATCTCACGCAGCTCGCCATCAACCCGGAACCGGATGCGATAGGTGTGCTCAAACGGCTCAAAGTGCAAGTCAGACGCGCGCATGCTGTAGGCATCCAACAGCATCTTGTGCAAAAACTTGACGATAGGGGCGTCGTCAACGTCATTGGTTGGGGCGTCGCTGATTTCGAGCGCAGCGTTGGCCGTCTCTTCATCAAAGTCAAAGTCATCGCCCATCATGCCTTCGATGACCTGGCCAGCGTTGACATCGCTCGTTTGCAGCAACTTGGCCAGTTTGTCGTGCTCGACAATGACCCAATCCACGCCCATTTGGGTCGCAAATTTGATTTTTTCAGCTGCCTCCTGATCCGAGGGGTCAGCCGTTGCCGCGATCAGTCGGTTATTACGTTTGCTTAAAACGACCAGTCGATAGGTTTGGCAAATCTTGGGGTCGAGCAAATCCTTGGGCAGGCGATTCTTGTCAATTGCATCCAGGTCCAGCAGCGGAACACAAAACGCGCGGGATAGCGTTAGCGCCAAGTCGTGCGCAGAAACCGCACCAGAGCCCGTCAACTCTGCGGTAAAAGTTGTCTTATTGGTTTGAGCTTTGCGAAAAAGGTCCTCAGCCGCTTTCTGGCCAAGCATGCCCGCACTGACCAGGGCGCGACCCATGCCCGGTAACGCTAAACCGGAAGCTTCAGAGGAGAGGTTTTCAGCAGTAGCCATGGTCGATAAATGTACTACGGCTTCAAGGATTTGGCTGCGCACAAATCGACGCCTGCTCCGGGGGCGTTCTCGGCGTTTTTTTGCGAACACCAGCTACGCCCGTCAGGCGTGGTGCAGTCCAGCGCGCTGAAGCGCCCGGGTGTCGGCTGCATCCATGGCACGCCAGACCGATGAGCCGCTCAGGCACATATTGCGCCAGCAGCCCAGTGCTTTTTGTGGGCCGGACGGCAGGTATAGCCAGGATGAACGGCCAGTATCGGGCGCAATGACAGGTTTATCGCTGGGGGGTAAATCCAGGAAATGGCCCAGCCGCCAAGCAAGGTCATAGCCTGTAGGCCCGGCCGTGTTCACAGGTTGGTACTTTGCAAAAAACACTCGCGCATGGCTGCTGCTTTGTCCTTGGGCATCAACATCGATCATGCCGCTCGCATGTTTGGCCAAACCGCTTTGCAAGACCCAAGACGGAAACGGTGCCAGCAACGCCACGATGGTCGCGTCACTCGCCAGTCGGGCGCCACAGGCCATGGTGGCTTCTCCTGCACTGAGCGAAGTACACCGATCTTGCAACACCGTGATGTCCCGTGATTTGAGCAGATGCAACACGCGCGCCTGCATCTTTGTTGGGCTGTAGGCCAGCGGCAAATTGGCGCCACTGATCAGGCTGACGCGTGACGGTCTGGCCAGCGTGTCTGCTGCAAGTGCCTGTTGAATCCCCAGCGCCAGCGAAGTGGCAATTTGCCCGTCGCCGACCACGGCAATTCGCATCGAACCACTGCGCGCCAAATCAGCAATCTGGGGCCACAGCGAGGTAAACCTTTCCATCGGTTGAATCCACAAACCGTGTTGGTTTGATCCAGGCAAAGAGGCGTCGTGGGCTTTCAAATCGGCATCGCCACCAATTTCAATGCTCAGCGCGTCGTAGGGCAGCATGCTTCCGTCACTCAAAAGCAATTGCTGCCGTCCCACGTCAAGTGCCTTGATCCTTTGGGTCAAATGGACGCCGCCACAAGCGGCAAGTTGTGCTGCGAGTGGAAAAGCCAATTGAGCCATGGTGACGCTGCCCATCAACCAGTCTGCTAAACGTGGGGCATGCCAGTAATGGGCGTCCGGTGAAAGCAATGTGACCTTCAGGTCGGGGGAGTGGCGCTTGGCCAAGGCTTCCAAAAGCTGCACATGCACGCCACCTGCACCTACCAGCACCAAGTGCTTGGGTCCCAAGGTGCTCTTGGCTCCGTGGGTACTTTCGGCTCCGCTGGGGTCCTGTAAATGATGTGCTTGACTGGGCATTACCGAACTGAATGACGCTACGAAAGCAAAGCCTGGGCAAACTCCCGGGCATTAAAGGTTTCCAAGTCTTCGAGCTTTTCACCCACGCCGACGAAATAGACGGGTACGGGCAATGAGCCAGCCTGAGTGCGGGCTTTTTCTTGAGACCACAGCGCAATGGCCGCCAGTACGCCTCCTTTGGCGGTGCCGTCCAGTTTGGTGACGATCAGCCCCGTGAGACCAATGGCGTCATCAAACGCCTTGACTTGGGCCAATGCGTTCTGGCCCGTGTTGCCATCGATCACCAGCAATATTTCGTGAGGCGCGCTGGCGTCCGCCTTGGTCACAACGCGCTTGATCTTTTTGAGTTCTTCCATCAGATGGAGTTGAGTTGGCAGGCGGCCGGCCGTGTCCACCAGCACCACATCCTTGCCCCGTGCTTTTCCCGCACTTACTGCATCAAAACTGACAGCAGCGGGGTCTCCACCGCTTTGGCTGATGATCTCAACCGTGTTGCGGTCTGCCCAAACCAGCAATTGCTCTTTGGCTGCCGCACGGAAAGTGTCTGCTGCTGCCAGCAGCACAGACGCGCCTGCGCCTGACAAATGTTTGGTCAACTTGCCAATGGATGTGGTCTTGCCCGCACCGTTGACCCCTGTCACCATGACCACCGTGGGGCGGTGAATGCCCACCACCAATGGCTTTTCCAGCGGGGCAAGCAGGGCCGCAATAGCGTCCACCAGCAGCGCCTTAACGCCTTGTGGGTCGGTTGTTTTACTTTCTTTGACCCTTGCTTTCAGGTCTTTTAACAAGAACTCCGTCGCGCCCACGCCAGTATCTGCCATCAGCAAGGCAGATTCCAGGTCTTCATATAAGGCGTCATCAATCTTGGTGCCGGTGAAAACGGTGGCGATGGTCGAGCCCGTTTTGCGCAGACCTGCCTTGAGCTTGTCCAGCCAACCACGCCGCTCGGCTGGTGCAGCAGCCTTGGGTGCGGATGCGGGTGCGGGTGCAGATGCTGTTGTGGGTCGGTTGGGCAAGGCCTCACTGGTGGCCGCAGCTGGGGCGGCAACTTCTGGCGATGTGGCAACACCGGGTGCCATCGCCAGGGGCACAACAGGCGCGCTGGCAGGTGAATCTACCTGGGGTATTGCCGCTGGGGCGGCCTCTGGCGCGGGTTTTTTCTTGAAAAAGCTGAACATGTCGGGGTTCTTAGAATCACACCATTCTATGAAACACCCGAATACCCTCATGGCGCGCGCTTTTTGGCGCCCCGCACTCGTTGCTTCAATCCTGGGCTTGTTTGCCGTTCACCTATTTCAAACGGTGCAGGCACAGCCTTTGGTTGGCATCGCGCCCCCCAAAGATTTGAGGCTGCAAAACAAGCCGGAAGCGGCGGTTTACGAGCACAAGCTTGCCAATGGCATGACGCTGATCATCAAGCCAGACCACCGGGCACCCACTGCAGTGCACATGGTCTGGGTGCGCGTAGGTTCCATGGACGAAGTGGACGGCTCCACAGGCGTGGCCCATGTGCTGGAGCACATGATGTTCAAGGGCACGCCGACAGTCAAGGCGGGCGAATTCTCGCGGCGGGTTGCTGCCCTGGGCGGACGCGAAAACGCCTTCACCAGCCGCGACTACACCGGCTATTACCAGCAGATTCCGGCCAACCGCCTGCAGGACGTGATGAAGCTGGAATCAGACCGTTTTGCCAACAACCAGTGGCCCGACGAAGAATTTGCCAAAGAGTTAGAGGTGGTCAAAGAAGAGCGCCGTTTGCGCACGGAGGATGTCCCGCGCTCCGCTCTGTATGAAGCCATGAACGCGACCGTCTACATGGCCTCACCCTACCGCCGCCCGGTGGTGGGCTGGATGAGCGATTTGGATTCGCTGACTGCGCAAGACGCCAGGGAGTTCTTCAAACGCTGGTACTCCCCAGCGAATGCCGCCATTGTGGTCGCGGGGGACGTCAACCCTGAGCAAGTCTTGCAATGGGCTCAAAACTATTACGGCGTGATTCCTGCCCGTGAGGTGCCCGTCAGAAAACCACGCACAGAGCCCAAACAAACGGGTGTTCGCCGAATCGACTTCAAAGCCCCTGCCGAGCAGGCGTATGTTGCCTTGGCCTTCAAGGTGCCTGGCCTGGACGGCTTGTCAGACACCGACCAGAATAAAGACGCCTTGGCGCTCACGGTCTTGTCTGCCGTGCTGGATGGCTACAGCGGTGCGCGGCTGGATCGCGCTTTGACCCAGGGTGATCAACGGGTGGCTGACAGTGCGGGTGCCTCCAACGACTTGATCGGTCGCGGCCCCAAGCTTTTCATGTTGGACGGTGTGCCCGTTGCTGGCAAGACCGCTGAGCAGGTCGAGGCGGCTTTGCGCGAGCAGGTGCGAAAGATTGCGACTGAGGGCGTGAGCGAAGCAGAGCTGCAACGGGTCAAAACCCAGTGGGTGGCCAGTGAGGTCTATAAGCTGGACGCCGTCATGGGGCAGGCGCGCGAACTGGGCAATTACTGGATCCAAAGCCTGCCACTGGACACCGGCAAGCAGCTCATTGCCAAGCTGCGCCAGGTCACGGCAGAGCAGGTCAAGTCGGTGGCTCAGCGCTACTTTGGGGACGACCAACTAACGGTGGCCATTTTGCGACCCCAACCTGTGGACAAGTCGGCCAAAGCAGCCCGAGCCAACGCGCCCGCATTGCGCCATTGAGGATTAGCATGAGAACTATAAAAATGATAGCTATAAAGCGCCTATTGATCAGCGGTAGCATGCTTTTTGGTGTGCTAAATGCCTTTGCTGGTATTCCCATTCAGCAGTGGACCTTGCCTAACGGGGCGCAGATCAACCTGGTGGAGAGTCACGCCATTCCCATGGTCGACATCCAGATTGACTTTGACGCGGGGAGCCGACGCGATCCTGCCCATCAGGCAGGTTTGGCCAACGTTACTGCAGGCATGGCTGGCAAGGGTCTGACCGGGAAGAATAAGTTCGGCAAAAGCTTGCCGCCCATGGACGAAAACGCTTTGGGCGAAGCCTGGGCGGACTTGGGGGCGTCTTTCGGTGCCAGTGCGGGGTCTGATCGCATGAGCTTTTCCCTTCGAAGCCTGACCGACGCTGATTTGTTGGGTAAGGCCTTGGCGCTGGCGGGCAGCCAAATGGCGGAACCTGCTTTTCCCCAAGCCGTGTGGCAGCGTGAACGTCAACGCTTGATTGCCAGCCTGGCCGAATCTGACCGGCGCCCCGCAACTTTGGCGGGCAAGGAGTTTGCCAAGGCCATTTATGGCCAACACCCTTACGGGCAGGAGATGACTGCGGCCAGCTTGAACGCGATCTCTGTGGCTGATATGCAAACCCTTTACCAGCGCCATGTGCTGCCGTGTCATGCCAAGGTCAGCGTCGTTGGAGACCTGAACCGTGTGCAGGCGGAAGAGGCCGCACTGGAATTGCTGGCAGGCTTGCCTTCTGCGCCTGGTCAGTGCGCGGCGCGGCCAGCGGTAGGGGATGTCAACGCGCTGACAGAGGCGAAAAACATCAATCTGCCGTTTGACTCAGCACAGGCCCATGTGCTGATCGGTCAACCGGGCTTCAAGCGAAATGATCCCGACTTTTTCGCGCTGACGGTGGGCAATTACATCCTGGGTGGCGGCGGTTTTGTGTCACGCTTGACCACCGAAGTGCGAGAGAAGCGCGGCTTGAGCTACAGCGTTTACAGCTATTTTTCTCCCGGCTTGCACGCGGGTGCCTTCACGGTTGGCTTGCAGACGCGGCCCGACCAAGCCCAGCAGGCGGTGTCGGTTGCCAAGCAAGTGGTCGCTGACTTTGTGGCCAACGGCCCGACGGCTGACGAACTTCAAGCCGCCAAAGACAACCTGATTGGCGGTTTTGCGCTGCTGATCGACACCAACCGCAAATTGCTGGGCAATGTGGCCAACATCGCCTGGAATGGCCTGCCTCTGAATTACCTGGACACCTGGACGCAGCAAGTCGAGCGCGTCAGCGTCGACGACATCAAGGCCGCCTTTGCGCGTAAGTTGCAGCCCGACCGCATGGTGACGGTGATCGTGGGGGCGAAGCCATGAACAAGAAAGCTCAGCCAAAGGCGGGCGGCAAAGGTGGAGCTGATGGTGCAGCCAAGCCTCGCGTCATCAGCCACCGCGCACCAGTGGGCGAGGTACGCATCATTGGCGGGCAGTGGAAGCGCACCAAGCTGGCGGTGCCAGACCGCCCGGGCTTGCGCCCCACGCCAGACCGGGTGCGTGAAACCTTGTTCAACTGGTTAGGCCAAGACCTGACGGGCTGGCAATGCATGGATGCCTTTGCGGGCACAGGCGCTTTGGGGCTGGAGGCGGCGTCGCGCGGCGCCAGCTTGGTCACTTTGATCGAGTCAGATGCTGGACTGGTCAAACGTCTGGAGGACACCTGCCAAAAGTTAGGCGCCACCCAGGTGCAAGTGCGGCGTGGCGACGGCGTAGCCGCCATGAAACGGATGACGCCTGCCAGCCTGGATTTGGTTTTTCTCGATCCACCGTTTGACGGTGATTTATTTGATGCAGCGCTTGCTGCAGCGAAGGCATTGCTGCGGACCGACGGCAAGGTTTATCTGGAGGCGCCTGAACTGTGGAGTGATGAACGCTTGGCGGCTTTGGGCTTGGTCACGGTCAAGCAGATCAAGGCTGGCGCGGTCTTTGCCCATTTGTTGACCGCGACGCCGTAGCGCGGGTATTCACGGGGCAAGGCTTGCAAAATCAGATGATCTGGCCGGGCATAATCCGCCCAAACATGTACAGGAGCTGATTCATGAGCCCCCGCGTTGATCACTTCGTGTATTCACTGCCCCCCAAAGGGGTTCTTGCGCTCCTCGGGGCGGCCTTTTGGAGGCAAGTATGACCAACGTGATTGCAGTCTATCCCGGCACATTCGACCCCATGACGCTGGGGCATGAGGACGTGGTCCGGCGCGCCACCCAATTGTTTGGCCGTGTGATCGTGGCAGTGGCGGCGGGTCACCATAAGAAGGCGCTGTTCAGTCTGGCAGAGCGCATGGAAATGGCCAAGGCAGCGGTGGCCAAGTTTCCTCAAGTGGAGGTGGACAGTTACTCCGGTCTACTGCGCGACTTTGCGGTGGCACGAAACGCCAAAGCCGTGGTCCGTGGTCTGCGAGCCGTGACCGATTTTGACTATGAATTCCAGCTCGCGGGCATGAACCGCACGCTCATGCCAGATGTTGAAACGGTTTTTCTCACGCCCAGTGACAAGTACCAGTTTGTGAGCAGCACCTTTGTGCGTGAAATCGCGATGCTGGGTGGCGAAGTCAATAAGTTTGTCTCACCTTCTGTTTTGGAAAAACTGCAAGCCAAGGTGCGCAGCGTGCAGGCGTCAGCCTGATCGCCTGAATCGAATCAGACTCGTTTTGTCTTGGCTGAAGATGTAACGGTTCAGTGCTATGACGTGGCTCTGTCGTTCAATGGCTGTCAAGTTGGCTCAGCCAAGCTAACAGGGCAGTGTTAACCGCTGCGGGCTGTTCCATCGTCAGCATGTGGCCGCAGCGGGGCAATTCAACGGCGCTGGCATGGGGCACCAAAGCCACTATTTCTTTTGAGCATTCAGGCGGCGTGAGCTGATCCGAATCTCCCCACATCACCAGGGTCGCGCATTGAACCGCAGGTAGATGCAAGCGGGCGTCAGGGCGGCCAATCACAGCGCGGTTTTGTTTCACCAGTTGCTCGCCACCTGCGGCCAGGATCACACGCAGGTATTCATCGGTAATGGCTTGGTTGCTGCGTGCATCCTCATGAAACGCAAACTGCAGATTGGCGCGCAGCACTTCTTCAGCGCGGCCAAGTTCATACAGTTTGATGGCCGCTTCGCGCAGCGCCTGAATGTCGGGTGTCTCGGGGCGGGCACTGGTGCCCAGCAGAGCCAGACCTTTGATGCGATCGGGGGCCTGCCGCGAGGCCTCCATGGCAATCATGCCGCCCATGGAGGCACCGCAGAGCACCAGATCAGCACCCTCAGCTTGGCGTAGCAGCGCTTGTGCCATGCCTTTGATGCTATCAAATCGAAAGTGAACATCGCTCACGCTGGTCTGCCAGTGACTGGGCGCTGCAGCCAATTGAGCTTGCCACACACTGGCATCGCAGGCCATGCCGGGCAGAAAAATCAAGTGTTTCATCGCAGATGTGCTCATGGGTTCAAGCCTCAAGACCATTGCCGTTCGCATGCGCAAGGCTTCTGGCCATCATGGTTTTCGTGAAAGCCCGATAATGCCATTCAATGACAGAACTGTATCTTTTGCGCCATGGTGAGACGGAGTGGAACCGTGCTTTGCGGTTTCAAGGGCAGGTGGATGTCCCCCTGAATGATGTGGGTCATGCGCAGGCTCTGCGCCTGGCCAAGCGGCTGGCGGATGGGGGTCTGAATGCCCTGATTTGCAGCGATCTGCAACGTGCCCGCCAGACGGCGCAGCCGCTGGCCGATGTGTTGGGCATGGAAAGTGTTCCCTTGCCAGGCTTGCGTGAGCAAAACTTCGGTCAAGTCGACGGCATGAAGGTCGAAGACATTCAAACCCAGTTCCCGCAGGAATGGGCACAGTGGATATTGTTTGACGCCAACTACGCCTTGCCCGGTGCAGAAAGCGCGGAGCAATTTCATCAGCGCGTCATGGAAGCTTTGTCTGCAGTGGTGACTCGATACGGCGGCGATGATCGGCGTTTGGCCGTGGTCACGCACGGCGGCGTGCTGGACATGATTTACCGCACAGCCAAAGGGCTTTCGCTGTCGGGACCTCGCGAATGCCAAATTCCCAATGCGGCGATTAACCGCCTCCAAGCCGAATGGCGTGACGGCAAATTAATGCTGTCAATTGAGGTTTGGGCAGACGTTCAGCATTTGGCAGACATGCCGCCACAGCCCGTTTATGACCAGGCGCGGCTGGCTAAATTGCTCAGCCCTAAGCTTGCATAGAGCGTTGACGCCTGCTGCTTAAGACGCAAAGACTCTGGCTGCTGCAGGCAACGCTGCTGCACGACATGCTGCGCGCCCGCCAGTTTGCCGCAGCGAATCAGGGCATCCAGATAAAACAGCTCAAACAAATCGCGCTGAGCATGGCTGCCCCCAATCTCTGCCAGACGCGGCAGCGCCAGGCCAAGTTGATCCACAGCCCGCTCAAAGTTGCCTTGGGCATGCGCCATCAGGCCTCGGGCGGCGGGCAAGCAAACCCGCGGCCAAGCTTGCTGCCAAGCATCGCTGGATTGGGAGGCCAATTCGCTATGCTGCTCTATGTTTTGTAGCAGCTCATCCGCCTCTGGTCTGCCGCAACGGGCTAAACCATAGAGATATTGCAAATCCAGGAAGGGTAAGAACTGGTCTTGCGTGCGAGTCAGCAGGTAAGGCATCACGTCATCCCAACGTTTGCCCACATTGACACCTGCCAACTCCAGTCTGGCAAGCAGTGACACCGCGCCGATTTGGTCTTGTGAATAGGATTTCTCCACACCCCAGATCTCAGCGTCATACAAGCGCAAGACCTCGTCATGCTGTGCCAGTTCTAGCGCAAAGACCGCCTGATGCCACCAGTTGTGGGTGACCATGAAAGAGTTGAGCCCGGTCCAACCGGGGCTGGCATCTTGCATGAAGTTCAATCCTTCGTGCAAGCGCCCTTGGGTCAGCATCACATGCGCAAGCGCATGCTGTGCCCAGGGTTCCTTGGCGGTGAGTGACAACGCATGCTTGGCAGCGTCTTCAGCTTCCTTCAAAAAATGGCATTGCTCCCATGCAAAGGCCAACATACCGTGAAAGTAGGGCACATCTGCTGCCTCGCTTTTACAAGCCAGGGCTAGCTTGAGCATGCCAGGCGCGTCGCCTCGGTTGAACAAATGGTATTGCCCAAGCTTCAAAGAGGCCAAGTCACGGGGGCATTCCCGCGCTTGCTCCTCGTGCAGTTGAATCGCCAAAGGCAAGTCGCCATTCACCCAGGCTGCAACCGCGTGCACAAAGCGCATTTCCTGTGGCGTGGCCTGGAGGGGCGAGTTCAGCGCTTGATCAATGTAAGGCCGCGCATTGCGCGGCCCATTGGCTGACTCGGCGAACATATGCAGCGCAGCCGCGTAGGCTTGTGGCAGCGGGGCAGGGTCTACGACAGGCGCCAGCAGCAAATTGACTGCCCGCGATTCGCAGGCCATGAAGCCGCCCACAAAGTCGTCCACGCCACCGAGGCTGGACGAGTCCCCCAGGGTGACGGGATTGCCCAACAAGTCGGCGCAGAGGCTCATGTCAGGCCGTCCTCAATGCGCAAGACCAGCAGATAGCGACCAACTGTCACGACAGCTTGTCACGACCAGCTATCACGACCAGGACAGTGCGCCCAGATCGTTCACGAAGATGGGCATGTCTTTCCACAAGCCCTTCACGTTCTTGTTCGAAATAGTGGTCCACAAGGGCTGGTACAAGAAGCCGTGAACGCAGTCTTCGGCCAGCAAGCGCTGCACATCGCCCAGCAGCTTGGCGCGGTCTGCGGGCTTGAGCGTGTTCTTACTCTTGGTGTACAGGTCGTTGAACTTCTTGGACTCATAGCCCCAGTAGTAGTCGGACTTGGCGAAGTTGCCCAGATCAAAGGGTTCGACATGACTGATGATGGTCATGTCGTAGTTCTTGTTCTTGTAGACACCGTCCAGCCACTGCGCCCATTCCACGTTTTGCAATTTGGCCACCACACCAATTTTGGCGAGTTGGGCGGCAATGATTTCACCGCCTTGGCGCGCATAGGGTGGGGGCGGCAAGATCAGGCTGACTTCCAGCGGTGTGGTCACGCCTGCTTCTTTGAGCAAGGCCTTGGCTTTGTCGACATTGAAAGCATTGACGGCAGTGGTGTCCACGTAACCAAACGCGCCGGGCACGTAATGGCTGCCAATAGGTGCCCCTAAACCGTCAAACGAGCCATCGATCACCGCCTTGCGATCAATGGCCATGCTGATGGCGCGGCGCACACGCACGTCGTCAAAAGGCTTTTTCTTGTTGTTAATGGCCAAAATGGTCTTGGCGCGCGAACCGTTTGCCACGACCTGGAACTTCGGATTGCTCTTGAACTGCTCAATGCCACGCGTGGTCACACGGGGGAAGGCATCCACATCACCAGCCAATAGAGAAGCGATTTGCGCAGCAGGTTCACTGATAAATTTAAACGTGACCTTGCGCAGCTTGATGGCCGCTGCATTGCGATACCCGTCCCATTTGCCCAGTACGGCGGACGAGCCTTTGCTCCAGGCGTCCAGCTTGTAGGGGCCTGTGCCGACAGGTTTGCTGGCATTGGTGTCAGCGCTCTTGGGTTCCACGATGATCGCGGTAGCTTGGCCGAGCAGAAACAGAAAATCGGGATCGACTTCACTGTTGATCACCACAACGGTGCTGTCATCCACCACTTGCGTGCTCATGTTGGCAAAGGTGCGCTTGTCTTTGTTGGTGCTTTTCTCGCCACCAGCGCGGTCAAACGAGAACTTGACGGCAGCGGCATTGAAGGGCTCACCATTTTGAAACTTGACGCCTTTGCGCAGGGTGAAGGTGTAGGTGCGCAGGTCGGGGGAGACTTCCCACTTCTCCGCCAGCAAAGGCGTGACTGAACCGTCCGAATTGATCTTGGTCAGTGTCTCAAAGATGCTGTAGTGCGTGACTTCGGCAATTGACGAGGCAGCAGCAGCCGTGGGGTCCAGGCCCGTGGGCTCCAGGGTCATGCCCAGGGTCAGCGTGTCTTTTTTGCTTTGCGCCAGGGACGCCAGGGGCAGTTGACCCAAGGTGGCAATCGCTGCGGAACGGAGGGCGAAATCACGACGTTTCATAAAACAGATTCTCCTGAGCCAAAAAAGAGATAGTAGCAAGGCTTTGGGCGTTTGCTGTTCAAATTCGATGCGATTTGCGAGCTTGTTTATGCCGCGTTTGCTCGCTTGACGGATAGGGGCGAAATGTGCGGCAAAAAATGCCACACACATGTGAATTGAGAAGGTTCAGTCAAACTTGGCGTGCGGCACGGCCGCCACCAGGGCCTGGGTATAGGGGTGCTGCGGACGGGTAAACAGCTCAGACGGTGCGCCACGCTCCACAATCTCGCCCTTGTTCATCACGGCCACCTCGTCGCACACATGCTGCACCACAGCCAGGTCGTGGCTGATCAGCAGATAGGTCACACCAAACTGTTCTTGTAAATCCATCATCAAATTCAGCACCTGTGCCTGCACCGAGACATCCAGCGCGCTGACGGGTTCGTCCGCCACGATCAACTTGGGGCGGGTGATCAAGGCACGTGCAATGGCAATGCGCTGGCGCTGACCCCCTGAAAACTCGTGCGGGTATTTGTGCAAATCGCTGTCACGCAAACCCACGGCCAGCAGACTTTCGTGGACACGGCTTGCTCGCTCCGAGGTGGTCACCGAGCGGTCCACCGAAAGGGGCTCGCCCACAATGCGCGCCACAGTTTGCCGTGGGTCAAGTGAGCCGTAAGGGTCTTGAAAAACCATCTGGATATGACGCCGGGCTTCTCTCAATTCGATAGCAGACAAACCTTGCAGATCCTGCCCAAGCAGCGCTACGGAGCCTGAAGTCGGGGTTTCCAGCGCCATCACTTGCCTGGCCATGGTCGATTTGCCGGACCCAGATTCGCCCACGATACCGAAACTGCGACCCGACTGCACGCTGAAGCTCACGCCACGCAGTGCCTGAACCACCTTGGGCGGCGTAAACAGGCTCTCGCGCGGCATGGCGTAGTGTTTGACCAGGTCGGTCACCTGAAGCAGGGGTGTGCTCATGAGGGTTTCACCAAAACGCAGCGCGCGCCGTGCGTGGGGCTGAGTTGAACCAGGGGCGGGATTTGGGTTGCGCAATCGTCCAGCGCAACGGAGCAGCGGCCAGCAAATGGGCATCCCGCAGGCAGCCGGTGTAACTCAGGCACTGAGCCTGGAATAGCCGGCAGGCGTTGACGAGAGACCGGCCCACCTTTGTGCGATGTCATCAAATTGGGGCGCGATGCAAACAGGCCTTGGGTATAAGGATGCGCCCGCCCTGTAAAGACCTCGCGGGTACTGCCGTTTTCAACCACGGTGCCGCCGTACATCACCATCATGCGGTCCACATTCTGGGCAATCATGCCCAGGTCATGCGAAATCAGAATCAACCCCATTCCGCGCTCTTTGACCAGTTCTCGAATCAGCTGAAGGATTTGGCCTGCTACCGTCACGTCCAGCGCTGTGGTGGGTTCGTCGGCAATCAGCAGGTCAGGTCCGCAGGCCAGAGCCATGGCAATGGTGATGCGCTGGCGTTGGCCACCCGAGAACTGGTGAGGGTAAGCGTCAAGCCGATTAGCGGCGTCGGGGATGCCGACGCGGTCCAACAGGCGCAAGGCCTCAGCGCGTGCCGCCTGCCTGCTCATGCCTTTGTGAATGCGCAGCGGCTCGGCCACCTGATCGCTAACGGTGTGCAAGGGATTGAGCGCCGTCATGGGTTCTTGAAAAATCATGCCGATGCGGTCACCCCGGATCGTGCGCAGCAGGGTGTCTTTTGCTCCGCACAGTTCGGTGCCGTCGAGCTTGATGCTGCCGCTGGTTCGTGCACTTTCAGGCAGCAAGCCCATCAGTGCCATGGCGGTCATGGATTTGCCGCAGCCTGATTCACCCACCAGGCCCAAGGTTTCGCCGCGTTCCAGCTGGAAACTGATGCCGCGCACCGCGTCAGCTGGCCCTGCTGGGGTTTGCAGGTGAACGCGCAGGTTGGAGACTTCTAACAATGCCATGGTCGATTTGAAATTAACGCTTTCTGGCCAGGCGCGGGTCAAGCAAATCTCGCAAGCCGTCACCCAATAGGTTCAGACCCAGTACGGCCAATGCAATGGCCACGCCGGGGTACACCGCCAACATGGGGGCTTGAAACAGCAGGGTTTGTGCCTCACTCAGCATGCGGCCCCAAGACGGCTGCGGCGGCTGTGTGCCCAAGCCGAGATAGGACAAAGCGGCCTCCGCCAGGATGGCTAGCGCGAACTGAATGGTGGCTTGCACAATCAGAACCGACATGATGTTCGGCAGCACATGTTCCAGCGTGATCAGCCACGGCCCTTTGCCACAGGCGCGAGCGGCGGTGATGAATTCACGCGACCAGATCGCATTGGCGCTGGCTCGGGTCACGCGCGCAAAAGTGGGGATGTTATGGATGCCAATGGCAATGATGGAATTGACAACCCCTGGGCCAAATACTGCCGTCATCATGATGGCCGACAAAATGGCAGGAAACGCAAAGCTGAAGTCGGCCAGGCGCATGATGAACTCTTCAAGCCAACCTCGGCGGGCGGAAGCCAGCAGGCCAAGCGCTGTGCCAATGAACAAACCAATGCCGACGGCGATCACCCCGACCACGATGGAGTTGCGGGCGCCGACCAGCAGCAGGGACGCCACGTCCCGGCCAATGGAATCTGTCCCCAGCCAATGGCCGCCACCAGGGCCTTTGAGTTTGTTGGGCACGTCAATGTCGTAGGGCGACCAGGGCGTCCAAACCAGCGAAAGCAGAGCGGCAAAGATCAGAAGCCCAGTCAGCACAGCCCCAATGGTGAAGCTGCGATGCTGAAATGCACGCGAAAGTGAGGAGCGATTCATATGTCGCTGGCTTTAACCCGGGGATCAATGACGGCGTACAGCACATCGACCACAAAATTGACGATCACCACCATGGCTGCCAGCAGCATCACACAGTTGCGCACCACGATCAGATCACGGTTGGAGATGGATTGGAAAATCAGCCGTCCCAAGCCCGGCAGGTAAAACACGTTTTCCACCACGATGGTGCCCGCCAGCAGATTAGCGAATTGCAGGCCCATCACGGTGATGACCGGGATCATGGCGTTGCGCAGCACATGGCCCCACAAGGTGCGGCGCTGTGACAAACCTTTGGCACGCGCTGTGCGGACAAAGTCTTCACGCAGCACTTCAAGCACGGCTGAGCGGGTGATCCGTGCCAGGATGGCCGCCTGTACCACGGCCAGCGAGAAAGCAGGGAGCAGCAGCGCCTTGAAGGCTTCCCAGGGGTCGTCGCTCCAGCCCGGGAATCCGCCTGCGGAAAACCATTGCAACCAGACAGAAAAAACCAAAATCAGCAAAATGGCAAACCAAAAATTGGGAATGGCCACCCCAATTTGGGCCAAACTCATCATGCCCACATCGCCCGCCTTGTTGTGGTGCGACGCTGCAAACAACCCTGCACTGACGGCCAGCACGGTGGTGATCAGCATCGCCATCAAGGCCAGTGGCACGGTGAGGGCGAGGCGCTCCAGAATCAATTCAAGCACCGGGCTGCTGTAGGAATAGCTGTCGCCCAGGTCTCCGGTCAGCATGCCGCTGACCCAGTGCCCATACCGAACGATGGGGGGGTGATTCAGTCCCAGCTTTTCTGCCAAAGCGGCAACGGCTTCGGGCGCGGCGTCTGGCCCCATCAGAACTTGTGCAGCATTGCCCGGCAGGATTTCCAGAACCAGGAAGACTACGGCCGATGCCCCCAGCAGGGTGGCGATCAAGGTTAAAAAACGTTTGGCTAAAAACAGGCTCATGTCGGTCGATAATACCGCCCATGGCACTGATGATTACTGATGAATGCATCAATTGCGACGTTTGCGAGCCCGAGTGCCCAAACGACGCGATCTCGATGGGACAGGAGATCTACGAGATCGACCCGTCCAAGTGCACGGAATGCGTGGGGCATCATGACGAGCCGCAGTGCGTACAAATCTGTCCTGTGGCCTGCATCCCGGTCAACCCAGCGCACGTGGAAAGTCGCGAAACACTTTGGCTTAAGTTTCAGCGGATTACGGTGCCCAGCTGAGTCTCACCGCCAGTCAAGCAGATTGCGCTAGTTGCAGCGAAGCGCCGACAGATGGCAATAAGGCTTTTGCGGTGCCGCTGGTGTGTTGTTGTGGGTGACGGTGCGCGTTGCGGGACGCACCACGATGATGGGTTGCACGACCACGGGCTCTGAGGCCTTTGCTGTGCGGGCCGCCCTGGCCGCAGCTGCTTGCTGGTCTGCCAATTGCTTGGCCAATTGGGTTTCCGTCGCAACGCGCTTGGATTCGAGGGCCTCTGCGGCCGTGGCTTGCGCTTGCACGGCCGCCTGGGATTGCTCGCGTTGCTCGGGCGAGCGAGCGTCGTTAATCTCCAGGGTCTTGGCCTTCGTGTTCGGGCTGGCACAAGGCTCCTGGCTGTAAATGGTTTTCTCGCCCAACTGGCACTTGTAAACCGTTTCGGCAAAGCTTGGGCTTTGCGTTGTCACGAACAACATCAGGGCGAAGAGAAAACAAACACGGTTCATGGGCTCGATGGTTTATCTGGCGAAGTATTCAAAACAGAAAGGGCAGGCGCAATGGGCGTATTTGGTGAACCTTGCGGGTCAATGCGCGGGGGTTTTGGTCGAACAGGCTTGTGGGTGTGAATCAGCACAGTGGCTTTTTCCATGTCGCCCGCCATCAACAGCGGCAGAGCCTTGGTGGCACGAGACAAGGCCTCTTCTATGCCTTCACGGTGTTCTTTCGATGGTTTCTTCAGGACCCAGTTCACGACTTCTTCTTTAGCGCCAGGGTGTCCCACACCAATGCGTAGCCTCCAGTAGTCTGGGCTGCCAAGCTGCGAATGGATATCGCGTAAACCATTGTGGCCCGCATGGCTTCCGCCAAGCTTGAGTTTGGCTTGGCCTGGCACGACATCCAGCTCATCATGTGCCACCAGAATTTCGTTGGGTTGAATCTTGAAGAAACGGGCGAGGGCTGCGACAGACTGTCCAGACTTGTTCATGAAAGTCTGGGGCTGAAGCAACCAGCGCGGCTGCCCATCGACCATGCAGCGTGCCGCAAAGCCGAAATATGATTTTTCTGGTTGCAGACTGACTTTGAGCTCGCGTGCAAGCTCATCAATCCACCAAAACCCAGCGTTATGGCGGGTGGCCTCATATTCAGGGCCCGGGTTGCCCAAACCGACAAATAATTTAATCATGGTGCAAAAGTAAAACGGCCCACCAAGGTGGGCCGTTGACTTTAGCTGCTGAGGGTGCCCTCAGGCAACTAAGGTGATGGGGTCAAGAATGACTTCTCGGCCTTATTTCTTCTTAGGTGCAGCTTTGCCACCCTTGGCAGGTGCAGCAGCAGCGGCGGCAGGATCAACCACTTCAACCACTTGTGCCACAACGGACACCAGCACTGGGTTTTTCTTGCCACGGGTAACGGCTGTCACGCCCTTTGGCAACGTGACGTCATCGAGGTGCAGAGATGCACCTTTCTTCAAGCCGCTCAAATCAATAGCGATGAACTCTGGCAGATCAGCTGGCAGGCAGTTGATCACCAATTCGTTCACGACGTGCGTGATCAGGCAGTTGTCCAGCTTGAACGCTGAAGAAGTCTCTTCGCCACTGTAGTGCAATGGCACCTTCATGGTGAGCTTGGTGTTGGCGTCCACACGCAAGAAGTCCACATGAACAATCATGGGCTTGAAGGGGTGAGGTTGCACGTCACGCAGCAAAACCTTGCTTTCCTTGCCGTTGATTTCCATGTCGAGCACGGAGGCGTGGAAGGCTTCCTTCTTCAAGGCGTGCCACAGTGCATTGTGATCGAGTTCGATCAGCTCAGGCTCACCGCCCACACCGTAAACGATACCAGGCGTGCGGCCCGTGTTACGCAGACGGCGGCTCGCACCCGTACCCTGCTTTGTGCGCTCAAAAGCGACGAATTTCATATGATTCTCCAGTCTGAAAGCTACCGCGACCAGTATGCTTTCGGTTACAAAAAAAGCCCGACACCAATGCCGGGCTTCACACTAAATCCCCGGCTCAAAACAGATTGTCTTGCTCCGAGAACAAACTCATGACAGATTCACCTGTCGCAATACGCTGAATGGTTTCAGCGATTAACGGTGCCACAGATACTTGGCGGATTTTGCTGCAGGCGCGCGCGGCGTCATGCAAAGGAATGGTGTTGGTCACGACGACCTCATCCAACGCGGAGCCCTGGGTGATGCGGTCAATGGCCGGACCTGAAAACACAGGGTGCGTGCAATAGGCGTACACCTTTTTGGCGCCACGCGCCTTGAGCACTTCAGCAGCTTTCACCAAGGTGCCAGCGGTGTCAATCATGTCGTCCATGATCACGCAGTTGCGTCCGTCGATCTCGCCAATCACATGCATCACTTCGCTGACGTTCGCCTTGGGACGGCGTTTGTCAATGATGGCCAAATCGCAACCCAGTTGTTTGGCCAGCGCACGGGCGCGCACCACGCCACCCACGTCCGGTGACACCACAATCAGGTCTTCGTAATTCTTTTGGCGCAAGTCACCCAGCAGCACTGGCGACGCATAAATATTGTCCACCGGGATGTTGAAGAAGCCCTGGATTTGGTCAGCATGCAAATCCATCGTCAGCACGCGGGCAACGCCCACGGCTTGCAACATGTCCGCCACCACTTTAGCCGTGATCGGCACGCGTGATGAGCGTGGTCGGCGGTCCTGTCGCGCATACCCAAAATACGGGATCACAGCACTGATGCGCTCGGCCGAAGCACGTTTAAGCGCATCAACCATGATGATCAGTTCCATCAGGTTTTCGTTGGTCGGCGCGCAAGTGCTCTGAACGACGAAGATGTCGCGAGTACGCACGTTTTGGTTGATCTCAACGGTGACTTCACCGTCTGAGAAACGGCCCACGGTGGCCGAACCCAGTTTGATACCAAGGTGCGATGCGACTTCAGTAGCAAGGCCGGGATTGGCATTGCCGGTGAAGACCATGAAATCAGGGGTGGAAGCTTCCATGCGCTTAACCTGTGCTCTTGCCTGTGCTCATGCACAAAATTGTGCGTTTTCAGAACTTTTGGCAGGGGAAGAAGGACTCGAACCTTCGCATGCTGGAATCAAAATCCAGTGCCTTAACCAACTTGGCGACTCCCCTACACAGGTCATCGGTACACATTGCACCGCTAACCCCAAAACTTTGGTGACTACCTGTCACCGAAAGCCCATCCGAGCAGTGGATGAACCTCCAGACTGCTGCAAACCCGAAACTGCCAACCCTTTTTGCAAAAATCTGAATCACTCCAGGCTTTCACTAAAGAATCTTGCGTTGTCTCATTCAAAACCGAAAACACTGCGCTACCTGATCCGGTCATTCGGGCATTAAAACCCTGAGACTCTAACCATTCAATGGCTTGATTGACGTCAGGGCATATTTGCCTGGCAACCTCACTCAAGTCATTTCGCGCCGTGTTGCAAAACAATATTTGATCTGCAGCGAAGCCCGCTATTGTAGCAGTATTTGAATCGCGTTTCAAATGAGGGGATCGAAATATTTCTGCCGTATCCACTCCCGCCTTCGGTTTGATCACGGCGTAGGTGTTCGGATTCAAGCGCGCCGCGCCTTCCAGCGGGGTAATTTGATCTCCAATGCCTTCAACCCAAGCATTTTTACCGCGAAGGAAGAAGGGGACATCTGCACCCAGCGTCAAACCGAGTTGTTCGAGTTTTGACAGCGGCAAGTTCAATCGCCACAGTCGGTTCAATGCCAGGAGACAGGTGGCGGCATCCGAGGAGCCTCCCCCCATGCCCGCTTGGCTGGGGACATTTTTCTCGACGCCAATATGTGCACCCAGTGGTGTGTGGCACTCGCGTTGGAGCAGTCGAGCGGCACGAATCACCAAGTCGTCTTCTGGCAATTCAACCGTCAAGTCTTCGCGGCTGAGTCCTCCATCGTGGCGAACTTCAAAATGCAAGCGATCAAACCAGTCGATCAGCACAAAAACGGATTGCAGCAGGTGATACCCGTCGGGGCGACGCCCCGTGACGTGCAAAAACAAATTCAGCTTGGCCGGTGCCGGTACGTCGTAAATGGCTTTCATGGGCTTTTCAGGGCTGGTCCAAGACGATGCGGAGTTCTGTAGCCGGGGTTTCTCGCCGCGCAACAACACGCCCCTGAGGGTATTGGTCCAGTGCGACTGTCCACTCGTCGTGCTTTGATGGCTTTCCGTTCAGCCAGTCAAACAAGGCGTCTACAGGCAATGGCGATCCATTCGCCTGCGTGATCAGTGCTTGCAAATTGTCGTATTGCTCCGTACGGCCAGGTGCACGCAGCCAAGCGCTGGCAGGTGTCCATTGCAATTCAGCCACCACGCTCCCGAGCGGTGAAAACAGTTTCAGATAGCCACTCTCGACGCTTCCCCTGAGCTCAAAGCTTGCGCTGAAAGACTGTGTTGGCTGGTCTTCGACACGTAAGGCGAGTCGACCGGACCACTGGGGCGAATCAATCGCGTCATTTTGACCTCTAAAAGCGGGGTTTTCGCTAGATATATGGGCGCATCCTGCTATAAATAATAGAGCAAAGCCCAATGCAAATTGGCGCGAAAGATGGTGCAGATATGACGAAAATCGATGAGGTTGGTTCACGGCTTAACCCGCAAACGTTTGAAGGTGTCTTGCAGTGTTTCGTTGGCGGAATTCAACTTCTGTCCTTCGCGCCAAATGGCCATAGCGCGCGAATGTTGTCCCAGGCTCCAGAGTACTTCCCCCAGATGCGCGGCAATTTCAACATCGGGTTTGCTGCGGTATGCAGCTTCGAGAATTTTGAGTGCTTCAGGTTTGTTGCCTAAGCGGAACTCAACCCATCCCATGCTGTCTTGAATGAAAGGATCATCGGGCGCGGCGTCCAGTGCCTTCTTGATGAGGCGTTTGGCTTCAGGCAGTCGGACATTGCGGTCCGCCATGGAGAAGCCCAGTGCGTTGTAGGCATGGTGGTAGTCAGGCTTGGCGGCAATCACTTTTTGCAGCAGACGCTCCATTTCAGCCGGCTTCCCCAGTTTTTCGGCCAGCATGGCTTGCTCATATTGCAAGTCTGGATCGTCGGGAAATTGCGCCTGAGACTTCACCAAAAGATCGTACGCGCCCAAGTTGTTTTTGCTTTCCCGCAGTAATGAAACTTCAGCCATTAACTTCAGTCGGGCTTGGGTTTCGTTCTCCTGGGGAAGGTCCTGAATCAGCTTTCTGGCTTCTTCGAGCTTGCCCTCGCGTGCAAGCAAAGAAGCGCGTCGACTTTGCACACTGACCATGTTCCGCGGGTCTTCAATTTTGTTTAACCACGCTTGGGCACCTGCGAGATCTTTTCGATCCTCCGATATCTGGGCCAAAGAAAGGTAAGCCTGGGCAAGTGCCCGCTTTTTCTCTTCAGATCCTTGGCTTTCAGCTGGCGCGGTTGGCGGCTGAGTGGCTAGGTCGATGAATTTCATAAGCGCAGCTTCTGCTGGTGTTGACTGCCCCTCCTGCAGTTGCAAAACGCCCAAAACCAGCCAAGCCTCAGGGAAATCCGGCTTTTCTGCGGTCAGCGTCTGCAATTGCTGAAGTGCTTCGGCATAGCGTCGTCCGTCCAGCAGCAGGCGTGCATACGCCATCCGGGCTTCAGGCGATGGCTGCGCCGCCATGTGGCGCTTGACCAAGGCTTCTGCTCCCGCAGCTTTACGGTTCATCAGTTCAAGTGCCAGCAGCGCCACACCGGTCGACGACGCGTCTTGTGCCATGGCGCGTTGAGCGGCTTGCATGGCACCATTTAAGTCGTCTGCCAACAAACGCATGCGACCTATCGTTATCCATGCTGGTGTGGCGATGTTGGACGGTGCCTCGCTGCGCACGTACTCTGTAAGCACATGCTCGACGACTGCAGTGGATGCCTTTTTATCTGTCGCCTGCTGGTAGAACCTGGGAATTGTCGCAATAGAAAGGGGCAAGTCTTGTGGCGAAGAATGGACAAGCTCTGATCTCAGTGGCTCAGCGCTGTCGCTGATCCTGTTTGTCGCGATCAACAGTTGCAGCAGCGTACGGTTGGCCGCACGGGTGCTGGGCTGTGCCTGGCGCCAGGCACGTGCCGATTGCAAGGCCGCCTCAGCCGAAGGGGAGCTTTGTACCGCACGCTGAAACAGCTGGGTGTCGTTGCTCTTGCGCGCTGCCTCCAAAAGCAGAGAGTGTCCTGCTGCGGGTTCGCCGGACTGAAGATTGACCTCGGCCAACAGGAGCACAAAGAATAACTCCGCTGTCATGGCGGAGTTGGTAATGGGTGCGGGCGTCTTGTCAAGCGGCGTTACCGCAGGGGTTTGAGCTAAAGCCTGCGCAAAGGGTGTGCACAGGCTGATGCCCAGAACCAGGGGGCGAACGGTGTTTCTGACTTTGGAAAGCAACATGCTTCCATAATAATCCAAGGTCTTACCACTTGAAGGTCAGGGCGAATGCCTTGCAGCGCATGCCGGAATTGCCCGAAGTAGAAGTCACACGTCGCAGTTTTGCGCAAAAAATAGCGGGTGCACAGGTGCTCGTAGCTCGGCTCGGCAAACCCTTGCGGTGGCCGCTGGGTTGTGACCCCGTGGCGCTGACGGGGAGGCTGATCGTCGGCGTACGCCGACGCGGCAAATACCTGTTGCTCGATTTTGATACAGGTCTGCTGCTGATTCATCTGGGCATGTCAGGGAGCTTGCGCTTTGTGGATCAGCTGCCGCCTGCTGGCGGGCATGATCACTTTGACTTGGTCACGAATCAGGGTTGCCTGCGACTGCATGATCCCCGCCGATTTGGTGCCGTGGTCTATGCCGCGAGCGAAAGTGACCCCGTCGCACAGAAATTACTGGGCCATCTTGGCATGGAACCCTTGGCCGATGATGGGCAGAACTTTGATCTGCCTACCTTTGTCAAGGAATTGAAACGGCGTAGTGCGCCCATCAAGCAAGTGCTGTTGGCTGGCGACGTGGTGGTTGGTGTGGGAAATATTTACGCGTCAGAGGCGCTTTTTGGAGCGGCTATCCGTCCCACGACAAAAGCTTCCCGTCTGACACGGCCGCGCGTTGAATTGCTGCGGCGTGTCATCATGGACGTGCTGAACCGCGCGGTGGAGCGGGGTGGAAGCACTTTGCGTGATTTTTCTAACGCAGATGGGGAAAATGGCCACTTCCAACTTGAGGCCATGGTGTACGGTCGCGAAGGCCAAGCATGCAAGGTTTGCTCGGCACCTGTCAAACAAATTCGTCAAGGGCAGAGATCGACGTTTTTTTGCCCTCATTGCCAGCGACCGTGATGCCTGCGCAGTGCTATATTGGCTTTTGAATTGCTGTACAAGAAGCAGACCCACCGAATGACCGCGATATCCGATCCCTCTTTCAGTCAAAACTTCGACCGTCACGGCTCGTGGCGGCGTGAGTTCGCCTTGCGTTTGAAATTGCTGGTGGAATGGCTCAAGGAAAACGGATTGCTCAATTTGGCGGTTGAAGAGCGGCTCAAGAAGCTGGAAAGCCGTGTTCGCAACGACAAATTGATGGTGGCATTTGTTGCGGAATATTCGCGTGGCAAATCCGAGCTGATCAACGCCATGTTTTTTGCAGACTACGGCCGTCGCATCATGCCGGCAAGTGCGGGGCGTACCACCATGTGCCCGACCGAGATTGCCTATGAGTCGGGCGTCGGTACCTGTTTGCGGCTTTTACCCATTGATACCCGACTGGAAGGAAAAGCTCTGAGTGACTGGCGCAGTGACGCACAGGCATGGCAGCGCTTTGAACTTGACGCCAGCAATCCCGATCAAATGGCCAAAGTGCTGGCCATGGTGTCAGAGACCAACAGAGTCGATTTGGACCGCGCACGGGCACTTGGGTTTTGGCGTGATGATGAGCCAGACGACAACCCTTTGAAAGGTCAAGACGGAACCATCGAGATTCCTCGCTGGCGGCACGCATTGATCAATATCGCCCACCCCTTGTTGCGCCAGGGGTTGGTGATTCTGGATACGCCCGGCCTCAACGCCTTGGGGGCAGAACCTGAGCTGACAGTGAGCCTGCTTCCGCAAGCACATGCTGTGATTTTCATCCTGGGTGCCGATACCGGTGTGACGCGTTCAGACATGGCCATTTGGCGTGATCATCTCAGCGTGGAGGCTCAGTACGCGGACAGCCGCCTTGTTGCACTCAACAAAATCGACATGCTCTGGGACGAGCTCAGCACACCGGCGCAAATCAAGGCGCAAATCGAACGCCAACAAGCCGATGTGGCGCAAGTGCTGTCTATCCCGCTGAGCAAGGTCATCCCTATTTCTGCACAAAAAGGATTGGTGGCCAAGGTCAACAAGGACGACGCCTTGTTGCAAGCCAGTTGCCTGGCAGATATTGAACGTGCCCTGGCTGAAGGCGTGATTGGTCAGCGTCAACAGATTCTGCGCGCAGCGCTCGAATCTGCGATTGAAGAACTCAAGGGCGAAGCGTCTAGAACCATCCATATTCGCAGGCGCGATTTATCCGAGCAAATGCAGGAACTTAAGGGCCTGGAAGGCAAGAACATTGCCGTGATCAAGCACATGCGTGCTCGGGTTGAGATTGAACGGGCTGAATTTGAGCAAAGTGATGCGCGGCTTCAGGCGGTTAAATCTGTTCACATCAAGCTGTTGCGCGACGTCTTCAAGCAACTTTCCGGCAAGACGCTTAATTTTGAGCTGACGGATCTAACAGCAGCGCTGGCCAAAACGGGTTTGAAACTGGGCGCGAAGAAAGCGTACTCCGAGACCTTTGGGCGTTTGCGCGAAGGCTTAGTGCGCTCGCAAGAGGGGATTGCCGACATCCGCAGCATGCTTGACGCCTCTTTTCGGCAATTGAATGCGGAGTATGGATTTTCGTTGAATGTCCCGCCCGAGTTGGATCTGTTTCGGTTCAGCAAGGATCTGGATTTGATTGAGCGCAATCACAATCAGTACATGTCGCTGGGCAAGAGCCTGCAAATGGTCAGCAGCGATGCTTCCACCCGGTTGGTGCGTGCGCTAAAGAGCAGGCTGCGGATTGTTTATGAATCTGCTCTGGCAGAGCTTGAGCTTTGGAGCAAGCTGGCCACTTCGCAAATGGACTCACAACTGGCGGAGCGCCGGCAGAACTTCACCAAACGGCTTGACGCCATGGACCGCGTTCAACGTGCAGAAATGGGTCTGCATGAGCGCTTGGGCGAGGTCGAAGCACAGCAGGCAGAAATCCAGCAGCAAGAAACCAAGTTGGGCGAGTTGTGTGTAAGCCTATTGCAGCGCGGGCCCAGTCAAACAGGCAGCAGCGCTGCGGAAGATGAGAGTCAACCCTACGACAGTGCCTATATGTGCGACATTCCGCTGGATATTTCGTCAGTCAGTACATTCACCAATGATGCCCTGCCGGCCTACCTTCAATAGGCTTGGGAAAGTGGTGAGTCAGCTACACGTTGGTCGAAACCGTCTTTGAAAACCGATAACGTCGATAGTGCCGATTGCCCCGCAGGTGAATTTGCTGTTCGCTTGGTTGAATGGCAACGCAAGCATGGGCGGCACAACCTGCCGTGGCAAAACACGCGCGACGCCTACCGAGTCTGGTTGTCAGAAATCATGCTGCAGCAGACGCAGGTTGCCACGGTGATGGACTATTACGCCAGATTCCTGGCGCGGTTTCCTGATGTGACGGCCCTGGCAAACGCAAGCCAGGACGATGTTCTTGGCATGTGGAGCGGCTTGGGCTACTACAGCCGTGCAAGAAACCTTCACCGTTGTGCCCAGGTTGTTTGTGCGGAACACCAAGGGCGTTTTCCGCAGTCAGCGGCGCTTTTGCAAACACTGCCCGGCATTGGGCCGTCGACTGCCGCAGCGATTGCATCGCTTTGTTTTGATGAGCGTATTTCTATTTTGGATGGCAATGTGCGCAGGGTGGTCAGTCGGTATTTGGGTTTTGCCGGTGATTTGGCCATTGCAACCCAAGAGCGCGCCCTTTGGGCTTTGGCTAAAGGCTTGTTGCCGACAGTTGAGCGCGCGTCCGATATGCCTGTTTACACGCAAGCGCTGATGGATTTGGGGGCGACGGTTTGCACGCGCCGCCAACCTCATTGCCACGCTTGCCCTTTTCAATCCGATTGTGTGGGCTTGGCTAGCAAGCAAACGGCCAAATTGCCCGTTAAAACCAAAAAACTCAAACGCAGTGCGGAGTCACACTGGGTGCTCATTGCCCGGACGAATTCTGGCGAGATCATGCTGGAAAAGCGAGCGGAAAAAGGGATTTGGGCGGGCATGTATGCCTTGCCCATGTTCGAGTCTTATGAAGCACTCGTTCGAGCGATTCCAAACGCTGACCCATTGGATGTGCAAACCTTACGCCCTTTTGTGCACGTGTTGACGCACAAAGATTTGCACTTGCATCCGGTTCTGGCGAATGTGACAAGCCAATGGATTATTTCGGAAACTGCCAATTGGTATCAGCGTGAACAATGGTCTGTGCTGGGGCTGCCAACACCTGTTCGCAACTTACTGTCGTCGTTGACTTGAAATTGGTCTTAAATTTCCCGGTGGCGCTTCAGCGAAACCCAGTCTGAATCAAAATGCGCAGCCAGCTGTTCAACTAAAAACACGGATCGATGCTGACCACCAGTGCAGCCGATGGCTACTGTCACATAACCACGGTGGTGCTCTGCTAATGAGGGCAGCCAGCGTTCCAAAAAGGTTTGAATATCCAACAGCATGCGTGCGGTTTCAGGCTGTGATCGAAGAAACGCGGCAACGGGTTCGTCGCAACCCGTTAAGTTGCGCAGAGCCTTCTCGTAGTAAGGATTGGGCAGCATGCGCACATCAAAGACATAGTCGGCGTCAATCGGAATCCCCCGCTTAAACGCAAAGGATTCAAAGACCAGGGTTAATTCACTGGTTGGCGCAGAAATCACGGCCTTCAGACTGGCCTGCAATTGCGATGCGCGCAACACACTGGTGTCAATGACATGGGATTGATCGCGCAATGCAGCCAGCAGTTCACGTTCAAGCTCAATGGCATTCACCAACGCCAGTTGGTGCTCTGTGGTATCGCTCAATCCATCACTTATTTCATGACGCGACAAAGGGTGACGTCGGCGGGTCTCTGAAAAACGGTGGACTAGCGTTTCCGTATTCGCATCCAAAAACACCGTTTTGACCTTAACGCCTCGCTCACGTAAAGTGGCCAGTAAATCCGGAACATTGTGCAAAGATCCGGCGCTTCGGACATCCATGGCGATGGCTAAGTGGGGCTGATCGCGGTTTTGCTCCAATGAAACAAAGGGCACCAATAACTCAGGTGGCAAGTTATCCACACAAAAGAAAGACGCGTCTTCCAGTGCGTGCAAGGCCACGGACTTTCCCGAGCCAGACATGCCGGTGATCAAAATTAACTCGATCTCGCCATTACTTGGCTTGGTTTTTGGGTTTGACTTCATGCTCAATCTTGCTCGCTCAACATTTCACGGGCATGGGCCAGTGTGGTGTCGGAAAGCTTTTCTCCGCCCAGCATTCGCGCAATTTCCGTGACCCGGGTAGGGCCATGAATAGGTGTGACCGTACTGGTCGTGCTGTCGGCATTGCGCTGCTTGCTGACCACGCAGTGGTGGTCGCCACAAGCTGCGACCTGGGGCAAATGGGTGACCGCCAGCACTTGCCGGTCAATGCCCAGCTTACGCATCAAACGCCCCACGGTTTGGGCGACAGCGCCACCAATGCCTGAATCCACCTCATCAAAGATCAAGGTCGGTGCGTCGCCAAGTTGGCTGGTGGTGACGGCAATGGCCAATGAAATACGTGACAGCTCGCCACCGGAAGCGACTTTGCCCACAGGCTTGGGTGCATGCCCTGGGTGCCCTGACACCAAAAACTCCACCATCTCAAGGCCTGCCAGGCCAGGTTCAGTTAAGGGTGTCAAGGCCACCAAGAACTGCCCGCCTTGCATACCAAGCGATTGCATGGATTGAGTGATGTCTATCGAAAGCTTAGGCGCTGCTTTGGCGCGCATCTGGCTGACGACACGTGCTTCCTTCATGTAGGCACTCAAAGCGACTTGTTCTGCAGCGGTCAAAGCCTCTAGATCGGTTGCGGCATCCAGTTTTGTCAATTGGGCTTGCCATTCCTGCATCAATCCCGGCAAATCTTCTGGCGTCCTGCGATAACGCCTTGCCAGCGATACCCACAGGGCTAAGCGTTCGTCCAGTGCAGCCAAGCCTTCCGGGTCCAAATCGGTCTTGCGCAAATATTGATGCAGGGTATGTGCGGCGTCTTCTGCTTGCGCCAAGCTGGATGCCAGCACTGAGGCGGCTTCGGCCAGCACCGGATCCAAGTGGCTTTGACGTTGAACCGCGTCCGTGGCTTGCGACAATTGACGCAGACCACCAAGGCGCTCATCTTCCAGGCAATCCAACGCTGACTGTGCAGCGTCCAGCAAGCTTTGTGCATTGGACAAGCGGGCATGTTGGCTGGTGATGTCGGCCCATTCGTCCTTGCCAGGTGACAGCTTTTCCAGTTCACCCAACTGCCAGCTCAAGCGCTCGCGTTCTTGTTGAAGTGAGGTTTGGGCTTGCTGTGCATCAGTCAAGGCTTGCAAAGCCTTACGCCAGTCATGCCAGCGATGTTGCATCGTCTTGACCTCGATGCCTGCGTACGCATCCAGAAGGCGGCGCACGGCATCAGGTTTCATCAAGCCTTGCCAGGCGTGTTGACCGTGAATATCCAGTAGTTTTTCGCCTATCTCGCGCAGTTGAGTGGCCGTTGCGGGGCTGCCGTTGATCCATCCACGACTTTTGCCTTGTGCATCGACTTGTCTGCGCAAAAGCAATGTTGGCGTGTTTTCAAAACCACCCAGATCCAGCCACGGGCCGATGTCGGTTGGCGCATCGAATTCAACACTAACTTCGGCCCTTGCCGCTCCTTGAGGTACCACACCTGCATCGGCCCGGGCACCGAGTGCCAGCTGTACGGCGTCGATCAAAATGGATTTACCCGCGCCAGTCTCGCCTGTCAACACCGTAAAGCCAGACTCAAAATCAAGATCCAATTCGCGCACGATCACAAAATCGCGCAGGGCAATGTGCCGCAAACCCATGCTCAAGCTCCCTCATTCCAATGCAACTTCTTGCGCAGGGTATCAAAAAAACTCCAGCCCTTGGGGTGCAAAAATCGTACGTGGTGTTGCGATCGTTTGACCGTGATCCTGTCGCCGTGCAGCAAAGACGCTAGCGACTGCATGTCAAAGTTGGCGCTGGCGTCACGCCCAGCCACGAGTTCAATCGTGACTTCTGATTCGTTGGCCAGCACGATGGGGCGGTTTGACAGGGTGTGCGGGGCAATGGGCACCAATACCCAGCCTGGAATACAGGGGTGTAGCAATGGCCCGCCGGCAGACAGCGAATAGGCAGTTGACCCTGTCGGCGACGAGATGATCATGCCGTCCGCACGTTGGTTGGCCACAAAATGACCATCAATTTCCACTCGAAACTCGACCATGCCAGACGTCGCGCCACGGTTCAGCACCACGTCATTCATGGCCAAGGCATCAAAGACGCATTCACTCCCGCGCATCACTTTGGCGTGCATCAGGCTGCGGTGGTCTTCCTCGTATTCGCCATTGAGCATGGGCACGAGTGTTTGGGCGTAATTTTCAAGTGGAATATCCGTGATGAAGCCAAGGCGGCCTTGATTGATGCCAATCAGTGGCACGCCATGACAAGCCAATTGGCGCCCCACACCCAACATGGTGCCGTCACCGCCCACCACCAAGGCTAGATCGCACTCCCGCCCAATGCCTGGAATATCGAGCGTAGGGTAGCCAGCAATCCCCATGCTGCTAGCGGTTTCCGCCTCCAGAGACACGTTCAAGCCATGTCGCGACAGAAACGAGGCAATACCCTCCAGCACTTGCCGCGAAGAGGCCAGGGCCGCGTTTGGCATGGTCGTGTGGTATTTGCCGATCACGGCGACGCTGCGAAATTGGGACATCATCTGCAAATTACATCATTAAAATGATTCGATGCTCGATGATCGTGCCAAGTTGTTGCTCAAAGCGCTGATAGAGCGCTATATCGCCGATGGGCAGCCCGTCGGCTCGCGCACGCTTTCGCGTGCCTCGGGCCTGGAGCTTTCGCCGGCAACCATCCGAAATGTGATGTCGGATCTGGAAGAGCTTGGCCTGATCGCCAGCCCTCACACTTCAGCGGGGCGCATCCCCACTGCCCGGGGTTATCGTCTATTTGTGGACACGATGCTCACTGTGCAGCGTGACCAGTTTGGATCCCACAGCTTGGCACCCGATCAGCCGCAAAAGGTTTTGGCGAGCGCCGCAAATCTGTTGTCTAGCCTGTCGCAATTTGTAGGCGTGGTTGTTGCGCCCAGGCGATCTTCGGTTTTTCGGCACATTGAGTTTTTGCGCTTATCTGAGAAGCGATTTCTTGTCATCATCGTGTCGCCAGAGGGCGATGTTCAGAACCGCGTGCTGTTTACGGAGGCTGACTACACCCAGGCCCAACTGATTGAGGCGGCCAATTTTCTGAACACCCACTATGTAGGCATGGCGATTGAAGATGTGCGTGAGCGCCTTCTCAATGAAGTTGAATCTCTGCGCGGTGAAATTGCCAGCCTGATGAAGGCTGCTGTCGTGGTCAGTACCGAAGCCATTGCTCAGGGGCAAGACGAGGTAGTGATCTCGGGCGAAAAGAATCTGTTGGCGGTGTCAGATTTTTCCAGCGATATGAGTCATCTGCGCCGTGCATTTGATTTGTTTGAACAAAAGACACAGTTGATGCGCTTACTGGATATTTCTGCGCAAGCCGATGGCGTGCGCATCTTCATTGGTGGGGAAAGCCAGATCGTGCCCATTGAAGAATTGTCAATCGTCACTGCTCCCTATGAAGTTGATGGCCGCATCGTGGGAACGCTGGGCGTGATAGGGCCGACACGCATGGCTTATGACCGCATGATCCAAATTGTGGACATCACCTCGCGCTTGGTTTCTAACGCATTGAGTCATAGCAAGTAAATAGCGCCTTACAATGCGGTCCGGTTTGGGGCGTTAGCTCAGTTGGTTAGAGCAGAGGACTCATAATCCTTTGGTCCACAGTTCAAGTCTGTGACGCCCTACCAAGTATTTATGCGGGTTTCGAGAGGTTTTGACTTAATATGTTTTGGTCAATTTCCTGTCAAGGCTCCTCCAAGGCTCCCGGAGATTAGGGGTAATTGCGGAAAGATGGCGAGTTCTAAATCCACCATTGGCGGTTCCGTCAAGCCAAATGTGTCCGCCGCCGCTAAGTCAACCACCTCGAAGGCCGGCAAAGGCAAGCTATCGACGACCGCGACGATGGCGCCGGAGCAGGACAGGCCAAGCATGTCCGAAGAATCTCTTGATGGCATTGTTGAGTTAGAAGACCGTTGGTTTTCCCCCAAAGTCATTGGTGCGATCTATGGGCTGGATGAAAAATGGCTTAGCAGCATTCGGGAAGGCTTGAAGGGTATAGATGGCCCTCCTTTCAAAAAGCTCGGTACTGGGAAGTCGGCACCCATTCGTTACAACTACGGCAAATTCAAAGAGTGGTTTGACAACTTTCCAAGTCTGATCAACACCCAGGGGAAGCTTGCCGCAAGGTCTGCATCTGTGCTTGGCTTCTTTGCTGATCGCGACGAACAAAATCAATGGCTGTTTGCAGATGTTGATGGCGAGCCGCAAGATTTTGTTGTGGCAGTCAACTCTGGTGCTTTTGACGGTGATGCTGCGCCGGAAGTTTTGTGGCTAACCTATTGGCAGTGGCTGCCTATGGCAGCGAAATCAGGCCGCATGTCAATGGCAATAGATAAGGCGTTGAGCGAAATCAGCGCGAGGGCGGTGGTTATCCATGAAGATGACGACTTCAAGTTGACAGTGCCGAAGGGCAAGCCAGGTGGGAAAACGATGCTGCGATCTTGATGGTTACGTTGCACCCGTATGGAAAACGACAGTTAGGGTGCCTGCTAGCACGGTTATTTTTGTGATCAATTGGCTACGTTGTGGTCGACGGTAATACATCACAAAATCCCCCTCGCTGACACTGCAATAATCGATCCAAACAGCGTGCGCTTGGTCGCCGCCAAGTAGGAGATTAATTCGAAATATGGCGACCACCAACGAAGCATTTGCCCGCGTCAAAATCGACACGCTTCTAGCCGCGCAAGGCTGGAACACGCAAGACACCAATGCGGTTCGCTTCGAGGTGCCCATGCCCGATGGCAAGCGGGCTGACTATGTGCTGTGCGACCGCCATGGTCGCGCCATGGCCGTGATTGAAGCCAAGCGGGTGGCGATCAATCCTGGCGAGGCTGCCGAGCAGGCCAAACACTACGCCCAGCAAATCGGCGTGCCTTACGTGTTTTTGGCCAACGGCCCCGAGATTCAGTTTTGGCAGTGGGAGAGCGAGGCGTTCCCCCACGCGGTCAAGACGTTTTTTAAGCAAGACGACTTGGAGCGGCGGTTTGCGTCGCGTCAATTGCGGCGCGACCCGATGGCTGTTGCCATTGATCGCAGCATCGTGGAGCGTGACTACCAGATTGCCTGCATCAACACGCTCTGCCAGGAGATTGTGGGCGGTCGGCGCAAGCTGCTGGTGGAGATGGCCACCGGCACAGGCAAGACCCGAACTGCCGCAGCATTCATCAAGCGCTTGTTTGAAGCCAATGTGGTTACTCGGGTGCTGTTTTTGGTGGACCGGATTCCACTTGCCAAGCAGACCGAAGATGCGTTTGCAGAACACCTGCCGACCATCCCTGCCTACGTGCTTAGGACGGGGCGGCGCTTTCAAGACGAAAAGCGCATCACGATTACGACGCTGCAAAGCATGGTCAACCTCTATGCCGAGTATTCCAGTGGCTATTTTGACCTGATCATCAGCGACGAGTGCCACCGCAGCATTTACGGCCAGTGGAGCGGCGTGCTCAAACACTTTGACGGTGTGCAAGTGGGTCTGACCGCAACGCCATGTGTTTTCACAGAAGACGAAGGCGCCAGCGATGTGGAAGACGGCGCCTTTGTGCGTGACACGCTTCGGTTCTTTGAGGTCGATAAGCCCACCTTCTCCTACAAGATGAAGGACGCCATCCGCGAGGGCTACCTGGTCCCCTATCAAATCTACAAGGCTAAGACCGTCAAAACCGCCGCCGAGGGCGGGTTTGAGGTCAAGAAATCCGAACTGGATTGGACGGCCATGGATGGCGAGACCCGCGCCGAATTGGAGCAGTTGTTCGCTGGAAAGGACACGCTGATGGTTGACCCGTCAGCGTTGGAACGCCGATTCACCATCCCCGAACGAAACCGTGCCATCGTGCGCGAGTTCAAACAGGTGCTCGACAAGGGCTATGTTGATGCCAAGGGCATGATGCGCAAGCCCTTAATTGGGAAGACCATCGTGTTTGCCGTGTCCAAACGACACGCCGAGACACTGGCCAAGATGTTTGATGCGGAGTTCGCGCACTTGAAACCGTCGCCAGATGTGCGTGTCGCCGATTTTGTGGTCAGTGGCTTTGGTCCAGATGACACCGTGGATGGCATGGCCAAAATCCGGCGCTTCAAGAAAGAGCAGTTCCCGCAGATTTTGGTGTCAGTCAACATGCTCGATACCGGTTTTGACTGCCCGGAGGTGGTCAACCTCGTTTTTGCGCGGTTCACAAAATCCAGCATCCTTTACCAACAGATGCGCGGACGGGGCACCCGCAAGTCCAAGAACAAGCCGGTTTTCACGCTATTCGACTTTGTGGGCGTATGTGATTACCACGGTGATGACGACGACTTTGCAGAAGGTGGTCCGGTACTCGCCAAACAGGCAAAGAAAAGATACGAGCCGCGCAGGCTGCTTTCGTTGGACATCAATGACCACATCGACCCGACCACGCGCGAGTGGGTAACGGTGGATGAAAACGGCAACATGGTGTTCCCGGAAGCCTCGGAGCAACTTGCTGCCGAGTTGGGCGCCAAGTTCGAGCTATGGCTGTTGGCTCGGCTTGATGCGGGCGATGTCAATCCCGGCGAAGAAAGTTGGCTGCGCATGATTGGGAGCCAGTTCCGTGTGAACCCTGAACAGTATTCCGGCAGTGACGCCGAGTTTGTGATAGATCAGTTTGCATTTCACCCATTTCAGCAGCTTGGTGGCGTCGCACAAGCGATTCGTGTGTTTGGCGACGAAATGCGCCTTCGCACGCTGATCGACAGCCTTAACGAACACATGTTCCATGGTGACGATGGCGACGACGCGGACCCAGCAAATGACTTTGCTCCGCAGCCAACTGCGCCACATTAACTCCCGTCAGGCCATGAGTGGCCTGCATTGACTTATCCCGTATTGGAAACTGAATGCCTTTGACTCCCGACATGCGCCGGTCCATTGACCAGATTCGCGACTACCTCTATGGCGGCGGCTACCCTGATCCTGTGAGCAACGCGGAGCAGTTGTCGTTCCTGTTTTTCTTCTACCTGGTCGAGGGGATTGATGCAGAAAACAAGGCACGTGGGCGGGTCTTGAAAAAGACCTACGTCAGCCTGTTTGACGGTGATTGGACGCTGAAAAATCCCTTGAACGCGCCAACCGTGGGCGCCACCACCGTGCCGCGCAATCAGTTCCGCTGGTCCGTATGGGCCAAGGCGTTGTCAGGGGAATCGCTGGTGCGATTCCTGCGCGATGAGGTCTTTGCATTCTTCATGGAGCTGGGGCAGGGGGCAGGCCACAACTTCATGAATGGGGCGCGATTGACCATCGACGACCCCACAGTGTTAACGCAGGTCATCACGCTGGTGGATGGTCTGCGGCTTGACGCATCTGATTCGGATACCAAGGGCGATCTGTTTGAACACGTCCTTCGCCAAATCAAACAGGCTGGTGAACTGGGTCAGTTCCGCACTCCGCGCCACATCATCCGCACCATTGTCGAGATGATCGACCCCAAGGTGGGAGAAACCGTGTATGACCCTGCCGCTGGCACCGCAGGATTTTTGGTCGCTGCATACAACCACATGCGGCTGGCGAATTCATCGCCAACGGCCATCACTGATACGGAATTTGATGGCAAGGTGCAGCGTCGTGGTTTGGGCGACAGGCTCTCTGCTTTACAGGTTTCGGCCTTGCAATCGAACACCTTCTTTGGCAACGACGTTGACCCAAAAATGGTGCGTCTTGCAACGATGAATCTGACCTTGCGCGGTTTGCCGGATGTTCGCATCCTTTTGCGAAATGGGCTGACCACCACGCTGGACAACGAGCGCAAAACCGAACTGGGTTTGCCCCTGGATGGCTATCACGTGATTTTGGCGAACCCGCCGTTTTCTGGCCGCGTTGACAAGGACCGCATAGTCGAGGACGTGAAGGTTGGCACCACGACCGCGACGGAGCTGCTGTTTCTGAAATACATGATGGACAGCTTGCGGCCTGGTGGTCGCTGTGGCGTGATCTTGCCGGAGGGCGTTTTGTTCGGCTCCACTGGTGCCCACAAGGAATTGCGACGCATGCTGGTGGAGAACAATCGGGTCGAAGCGGTGTTGAGTTTGCCTGGTGGCGTATTCCAGCCGTATTCAGGGGTAAAGACCTCCGTGCTGTTCTTCCGTAAGGGGGGCAGTACCGAACGTGTCTTGTTCCTGCATGCTGACAACGACGGCTACAAGCTGGATGCCAATCATGACCAGTCCATTGAAGCGGATGATTTTCCGGCGCTGAAAATGGCGTATGCGAATCGCGAGGCTTTGACTGCGCAATGGGATGCACGCGATCAGACTGCCGAGTGGACCGAGAAGTGGTGGATGGCCAATGCCTTGACGCTGCGCGGCAATGACTTCAACCTGTCTGCCAGTCGGTATCGGCCCATGAGCACGACCCAAGTGGAGCACCGCGATCCGCGCGAGTTGTTGGATGAGTTGGCAGCAATTGAGGCGGAGATTGCTATGGAGGTTGAAGCCTTGAAGATCGCTTTGGCGGAGCAGTCGGCATGACTTTGACATTGCTGGACAAAGTCATCACTAGTGACGGGTCGGGCTTTGCGTGTAGTAAGTCCAAGCTTGTTCAGGACGGACTACTGCACATTCGACCGTTTAATATTGGCGATTCCAATCAGATTGATCTGTCGCAGAGATATCTAGTGCCGCTGGATGAGGCACCCAACGGCAAAACGACCCTTGTAGTGGGCGACGTTCTTTTCAACAACACGAATAGCGTTGAACTGGTTGGTAAGTCAGCTCTTGTCACCAGCGATATGCAGGCTGGTTTTTCGAATCATATTTCCCGCATCCGACTCGATCGAAAGTTGATTGAGCCAGCCTACTTTGCGTATTGGTTGGCGTTAAAGCGTTCGCAAGGATATTTCAGTGCCAATGCCACCCAATGGGTAAGTCAAGCTGCATTCAAGACATCAGAGCTTCGGAAGCTTTCCATTGAATTGCCTACACTGCCCGAGCAGCGACAAATAGTTGACTTGCTTTCCCGCGCCGAAAGCATCGTTCGACTACGACGTGAGGCGCAACAGAAGGCTGCGGAGTTGGTGCCGGCGATTTTTTACAAGCTGTTTGGTGATCCAGCGACGAATTCAAAGCAGTTGCCAACCAAAACATTGGGTGAATTGGTGACGCTCATGAGTGGTGGAACACCCTCGAAAGCAAGAGATGATTATTGGCACGGGCCACTTCCTTGGGTAAGTCCGAAAGACATGAAAAAAAATGAAATCTCCGATTCCATTGATCATGTTAGTGAAGCTGTCTTGCATGAGACAAATTTGAAGTTGGTGCCAACGGGTTCTTTGCTCATAGTTGTCCGTGGAATGATTTTGGTTCATTCTGTGCCGATTGCGATTACATCAGCACCGGTTGTCATAAATCAGGACATGAAAGCTCTGTTGCCAAGTGCCATAGTTGATCCGATATATCTACTGTGGGCATTGAAGGGACAACACGCAAGAATTCTTGCCCAAGTTGACACTGCCGCGCATGGAACAAAAAAATTGGACACCGCCAAAATAGAGGCGATAAAAGTCGCGATTCCATCTGCCGAGAGTCAGCAAGAATTCCGGGCTCGCTGCACTACGATTGATTCGATGATTCGGAAGCAAAAAATGTCAATTGAGATTGCAGATAGGGCCTTTAATTCATTGCTGGCAGTCGCCTTCTCATCTAGTTGAGGCGCAGAATGGATGCCAATAGTCAGCAGCAAATCGATCAGTTTTTTGATGCCATAAGTCCTTGGCGTATTGCATACGTCAAAACCAGGCTCTCTTTCATTGCAAAAAGGGTCGGCCAGGATCTGACAATTATTAGTGCACGAATTTCACTTGACTCACTCGACCAGCCGATTGTCCCAAAGCGTTTCTGTGCTGGTGACGTCGAAGCTTGGCAATGCGATATTGCTGCGGCACAGACGGCTGAACAAGTTTTATCGTTGCTAGTGGAGGGGGACGGCCTGTTGTTGGAGGGCGACTTTCGCTTAAAAATTGCGATTGAGCAGAGAAATCCCGCGTATGTTGCCCCACCAATACTGTTTCATCCAGAAGGGCTTAGCAACGGCAACAGAATTGCAGTACTGACCGTTTCGGGGACCTCATGGGCGCAACTGCTGCCCCAACCAGAAACGGACTGGGCGCTAAGGGCTGCTGACCAACCATATGATTCCATTCAAGAGCTTTCAAGCACCTTTGGCTTAGGCACCCTACGTGGAGATCGCTCAATTGTCGAGGTTGTCGCCAGAAGTGTCATTGAGGTTCTAGCAAGTTCAGCCGTAAATAACACTGTCGCCAAAGTTGGCGTGTGGATGGCAAAGTCTCTTGATAGAGCAAAGGCGCGGATCGGCTATCGAGTGCAGAGTAGTGGGGGGGTTGTTATTCGTGCTGCTGTGGATGGCCGTAATCTGGCATGGATCAACGGGGATGTTGCAGATGAAGGTGAGACTGTCTTTGACGTCCCCAGGGGGGCAATTGTTCAATGCTTTGCGTCGTATTCTGGTCATACCCACCATGTCCAATGGCGAGTTGACCCAAAGTCATTTCAGAATCCGCGCGCAGCGGTTCTCACAATGGCTGATCCACAAAAATCGTTTCAAGGGTTTTTGCATCCAGATGCCAATGCTCGAAATCGAGCGGCAGATGATTTTGAGGATGGCATCGCTTGGCTGGTCTGGACGCTTGGTTTCTCTACTGCCAGTTTTGGGGCCAACCCAAAGACTAAGGATGCTTACGACATCGTTGCAGTATCACCTCGGGGCGATTTCATGGTGATTGAATGCACGGTAGGTTTGTTGCGTGCAGAGAGCAAGCTTTCAAAGCTGGTTGCGCGCGCCGCAGGCCTTCGCTCGACTCTTGATGACTCCGGTATGCGTCAATTCAAGGTATTGCCCGTGATTGTCAGTGCATTGAGCAACGAGCAGTTAAGAGCGGACATAGGCGTTGCCGATGAAAGCAAAGTCCTCGTTGTCAGTCGCGAGGGCATTGATGAACTCTTGACCGAACAATATCGGTTTCCTGATGCGGACGCAGTTTTTGACCGTGCGTGGCAGGCTGTTCAAGATCGCCATGCCAAGCGTTTGGCTGAAACCACGGTTCCACCTCAAAACGATTAGGCGTGGTTGATTTTTTGCAATCGACATACCCAATCGGCACATCTCTTTTCGACTGTTTCGTATCCCATCCTTGCAGGGGTTGAGCGGATTTTGTCAAAAATTAGGGTAAACCCTAGGCCAATGTATATATGCAAATATAGTCAAAAACTAAATATTTCAATTTGTCGATAGTTTTTATTGACATGACATGCCTTTCGGTCTATGATTGCGCCATGGACCAGCTATCTACGCACAACTTACACACACGGAAAAACCGTGTGAGCCGCGTGGCGAGCCGCTGCAACGGAGGCCACGGGGTGCCGGTCCATACGTTTCCATCGACATCTTGTCAATCGAGACTCAGCGAAGGCTCTTCAATGAGCCAAGGACCCATCGGAAATTTCCCCCCGGTGGACCCACCTGTTGGACGGGCTGAGCTTGTAACCGGGAGCCTTGCACGGGCTAACACGGAACTAGTCGGAGGAGGTCGAACCGATGGTCGGGTTGATCGTTTTCTGGCGGTGCGTCTTCAAACGGTGTTGCTATGGGCTCATCCCCCATGGCTCACGTTTGAGGTGCCGCCATGCTACGAGATCAGTCCTTTAATAACGCGTCTTCTGACCGTCCAACTTCCACCCACAACTTCGCAGCCAAACGGCTGACAAAGCGTCATCGCATCGCTCGGGCGACGCACATTGCAGTAGACGCGATCGCGTCGCCCTTCAATGACCATGGCACGGTCCCTCATCCTGCCAAAACCTACGCTCGACCCCAGAGCGAAGGCTCGCTGATCGACGCTGAAATCTACGCCCATCCCGTCGAGGGCAAATGGTTCGCCACGTCCTACTGGACTGTCACTGGCAGCGTCCTGTTGGGCGACGGTTTATTGCCGCATCGCCTGTTCCAGCAATTCGACACAGAAACCGAAGCGGTCGAGGCTGCGGGCCAACGGCTGATCAATCAAACTCAAAACGCGCTCGGTGAACTCGCCAGCCAACCTGACTGGGCGAATCAATTGGATTCCCTGCGTCAGTTCGTGGCGAAGACCGTCAAAGATGTCCGTGCCAAGGACACCAGCCTGCCCTTGCGTGGCACGACTGTCATTGACCTCTGTGCTGGTGTCGGTGCCATGGCCATGGGCTTTACCAGCCACGGTGCCGAAGTCACACTGGCTTGCGAAATCGACAAGCACGCCCAGGCTGTCTACCAAAAGAACCTGAACCCCGCCCGCATGCACGGCGACGTTTGCACGCTGGATGGCCGAAAGCTCGTCTGCGACATCCTGACCATCGGCATGGTTTGCACGGCCTTCTCCAAGGCAGGCAAGCAGCTAGGATTTGAAGACCCAACGCTGGTCCTGGTCTACCAGAGCCTGTTGCGGCTGATGACCGAAATCCACGCCAAAGTCGTCATCATCGAATGTGCTCCCGAGTTGCTGACCCAGGGCGGCGGTTCTGCTGCTGACACGGTTCACAAGACCTTGATGCGGGCTGGCTACCGCGTGCAGCATCGCACGCTGGACGCTGTGGGCTTTGGCGTTCCCCAGTTCCGCAACCGCAGCTTCATCGTTGCCACCCGCGTGGGCCTGCCTGTCGATGACGTGTTGGGCTATGTCTTTCCGAAGGCTAAGACACCGACAGCCCGTGTGAAAGACATCATCGAGCCGAATGTGCCAGGCCACATCGGTGCCGAAGAGATCGTTTTCAAAGCACCCAGCAAGGCAGCGATCAAAAAGCGTGGTACCGAAGTCGCCACTGGCCGCCGCATGACGGTCGGTTACATCGGTGGCAGCAAATCCCAAGGCTACCGAGTAATGAGCATTGACGGCATCGGTGCCACGATGACCGCCACCGGCGGTGGCCGTGCCCCCTGCACCGGGGCCTATCTGATCAATGGCAAAGCCCGAGGGCTGACACCACGCGAAGCCTGCCGCATGCAAGGCTTTCCCGAATGGTTTGAGCACGACAAGTCTCCAAGACAAGCCCTCAAACAGGCTGGCAACGCTGTTGCCGTCCCCCTGATCCGCGAACTGGCCCACCAGCTCGTTGGTCTGCTGCGTCCGAACTCCTGAACCTTTCCCCGGCCATTTGGCCATCACCCCGGGAAGTGGATTCAGGGCAACGCTGCCATGGGGTTTTCTACGCCTGAAAAAAAGGGACAGTCATGTCTACGTTAGCCAAAAAATCGAAGTTCACCAAAATCGCGCTGGAAGCAAACATTGAGAAGGTGTGCAAGCTTCTCAACAGTCGCAAGTGCAAAACGCCTGTCGAGGGCGTGCGGGTTGCCCTCAACCTGCATCACCACCCGATCCAGACCGCCTCTGGCATCTGGCTCAACCCTGGCGAGGCCGCAGAGCCCAAGCATCTGGTGATGAACGCCGACCAAGCCCAGTTCCTCATCAATGACCTGGTCAACAAATACGATGTCGTTGACCCCAACGCCATTCGCGATTTCATTCGCCACAACTGGACACAGTTTAAGCCCGCCAGTGCGACCGCTCCGAACGGCAAATACTACACACCAGCCCACATGACGGACTTGTTCCGCTCTGTGTTGAATCCACTGCTGATGGAGTTTCCTGATGCAGTGATCCTGGACCCTGCTGCGGGCCATGGTGCGTTGGTGACGACAGTGGAAGGTCGAACCACCATTGCCGCCGACATCGACGCTGATGCGGTCCAAGTCATGCAAGACATGGGCGTGGCAAACACGCTGCTGACAAACAGCCTGGTCGGCGTATGCCGTGCCAAGTTCGGCATCGCAAATGGCGCAGAACTGATCGTCATCGGCAATCCACCGTTCAACGATGGCACCTCACAGCACAAACGTGCTGTCAAAGCCGAAGCCGGAACGCCCGTGAGCTGCGATGCTGACTTGCAGTCCCGCGATACCGGTGTGGCCTTCTTGCGTGCAGCGGCAAAGCTTGGTGCGGATGTCATTGTGATGATGCACCCCGCGAGCTACCTGATCAAAGAAACCAACTTTGATCGCCTGGGCGACTTCTCCACGAAATACGCGCTGCAATCCGCATTGCTGGTGTCGAGTGGCGAGTTCGCTCTGGCTGGAACGGACTTTCCCATCCTGATCGCGGTTTACCGCAAGGGCTCGATGAGCTTTGCGGACATCCAGGCGTTCGAGTTCCCGATCTACAAGAACGTGGACGACACCATGATGGACAGCGGCCAACGCTTGAAGCTGGACCGCATCGAGACGACACAAGGCTTCATCCGCAGCACGATCCCCACAAAGGGCATGGCAAAGACGTCCTCTCTGGACCTCTACCAATACAACTTTCGGGACACGAACTTCGTCCTGTCATCGGGGAACCTGACGGGCACCCAAAGCGACAGCACGATCCCTGTGGAGTTGCCAACCCTCGGGCAATACGCTTACATCAACTGCTACAAGCGCTACTTCAAGAGCGACTTCGTGACAGGCAACCTAAGCCCATTGGTTCGCAAAGCGGACTTTGCTGATCAGGACTTCGCAGACGCTTGCATCTATGACGCCGTGATGTGCAACCAGCGGTTGACAACGTTCGACAGGACCAATCCACAGGCCATGGTGCTCACCGCCAAAGTGTTGGCGAACGCCATCACGAATGCCAAAGCCTTCAAGGGCTCGGGCATCAATCCGCACGATGCATTCGTGAACTTCTGGAACACCGGCAATGACGGCGACGCTCTGGCGCCGTTCTTCTTGGGTTACTTCGCCACGCTCAAAGCCGCGAGTCTGACCCATGCCATGACATCCACGACCAACAACGCCACCGCAGCAGCGGTTGTCGTTTGAACAGAACGCCAAAACCAAAAATCGAAGTAAGCAAGATGAACAAAACAGAAAACAACGTGTCCCGCGCAGAAATCAACAAGCGCATTTGGGAAGCCATGAAGGCGGCGAGAGACAACGACCTTGTCGCCATCAAGAAGCTCGTGAAAACCCGTGAGCAGGCCAATTGGCTATCACCAAACCGGTCAGGGCAATCGCTGTTGTGGGTGGCAACCCAAGCAAAGAGTCGGGACGTCATCAAGTGGCTACTGGTGCAGGGGGCGAACTCGAACTACATGTTCCACAAAGGCCACAGAACAGGTTCTGGTTACGTGTGGCGGTTTTGGTGTCCTTTCGTGGTGGCGCTTATCAGCCAGGATTCAGAGTTGATCGCACTGTTTTTGGAGCATGGCGCTGATTTGGGGCTGCCGTTTGGTCTGTTTATTGAAACAACCTGCTGGGATTTCTATCAGGATCACATTGACCGTGATGCTGTCAACGCATGGACTGAATCTTTCAAATTGGCCAGGTCAATCGGTGCTGGTGATGAACAGGCCATTGCTTTGCCCCGCCGTCTCTGAAAGAGCCAACGACGCATTCAAACGTATCAATTAACTATTCACATATTTTTTCAATTTCAGGAGAATCAAATGGCTACATACAGCAGAAAAGGTTGGTTTATTCGGACGGCGCTACGCGTTGGGCGGTCCTACTGCGAGGTCAAACAATCAGAAACAGGCGAACAGGTCTTGGTCGCGCAAACCGAATTGACCATGCGGGCAATCATCGAGGCGCGCATGAACTGGATTGGCTGGGAAGTTGCCCCAGCAGAGGACTGTCCACAACCCGGCGAAGTGCGTTGGGTATTCAGGCAGAAAAACAATTGCGGATATTTTGTGGGGTCGCACCTGACGTTTTTGGCTCCCGCTGGGTATGACATTCCAAGCATTCGAGCCAAGCAGACGGAGAACAACAAAAAGGCGCGTATCGCTGCCAAAGAGCGAAGCGAAATCAGGCGCGCAATGGCCCCTGTTCGCAAGAGTCAGAGTCAGCCAGCACCAGCGGCACCAAGCAAGAGGAGGCTGTAATGGACACGACCCAATTGAAGGCATGGCACCGAGGCGATTCGTCATTGCTACAACCTGACCCAGTGGCGCAGCGGATTTTGTCAGCCGCCCATGCGCATATTGCGTATGCGACGACTGTTGAAAACAAGACCCGGCTGCCAGCCTACGGTCTTCTAAGTCTGCGTGCGCAGGATATCTCCGTGCAGTGCTATGGATTGCCTGCTTTGACCGAGCAATTTCCCAAAAGCTTTGTTGACGGAAGTGGAACCATCTTCGTGAGCAACGATTTGGTGATTCAAATCGCCTTGGAAGAAGCCGCAACTCGTGGTGAAGCCAAAGGGTTGGAGCTCTTGATCATGTTGCAGCAGATGCGGATGCTGATGAATCATCACAGGCGTTTGAAGACCCTGGGTGATGGAACCCCGGTACCGGAAGAGATAGCCCAAATTGCGGGCGAAACATCAGCCTACTGCAAATTGCGAATGGGGTTTCCAGAGATGCAATGGGTGCCTTGTATAGCGGACGACATTGCGGCGTCAGGGGCGCATGAAAGCGCAATCGCTGAATGGTCAAGGCAAGCCGAGGAAACTATCGCACAGGAAATCATGAGCAGACTTCCAGACAAGCGATTTGGTTGGTCAGAAGAGGTGAACATTCAACACGGGTTGTATTCACTGGGTATGGCGCCGAGTCTGTGCGCGCATCGCGCTTGTCGGGATGTAAGTGTCGTATTGGCAGCCATCGCGGAGCAAGAACGCTTTGAACTTTATCAGGCGTCTCAACCGTCCCAGATGACAGACAGGTCGCTACATCCAGTTCAGGAATCTTATTGGCAGTCCACTGTCACGGGAGGGCAAGCCAAGCCTGTTGACAAACGGGTCAGGCTTTGAGATGGATACAGAGACAGGCATGCAGCCAGCCATGTTTAGCCCCGGTTTTCAACCGGTGCAAAACGCTTGGACGGCATGCCGTCATCTAGGGAGCAAAACACATGAGAGGACTCAAAGCACTTCGTGATCTGCGCAAGCGGATGGACATCTATCTGGATGACGCGGAACTCGACCAGATCAGGGCCAACGCCGCCACAGCCCGTCTGCCCGTGTCCACGTTCGTTCGTCGCGTCGCACTGCGAAAGCAGATCGACGTTCCACCGCCCCTGGTCGATGTTCAGCGTTGGCGCGAGCTGGCCCCGCTTGCGTCCAACCTGAATCAAATTGCGCGGGCTTGCAACGCCGGGCGGGTGGAAGGGATTGACCTTGCCACCATCGGCGCCTTGGCAGAGCAAGTCCGCCTTCTTCGCCTTGAACTGCTGGGGGCGAATCTGCGTGGCATGACTGCCGCGCAGCCATGCGGCACCCCTTCTCAACCCCCTGGGGAAGCACGATGATCAGCAAGACCGGAAAGGGCAAGGGGTTCCGAGGCCTGATTGACTACCTGATGGGCGAAGGACGTGGCACCATCATCGCGGGCACGATGGCAGGCACAACGCCGCGCAGTCTCGCCCGCGAGGCCGCCGAGCTTCGCAAGCTTCGCCCGACCCTGGGCAGAGCGGTCGCGCACTTTTCGGTTTCGGCCCGTCCGGACGATCCTTTGTTGAGTACCGACGCTTGGCGCGACATCGCCACAGGCTTTGCGGCCCACATGGGCTTTGCAGATTGCGCGTGGGTGGCGATTCAGCACACCGACACCGACCACCCACACATCCACATTGCCGCCCTGCGCATCACCACCGCAGGCGAGGTCGTGAGCGAAAGCAACGACTACAAGAAAGCCGAAGCCTTCATGCGAAAGGTCGAACAGGACTACGGCCTGACCACCGTCGAAGACTCCGCATCCGTCAAACGCAAACGTCGCCCGAGTCCTTCGAGTCCGGCACCGCCACACCCCAGTTCCACCAACCGCGCCGATGCGAGCGGCGCGAGAAAGCAGCAGAGCAAGCGAAGCAATCCCCACCACACCAACCACCAGGAGGAAGACATGACCCAGAAGACCCTATCCCGCACCGTCGATACGCCGCAGGCAGACCCAGGTTCTGACGATGAGGGAGCAGCGACAACAAAGGCGCCGATGGCAGCCGCGTTCGCGGCACCGGGCGAGGACCCCGCGCAGATACCGCTGGCGGCAAATGCGCCCATGCTGGCTCCGGCTTGTTTCAACCCCGAGCCCTTCACCGTCAAACAAGAACGCAACGCGCGCCGCATCGTCAACGAGCCAGGCTACGACGAGCGGGTCCGGGAAGTCTTCGGCAACCAGGTGCGCAACATTCACCATCGGAAAGGCAACGGTGCGGTGATCTACTTCAAGGACGATTCGCGCCTGGATGACACAGGCGTCAAAGTTACCGCGTTCAACATGGACCACCAAATTGCGGCACAACGCATGATCCTCCTAGCCCGGTCCCGAGGCTGGCCGTCGATCCAGTTCACGGGGCCTGCGGACTTCCAGCGGATCGCGCTGCGTGAGGCGGTGCTGTCTGGCATGCCGATCAGCACGGACGGACCCGGCCAGGCGGCGATGTTGCAAGCTATTCGCGACGAGCTGGCCGCGGACAGTGCAGCAGTGGGGGCATCGTGCAAACCCGGTCCGGTGCCGTCCACAGCGGTATATAGCCCATCAGAGCCTGAACCCGAACCCCTTCCGCTCATGTCAGACCAGGACATGGCGGCTAAGTTAGAGAAGCGCCGACTTCGCCTGCGCCAAATCGAAGACAGCCAGCCAGACACCCCGGCCCCACGGCGACCGAAGTTCTGACTAGGCAACCCGAGCATGTGGATTTGTGGACGACACACAGACGCAGGCTTGCCGTGGACAACCTCACGGTTGACCACCGCGCCCGCTTCGCCCACAAGCCCCACAGGCACCCACCAATCAGTTGAATTTTTTCGAGAACAGGATTTTTTAGGAGACACCTCATGACAACCAAACCCGCACGCACCAAGAGCAAAAAAGCAGCCTCGCCCAAGGCCCCATCGGCCCAACCCCCAAAGCCAAAGCGCGACCCATCCGAGGTCTATGTGAGCATCAATCGGCGCGAACGCGATGCCCTTGCATTGATCGGCCTACGGGATAGGTGTCTGTATATGGAGTTGAAGTGGCTTGCGAACTTCAAGACGGGGCATGTCGGGCGGTTCCAAAAGCAAAAGCTCACATGGGCGCAAATCGCAGCTTTGATCAACGTGCCAGGTGTTCAAGGGCGTGGACAAGGGAACATGGATGACACGCAAGCGGCGGATTGTGTGAATCGACTCATGCAGGCGGGACTGGTCTGCGATGTTGCGCGGCGTGAAGACAACAACGGCCTTTGCTTCAAACTGCCGATGTCGCCCATTCGCGCGAAGGGTGCCGAACCTGCGAACGCCGATGCCAGCGATTCGTTCATTGAGGCCGACTTCCGGGGAAATACCGGGGAAGTCTCCGGGGAAGTCGCGATTATTTTCCCGGACGGCGGATCGTCTGAAATGCCAGAAAACCCAATAGCCACGGGGGTTTGCGAGGTGGTGCCCCCACCTCTATCAGTATTGGATCAATACGACATCAATACATTTTCAGTAAACGCGGCGCGAAGCGGCCCTTCGGGCGCTCGCGCCGCTGTCGGTTCTGGAACCGGCGCTGCCGCGCCGACTGAAAAATCCCCAGTTGAAACTCAATTTAAAACCGCGCAGTCGCTCGCCGCACAGCGGCGGCGCCCGAAGGCAGCGGCGTTGCCGCCAGAAGCCCAGGCATTCAGGGATCAGCTCGACCGCTCCAAGCTGTTTTTTAACTACCTCGATACCGATGAGTCGCGTGGCTTGTATCAGAGCTGGGCGACCAAAGGGGTCAAGGCAACGGACATCGGGTATGCCTTGCAGCGAATCGCAGCAAACCCGAACATTCTGGCGAGTCCGCGCGGGGTCCAAGAGCAGCTTGACGCGATGATGCGCGGGCGGTGTAGCTTTGGCGGACTGCGGGGAGGGGTGGCGTTGTGACGCTGAACAGTTTCGGACTGGTGTCAGCACCAGCCCGCCCAGTGGTGCTGACATTGAGTCTGAAATGCGCGAAGTTGGTGATACCAACCAGGGAGCACCATGGACGTTCGTCAAACCATCACGGATCAGATCATTGCCGCCATGGAAGCTGGGCCACCACCCTGGCGAAAAACTTGGGCATCCGGACAAGGGCTGGCGACCAACTACCTCACAAAAAAATCCTACCAGGGTGTGAATCAGCTTTTGCTTGGGATGGCGGGGCAAGACCACAGCCTATGGCTGACATACCGCCAGGCGCAGTCCATCGGAGCGCAGGTGCGAAAGGGTGAACAGGGTTCACACATCGTCAAGATGGTGGAGGTAGATCGCAGGCAGGCCGAGCGTGATGTTCGTTCGGGCGCGGAGCTTGTCGCGCAGGACGAGCGAAAAGCCCTGGTGATGAAGGTTTACACGGTCTTCAATGTGAGCCAAATAGACGGGCTGCCGCCATTGCCACAGCCAGGCCCGAAGCGCGAGCTGGCTCCCGCCGTTGAAGCGTTGATTTTTGGGTTGCAGGACACAGGGCTCAAACTGAACATTGGTGGGGGCCAGCCCGCCTACATTCCCAAGCTGGACCGATTGGATATTCCTGCGGCCACGGCCTTTGAGTCTATCGAGGACTTTCACTCGGTACTGCTCCATGAGGCAGGTCATTCGACCGGGCATTTGAAGCGCCTGGCGCGTTTCGATCTGGATTCCTTTGCCTTGATGGATCGGGCAAGGGAGGAACTTGTCGCAGAATTGGCGAGTGTTTACACCGGGCAGCTTCTCGGGTTGCCGCCAGGCCCGACTTTACTTGCATCCCATTCCAGCTATATCGCCAGTTGGCTTCAAGTGCTCAAAGGAGACAAGAATGAGATTTTCAAAGCTGCGGCGCAGGCCCAGCGAGCTGCGGACTATCTAGGGCAGTGGGTGCCGGAGGCAGCCTTGATTGACAAACCGTCGAATGGAATTGTCGCGCCAGAACTTCATCTCGAAGCAACTTCGGTTCCAACGCAGTCGCGTGTGCGCCTTTAACGAGATGTCCGTTCGCGGGCTATTTGCTGCAAAAGAACGAATCAAATATTGACCGACTTTGCTTCGCTGGCTTTGAGGCGGCGTTTAGGTTGTTTCGAAGTCGCTATTTTCACGCCAGCTTCTTCCAAAATAGAGTTTTCAAACTTGATGTAGTTTTCCCTTAGCGGTTCGAGGCGGGTGTGAACGTAATGCTTTCCCGCAGTTGAGCTGGGGGCATGGTTGAGTGCTTTTTCAACAGTGAATTCAGACACTGGTAGCTCGGCGAAAATCGTGCCGAAAGTCCTGCGGAGGTCATGGGGCGTGAATTTAATGCCTGATATCGCTGTGACGCTGGCAATAGCCTTCTTTGGTTCTTTGATGTGTGTTTTGGCACCGGGAGGCCCATCTTTCTTTGTTCGTCCGCTTCGACTGGCGTTGAACACGTAGTCGGATGGGGTGTCGCGCTGTCGATTAGCTTCATGCCTTTGCAAAAGTAGTTGATTGGCATATGGGCCAAAAGGGATCAAGTGATCGCGTTTTCCCTTGGTGGTTTCCTTGGGGAAGAGGACGACCTTGGAGCGCAAATCAACATTGGCCCACGTCAGGGACAGCGTTTCTGTCCTGCGGCCACCGAACATCAAGGTGAGAATTAGATAGTCGGCGATTGTTTTACGGTCAGTGGCTTGTGGTGTGCTGCTCTCGCGCAGCTGTTCGACAGCATCCCACCACCGTTTCAACTCCCCTTTGGCTCTGGCAATGATGTTGCTTCGTTCGTTGGTGCGATACCAACCGGGGACGAGGGCGTTTAGTTTTTCGAATGGATCAACTGTCTCCAAGTCTTTAAGTAGGACTTGGCGCTTGAATGCTGCCCTGAACATGCGCAAGACTTTTCCAGCCTGTGTCGCGCCGTTTTGAATCGCACTTTTCTTCTTAGCTCTGGCCTTGAGTCTTCGGTACTCAATCTCAAGGTGTCCGCCTCGAACTTCCAAAAGCGGCATTTTCCAGAGTGCACCAGATGCCATATGAACAGCGGCCCTTTCAAGGTCTAGCTTGGTGGTGGTGCTAAGTTCTGCTTCACCATAGGCTTGGTATTCTTCAAAAGCCCTTTGAACGGTCAGTTTTTCAAGCGAAAGTTGTGATTCTGTTTCCCGCTCTTGTTGACGAATTTCCAGTTGAGGGTCGATGCCTTGCTTTACTTTGGCCGCGATGGATATCGCTTTTTGCTCTGCCTGGGTGAAGTTCAGGTCTGGGAAGCTGCCGATCACGAACCGGCGAGGCTTGCGTGCAAGTTTCTTTTGAACAATCCACGTCTTTGCGCCACTCGCATACACGCGCAGCGCCAGTCCGACGGTCTTGTTCTTTGAATCTCGAATGATGTAGTCACCTTCGTCCGGTAACTTTGCTGATTTGGCGACCGCCTGTGTGAGTGAAACCGTGATGTTTGGAAACTTAGGCCCATCGTCCGGTTCATTTTTCTTGGTGGATTTGGCGGTCATAAAAATATTTTTGCAGATATAGTCCCTGATTTTAAGCCAAGGCTCCCACAAGGCTCCCGGAGATTGAGGTTAATTGGGGAAAAATGATGAAAAGTGCGGATGGCCTGAAAGGCGCATGGTTGCTTGCTTTTCAGAGAGGAAATGGCGTTTTTCGAGTGAACGGGTGACGCGAAAAAACTCTCTAACCCTGTAACTCATAATCCTTTGGTCCACAGTTCAAGTCTGTGACGCCCTACCAAATTATCGTGCTATAATACGAAGCTTAGCGGCTGTAGCTCAGCTGGATAGAGTACTTGGCTACGAACCAAGGGGTCGTGGGTTCGATTCCTGCCAGCCGCACCATAACTTAACTGTTATAGAAAATCAGCTTAGAGATCAAAAGTCTCTAAGCTGTTTTTCTTTGTGCGTTCGGTTTTCAACATGCTGAGAGTTTGGTTGCCGATCAATTGTCGTTGAGCTGGCGATGCATCGTGATCGGAAGATCAGCCTAGCCAACTTCCGTCAACCCTATACTCGCGGAATGGACGAACCAGTACATTCCGGCCCTTCTCGCAGTCGCACCAACGATCCGGCGCGCACCATGGCGGGCATTCTGGAGGTGGCCACCGCCGAATTTGCCGAAAAAGGTCTGGCGGGCGCACGTATAGATGAGATTGCCAACCTCACGCGCACCAGCAAGCGCATGATTTATTACTACTTTGGCAATAAAGAAGGCTTGTACCTGGCAGTGCTGGAGGAGGCCTATCGCAAAGTGAGGGCGACAGAGTCTGATTTGCACTTGGAAGACCTTGAGCCCGAAGAAGCCTTGCGGGCGTTGGTGGGGTTTACCTTCGATCATCACCATGGCAACACGGCATACATCCGTCTTGTCATGACCGAAAACATCAACCGTGGCATGTACTTGGCGCAAAGCCAGAATATCCAGGCGCTGAACCTTCCTGCCATTCAAGCCATCCGCAATCTTTATGACCGCGGCGTGACCTCAGGCGTATTCAGGCCAGGCCTTGACCCCGTGGATATTCACGCCACGATTTCAGCGTTGTCCTTTTTCAACGTATCGAATCAGCACACTTTTGGGTTAATTTTCAAACTGGATACGCAGGCCCCGCAAGCCCTGGCAGAGCGGCGCGCCAATGTGATCGAAGTGATCGTGCGCTATTTGCGCGCACCCTGACGCAAACCACCCCTTTAAGCATTGGCGTATTCCGACGCCTTGGCCCTCATCGGCTAACGAGTACGGGTTTTCCCTGTATTTAAAACTAACTAGTTCGTACAAAATTAAAAAAACGGAGACAAGCTCATGCTTCAGAAAATCATTGACTACTACTGCACAGCCATTGGCTACCTGATTGCCGCGGCCATGGCGTTGATGGTGGTGCTGGTATTTGGCAACGTGGTGCTGCGCTATGGTTTTAATTCCGGCTTCACGGTGTCAGAGGAACTGTCTCGCTGGCTTTTTGTGTGGCTCACGTTCCTGGGGGCGGTCGTTGCACTTCGTGACAATGCTCACTTGGGCACGGATATGTTGGTGGGCAAATTGGGTCCTCTGGGCAAGCGCATCTGCATGGGTTTGTCTTTGGGCTTGATGCTGTATTGCCTTTGGCTGCTGTTCAAGGGAAGTCTTGATCAGTTCAAAGTGAATGTGGACTCGACCAGTCCGGTGATGGAAGCCTCCATGGGCTGGTTTTACGCGGCAGGCATGGCGTTTGCCGTGCTGGGCGCACCCATACTGCTTCAAGACATCTATCGTTTGTTGACTGGTCAGATCGATGACGACCATTTGATGCTGATTCAGGAGTCGGAAGAGTCGCCGCACGGTGACGCCGACACGCACACAACGGCTACAAAACCCACACACTGACCGCGAGGCTCACCATGACCGTTATCGTATTCCTGGGTTCCCTCATGGCCGCCATGGCTTTGGGCGTACCGATAGCTTTTTCTTTATTGCTTTGCGGTGTGGCCTTGATGGTGCACATGGGCAATTTCGATGCACAAATATTGGCGCAAAACCTGCTGGAAGGCGCCAACAGCTTCCCGCTGCTGGCCGTACCTTTCTTTATGCTGGCTGGCGAAATCATGAATGCAGGGGGCTTGTCTCGCCGCATTGTGCAATTTGCGATGGCACTGGTGGGCCACATCAAAGGCGGTTTGGGCTATGTGACCATTGTGGCTGCCGTGATCATGGCGTCATTGTCGGGTTCTGCTGTGGCCGATGCGGCGGCATTAACAGCCTTGTTGTTGCCCATGATGGTGGCAGCCGGGCATGACAAATCCAGGTCTGCTGGCCTGATTGCGGCTGGCGGCATCATCGCACCCATCATTCCACCTTCTATCGGTTTTGTCGTTTTTGGTGTTGCAGGCAATGTGTCCATCAGCAAGCTGTTCATGGCGGGTATCTTTCCTGGCGTCTGGCTGGCAATTGCCTTGGTGGTTACTTGGTGGTGGCTGGTGCGTAGCGAACAATTGACACCGCCTCCTCGCAAGAATGCAAAAGAAGTTTTTGAAGCACTACGCCTGGCCACCTGGGCGCTGGTTTTGCCCTTCATCATTGTGTTCGGCTTGAAGTTCGGCATCTTCACGCCAACGGAAGCAGCGGTAGTCGCTGCCGTGTATTCGCTGTTTGTATCAACCGTGATTTACCGCGAACTCAATTTCAAAAAGTTGCTGCCGCTCTTCATTGCCGCGTCCAAAACCAGCGCAGTGGTCATGTTCTTGGTGGCGGCAGCCATGGTCTCGGCCTGGTTGATCACTGTTGCCAACCTTCCGGCCCAAATCGTGGAACTGCTGCAACCTTTGCTGGACAGCCCGCGCCTCTTGATGCTCTGCATCATGATGCTGACCATGGTGGTGGGCACGGCGCTGGACATGACGCCAACCATTCTTTTGCTCACACCGGTATTGATGCCTGTCGTCAAAGCAGCAGGCATTGACCCTGTCTACTTTGGCGTGCTGTTCATCATCAATAACGCCATTGGGCTGATCACGCCACCCGTCGGCACGGTACTGAATGCCGTGGCAGGGGCAGGAAAGATCGGCATGGATGAGGTGACCAAAGGTGTGATCCCTTTCATGATCGCGCAGTTCATCATCATGTTTCTGATGGTGGCTTTCCCGCAACTGGTGATGGTGCCTGCGCACTGGTTCTTTTGACCCGTCAAACGCTCTGGTTGCGTCTGGTACGCCGCACCCAAAGCCATTGATTCGCGTACTGAGTTTCCCCCTCCATTTTTTTGCAATTTCCATCCCTTCAGGAGACACACCATGAAACGTCTGTTGCTCAAGACCATCGCCGCCGCTGTTGCCGTTGCGGCCATCGCCGCGCCTTTTAGCGCCGCCCAAGCACAAGAAAAAACCATCAAGTTTGCGACGCAAAATCCCAAGGGTCACCCAATCGTGATGGGTATGGAAAAATTTGCGGAACTGGTGGCGGCCAAGTCCGGCGGCAAGATCAAAGTCAACCTGTTTCCTGGCGGCACGCTGGGCAGCGACCAGGCCAATGTGTCGGCCATTCAAGGCGGCACACTTGAAATGGTGTCCTTGAACTCCGGCATCTTGGCGGCTCAGGCCAAAGAATTTGCTATCTATGACTTCCCCTTCATCTTCGCAAACAGCAAAGAAGCCGACGCTGTGGTCGACGGCCCATTCGGCAAAAAATTGCATGCCAAGTTGGAAGAAAAAGGCATTGTGGGCTTGGCCTATTACGAACTGGGTTTTCGCGTTATCACCAACGGCAAACGCCCCATCACCAAAGTGGAAGACATTGCAGGCTTGAAGCTGCGTGTGATCCCTAACCCGATCAACGTGGATTGGGTCAAAGCTTTGGGTGCCAACCCCACACCGCTGCCATTTCCTGAACTCTATGCAGCGCTGGAGCAAGGCGCCGTCGATGCGCAAGAAAACCCGATTACCGTCATTGCAGCCAACAAATTGTTCGAGGTGCAGAAGTACGCTACGTTGACCAACCACCAGTACAACCCACAGTCGGTCATCATCAGCAAGAAGTTCTGGGGCAATCTGTCGGATGCTGAAAAGAAAGTCGTGCAAGAAGCCGCCCAAGAGTCGGCCAAGTTCCAGCGCGAGCAAGCCCGCAAACAATTTGCGGTTGCACTTGAGACGGTCAAAAAGGGTGGCATGCAGATATCCGAGCTGTCCGCTGCTGACGCGGCTAAGTTCCAAGACAAGATGCGCCCAGTGATTGCCAAATACGGCGTGACGGTCGGTCAAGACGTGGTGCAAGAAGTCAAGGCTGAAATCGCCAAAGTGCAGAGCGCGCCAGAAATCAAGCCTGCCGTGCCTGCCAAAGCTGCTGGCAAGAAAGCATAAGCCGCAAGCGGCGCCAGTCAACACCAAGGCCTGGCATGGCAAAACTGGGTATCGCTGTTGCGTGACCGTGCTGAACAGACCGGGCCAGCGATGCCAAAGAGGAAACAATGCCAGATCAGTGGCAGGCGCGACTGCATGCGTTTCCCCTGCATGCGGCGCAAAACATGGCTTAGGTTAGGTGTGTCGATAGGCAAGGCGGCAATATTCAAGTGCGTTGTGAAAACACCGTGCGCGGGAACCCCCATCAAATCAGAGAACAAGCATGATCACAGGCAACACCGAGCTCATCGCTCACATTGGCTACCCCACGCATTCGTTCAAAGCGCCAATGATTTACAACCCCTACTTTGACCACATCGGCGTCAATGCCAAGGTCATCCCCATGGGCTGCAAACCAGAAGACTACCCCGATTTTTTGCGCGCCTTATTCAAGCTCACCAACATCCGTGGCGCGCTGATCACCATGCCTCACAAAGTGGTCACCGTGGGGCTGCTGGATGAATCCACCCCTGCCGTGCAAATCGCGGGTGCCTGCAACGCCGTGCGCGTCGCTGAAGATGGACGCTTGCAGGGTGATTTGTTTGACGGCGAAGGCTTTGTGCGCGGCTTGCTGCGCAAAGGCTGCGAGTTGAAAGGCGCGCGCGTCCTGGTGGTGGGGGCAGGCGGCGTTGGGTCTGCCATTGCAGCCTCGTTTGCTGCCGCAGGCATTGGCAGTATTGGCCTGTTTGATGCGCGTAAAGAGTCCGCTGAGGGCTTAGGACTGCGCCTGAAAAAGCATTACCCATCGATTGAAGTAAGCACAGGTAGCAACGACCCGGCGGGCTTTGCTGTGGTCGTCAATGCCACGCCCATGGGCATGAACCTGGGTGATCCCCTGCCTATGGACGTCAGCCGAATTGCGCCAGATGCTTTTGTCGGCGAAGTGGTGATGAAGCAGGAGATGACCGCATTCTTAACCGCCGTGAAAGAGCGCGGTTGCCGCTACCAAATTGGCACCGACATGCTGTTTGAGCAAATTCCCGCTTACCTGGAGTTCTTTGGCTATCCCACCACCACGGCTGATGTTTTGCGGTCTTTGGCGCAGTTGACATACTGAGGTCCGGCAAGCCTTGACGTCCTGCGTAAGATGCGGGGATAACCCCATGGGGATGACGACCAGATGAGCAAAGCCTTTACCAAAGAATCTGACACAGACGACGAAGACGAAGGCGCGGGCCTGCCTGCATTGCCTGCGGGTACCAAAAACTACATCACCCCAGCGGGCTACCAGCGTCTGCGCGCAGAGCTATTGCAGTTGATGGATGAGGAACGGCCCAAAACAGTAGAGGCTGTGCACTGGGCAGCCCGCAATGGCGACCGGTCTGAAAACGGGGACTACATCTATGGCAAGAAGCGTCTGCGCGAGATCGACCGCCGCATTCACTTCTTAACCCGTCGTCTCGACATTGCTGAACCAACTGACCCGAGTGCGCACCATGGCGGCGACCAAGTTTTCTTTGGTGCAACGGTTTCTTATGCGGAAGAAAGTGGTCTTGAACGCACGATAACCATCATGGGCATCGATGAGGCCGACAACACCTTGAACCAGGTGTCGTGGATTTCACCGGTGGCTAGGGCTTTGTTAAAGGCGAGAGTGGGGGATGTGGTGCGGCTACAGATGCCCGGGGGAGTGCAGGACATTGAGGTGTTGTCTGTGACATACCCTGCACCGTCACGAGGCGACTCATAAGCGCATGCGAAACATCCCGCGATGCTCACCGCTTTGAGCGGTTTAGGTTGCTGAAGTCGCCCGGTAAGCCCGCAACACTGAACCCGTCCGCTTCAAGTTGCGCAGCACGTTCTCAAGATGAGCCGTATCCTGAACAGCTACGGTAAAGCGCAGATCGGTAGCGGCTTCGGCGTTGCCTTCGCCCATGTCGATGTGGGTGATATCGGCTTCAGCTTTGGTCAGCACTGATGCCACTTGGGCCAACACGCCTTTGCCGTTGGAGACTGTGACGACAATGCGCACTTCAAAGTTACGCACGCACTCGTCGGCCCATTCCACTGCGATAAAGCGTTCGCTGTCCTTGTGCTGCAAACGCTTGGCTACACCACAGTCTTCGCAGTGCACCACCAGGCCCTCGCCACGGCCCAGGTAGCCAACGATTTCGTCACCGGGCAGAGGCATGCAGCAATGGGCGTATTTGACAGAGGTGTTTTCCGAGCCATCCAGCAATACCGCGCCTTGTATGGTGGCTTCTGCCGAGGAATATCGCTCAGTTGAAAGCAAGACGGCATCGGGCTTATGACCCGCTTCGCCCAGCAAGACGACCAAACGCTTGGCAACGATGCCGGCAATGCGTTTGCCGAGGCCAATGTCCGTCAGCAGCTCCGTCACGGTGCGGTTGCCCGTGAAGCGAAGCAGCTTTTCCCACAGCGGCTGATTGGCGGCGTCTTCCAGCGGCAGTCTCTCAATACCTTCGGCGCGCAAGGATTGCGTGAGCAGCTTTTCGCCCAGACCCACTGACTCGGTTTGCGCCATGGTTTTGAGGTAGTGACGGATTTTGGAGCGGGCGCGGCCTGTTCGGACAAAACTCAGCCAGGCCGGGTTGGGCGTGGAGGACGGGTCAGTTTCAACGGCCACCACGTCGCCGTTTTTTAGCTCTGTGCGCAAGGGGACTTGTTCGCCACCAATGCTGGCGGTAACGGTGCGGTCACCCACATTGCTGTGAATCGCATAGGCAAAGTCGACGATGGTGGCGCCGCGCGGCATGGCCATGATCTGACCTTTGGGCGTGAACACATACACCGCGTCGGGGAACAGGTCGATCTTGATATGGTCCCAGAACTCGGCCGAGTCGCGGGTTTCGTCCTGGATGTCGAGCAGCGATTGAAGCCACTGGCTGCCCAGACGGTCAGACCCGCCACCATCGGGATGGTTCGCTTTGTAAAGCCAGTGAGCCGCGACACCTGCTTCGGCCACCATGTGCATGGGCTCGGTGCGCATCTGAAATTCAATGTTGATACTGGCTGGCCCCACCAAAGTGGTGTGCAAAGACTGATACCCATTGATCTTTGGGATCGCGATATGGTCTTTAAATTTGCCGGGAACAGGCTTGTACAACTGGTGCAATATGCCAAGCGCCGTATAGCAGTCAACCACATTGGGGACCACCACCCTGAACCCGTAAATGTCGGTGACCTGGGCAAAGCTCAGGTGCTTGAGGTCCATCTTGCGGTAGATGGAGTACAGCGTCTTCTCGCGCCCAGAAATTCGAACCTTAAAGCCTGCTTCGGCAAATACAGTCTCAAGTTCTTGCTTCATTTTTTGTAGCAAATCGCGTCTGCGGCTGCGCGCCTTCGCCACGGCTTTTGACAGGATCTGATATCGCCAGGGCCGCAGATGCTGAAAAGCCAGGTCTTGCAGTTCGCGGTAAGTCTGGTTCAGGCCCAGGCGGTGGGCTATGGGGGCGTAAATTTCGATGGTTTCAGACGCGATGCGTTGCCATTTTTCGCGCGGCACGTCAGACAGCGTGCGCATGTTGTGCGAACGGTCGGCCAGTTTGATCAGGATGACCCGCACATCGCGGGCCATGGCTAAAAGCATCTTGCGGAAAGACTCTGATTGGTTTTCTTCGCGGCTGTTGAACTGCAGCTTGTCCAGCTTGGTCAGGCCGTCCACCAGCTCGGCCACAGGGACGCCAAAGCGTTCAATCAGGTCGGCTTTGGTGCTGCCGCAGTCTTCCATTACGTCATGCAGCAAGGAGGCCATCAAGGCCTGGGCGTCCAGCTTCCATTCGGCGCATTGAGCAGCAACAGCAATCGGGTGCGTGATGTAGGGCTCGCCGTTTTTTCGTAGCTGCCCCAAATGGGCCTCATCGGCATAGCGGTAAGCACGCCGGATTTGGTCGATCTCGGCAGCCGACAGGTAGTCAAGCTTGGCCGTCAGCGCAGCAAAGCTGGCAGCCGCGGCATTGGCAGCAGCGGGGCTGGGTTTTGAAGGGGAAGCAGAAATACTGGAAGCCGAGGTCATGCTTTGAATATAGCGTGCCTTCGGCAAATTCGCAGGCCCGGCTGCGGCAAATCAAGGGCGAAAAAAAAGCGCCACTCAGTGGCGCTTGATTCGGGGCAAAGCCTGCTGGATCAGCCGGGTACTTTGCGCAGCATTTCCAGGCCGATCTTACCGTCTGCGATTTCACGCAGGGCTGTTACGCAGGGTTTGTTTTTGCTCTCGATTTTGGCGGTGTGGCCTTGGCTGAGCATGCGGGCACGATAAGTGGCCGCCAACACCAGCTGAAAGCGGTTGGGGATCTTTTCAAGGCAGTCTTCGACGGTGATACGGGCCATGGGGTGCTCCAGGGGAGTTAGGACAGATTAAGTGCTTGGAAGGTGCTTGCGCGGCGGCGGCGCTGGGCCGCGTACTTGAGCCTTTGGGCATGAATAATGGCTTTAAGGTCAAAAAGCGCCCGCTCAAATAACTCGTTGATTATAACGAAGTCAAAATCCTTGGCCTGCGCCACCTCGGTTCGGGCGTTGACCATGCGCAGATCAATCTTCTCGGGCGAGTCCTCGCCTCGACGCTCAATGCGGGCCCGCAGCTCTTCCAAGCTGGGCGGCAAGATAAAGATCAGGATCGCATTGCCAAACAATTTCTTGATCTGAAAGGCGCCTTGGTAGTCGATCTCGAGGATCACGTCGCCGCCCTCGGCAATCTTGGTCTCGATGGCCGCGCGTGAGGTGCCCGAGCGATGTCCGTGCACATTTGCCCATTCCAAAAACGCGTTTTGGGCAATCATGGCGTCAAACTCGGCGTCAGACACAAAGAAGTATTCGCGCCCATGCTTTTCCTGGCCACGGGGTGCCCGGGTGGTGTGCGAGATCGAGGGCATGACTTCGCTGTCCAGCTCGCGCAAGGCTTTGACGAGACTGGATTTGCCTGCACCACTGGGGGCTGCGACGACGAAAAGATTGCCTGGGTAGTCCATGAAGGTAGCGTCCTTGGCGCTTGTTCTATTGGGTAAAAGCTGATTTTTGAAGTTGCTCAGGCTATTCGATATTCTGAACTTGCTCACGCATCTGCTCAATTAACACCTTCATGTCCACGGATATGCGGGTCATTTCCAGTAAAGCAGACTTAGAGCCCAGCGTATTGGCCTCACGGTGCAATTCTTGAATCAAGAAGTCCAGTCGTTTTCCGATCTCGCCGCCTTTGCCCAGCAAACGCTCGATTTCGTCCAAATGGGACGCGAGGCGAGTGAGCTCTTCCGACACATCAATGCGGATGGCAAATGCCGTGGCTTCGGTCAATGCGCGGTCGCGGGCGGCTTCGGGAAGGGTTTGGCCGTCAGTCATGGCCATGGCTTCTTTCCAGCGGTCCAAAAAGCGCTGACGCTGCTGCTCGACCAGCTTGGGCACCAGTGGTGCGGCCGTTTGGGCAAGTTCGCGCAGGCTGGCCAGGCGGTCCAGCAGCATGGTGCTGAGGCGTTCGCCTTCGCGTGCGCGTGAATCCAGCAGCTGTTCCAGGCTTTTTTGGGCCAGCGCCAGCAAGTCGGCACCCAGATCGCTGGGTGTCACCGCCTCATTTCCACTCAAGCGCAGCGCATCGGCCACCGTGAGGGGGGCGGCATTGGGTAGCCAGCTGTGCACCCGGTTTTGCACCATGGCCATGTGCTGCAGCAGCTTGGGAGATGGTTCGGGCAGGGCGCTGTTCCCCCGCAAATCCAGGCTGGCGCGAAGCTCGAGCTTGCCGCGCTTGCAGCTGGCGGTGAGCAATTCGCGCAGTGCGGGTTCATGCTGACGCAATTCGTCTGGCAGCCGAAAGGAGATGTCCAGAAAACGGCTGTTAACGGAGCGGATCTCCATGCCCAAACGCACGCCTGAACTCGCCCCCGCTGTCGAGGCAGATTCAGCCCCCGCTGGCGTGGCTGATGCATTCAGAATTGCATCGTGGTCTTGTGCATGGGCATAGCCCGTCATGCTGTAAACTGGCATAACACCTTATGGAGAGTTTGGCTTAAGTTAAGGGAGTCGGCGATGTCGCCGAAGTGGCGTGTGCCACATCCTGAAGATGCTGCGATTATGTCAAAGGTAAAACCTTCCCCCTTGCCCCCCGATACCTTGATAGGTGGGTACAAGGTCGTCAAAAAGCTTTCTGCGGGTGGCTTTGGTCTGGTGTACCTGGCGCTGGACAAGCAAGGCCAGGAAGTTGCCATCAAAGAATACATGCCCACGTCGCTGGCGACGCGCAATCCGGGTGAGTTGCTGCCCCAGGTGCAGCCAGACAAGCTGTCCCTTTACCGTTTGGGCCTGAAAAGCTTTTTTGAAGAAGGCCGGTCTCTCGCTCAAATCTCCCACGCCTCCGTGGTGAGCGTGCTGAACTTCTTCCGCGAAAACGAGACCGTTTACATGGTCATGAACTTCCTGGAAGGCGGCACGCTGCAGGATTTCATCATCTCGGCCCGGGACTTAAAGAAGCAAAAAATCTTCCGCGAATCCACGATCCGCTCGTTGTTTGACGAAATTTTGCGTGGACTGCGCATCGTGCACCAGCACAAGATGCTGCACCTGGACATCAAGCCCGCCAATATTTTCATCACCGACGACAACAAGGCCGTAATGATCGACTTTGGCGCAGCGCGAGAAGTGCTGAGCAAAGAAGGTAACTTTATTCGCCCCATGTACACGCCCGGTTTTGCTGCGCCAGAGATGTACCGCCGCGACACCTCGATGGGGCCTTGGACCGATATTTACGCGATTGGTGCCTGTATTTACGCCTGCATGCAGGGTTACCCACCGCATGACGCGCCGCAGCGCCTTGAAAAAGACAAGCTTTCGCTGTCCTTGTCGCGCCTGCGCGGTGTCTACTCCGACAACCTGATTGAAGTGGTGGAGTGGTGCATGGCGCTGGACGCGCTGGAGCGGCCGCAGTCGGTCTTTGCCTTGCAAAAAGAGCTCAGCCGTGAAGGCGAGCGCAAGTACACCAAGCTTTCCGTTGCCGAGAAAATGCGCCTTCAGTTTGACGCCATGGTCAACGACACCAAGAAGAGTGTGCGTAAGGTGGCTGGCAAAACCAAATGAAGTTTTCGGTTTTCCAAGTCAGCCGAAAGGGCGGGCGCGAAAAAAACGAAGACCGCATGGGCTATTGCTATACCCGTGAGTCCGGTCTGTTTTTGCTGGCCGACGGCATGGGTGGCCACCCTGATGGCGAGCTGGCCGCGCAATTGGCATTGCAAACCGTTGCCGCGCTTTTTCAAAAGGCAGCCAAGCCAGTTGTCTCTAACGTACCAGAGTTTTTAACGACGGCCTTGATGGCCGCACACCACCAAATTGTGCGCTTGGCCACTGAGCGCGGCATGTTGGACAGCCCCCGAACGACGCTAGTGGGTGCCGTACTGCAAAACGGTGCGGCGCATTGGGTGCATTGCGGGGACTCGCGCTTGTACCTGGTGCGAGACGGCGCCTTGCTAACCCGTACGCGTGATCATTCCTATGCCGAGCAAAAAGACCTGGGCATGATTCGCCTGGAACTGGTCAACCGAAACATCCTCTATACCTGCCTGGGCTCGCCTTCAAAACCTGTGTTTGAAGTGACTGGCCCTATGCTTTTGCAAAATGGCGACCGCTTGATGTTGTGCTCGGACGGCTTGTGGGACCACCTCAGTGAGGCTGAGATTGTCCAGCAATTGTCGCAATTGCCCGTGGGCGAAGCGGTGCCTGAACTGGTAGAGCGGGCGCTGCGCAAAGGCGGCGGCAAATCTGACAATGTCACCGCCATCGCAGTCGAGTGGGAAGTGCCAGACGTCAATGACACCAACCTCGGCGTGACGACCGGTGGCATCAGCGAAGGCGTGTTTGCCTCCACCATCCAGGCCGGCGGTCTGGAAGGTTTGGCAGACGACTTTGACGACGCGGCCATTGAGCGGTCGATCGCCGAAATCAACGAAGCAATCCGGCGCTCCGCCGAGAGAAAAATTCAGTAAAACCATGACAGCAAACCTGCGCGGCACCCGTGCTGCAGATCAACTGCGCCCCGTGCGCATCACCCGTGGCTACACCATCCATGCCGAAGGTTCGGTATTGATCGAGTTTGGCAACACCAAAGTGCTGTGCACTGCATCGGTGGAAGAAAAAGTTCCTGGCCATAAGCGTGGCAGTGGCGAAGGCTGGGTCACTGCCGAATACGGCATGCTGCCCCGTGCCACCCATACCCGCAGTGACCGCGAAGCCGCACGCGGCAAACAAAGCGGCCGCACGCAGGAAATTCAACGCCTCATTGGCCGTGCCCTGCGCGCCGTGTTCGACCTGAAAAAACTGGGCGAGCGCACCATTTATGTGGATTGCGATGTGATTCAGGCTGACGGCGGTACCCGAACCGCCAGCATTACCGGCGCCTTTGTGGCTGTGCAAGACGCTGTGAACAAGCTCATGGCGCAGGGCAAGATTGCCGAGACACCTATCAAAGGCAGCGTGGCGGCCATCTCGGTTGGCTTGCTGGAAGGCACTGCCTTGCTGGACCTGGAATACACCGAAGACTCACAGTGCGACACCGACATGAATGTGGTGATGACCGACGCAGGACATTTCATTGAGGTGCAGGGCACGGCTGAAGGTGCTGCCTTCACGCGCCGGGAAATGGACACTTTGTTGGTTTTGGCTGAAAAAGGCATTGGCGAATTGGTCAATCTGCAGCGCCAAGCCTTGGCGCAAGCCTGATCACATTCAGGGTGACGCCATGAAGCTGGTTTTGGCCTCGAACAATGCAGGCAAACTTGTCGAGTTACAGGCGCTTTTTGCCCCACTGGGTGTCGAGTTGGTGCGCCAAGCTGATCTGGGCATTGGCGAAGCGGACGAGCCGTTCAAAACTTTTGTCGAAAACGCACTCACCAAAGCGCGCCACGCCGCCTTGCACAGCGGCTTGCCCTGTATTGCGGACGACGCAGGCTTATGTGTGGACGCCTTTGATGGTCAGCCGGGTGTGGATACCGCCTACTACGCGACGCAGTTCGGTCTGCCCAAGAGCGACGCCAACAATGTGCGTGCCTTGCTGGACAACCTGAAGGGCCAAACCAACCGCCGCGCGGCCCTGGTCAGCACGCTGGTGGCCGTGCGCCACGCGGCAGACCCCGAGCCGCTGATCGCTGTGGGGCGCGCCATTGGCCAGATCACCGCCGAACCCATTGGCGACGGTGGTTTTGGCTTTGACCCTGTGATGTTCTTGCCCGAACTGGGCAAGACCTTTGCGCAAGTGACACCAGAGCTCAAAAACGCCCACAGCCACCGTGGCAAGGCCGCGCAAGAGATGCTTCGCCAGATGCGCGAGCGCTGGTTCTGATGCAAGCAACACAATCTGCGCAGCAGTATTTGCGCCCCGGGTTGTTGCAACTCAGCGCCTTACCGCCCTTGTCGCTCTATGTGCACCTGCCCTGGTGCCTGAAAAAATGCCCGTATTGCGACTTCAATTCGCATGAGTTTCGTGGTGCTGACGGGGTACTGCCAGAGCAGGCCTACTTGGCGGCCTTGATGGCTGACCTGGAATCTGCCTTGCCACTGATCTGGGGGCGAACAGTACACAGCATTTTCATTGGAGGCGGCACGCCCAGCTTGTTCTCTCCAGAGTCCATTGACGAATTGCTGGGCAATATCCGGGCGCGACTCAAACTGGACGCCGATTGCGAAATCACCTTAGAGGCTAACCCCGGCACCTTCGAGAAAGACCGTTTTAAAGCCTTTCGCCGTGCAGGCGTCAACCGCCTGTCAATCGGGGTGCAAAGCTTTCAGGACGAATACCTCAAGGCCTTGGGCCGGGTGCATGACAGCGCACAGGCGCTGGCGGCAGTGGAAGAAGCGGCCAATTCGTTTGATACCTTCAACCTAGACATCATGTATGCCTTGCCAGGGCAAACGCTATCAAAACTAGAGCAAGATATCAAGACAGCACTTGCCGTAGCACCTAAACATTTCTCGATTTACCACCTGACGATCGAGCCCAACACCTACTTCGCCAAATTTCCGCCGCAAATCCCTGAGGACGACATGGCCTATGCCATGCTGGACCGCATCACGGAGATGACGGCTGAGGCGGGGTTGCAACGCTATGAGGTGTCGGCCTACGCGCAAGAGGGGCACCGGTGCTGGCATAACTTGAACTACTGGCAGTTTGGCGACTACCTGGGTATCGGCGCGGGTGCCCACAGCAAGCTGAGTTTTCCGCACCGCATCGTGCGTCAGGAACGCTTGCGCGACCCGCGCCTCTACATGGCGGGTGCTGGCAGGGGCGAGCCGCTGGCCAATGAAACCGAAGTAGGGCGCGCCGACCTGTCGTTCGAGTTCATGCTCAACGGCATGCGCCTGCTGGACGGCGTCAGCCTGCAACACTTTACCGAGCGCACCGGTTTGCCGTTGACCATGATCCAGTCAGCCTTGACAGAAGCCGAGCAAAAAGGTTTGATCACCCGCACAGCCACCCGCGTCCAGCCCACGACCCGAGGCATGGATTTCTTAAGCGATCTGCAGACTCTTTTCTTACCTGGCTGATCGGTCTACGTTGCCGCGCCAGTCCTCAGCTCCACAAATCAATTGGCGGATCGTGAACCAAAGCTTTGAGGATGTCCGAGCGCGACACAAACCCCAGCAGTTCATCGCGCTCATTCACGACAGGCATCCCGGGAAACCCCGTGTCGAGCAGAACCCGTGCCAGACGGCGTAAATCGGTCTCCGGGGTCACGCCAGCCACGGGACTGATCATCACCGCGCTGATCGGCTGCATCAGCAAAGCACGCCAAACCAGTGAGGCTTGATCGGGTGAGGGGAGCCGCTCCAAGCTCATTAGCTCAGCGCGCGTCAGCATGCCAACCAGCTTTTGGCGCGAGTCAACGACAGGCGCTTGGCCGATGCCACCGTCCAGTAAAAATTGCCAGCCATCCTGCACTGTCGCGTTCAACGGGACTGCAATGATCTTGGTGCTCATCACATCCTTCACCGTGACCAGCGCTTGTCGCTGTGCGGGTTTAGGGGCTTGAATCTGGGCGTATTCATGACGAGCATGTTGCGCGTGTGGTGGCGTGACTGTGTGGCCGCTGTGCTGTTCCGCCTCGGCTTGAATTTGGCTGGCCTGCGTCTGAAAGTGATCCACCACGCGGTCGAGCTTGCGCGCTCCCGTCAGCCCCAGCGTGCGCGACACCCGTTGAAATTCCTCCAGCGAGCCACCAAACACCTTGCCACCCGTGCCATAAACTGAAAACATCACCGATCCTTGCCGCCATCAGCCATACCGCAAGCGTGCCCCGGAAGTGCCCAGGACGTCAAGGTGGGCATTGATTTTTGAGGTTTGTGCAAATCTAGCCCAAACACCCGGTTAGAATCACGGCCTTCAACTATGGAAGCTTGGCAGAGCGGTTGAATGCACCAGTCTTGAAAACTGGCGAGGTTTAACGACCTCCGTGAGTTCGAATCTCACAGCTTCCGCCAATTCTCAGTAAGTCATTGATTTGTATTAAAGTCCTTTAAATTCAAAGGCTTAAAAATACGAGGTGTGCCAATTATGTGTGCCACACGAGTGAATCTTGACTTGCCGCAATATTTCTACATCCCCCTTAACGCGACGACTAGAAACTACTACGTTTGCCTAACGCCGCCAAAGGCGCTGCATCACATCGTAGGTAAGCAAAAGTACCGTCGGTCGACAGGCACCGCTGACTTGCGTAAGGCAAAGCCAATCGGTGCAAGGCTTATTGCCGAAAAATTGGACGAGTGGAGCCAATTGCTTGCACGCTCAAGAACTACCCAACCTGCATCGAAAGCTCTATCGAGAAGAACGGTGGAGTTCATATGTGCAAAGCGCCTCTATCAGTGGATGCACATCGACGAGCTTGGCCGCTATGGACAAGGATACGACGAAGCGGGATTGACGAAATTGCAAGGCATGTTAGATGTCACGGAACGGGCGATGCGCTCCATCATTGCTCGGGCAAAGTTGTCGCCGGAGTGGGAGGGTACGCTCGAAATCCTCGACATTTGGTGCAATCAGATAGATGTTTCTGTCAGCCGCTCCGACCCACTGTATGCCACGCTCGTGAAAGACTTCGCAAGGGTTGAACTCGAAGGTGTACAGCTTGTGCAGAGCCGGAACCAGGGAAATGCGGTCGCTACGCCAAAGCCACCTTCCTCCGCCGTTGGTTCTGAAATGAGCGAAATGACGGAGGTTTACCGCGAGCACCTGCAGGCTTCTAGAAAAGGCAAGAGTATTTCAACGGCAGTAGGACTCTGGACCCGGTTTGTAGACTACCTGGGTGACGCCCCAATCGAAGCGATTCAGCCTGAGGACATTTACAACTTTCTCAAGCATGGACTGCTTAACCCCGACACCCTTTGGTCCATGAAATACACCCACGGCGTAGTGCGGCGAACCATTAGGTCAGTCCTATCGCTGGCAATTACAACGGGACGCAGGCGGGGTGCAAATCCGGTCGATAGTGTGACCGAGTTATACAAAATCTCGGAGGATGAAGAGCAGGAACGCCTAAGTCCTCGCCGCCCATATTCAGATGCCGAACTAAACAAAGTCTTTGCGTCGGACTGGTATGCACCTGGCTCGCCCAGGTGGAATGGAAAGATGGCTACGGATTTAGGTGCCCGATATTGGACGCCCTTGATTTGCATGTACCACGGTAACCGCGTGGGCGAGGTAATACAGCTTGTTGCGTCTGACTTCACCTTTGAAAATGACGTGCACTGCATGAACATTCAAGAAGATGTGGCAGGCGGACAACCCGAGCTAATCGCGGCGGGGGTCAAGCGCAGCCTCAAGAACGTATCTACTGCGCGTGGGGTGCCAGTTCACCCCCAACTCATAGCGTTGGGACTCCTGGAGTTCATCCAGTCGCGCCGCGATGCTGCAGGCGCTAATGCCCTACTCTTTCCATCTTGCGTCCCGCGACCTGGCGGGGCGAGGCCAATTCTTGGGCGCTCTTACGAACAGGCTTACCTGCGATTTGTCAACGACGATATCGGCAAAGGGCTGGGCAATCATGGGTACAGGCATCAGCTCGAAGACCGCATAAGAAACGTGCAAACACCCGGCCACCAATGGCCGGCAGGACTCGGACAGCAGTACACAGGCCGCAAATCCACGCGGGCAGTTGACCTAGCGCATGTGGCGAAAGTCGGCAGCGAGACTGATTACGGGGAAGGCTACACGCCGGAGCTTATGCTGATGTACGTGAAGTCGCTGGACTTTTCACGCATCAAGCTGCCTGTACCCTACGCTCAATGGTTGCCGTCCGGCAAATCTCATTGAGGCAACAGCCGGAAGGCCTGGCTCTGCGACCGTCTTGCAGACCGTCGCAACGATGCAGACGGTACAAGCAGACGCTTGAACCGTGGGGGAACGTGGCGCAACCGCTCAACGGCCGCGAGGGCGGCACGCGGTATTACGGGCTGGACGCTCGTATCCACTCTCAATACCGCGCACCTGACCATTGTCCATGCCTGTCGGCACTCCCAAAGGTCGGGCACCCCGCTTTGAGGACGCCGATGTTGTTGCCGTTGGCACCGCCCTCGTCTCGGCAGTACGCCGCGCCCAAACCAAGGTGCCCGACCTTTGCAAGGTCAGGTGCGTGGATGCGCTGCTGTGCAGCTTTCCCCCACTGCGCCACCGACCCGTGGGCGG